>OLRW01000096.1_pt1 | contig 81317 bp, 71 predicted proteins | sample 1672701 | NCBI WGS metagenome assembly OLRW01 (sample SAMEA3136715, study PRJEB25190) | human gut metagenome | biome: human gut; feature: human-associated habitat; material: faeces | place: Austria | collected 2013
GGAGCCCGGCACCTGATGCTACAAATATACCTTTGAAATCTTCTGCTTCCAAGTCTTCCACACTGATTGTCTTTCCTACGATGCAGTCCTTCATGAATTTGACACCCATCTTGGATAAATTGTCAATTTCTACATCTACAATCTTATTTGGTAGGCGGAATTCGGGGATACCATATTTTAATACGCCCCCTATTTCATGTAAAGCTTCGAATACAGTGACATCGTATCCCTGTTTAGCCATATCTCCGGCAAATGAGAGTCCGGCAGGACCTGAACCGATAACAGCTACTTTTATATTGTTCTTTTCTGCTACTTCCGGTACGGATATTTGACCGCTTTCACGTTCGTAATCAGCTGCAAAACGCTCCAAATAACCGATAGCTACCGGCTTTTCATTCATTTTCAGATGAATACATTTTGATTCGCACTGTTTTTCTTGCGGACACACACGACCGCAAACTGCAGGGAGCGCACTTGTTTCTTTCAATGTTTTAGCAGCTTCGAGGAACTCACCGCGTTCGATATTCTTAATGAAGCGGGGAATATCAATACCTACCGGACAGCCTTCCATACATCCAGGATTAGCACAGTCGAGACAGCGTTTGGCTTCTGTAACAGCCTGTTCTGCTGTTAATCCTTGATTAACTTCCTCTTTACGGCTGTGTGAACGGTATTCAGCATCGAGTTCATTCATCTCTACACGAGGAATAGCCGTACGTTCTTTTGGCTTCATGGATTTGCGTAACTCCTGTCTCCAAGTAGCATTACGACTTTTTTCATCGATTTCTTTGGTTGCTTCACATTCCGATTCCAGCTTATGCATTTCTTCGCGTTCGATATTCTTGAACGCACCCATACGTTTCAGCATTTCGTCGAAATTCACTTGGTGACCGTCGAATTCCGGACCATCTACACAAACGAATTTAGTCTTTCCTCCTACAGTGATACGGCAAGCGCCGCACATACCAGTTCCGTCAACCATGATCGGGTTCATGCTGACGATCGTGTGGATACCAAGTTTCTTAGTAAGAAGACAGACAAATTTCATCATGATCATAGGTCCGATTGCAACACAGACATCATACTGTTTGCCCTCGTTTGTAACGAGATCTTCCAGAGTCTTTGTAACCATACCGGAACGTCCGTAAGATCCGTCATCTGTTGTAACATAAAGGTTGGAAACTGCTGCAAGTTCTTTTTCAAGAATAACCATATCTTTGGTCTTGGAACCAAGGATTACATCTGCAGTAATACCATGTTCTTTCAGCCATTTTACCTGTGGGTAAACCGGTGCGGTACCAACACCTCCGGCAATAAATACCATTTTCTTTTTCTTTAATTCTTCAATATCCTCGTTAACAAATTCAGAAGGACATCCCAGAGGTCCTACAAAATCACGGAAAGAATCTCCTGCTTTTAAGTCGGACATCCTGATAGTAGATGCACCAACTTCCTGGAATACGATTGTTACTGTGCCTTCTTCACGATCATAGTCACAGATTGTAAGCGGAATTCTCTCGCCCTTTTCATCCATTTTTACGATGATAAATTGTCCTGGCTGACAGTGGCTTGCAACACGCGGTGCGTGAACGACCATAAGATGGATCTTAGCTGCCAGTGTCTCAGCTTTTAAAATCTTATACATTGTTTCCCTCCTAGCGTATATTCATTCAATCCCTTAATAATAATACGCTAAAATCTTTCCTATTACAAGGAAAAGATTTATAAACATGCATAAAACCGACTTTTTTTCACATTCCTTTCCTGCCTTCAGCTTCTTTTTCTTCAATCATCTGATGCAGCCGTGCAAGAGCCTCCCGTATTCCGCCGATCTCATCAATCAGCCCTTCCTTGACTGCTTCTCTTCCTTCAAGCATCGTTCCTACATCTTTGACAAGCTGACTGGTATCCAGCATCAGTTCCTCGAGCCGTTCCTGTGTCGTATCGGAATGTGCCGCAATAAAACCAGTAATGCGGTCCTGAATTTTCTCGATATTCCGGTAAGACTGCGCCACACCGATAAACATTCCGCTGGAACGCACCGGATGAATCACCATCGTTGCACTCGGCACTGCAAAAGAATAATCTGCCGACACCGCCATCGGCACTCCGATCGAATGCCCGCCTCCCAGCACAAGAGAAACTGTAGGAATACTCAAAGATGCGATCATTTCCGCGATTGCAAGTCCCGCTTCAACATCTCCCCCGACTGTATTCAAAAGGATCAACAGTCCATCCACGTCTTTATCATCCTCAATCAATGCCAGTTTCGGAAGGACATGTTCATACTTCGTTGTCTTATTCTGTGAAGGCGCACTGTCATGCCCTTCTACCTCGCCAATGATCGTCAGAAGTTCAATCCTGTGTTTCCTTTTGTTCTGATCAAGCGTAAGCTGTCCCGTCTCCCTGATCTGCTCATCCTGTTCTTTCTGTGTATCAATTTCCTGCTGTTTTTCATTTTTGTTTTCAGACATAAAAATACCTCCATGTACATTCATGAAGGTATTTTGTGTAAAACTATGGATTCATATACATCAGGACTGCATCCAGCTTCTCCATCAGACTCAAGTGATTCTTTCTTAATCCGGCAAGCAGAAGTACCCTTACTTATACAAATCAATTTTATTCAGATGTATCTTTTCAAATCAATTTCTGATGAATCATTCGTCCCAGTTTGTCCAAACGTCTGTAACATCATCGTCTTCATCGAGAAGATCCAGTGTTCTCTGAAGATTCTTAACATCCTGTTCATCTGTCAGTTCTACGTATGTCTGCGGAACCATGGCAACCTGTGCTTCTACCATCGGAATTCCTGCTTTTTCCAGAGCTTCACGTACTGCACTGAAATCGTCCGGAGCGGTAAGGATCTCAAAGCTGTCTTCTTCTTCATTGAAGTCCTCAGCACCAGCATCAAGAGCAGTCATCATAAGCTCATCTGCATCCATATCGCCGCATTCATCTTCCAGTTCTTCTTTATCAATGATAATCTGACCTTTCTGGTCGAACATGAAGGATACACACCCCTGTGTTCCGATGCTTCCGTAACCTTTTGTAAATGCATTTCTTACATTACTTGCTGTACGGTTCTTGTTGTCAGTCAGAGTCTCAACGATGATTGCAACACCATTCGGGCCATAGCCTTCATATGTAGCATGCTCATAATTATCTGCGGAGTCTGCTCCTGCAGCTTTCTTGATACCACGGTCGATTGTATCGTTCGGCATGTTGTTTGCTTTTGCTTTTGCAATGACATCACGAAGTTTGCTGTTGTTGTTCGGATCCGGGCCGCCGGCCTTTACAGCCATAACGATCTCACGGCCGATAACGGTAAAGATCTTACCTTTTTTTGCGTCATTTTTTTCCTTTTTGTGCTTTATGTTTGCGAATTTTGAATGTCCTGACATGTTTCACTCTCTCCTTTTGTTTCTTTGTCATTTATTTTCTCGGCTCTGACCCTGCCGATCGTCCGGTTGCCCAGCGAAAGGATCTTAAATCTGTAGCCGTTTGCAACAATGTCTCTGTTGAGATCATCCTGGGTAGGAATGTGTCCCAGATGCTCCGTCAGATATCCGTTGAGCGTCTCCATCTCAACATCCCCGAAATCAATATCCAGTTCCTGCTCCACATCCGTAAGACTTGCAAGTCCGTCAATAATGATGCTGTTGTCCACCTGTGTCCGGAATGTATCTTTGCTCTCGTCATACTCATCAAAAATATCGCCGACGATCTCTTCCAGAATATCTTCCATCGTCACGATACCCGCTGTCTGACCATATTCATCCACCACAACTGCCATATGTACCTGTCTTGCCTGCATGGTACGAAAAAGCTGACCGATGTGTCTGGTTTCCGGAACAAAAGTCACTTTACGTATCAGTCCCGGCAGTTCTTTCAATGGTTTGAACTTCGCCCATGAATTCTGTGTAAAGAATTTCAACGCATCCTTATAATGGATCAGGCCCCGGATATCATCCATATTCTCTCCACAGACAGGATAGCGAGAATTTCCCTCTTCCATCATATGTTCCACCACATCTTTGAGCAGATCTTCCAGTGCAAACGCTGCCACATGGCTTCGATGCGTCATGACCGCTCCCACTTCCTTATCTTCAAAAGCAAAAATATTCTGGATCATCTCTGCCTCATCTTTGTGAAGGACACCTTTCTCATGTGCCTCATCCACCATGGAAATGATTTCTTTCTCGGTCACTGCCTCCTGTTGTTTCCCATGAAAAATATGTGTCAGTTTATCAAATATCCCTGATTTTTTCTTTGAATGCCCCTCCTCAAGGGGCAGGCGACTGCCATCGTCCATTTTGTTTCCTTTTCCTTCCACGATCTGTCTTACTGATTTCAAATGTAAAATATACGTAACTGTGAATGTACTGAACAGTTACAAATCTGCATAATTACTGATAAAATATAGCACTTTCACTTACGTTCGTCAAGGATAACACCTTTAAACAGCTAAAAAGTAAGCTCCAGACTGATCTCAAGTGCATGATTTACCCGGTCCAGCATCACCTGATCCAGATGACAGACCTTATCTTTCAGACGTTTTTTGTCAATGGTACGCAGCTGTTCCAGCAAGATTACAGAATCCTTTTCGATTCCATATGCAGATGCATCGATCTCTATGTGCGTCGGCAGCTTTGCCTTATTCATCTTTGATGTAATAGCCGCGCAGATCACCGTAGGGCTGTGACGGTTGCCGACATCATTCTGTATGATCAGGACCGGACGCACACCGCCCTGTTCACTTCCGACAACCGGTCTTAAATCTGCGTAAAAAATATCCCCTCGCTTAATTACCACACAATCACACTCCGATTCTTTTTTCTCTGGAATTAGTATTTCCATTTTTCTTCTGTGTATACATGCGTGGTATTTTCACTGCATCCTTTTCAGTCTGCAGGAATCTTTCCGGGCTGTCCCCACAATCCGGAAGTTTATTTAAAGAAGGTCAGATCTCCCCATTCTCTGCCGTCTTTTATATAGACTCTCGGTACACGTTTGCTGATGTCACATGCAAATTCATAAGAAAATCTGCCTGACAGATCACCAAATGTCTCAATACTGATAAATTCATCTCCGTCTTTTCCGATCAGAGTAACTTCATCTCCGTGTTTTACATCCGGAATGTCTGTTACATCTATCATAAACTGATCCATGCAGACTCTTCCGATGATCGGAGCTTTCTGTCCGTGGATCAGAACCCAGCCTTTATTAGAAAGGCTTCTCGGATATCCGTCTGCATAACCTACCGGAATTGTTGCCACACGCAGGTCTTTTTCAGATGCAAATGTACCGCCATAACTGATCGGTGTACCTGCCGGAAGATCTTTGACGTATGATACGTGGCTCTTTAATTCCATTGCAGGAATCAGTTTTACAATGTCTCTCTCTACTTCGTTTGACGGATAAATGCCATAGATCGTAATACCGGCTCTTACTGCGTTCAAATTTGCCTCCGGAACGCGGATGATACCTGCACTGTTGGAACAGTGTTTCATCGGGATCTCCACTCCTGCTTTTTCAAGAAGCTCTGCAAATGCAAGATAACGGTTCAGCTGTGTGATTGCAGGAGAACGGTCCGTCTCATCTGCTCTTGCAAAATGTGTAAACATACCTTCGATCTCTACATTCGGAAGATCCGCGATCTTTTTGATCGTCTCTACACTTTCCGGTACATCGGCAAATCCTATACGGCTCATTCCCGTATCCAGTCCGATGTGTATATGTACCTGCTTGCCCTGACGGACAGCTTCCTCGGAAAGTGCCGCAGCCATCTCATATTCACAGACGGTCATACGTACTTCATGTGCGATCAGTTCTTTATAATATTCTTCAAAAACAATTCCAAGAATAAGAATCGGTTTGTCAATTCCGGCATCTCTTAACTGGAGCGCTTCCTCCGGTGTAGCTGTCGCAAATCCCCAGATGTATTCATAGTCTTCGATCAGACGCGCGATTGCTTCCGCACCATGGCCATAACCATCAGCCTTAATGACAGCTACAATCTTTGTTCCCTCTGCTATATTTTTTTTCATTTCTTCGAAGTTGTGTGCAATTGCATCCAGAGAAACAACTGCCTTCACTCTGTCAAATTTTTTCATGATAAAGCTCTCCTTTGTATTTCAAAACTTTTATTTCTTAAAGTTCTGTTGTTCTTTTAAAATTTCCGCAACACCACAGGCTACATCTCCGGCCTTCATGCCAGCCATGCCTTTTCGCAGCGCAGCCTGATCACCACCTGCGCCATGAAGCAGGGTGCCAAGCGCCGCATAAAATCCGGCATCTTTCTCCTCAATTGGTGTTTCCAGATACATTGCCTGCATACCGGCAAGCACCCCGGACAAAACATCTCCACTTCCTGCGGTTGCCATACCCGCATTTCCCAAAAGATTGATCCATGCACGTCCATCCGGCGCCGCTGTCACTGTACACGCATCTTTCAGTACGCATACCGCCCCGGTCTCCGCCACAAGTGCACGTGCCGCACCTGCCCGGTCACTCTTTAATTCTCTGATTGATTTACCAGTCAGACGGCTCATCTCACCCATATGCGGTGTCAGAATCACATGACTGCCCAGATATTTTTTCCATTCCGGATTCTCTGCCAGAAGATTCAATCCATCCGCATCCAGCACAACCGGCTTTCCCTCCTGCTTTGCTTTTTTAAGGAAAAACCGCACTTTATCGGCCGCCTTCACCGACATTCCGATTCCCGGCCCGATCACCAGCACATCACTCCAGTTAAAATCATTTTCCCAGTCTCCGGTGCATGAAATCATCGCCTCCGGAAGCATGGTCTGAAGCGGAATCCGGTTTTCCTCAGGTGTTATAATTTTTACCATTCCGGCTCCTGTTGCAAAGGCTCCCGAAGCACTTAAGAATGCTGCGCCACACATTCCCGGGCTCCCGGCAACCACAAGTACTTTTCCAAAAGTACCTTTGTTTCCCTCTGCCTCTTTCTCCGGCAATTCACGCAGATCCGATTTTTCCATCGAAAACAGCTTCGGTTCTGCCCCATCTTCTCTGTAGATGCCAACATCCGCGACTACAATCTGACCGGCAAGCTTTCTTCCCGGATACAGGCAAAGCCCTGCCTTACGAAAAGCAAACGTCACCGTAAGGTCTGCGCGAAATGCAATTCCAAGTTCAATACCGGTATCGCCATCCACTCCCGAAGGCAGATCAACAGCTACTTTCCATCCGGACATCTCATTCAGTTCAGCGATCAGTTCACGGTATTCACCCTTTACCTCTCTGGTCAGTCCAACGCCGAAAATGGCATCTACTATAGTAGTATATTCCTCATTATGCAGGTTATTCACAACAGGCACCTGATAATTTACGGCAATCTGGCACTGCCGCTGCATTTCTTCCGTCCTGTGATCCGGATTTCCTGCCAGATAAATTGCGCTCTGATAGCCGTGCTGATGCAGGATTCTCGCAATAGCCACACCATCTCCGCCATTATTTCCACTTCCACAGACGCACAGGATCTTTTGCTTTATATTCTCTGTTGTAAATCTTTTTTCCAGTTCTTCTACAACTTTCAGAGCCGCCCGCTCCATAAGCACACAGGACGGTACTCCCATCCTCTCAATCGTGTAACTGTCACAGGATTTCATTTCCTGGCAGGTCACTACCTGTTTCATCCGGTCACCTCCTGCTTATAACAACAGACAGGCTATTACACAGCATCTCCTGAAAAGGAGCCATGCAACAGCCTGTCCTGAATTATTTCTCATCATCCACATGTTGCTGCCGATACTGGCTGAGATTATATGACAATGTCATCAGACTTTCAGAAAGATGAACGTTCTCTACAATTACACCGTCCGGTGTATCCAGATCCACATGTGCAAAATTCCAGATTGCCTTGATTCCATTTTCGATAAGGATATCCGCCATATCTATCGCTTTGTTTTTCGGCAACGTCAAAATCGCGATCTCCACATTATTTTCCTTAAGGAAGAATGGCAGATCACTGATCATCTGAATTTCAATTCCCCGTACCGCGATGCCCTCGAGCACCGGGTTTACATCAAAAATACCAACAAGTTTGAATCCACGTTTCTCAAATTCTACGTAATTGGCAAGCGCCTGACCGAGATTACCGGCACCGACAATAATCATCGGATGTACCGTATCCAGACCAAGGATCTTACCAATCTCTGTATATAAATATTTTACGTTATATCCGTAACCCTGCTGTCCAAATCCCCCAAAGTTATTTAAGTCCTGTCTGATCTGTGATGCCGTTACACGCATTTTCTTACTAAGGTCATTTGAAGAAATACGCTCTACATTATCCTCCAGAAGTTCACCCAGGTATCTATAGTAACGCGGCAGTCTTTTGATTACAGCTTTTGAAATCTGTTTTGCTTCCACCGTTGTCCCTCCTTACACTTTCCCGTTAATTATAACGAAATGACATTTTATTGTCAATCTTTGTTGTGAAATACGTACAATTTTTGCGGTTTTTCTTTACAAAAAAAGTTTTTACTTTTATAATCATTACGGTATATTTACAATGGAGGAAAGATTATGATTTTATCATGTCAGGGCATCTCAAAATCCTTTGGTGAAAAAGTGATTCTGGAAGATGCCTCATTTCATATAGAAGAACGGGAAAAAGCCGCTCTGATCGGCAATAACGGCGCAGGCAAAACGACTCTTCTCCGCATCATCATGAACGAGCTGCATGCTGATTCCGGTCAGGTCGTCCTCATGAAGGACAAGCAGATTGGTTATCTCGCACAGTATCAGGATGTACAAGGACATCGTACCGTCTACGAAGAGCTGCTCAGCACCAAACAATACATCATCGACATGGAAGAACGCATGCGTTCCATGGAGCTTGAGATGAAACATGCTTCAGGCGAAGAGCTCGATCGGCTGATGAACAGTTACACCCGCCTGACCCACGAATTTGAACTTGAAAACGGCTACGCTTATAAGAGTGAGCTGATGGGTGTCCTGAATGGTCTTGGTTTCGCCGAAGAAGATTTCAACAAACAGGTGGCCACTCTTTCAGGTGGGCAAAAAACACGTGTCGCACTCGGTAAACTGCTGATTTCCAAACCGGATATCCTGCTTCTCGATGAGCCGACCAACCACCTCGATATGGAAAGCATCGCCTGGCTGGAAACTTATCTTCTGAATTATCCGGGCGCTGTATTCATCGTTTCCCATGACCGTTATTTTCTCGATAAAGTTGTAACCAAGGTCGTTGAAATCGAAGCCGGTCACGTCCGCATGTACAGCGGAAACTATTCCGCCTACGCAGAAAAGAAGGCGCAGCTCCGTGATGCACAGTACAAAGCCTACCTGAACCAGCAGCGCGACATCAAGCATCAGGAAGCTGTCATTGTCAAACTGAAATCTTTCAACAGAGAAAAATCTATCAAGCGTGCCGAAAGCCGTGAAAAAATGCTGAACAAAATTCAGCGTATCGAAAAACCGCTCGAAGTTCAGAGCCAGATGCGTCTCTCTCTCGAACCACGTGTAGTCAGTGGGAACGACGTTCTGACTGTTGAAGAGCTTTCCAAGAGCTTTCCGCAGCAGAAACTTTTTTCCAATATTTCCTTCCAGATCAAACGTGGCGAACGTGTCGCCCTGATCGGCAACAACGGTACCGGCAAGACCACAATGCTCAAAATCCTCAACGGACTTCTCGATGCCGATGCCGGAAGTTTCTCACTCGGAGCAAAAGTACAGATCGGATATTACGATCAGGAACATCATGTCCTGCATGCTGAGAAAACTATTTTTCAGGAAATTTCCGATACGTACCCGACTCTCACAGAAACAGAAATCCGCAATATGCTGGCTGCATTTTTGTTTACCGGAGATGATGTATTTAAAGAAATCTCCGCACTTTCCGGTGGTGAGCGCGGTCGCGTTTCCCTCGCGAAGCTGATGCTCTCCGAAGCAAACTTCCTGATCCTCGATGAGCCGACCAACCACCTCGACATTGCTTCAAAGGAAATCCTTGAAGAAGCACTGAACAGCTATACCGGCACGGTTCTCTACGTATCACATGACCGTTATTTCATCAACCAGACTGCAACACGTATTCTGGATCTGACTAATCAGTCTGTTGTAAATTACATAGGTGATTACGATTATTATCTTGAGAAAAAAGAAGAACTGACTGAGAAGTATGCACCTTCTGCTGCTGAAACTTCCGTTGAATCCAAAGAAGAGGCACCTTCTGAAGGAAAGCTCACCTGGCAGCAGCAAAAAGAAGAACAGGCACGCAAACGTAAGCAGGAAAACGAGCTGAAAAAAGTCGAAAAACGTATCGAAGAACTCGAGACCCGCGATAAAGAAATTGACGACACCCTTGTTCTGCCGGACGTATGCACCAATGTCGGACGATGCGCTGAACTGAGCCGTGAAAAAGACAAGATTCAGCAGGAACTTGAGGAATTATACGAAAAATGGGAGACTCTTGCATAAGTCTCCCACTTTCAAAAGATATGAGCCATTGTATCATCATCCGGTACAATGGCTCTTCTTGTCTTAGTTATAACATTTTTTCCAGTTCTTCTCTGATAGCAAGGATGAAGTCACGGCTGTTCAGTACAGTCGGATTTTCGATACTGGTGATCAGTGCAAGGTCTTTTGTCATCTTGCCGTCTTCGATCGTAGAAAGAGTTGCTTTTTCCAGTTTGTCCGCAAAATCAGAAAGCTCCTGATTGTTGTCCAGTTCGCCACGTTTACGGAGTGCTCCTGTCCATGCGAAGATAGTTGCTACAGAGTTGGTAGAAGTCTCTTTGCCTTCAAGATGACGATAATAATGTCTCTGAACAGTTCCATGTGCAGCTTCATATTCATAATAGCCCTGCGGAGAAACCAGCACGGAAGTCATCATCGCAAGTGAACCAAATGCAGAAGAAACCATATCACTCATAACATCTCCGTCATAGTTCTTGCATGCCCAGATAAATCCACCTTCTGCTTTCATAACACGTGCAACGATATCATCAATCAGGCTGTAGAAATATGTCAGACCTGCTTCTTCGAATTTATCTTTAAACTCTGTATCAAAGATCGTCTGGAAAACTTCCTTAAATTTAGCATCGTATGTCTTGGAAATGGTATCTTTCGCACCAAACCACACATCCTGCTTTGTATCAAGCGCATAGTTGAAGCAGCTTCTTACAAAGCTTTCGATGGATGCAGTCATATTGTGCATACCCATCGCAACTCCCGGTGCCTTAAATTCCTGTACAAGGGAACGTTTCTCTTCACCGTCTTCTGATGTATAGACAAGCTCAACTTTACCCGGTTTGTCAATGTACATTTCGGTATTTTTATAAATATCACCGTATGCATGACGCGCAAGTGTGATCGGCTTTTTCCAGTTACGTACACATGGCTCAATTCCCTTTACAACGATCGGCGCACGGAAAACAGTTCCATCAAGGATCGCACGGATCGTACCATTCGGACTCTTGTACATCTTCTTCAGATCATATTCATCCATACGTGCATGGTTCGGTGTGATTGTCGCACATTTTACTGCAACCCCATATTTTTTTGTAGCTTCAGCAGCGTCGATTGTTACCTGATCATCTGTCTCGTTACGATAATTCAATCCAAGATCATAATACTCTGTGTTCAGATCAATAAATGGAAGAAGGAGTTCATCTTTAATCATCTTCCAGAGGATTCTGGTCATTTCGTCTCCGTCCATTTCTACCAGCGGTGTCGTCATTTGAATTTTTTTCATAATACTTCTCCCTTGCTTGATATCTGATTTTGTAATTGTTTTACTTTTCACAATTCCAATTTTCCTATTATTCTATCTGAAAAAAGGATTTACGTCAATACTTTCAGTCTTTACTATAGTAAAATTTTATAGCAACCTTTTATAGCGCCAGAAATTTTTGACAGTTAAATTTCCCCCAGCCCTGCTGATTTCTCGGCAGTCCCATATCCTCCGTACTCTCCCGCAGCATCATTTTGATCTCAAGATTTGTGAGCAGTGGATCTTTTTCCAGTGCAAGTGCAATCGTCCCGGATACCAGAGGCGTCGACATGGACGTGCCACTTTTCATACTATAGAGATTGCCTGCACCGGGCGAACAAGCCATGATGTTTTTTCCCGGTACCACCAGATCCGGTTTACACACACATTCAAATGTCGGTCCTCTCCCGGACACAGCACGTTTACCGGAAAGCATGTCACTGGAACCAACTGTGATGATTTTTTTACTGCAGCCCGGTGCTGTAACGCTTCCCGGATCCGGTCCCTGATTACCGGCAGCAGCAACTACTACAAGACCTTCGTCCCACAACTTTTCCACGCCCTTTACAAGTACATCCTGCTCACTCCGTGTCCGATATGTCGTCCCAACAGAAATATTCACGATCCGAATATTATATCGCTGCCGGTTACATAAGATCCAGTCAAATGCTTTCAGTACATCTTCTTTATTTCCGTTGCCAAACCGATCCAGCACTTTCAGCACTGCAAGATGACACCCCGGTGCCGCACCTTTATATTTTCCCATCGATGCAGCACCGCTTCCGGCAAGAATCCCTGCCACACAAGTTCCATGCCCGTTGTCGTCATATGCCATTTTTTTATTTGAAATAAAATCCACAAAAGCACAGATTCTGCTGTCAAAATCAATATGCTGATAAATTCCCGTGTCAAGAATTGCCACTCCGATGCCTTTTCCAGTATAAAATGGCTGATTCATGCATATACTCCAAAAAGAGGATTTATAATACTATATTCCACTTCACTCTAAAGGGGGTGTCTTTTTTGATCATAGTTGTACTTATCGTGTTTTTCTGCCTGCAGGGATTTGTACTGTTTTGCTGCCTTGCCGCCGGCGATGATTACGGCTCACAGGAAGTCTCTGATCAGGAACAGATGGAATATATTGAAATGTGGATGAAACAAAAAAAGAGGAAAGCCTGATGACTTTCCTCTGGTGATACATATTTATTACGGAGCGACTACGTCTGTATCTGTCTCTCCATCTTCTTCCGGAAGCTCACGATATACAACTGCAACCGGACCGCCTGCTGAATGGAAAGATGCAGTAATCTGATTGTCAGCGCCTTCTACCGCTTCTGTCTTAAGAATCTCCCATCCATGTTCTTCACAATGATGGAGAATGAATGGCTCAATCTTGTCTGTAAGATTGTTTACTGTAAAGGTAACTTCTACCGGTTCTTCCTCTGTCGGCTCTCCATCGATTGTCAGATTCATCACACGTGAAAGGAATTTGTAGTCTTTCAGAATCGCTTCTTCAACAATATTTACATCCTTATCATAGACATTGATCACCGGCACTTTATCAGCACCATAAACTCCTTCAAATGCAGCCTGTAAAGTAGTCTCTGCATCGCAGTCGTTCAGGATATCTACTTCCCTCTGCAAGTCTTTCTCAAAAGTATCTGCCTCAACATTTTCAAGTTTGACACCAACTGTTTCTGTAGAAAGCACTTTCTTCTCTCCTACAATCTTTCTGGATGTCTGTGTGGCAGAAACGTTATTTGTATCTACCGCATTTGTAATGCTGCCTGCTGCCATTGCATTCACTGACATTGCAAGAACTGCTGACGCTGCCAGAACTGTTGTCATAAGTTTTTTCGCTTTCATACCTGTACCTCCATGTATAAAATTATAATTATATTCATCTTTTCTCGATAGGAAACATTATAGCACATTTATTTTTATGCATCAATTGCTTTTTTCTTCTTTTTCAACCAGATATGCCTGCACAAGGAATCTGCCCTCCGGATCAGAATCATCATGTGTGGACAATGTAAGAAGCTTTGAATCTGCAGTCACCTGAGCATTTTCGTCAATCTGAGCCCCCATTGTCCTGTTGTCCATAATACTTTCCAGGTAAGCTTTGCGGTTTGCTTCTTCTTTGCCTGAATTAAACCGTTCCATGATATGCCTGGAATCTGATTTATATGCAGCAAAAACTTTATATTTATACTCTGCATTGTCAAAGGTGATATAGATCCATGCATGTTCTTTCATATATGCATCATCTGCATATTGATACAGCCCTCCAAACATAGAACCATCCTGATTGTCATTTCCATATATCACCGTAAGCGGATCATCGAAATTTGTGTGATTGTAGTTCTCCGTATAAAGTGCTCCTGCCGGATTTTCCTCTCCCTCCGCGTCATGCGCTGCATAAAAGGAATTGTCTTCCGAATGCTGCAGAACCGGTGCATCTATATCCGTTCCCGGAATGGAAATCCACGCATATACATCCGGATTTTCCTGCTGCTCCTGCGAATGAAAAAGATATATTCCTGCAATTGCTCCCACAATACAAAGCAGAAGCACCAAAAGTCCCGCTGTGATCATCGTCCTTATTTTCATCCTATCTCAACCTCCGTATAGAATGTTTTAAGAATCAGATCATATAATGCATCCTCGTCGATATATACTTCGTCATAGACTTCTCCGGTCTTTGTTTCTCCCTGTAATACAGTCAGACTATCCTCACCAAAGCTCATTTCTGTTGCTTCTGTAACCAGATAAACCGCATCATCCAGCCCAATGCTGGTAACCATTTCTGAGGAAAAATCCTGATAAAGTTTTCCCGGAAGCGAAACATCTTTCTGCACCGCCTTCACAGCTCCGGAAAAGAAATTGATCAGATACTGCTTCTGACGCGCAATTCGCAGATTATTGCTGCCTTCTACAGATGTATCTCGATATCTTACAAAAGAAACCGCATCGTCCCCGTTCAGAGTCACTGTCTCACCGGATTTCAGCTTATCTGATATATTCTCACCCTCCGGAACAGTTACCGTCACACCTCCGACAGCATCATTCAACTGCGAGATTGTCTCCATATTAAACGCGACATATCCATTGATCGGAATTCCGTAAAACAATTTGGATACTGCATCAACCATATACTGACAGCTTTTTTCCTTACCATCACCAAAAGCATATTCCAGACCAAGATGATTTAAAGAATCTCCGATATAATTTCCTTTCGCATCGTATGTGGCTATTTCAGTCATTGTATCTCGGGATATCGCAAGTACGCTTAACTGTTTTTGGATTGGGTTCAATACAGCCAGAAAAATACTGTCCGCCTGACCGCTTTCTCCAGAAACATCCTCTTTTTGTTCAATGTCTTCCGTCTGCTGGTCAATACCCATACACAAAACCGTAATGATTTCATCATTGAAACGGTAGGCTTTTCCATCACGCCAGATCAGGTCAGAACTTCCCGCCTTCTTTACGTCTGACTGCATTTTCAGTTCAGCATTGCTGACATTCTCCTGCATGTTTTTTTCGCCACCGACACGGAGGACATGATATGTCCCGAAAACTGTCGTCGCAAAAATAACAACCACAAGGCACAGGCTAAACGCTACACGTAAAAGAATACCAAGCGGTTTCTTTTGACCTTTTGTTTTCTGCCATGCATAAGTCAGCAGACCGCCCAGTGTTCCGCCTAATGCTGCACAGATCATCTCTTCCGGTGAAAAAATGCCCATTTTGGCGATATACTGAAGCAGTTCTGTCAAAAGGCCAAAACCAAAAGAGAACATCATTGTCCACACAACAGGCTGCTCACTCGTGCACTGTGCCATAAACAATATTCCCAGCGGAATAAATATAATAAAATTCCCCAGATCACCAAGCAGTTCTGTTTTAAGCAATGCTGCATCTTTCAGTCCATATAAAGGCAGCAGACGGAGCTGATACCCCTGCCCCGGGTCTCTCATAACAAACATAATACCCAGAAGCGCAAACACATAGAGTACGATTGCCACCCATACAGCGGTCTTTCTGAATCTATTTTTAGAAGAGGTTCTCCAATGTAACCCCGGAACAACAAGCCATGACATAATAAGTGCGGCTATGCATAAAATAAACACCACAACAAATGCCAGACCTGAAATCGTATTCAGGGTTGAAGATAATTCTCCAACCCCTTTAAACATCCTACCTATATTCTGCATACGTTCTCCTCGCTATTTCACGATCAATGTCAGTGTCTCCGGCAGTGAAGTATGTCCGTCACTGTCCGTCGCCACATACTGAAGTGTATACTGTCCAGGCGTATACAGATTATAATCTCCTGTTACATGAATATTGCGAAACAGAGAACTTCTGTCATCCTTATCATCCGTAATATCTGCAACAGGTGAAATTACAGAAAAAGAACTTCCCGCCGTAATCTCAATCGTATCACTCGTTAAAGTAAGTACCGGAATCGCCGGATCCACCGGTTCCGGTGTCGGTGTCGCACTTAGTTCCGGCTCTGCCTGAGGTTCAGGCGTCGGTGTCGGTGTAACCTTCGCCGCCTCCAGACGTGCCGTCTGTATTTTTTTTGCAGTTGCAATATTATTCTGCACGTTATCAAATGATTTCAGCGCTGTTGTAACTGATCCGGCACATAAAATCAAGAGAAAAAACGTCACTATTAATTTATTTTTCATACCGATCTCCCCCTCTTACAGAGAATCTTCTGTATTCATTTCTTTTTCGGCTGTCTTAATATAACGTTTGTATTTGCCGTAATGACCATAGTGGCCATACTTTGAATATCCATATTTTCCATACTTGCCATAAGACGATAAAGATCCATGGCTCTGGTTGATCACATATCCAGACAGCTTGTTATTCTGAATAAAGGAAGACATTCCTTCCTGAATTTCCTTCACAGAAGCGTGATCGTATCTTACCACATATAAGACTGTATCTGCATATTTTGCCAGAATATCCGCATCAGAAAACAATCCTGCCGGTGGTGTATCAATAACAATAAAATCAAAATTCCTGCGCAGGTATTCCATCAGATCCTGCATTTTACTGTCGGAAATAATTCCTGAAATACCACCATTTCTTGTACCGGCGCTGATCACTGAAAGATTTCCGCTTTTGATCATGATTTCTTCTACATCGGCTTTTCCATCAAAATAATCACTTAACCCGAGAGACTGTCCCTCAAAGCCAAACATTCTTCCGACAGATGGATTTCTCATATCACCATCAATAATCACAGTCTTTTTGTCATTCTGCAGTGCTGCAAGTGCAAGGTTTACAGACATATGGCTTTTACCTTCCTGCGGAAGCGTACTGCTGACAAGAAGAACTTTCTGTCCGTTTTTCTCCATCTGCATATCAAGTCTGGACTGTACAGAAAGAAGGGACTGCTTATAACCCCAGTCAATTCTCTTGTTGCTGATAAGCAGCTGGGATTTCGTACTCTTGCTGCGCTTTTTGATTTTTACATCAGGAATCACAGCAACACAGCTTCTTGATGTAACTTTCCGCATGTCCTTCTCTTTGCGGACAGTATGAAGTGTCTGTACATAAAGTGTTGCCAGACATACCACAATTACCAGTCCTGCCAGAATTCCTTTTACCAGATAATCTATCAGAGAATATTCATTTACCGGGGTTGCTGAAGCATTGGTAATATCAACAATTTCCAGAGCCACCGAACCATTGGACTTGTCCACCCATGAAGGATATATTTTCTGGAATGCATCCAAAAGTTCATCCACATACTTATATTTTCCTGAATTCACAGAAATAGTATATAAGTTTGCTCCATCTGTGTACTGCGAACTAAACCAGAATGACTTTTCCGGAACAGAATCCGCCATATTTGCAGAAAGTTCATCTCTGAATTCCGGAGCATCTGTAATTGTTCCGACCGAACTGCTGAGTCTCCTTGTCAGAGAAGAATCTACCGATGTATCTCCTGTCTTTTTGACTGCATAAGTGATCTTCGCAGAATAAACCGGTGAATATGTATAATTCATATAAGTAACGGTCGCTGCCGCTACCGTAATAAGAACCAACAGTAACTGAAGCCAGTATTTTTTCAGACAACGCAGATAATCCTCAAGCATTTCCATCAGATCTATCTGATCCTGCCCATTATATGTTCTTGTTATTTCACGTGTTTCGGACTGCATATTTTCTCTCCTGCCTTACCGTTTGTAAAATATCTTATTTGCTTTTGTCGCCATAACCATAATAATATTTTCCGTACCGTTTGTTGCGGCTGACACTGTTTTTGTCACCGAAAGCCATATTCAGGACACCGCCAAGCACAGTAACACCTGTTTCATCCAGTACATCTACCGCATCATTAATTTCCGATGCATGTGCAAGATCCTGACGGATTACAAGTAATACAGAATCTGCTGCCGCCGAAATAATTTCCGCATCGCGGACAATACCAAGCGGAGGCGTATCAAGAATCACATAGTCCATACGGGAAGCAATTTTGCAAAGCAACGTCTTAAATGCCTCATCTTCCAGCAATTTATCCGGTTCCGCGATTGCTTTATTCTGAAAAACACATCTGAGATATTTATAACGGCTGTCTCTGCGCATAACATCTTTCAGTGTGCTGTCTCCTGCCAGAAGATCCGAAAGACCTGTTCCTTCTTCTACCTCTGCATCAAAAATCTTCGCAACAGCAGGACGACGCATATCACAGTCAATCAGCATTACTTTTTTTCCACGTCGTGAAAGATTCAATGCCAGATTTACAGTAATCGTAGATTTTCCTTCATTTTCACGAATCGAAGTAACCATCAGCACTTTCTGATCATTTTTATTCATCTCTGATTCTACGCGCGTTGTAAGGCGGTCAAGCTCTTCCTCATAATCACCGGTCGTCGCACTGTCAGAAATCAAAATTGCTTTCTGATTTTTCTTTTTGCGGAAATAGTGTATCGTATTTAATACCGGAATATCCAGCACCATTGCAGCCTGCTGGCGATTGTAAACTTTATCCGTAGACATACACAAAAAGACAGTCAGACCAACTCCACCTGCGAGTACAAGCAGTGCTGCCAGTGCTGCATAATATAACGGGCGCGCATCCTGTTTCTGAATATTATCTGCTGATAAAGCGGTCAGATTACGGAACATATAACCGGACTCAAAATATCCGGTCAGTGTCGGATAACTCTCAAGCGCAGATTTCAGCAGCCGAAGAGCCTCTTCTGCCGAAGATGCCGTCGCATTCAAAGTAATCATATTCGTATCTGCCACCTGAGAAGCACTGATCGTACCCGGAAGGCGCTCTATCTGAGAATCTTTACAGATCTGTTCTGCCAGCATATCACTGTTCAGCACATTCAGGTTACGGGTAATTGCTGTATTCAGACTTCCGTCATTGAGTCTTGTTCCCGAATTATCCCTTGCTATAACTGAAAGATTCATCGATGCAGTGTAAGAACTGCCCATATACATATCCAGTCCCACAAATGCCGCAATCCCGACAATGCAGGCACTCATAAGTATCACAAAAATATTTTTCCAGAGGTGTCTGCATATATATGGCAGATCTACCGGCATACTACTGGCCTGTGACGGCCGGTTCATTTCCTGATTCATTACATTCTCTCCCATATTATTCAACTACTACTGTCAGTCGCGTATCTCCCTGATAGCCATTATCTGCTGAGGTATAAGAATACACTACTGTGTAGACCCCTTCCTGATTAATGTCAACATTTGAATTTACCGTGATCTGTGAAATGTTGACCCAATTTTCCTTTGAACCATTTGCAATCTGCTCAGTCACTTCTTCGGTTTCACCTTTATTGTTTCTGACAGAAACCATTTCACCATAATCGATTTTACAATACCCCTGATCTTCCACATGATCGATCAGTTTACGAAGATCCAGATCTTCACCTTTTTTATGATATATCAGATAATCTGTCAGCACAACATACGGGCGAAATGATCTCGCTTCATAGCTGTCTTCGTAAATTTCTACCTGAAGCGGCAGCTGCACAGTATCTCCGACACTGTTGGTAACAGAAACCGTGCAATCATAAATACCGGCAGACGGTTCCTGCTGAAGATTTTCCTCTCCATCAACAATAATAAACGGGCTTACATCACCATCAATACAATCTTCTGCCGTAATGTAATCCAGCAATGAAACTGCCTGGTTCTCCGGAAAACGAAGTTCCTGTGAAAGTGCAAAATGTGTTTTTGTATAATCGGTATATACCAGATTTCGTTTCAGTCTTCCCGAATTACTGGATTTATCAAAACCGACATAAGTAATTTCAAACTGATTTTCATTACCACCGACTTTTTTGGTAATGTTCTCAATGATGATACTGTCTGAAACATTGCCGTCTTTTTTGTCCTCAGCAACCACATCCTTTGTCAGTTCATCCTCTGTCGCATTGATGCTCACTTCAAGAGTGTCTGACGCTGCTTCCAGCTTCGGTCCCTCTGTGTCTATATTTTCCCGGCTTTTCTGTACGTAATAGCCACAGCCAACCGCTGAGATCACACACAGGATTCCAAGAATAATCCTTGCTTTCTTCATGTATTTCTACTCCTCTTTTCCCTCTTCATACTCCTGTCGGAGAATGTCATAACCTTTTAAGATTCTGCTCGGATTTTCCGATAACAGCATCTTCATTACTGAAAAACCGTAATTCTGTGTAAGATAATTCACCAGTTCCTGAATATCCGGAGAACGATATTCTGTATCATGCGCATCTGTCGCGATCACACCCGCTATCCCTTCTCCCATCAGCCGCTCAGATGCCTGACGACACCTGCGTCCAAACATCCCCAGCAGACTTCCTCCATTAACCTGAAGCGTACAATCCTGCTCATACAAAAAGAGTGCCAGCTCAGGATCTTTCTGCACAGCAATATATCGCTCCGGATGTGCCACAACTACACGATATCCCATCTTCTGCAGCTTCTGGATACGCCTGATCATATTTGACGGCATTTCTCCAAAATCAAACTCTACCAGAAGATAATTCGTATGATTTAATGTAAGAAGTTCTCCTCGCTCCAGGTGCAAAAAAGCATCATCATCCAGAAAAATTTCCATTCCAGAATACAATTTCAATGGAATCCTATGCGCTGCAACCGCTTCCTGTAATCTGTGAAATGCATCTTTATACTGTTCTATCGTATAGGGATAATAATTTCCGTGACTGGTCGCCGCCATATGATATATTCCGGATTCTGCTGCAATCGACGCCATCCGAAGTGCTTCTTCCACAGATTCAGCGCCATCATCCAGCCCCGGCAGAATATGTGCATGTATATCGACCATATTCTTTGCATTCGTCCTTTCTATAATACGATACAGACATAAATCTGCATCGTCGCCTTTTACGGTGTTTAATTATAGCAAGAAAAAAGGTTCATGGCAATGATTTTCACTTAAATCATCATACCATGAAACCTTTTTTCCGAAAAGTATACGAAACTTTATAAATTTCGAATCACTTCTTCTCTTTAAACTGTGTCAGCATGTCCATATAGACTTCCAGCATCTGTTTCTTCGATTCTGAACACTTCCGGTATTGCGAGATCAGCATTCTTTCCCCGTGGTTCAGTCCTGTCTTCACTGCTCCGTCCTCATCCTCCACCATCAGATCCAGTATCGAAATATCTAATGCATTGCATATTTTATAAACTGTATACAAATATGGTCTGGTTTTTCCCGCCATCAACGCATGCAACGTAGATGTAGAAATATCAGCTTCTCTCGCCAATGCATAATAAGAAACTGAGTTTCTCTCACAATGTTCCTGAATATGCCGAATCAGTTCACTGCATCTCTGGTCAGGGTTGTATCGTTTCGTTTTCACTGTGTCATTAATTGTACTGTCTGCTGTTCTTTTCTTCATTCGTAACTCTTCTCCCCATCGTATTATTTGACAGGCTAAAAACCTCTCTATAATAAATACGTAAAAAATCGAGAAAAATCACTCTGGGGAGGGGAAGTTTTTTATTTTTTGTTTAATTATCTTATCATACCATTCTTCTTTTTCTTTCCCTGTAAGATCAGCAAATTTTACATTATATTTGCTTGAATCGGAATCATCACAATTATTGTGCCATACATTCATTGTATTTACCATATAAAAAAAACAGTCTCGATTGTCTTATTTGCTGTCCTTAATTTAGCTCTTCTTTTAATACTTCCGTGCAATCTAAAACATATTCATTATTCAGATATCTCACTCGTATTTTTTCGCCAACATTCTTTTTTAAATACTTTTTGCTTAATATCTTTTTCTCAACCAGTTCGTTGTCTTCATTCTTAAATTTGCAGTTATATATTTTGTAACCCATAACTTCAAGAACTACATTCACACAAAAATAATTATGTTTGATGCAGAGCCAGCCAAATATAATAAAAAACACCAGAAATAAAACAGCTCCCTGATGATTTGTAAAATCAAATGCAAACATCGGAAAAATAAAAGACATTAAAAACTCTGCCACAAGGAACTTTTCTTCCTGTACTTCTTCCAGACATATACATTTCACATTATCACTGTTTTTAGAATTCAATTTATTTCTCATTCGCCGCACTGCAATAACCATGAAAAACAGAATCAGCACAATACTGATATATTCTGTTACCAAATATTTGTCATTGTCACATATGCTGAAAATATCTGTCAAAAATACCAAAATCCAAAGTGGTGCAAATGAAAGATAATACATGCTCATCTGAAATATCATCACAGCCCCCGTATCACTGCCAGCTCTTGGCCGCAGCCACTTCCACTGGTAAATCATTCAATGGATCCAGCATCGCCTTATTGCAGAGAAATTTTACCAGTCGTGTAGCTGTTTTCTCATCGTTTGTATCGATGTTGCTGCCACTTAATTTAAGATTAAACATCTTCGCCAGTTTTTTCCTTTTACTTACATTTTTCATAGCCTCAAGCCGAGACTGATTATATGCCACAAATCTTCTTGGATTTTGACCAGATGTTGCAATTTTCTGAAATACTGCCTCATCAGTTAGAAAGCCACATTCTATAATTTCATTTACTTTATTATTACAAACTGCTTTGTATGCTCTTTCCATCGCAAATAAGTTTTCACCTGCAAGCGTGAGCATGTATATTGTATCTTTCAAGATAACTACATCTATAGATTTTTTTAAATTTAATATAGGCTCATCAATTTCCCTGAACGTGTTCCTTTCAATCTTAAACCAAAATTTATTTTTCATATTCATCATTGGCGATTGCATCGAAATAAGCTTTATCGGAACAGTCTCAGCGCCAAGCTCTACTTCTCCAAGAAGCATGTATGCATTGAATTTTGTATCATTAATTCGCCCCTCTGTATCAGGATTTGCAAGTTCCTTACACAATTGCCCATACGCTTCTGAAATCAGTGCGTTTTCTCCCTCAAGTTTGTAAATCACATTTCCTACAATATCCCCTGTATACTCATCCACGCTGGCATATTTGCCATCTTCTATTGCTTTTGAATATTTATCTGCTAATTCATGTGCAAACGAACCAATTTTTCCTGGCGGTGTCAACTCACACTCTCTGGTATAATATGATATTCCCGTTTTTCCTGATTTTATTTTAATCAGTTGCAATGAACAGCATGACATATTTTTCATTTTGTCAAAAGCTGTCTTAAGTAATTCTTTACTCAATGTTCTTCTCCTCTTGTAACTTTTTTATATTTTATCACATCCATCCTTAGCCCAATTATTCGTTATCTCGAAATACATATTCTGTTTTTCGACATAATTCGTCATTTTTCGTGTATTTTTAAAAGCAAAAAATCCCAGATTATATAGGTGCATTCATTCCACACCATCATATAATCTGAGATTTCCATTCTGGCTCATCCTTTATTAAATTTGTTTCTTTTTCTCTATCTTACTTATTCACCATCCACCTTTTCTATTATGCAGCTATGTTCTTTTGTTTTTTTATCGTAGTTGATTCCCACAAGCAGCATCTTGCCGGTGTACTGTCTTACTGTATCCGGATATTTTTTCTCTTTTATCTGCTGTATTGCAGTCCGGGCATCTTTGTTCCATTTCAATTCCACTACTAATGCAGGATAATCTCCAGTATATTCGGGTTTCGGTATAAATACGAAATCTGCGAATCCTCTTCCGGACGGTAACTCCCTGATCGGTTTAAAATAATACTTCATCGCACTTAAATACCCGATTGTGAGCATGCATCTGATTCCTGCTGAAAACTCATCCACTCATTCCATTTCTTACGTTTTACTGCTTTCATAAGCTCCTGACGAATTTCTTCATTCGGAATAAATGCAGTCTGATTTTTTTCATCGTAACCCAAATATCCCAGATGAATCAAATATGTCAGTACATCATCTCTGCTTGCAAAGCTGATCGTGTCATTCTGAAATGAACTTACGTCTACTTCAACGGCTGTCCCGGAAATCATTTCAATTATAGCAGTTTTCAATCCGTCAAAATCCATATTTATAAGCGGTACCACCGCCTCGTAAGTACCGGTATCCGACCAGTAGCTTTTGTACTTTCCACGAAGCATCAAACTTACGACAGCCTTTGGATTATATATTTGATATTCTTCCAGCATATAGCCATCATACCACTGTTTTGCCTTAGCATAGTCCTCATTGTATTTCGCGCAAAGATTCCTGACTTCTGCTTCTGTAAATCCTATATATGGAGCCAGCACAGATGCATCTAACATTGTAAATTCAGAAAAATTGTTAAGTGCTGACTGTGTTCCTATTTTTTTTATCGGGAGAATCCCTGTCAGATAGGCAAGCTGAATATACTTTGTTGGCTCACTGCCCTTAAACAAACCTCTGAGGAATCCTATATACTCATCCTGCACCTTCTGATTCAATGCTTCATCTCTGATCAGGACATCCCATTCATCAATAATTACCACAAATTTCTTTCCCGTTGCTGCATTAATTCTGGATAATACTCCATATACTTTCTCATCATTATCCAACACAATATCCGGATAGATTTCCTGCAATTCCGAAATCAGATGTTCATTCATATATGCAACTGTAGTTTCCGGTGAACCGGCATCCATCATACACCACTGCACATCCAGATGAATCACATCGTATTTATTCAAATGTTTCTTAAAATCATTTTTCCTGCTGATTTCCAGCCCCTCAAACAATTTTTCCGAATCACATGCACAGCTGTAATATGCTGTAAGCATATCCGCCGTGATTGACTTTCCAAAACGTCTCGGACGACTGTTGCAGATAAATGCCTGTGTGGTATTCATCACCTTGTTTGTATATTCAATCAGCCCTGTTTTATCAATATATATTTCTGAATTCAGAACGACCCGAAACGCTTCATTTACAGGATTTACAAATCTACCCATTTACACATACCTCACAATCAAAAAAAGATTTCACGATATCAATACTGATAGCCCTGTTAATGTATACACGCGGCAAAACGTGATAACGTTTAAAAAAAATCACGCCTCTTTTTTTACAATTGGTACCCTATCCCTCAACCATTACCCGGCACTCTTTCTTATAGCATGCAATTCCATATCTGATAATAGTCCGCATACCATCTTCCTGCAATCTGGCTGTATATTGTTTTTCTTCAATTTGTTTTATTGCTTTTATGCAGGCAGTATCCATGTCACCATTTTCTGCATATTTCACCTCAATGACAATTCCGATCCGCTTTGACGGTGCTTCGATCAGAATATCACTATACCCATTTCCTGATTCTGCATTGGATTTTATAAGCCAGTCATTTCTATACCCCAAAAGGCCAAGTAAAATACCATGATAAAAGTTTTCTTTTTTTGACTCAAAAACAGCCGTATCGCGAATACTGATTGTATTCCACAAATATTCCCCCAGCAGTTCTTCAATCAGCTCTGCATCTTTCTTCAGAAAAGCCTCACAAAGATTGTCCAGCTTCCGACGATCATTCCCCACCGATTCTTTAAACCATTCACGAATCTGTCTGATAAAAAGATTCCTGATTTCCCGATTTGGAATAGCCAGATGAAATCTGCCGTTTTCAATTTCACCACGCTGCGTCAGGTATCCGGTTGTAAAAAGGACACTCCAAAGATTTTCAATATTGGCATCCAGTTCATTGTATGTCAGCTCCGGATGGATTTCCTTAATAATCTCCCTGCCTTCAATCAACTGTTCAATCTCACTACGCGTCTGCAAATTCGCCTTATCAATAAACCGTCGTACAATCGCATTTCCACTCGTATTCGACCAATAATCTTCCGGCTGTGCATTTGGATCTGAACACAATTTGTCACAATAGCTAATCACATCCCATGGACAATATATGTCTACCTTTCCAAACTGATATCCATCATACCAGGCTCTGACAGCATCATACTTCTGCATCAATCCATAGTATTCCAGAATCCCCCGTACATCTGCATCCGTAAAGCCAAAATATTCATCAAATCTGCCATCCGTAATCGTCAATACTTTAAAGTTATTCAAACCGGTAAATATACTTTCTTTCGAAACTCTAAGGCATCCCGTCAGAACAGCAAAATATAAATTAGGATTTGTTTTTAATACATTTCCAAACAGATTACGGACAAGTGATACCATTTCATCATAGTATCCGTATTGAAAAGCTTTATCCAACGGCACATCATATTCGTCAATCAGCAGAATCACCTGTCTGCCATAATGTTTCGCCAATAATGCAGACAGATTCAGAAGGCTCTGCTGTAAAATCCCCTCCGACATTGCATAAACGTCAAGATTCTTCTCGTCTATTCTGATAATCTGCCTGTACAGCTCTTTTTCCTTCTGTGACAATATCTTGCTGTCTTCCAGAAACTGAAAACGCATTGCTTCAGTACCAATGATTCCCTTCAATGCGGTACATGCCGCTTCAAATGTTCGCCCATCTACGCCTTTCATACTGATTGAAATTACCGGAAACTGCCCCATATATTGCTCACAAAGTTTCACATTGTGTGATATTTTCAATCCTTCGAATATTGACGGATCACAGCCTCTTTCAAAAAAAGTCTTGAGCATACTCATGTTCAGAGACTTTCCAAAACGACGCGGACGGGTAAACAGATTCACTTTTCCCCAATTATTAAGAAGTTCCTCTATTAATCCCGTTTTATCAATATAGTAAAAATTTTCCCGGATTAATTCATCAAAAAATTCTATTCCCACCGGAAGTCTCTTCTTAGCACCCATCACACATACCTCACAATCAAAAAAAGATTTCACGATATCAATGCTGATAAAATAATGATACCATGAAACCTTTTTTCCGTAAAGCATATCTACCTGCAGCTGTCCATCGAGAACTCATCCCCGAATGATACGAACAACTTTCATTGATACTGTTTCATCAACATAATCTGGACAAGGTTTTCCAAGCACACCTTTCTGTTTCATCTCAATCGCCATATCTGTAGTATTTAAGAGTTCTTTTGTTGTAATACCAGCTAAGATGAAATCTCCAGCTTCCAATGCTTCCGGTCTCTCTGTTGATGTACGGATACATACAGCAGCGATTGGATGGCCGATTGAAAGATAAAATGAGCTTTCTTCCGGCAATGTGCCTGAATCAGATACAATAGCTAATGCATTCATCTGAAGCTTATTGTAGTCATTGAAACCAAGTGGCTCATTGACTCTTACTCTTGGATCAAGCTTAAATCCACTCTTCTCTAAACGATTCTTTGATCTTGGATGACAAGAATACAGAATCTGCATATCATACTTCTCAGCCAATGCATTGATTGCTGTAAAGAGACTTAATCTCCGGACGCGTCCCACAGCCGATCATTACCTTTGTACGGCCGTCGTTTTTCCATTTAAAATTATGTTCTATCATTTTAATATTTCTCCCATCAATATAACTTCATTCTTGTTTATGGTTTTTATATGGATCTGCCCCCTCTTAACTCAGCTAACTCCTAAACAGTAAAGTATTCTTAATATGTATTTGTTCACACAGTTTCAATACTTTTTCTTGATTCAATTCTTTTATCTTCTCTTTGAACAAATCAACAATGTAATTCGGATATTCGCGATCTTCCCTGTATTTTCCATCTGCATTTATAACATCCTCTACAAACTCTGCTAATGCTTTTGTTTTAAATCCCACATCATTTAACCGGAACTGATTGATATGATGTTCTATATAATCTATGTCCTCATCCGTGTAAGAATATTTTTCACTTGGAATAAACTGTGCATTATACACATCGTATTGTATCCTGTATTCCTGATCTGAGTTTTCTCCTATTACTCCAAATGGCTGCAAAATAATTTTCGATTTTTTACAGTATTCCTTTTTTAACTTCTTATAGCTTTCACATTCCTCTGTACATTGTTTTCCCTCACACTGTACTTCCGATGAAAATTCCTTTTTCGCCTCTTTTAATTCTTTCAGCCTTTTCTTTTCTCCTACACGTTTTAAGGACATATTGCAATTCGGACATGCTATTGCCATGTTTTGTATACATTCTGTCAAATGTTCCTCATCAAGACTTTTCTCTATACTGTGTTCCAAATGCCCTATATTGACCCGATCATTTCTTAATAATGAATAACAATACATGCAGTGGTTCTTGCTGGTTTTTCTTAAAAGGGCTTCTAAATTTTCTCCCGGCTTATTCTTATAACCATAGTCCACTCCATGATCATATTGAGGAGAAAAACTTGGAATATCCAGTAACCAGTTTTCTTCTATCAAACCTGCCACTCCTCTATCTGCTTAACAATCAACTTTTGTGCTTTTGTTAGTTCCTGCTCTTTTATTTCTCGTAATTCTGCTTCGTCTTCTGAATTCCAAATTCCCGACATTTTATTATTAAAAAGCCTTCTTAGTATATCATCTCGCTTTTTTTTACCATTTTTTTTCTTTTCTTCAAAAAAAACACTAAAAATATCATACACTTGCGATATACTTGAAAAATCTCCTGCATCTAATATTTCAAAATTTTCTCCGTATAATAAAATCAAATTTGTCTCTTCCGCATTTGCGATCAAATCCGCTGAGTGTGTTGTAGCAATAAAATTTAATTGTGGAAATTTTCCTTTCAAAAATCCTAATATTCTCCCACTATTTTTCACTGATAAAAACTCATCTACTTCATCTATAACAATCGTCCCGCTTGATTTTGTATCTGAAAAATACAATATTTCCATAAAAATGCGAATCAACGCCTGATATCCGCTGGACAAATCAACGCCAGTATCATTAACATATGCATTCCAGCCCACTTCTCCCTGAGATATCATAAATGAAATCTGAAGGAACTCATTCATAAATGCTTCAACCTGCGAACTGTAATTCATATACAAATCTTCTATTGCTCTGGGAACTCCGCCATAATAAAACGTATCTTTGTGGTTAAATGTATCTTCTTCTAAACGCTGTTTATTAATCTCTTTTGAGTAATTCACATTCTGAATAGGATCCGGCGTAATCTGTTCAATATCAAAATATCGATTTACTGCATCTATAAAGTAAAACTTTTCGTCCTCATCATTTTGTATTAATCGCTTTAACACATCTGACTTACCACTGGAATTATCTCCAATTATAATCGTATCTTTGTATTCCAAATTTCCACTGATGATGCTATTGCACACTCTATCCAACATTGTCTGATAATATTTCATATATTCGTTTCCACCTCTTATTCATATTGGTTATCGAAATGGTTCCGCCCTGCTGCGTTTCCTTAATTGTTTTATCCACAGCTATTTTTCTACAGATCTTATCTGTAAATTTTTCTGGACATATTCCCGTTTTCTCCCATACAACAAACAGACCTTCTAATAAAAATGTCTTTGTAAAATATTGTTTTGAAATATCCAATAAATTAATAAACTTCTTCAAGCTTCTCTGGTAATTTTCAACCTCTTCTATATCAAAACCATATGCCTCTTCCGCCAAATGATCAATTAATTTATTGACAGAATTTTTATAATCATTTATCTTAAAATCAACACCGTCATATTCTACATATTTTTTCATAGCACAAAGGCGATATAAGAACTCTATATCTTTGCATTCTTCATCAATTCTTCCATATAGTTCTCTCCACCTTGCATTTTGCTTATTCAGATTATTTACCATTCGGCTAAATGCACATGGATAAATTCCATTTCGTAATTCCTGAGAAGATAACCTTGTTCCCCCATTATTTAAATTAGTAAATATTTTGTGTAATATCACATCTCTTTTTTCAGTTTCTGATATTTTAATCTCGATTACTGATATGGTTCTATAGTCAATCTTTCTCTTAAGCATCACCGGAAGTGTATCATAGCTAATGTCATATTTTTTTCCATATAATGTCATAAAAAACTGTGTAGGTGTAATGTTATGATATTTTTCTTCTAATATTTCTTCGAAATTCTTTTGCTCATCTATATTTAAGTCACTATAATCAAATACCGATTCTTTCGGACTTTTGAAAAATTTTCCTCTAAAATAAAAATAAAGGCTCATCACTCTTTGCTGACCATCTAAAATTTCTAATTGTCCAGATTCATTTCGAAAGGTATAAATAGGAGGAATCGGTAAATCACGGATTAGAGAAGTCGCCAATTCTTCAACCTGCTCTTTGCTCCAACGATACTTTCTCTGATATTCCGGAATCACAAAAAGATTTTCATGTACTCCCTCTACCAGTGCCTTAAAGCCCATATCTGTTTTATACTGTTGAATACTAATCTGATTATAAATCTCTAACAGTGATTCTGCCATATCTGTTTTCTTCCCTTCCCTTAAATATCCATTTCAAAAACAAGGATGTAATTCTGGGAACTACATCCTTGTTTTATCATAAAATTATCATCTCAACATGATTAATCCAGTTTGTCTAAAATAACGTGAAATATATTCCCAAAATAAATCCATCATCAATGTACCTATACTTTAACACATTATTAATGATACATCAATCAATATCCACCAGAGCCAAGAATTATTAACTTCTTATTCATGAAATCACACTTTCTTTTATTCTTCTGCTAATCTTTCTTGAATATATGTCAGTTCCATCATTTTAGCCTTGATTTCTTCTTTGTTAAGAAGTTTCGTGTTGTTTGAGTTAAACTCTGTTAATTTATTACGCTCAGCGTCACCCTCTTTGAAATACTTGTCGTAATTCAGCCCACGGTTATCAGCTGGAACACGATAGAAGCCACCAAGGTCAATTGCCTTTGCACACTCTTCGTTGGTAATGTAAATTGCATGTTGTATTAAGATTCAGTGTCACAATATTGCATAACTGATGTCTCATAATTCTTTTTTGTATCTTCAAATCGCTCAATGTACTCTTTGATCCATGCACGCCCAGTCTCTGTCTGGTTATCAATAAGCATTACATTTTTGCTAAAAGTATACTCTTTCTTCTCCATTTCATATTTTAAATTTCCTAATATCAGATATTTGTCATCAAAAATGTAATACCCCTCGTCCGGATGATAATTAAAACGAAAAATATCAAGCTTGTTAATTTTATGGTCATTTTCAATCATATGTTTCCAATTCAGAATTGCATTATCAATAGCACCTTCCATTGATTGATCGTAATATTCATCATTCTTATTATCATATTCTCGAAGCAAAATTTCTGCATGGTTAATAGAAATATCGTTTATTAACCGAAGCATCTGTACGGATTTAAATGTTGAAATTGCAAAGATTCTTAATTTTTTAATCTTTTGGTTTTTCAAAGTTATCTGAAACGCATCGTTTAAGCCCGTAATGTTAAATCCTTCGACTTTTTTCTGGTTGTTTGTCCGGATAGAATTTATCCATTTTTCCAGCTTAATTTTTGCACTGTTTTTCTTTCCTACATCTCCCCATGTGATTCCCTCGAGATCACTCGCAAGTTTTGGTCTGCCATCGCATAGAAAAATAGTATTAACCTTTGACAGTTTTCCTGAAAACAACCCATACTCCAACAGCACATTATCCCGTACTGTCATTGTGTCTTCCCCTCTAAACCAAATTTTATCATCTTCTCCAAATATAAATACTGCTGCATCTACATTCTTGCTCAAATCTATAAGAGCATCCCATGTATAAACACCCAGAGGAAAAACCTCCGGTTCATTCCACAATACAGGTTCTACATTCATGCTTTCCAGCCAACTTCCAACCTTAATTGCCGTATTTAAGCGTTCTCCGGAACTTGCAATAAATATCCTCATATGCGCCCTTCCTCCTGACTCCCTCCTAAAGCAGGTTCATTCGTTCTATATAAGTCACCCACTTCCCATTCACCTAATTCGTCTGCAAAATTGGCATGTGAAATATTTTACATTATATTCCAAATTCTGCTTTTAACTCATCTACAACATCATATGGAAAACACTCTGCACAACCTTCATCTTCTATCAAAACATTAATGATCTTTTTTGTTAGTTCTATTCCTTTGGTACTATGAAGACGTTCTTCAATTCTTACCGCATTTTTTAGATCTCGTGCCACCCACACCTGATCATATATTTCAAGTTGTGAGATAATCTTTCCTACTTCGTAAGAAAACTCCATTTCATTCATGTCATTCGGGCTGCCCATAACTCGATAAATCTGTTGCAGTCTGCTCAATATCTGGTCGGCATTTAAATCCAGTGGTACGTAAATACGGACATTATCATCAGCTAAAATGCCTCCATCAGAATGAATTTTCCCAGTGAGTGCCTTTTGATGTTGTTTTTCCGTCTCGTAACCAAAAGCAGTATCTGCAATTGAAAGATCATTGATATAAAGAACTTTCTCCGGAATTGGGTGAATATCTAAATCGTGATGCATAATGAATTCCTCCATAATTTGAGTACTTTACTGGTTTGATTTTTGTACCAACCGACTTAAAAGTTCATTTTTGGAGTCTTGTCTTTATAGATACCACTGTTCGTTTTTTAATTATGCTATCACACTATTTCAAAAAACGTATCCGGTTTCTTCGGGTCAAACACTTCATTACAGGTCATCACTGTTACAAGGTTCTCTGTTTCTGACAGATTTATGATGTTATGCGTCCAGCCCGGTATCATATGGACAGCCTCAATCTTGTCGCCGGATACTTCGAACTCGACTTTTTCACCGGTGTTGATATTTCTCTCCTGAATCAATCCATGTCCTGCCACTACAATAAAAAGTTCCCATTTAGAATTATGCCAGTGCTGTCCCTTGGTAATTCCAGGTTTACTAATATTAACAGAAACCTGTCCACAGTCTGCAGTATGTACCAGTTCCGTGAAAGATCCTCTCTCATCAGCATTCATCTTCAACGCATACTTAAACTTTTCTTTCGGAAGATACGTCAAATACAAAGAGTATAATTTCTTCGCAAAAGATCCATCCGGCATCTTCGGCATCATCAAAGTAGTCGGCTGCTCCTTAAACTCCTGAAGAAGATCCACGATTTCTCCCAGAGTCACCTTATGTGTAGACGGCACATAACAGTATCGTCCATTCACATCTGCCACAGCTTCCACGCCATCAAACTCACAGTGCTGCTCTTTCCCCTCCAGAAGATCAAACATTCCTTCCACCAGATCATCAATATAAAGAAGTTCCAGCTCCGTCGACCGGTCATTTACTGTAAACTCTTCATCATTTGCCACAGCCCAACAGAATGTCGATACAGCTGAATTATACTTTGGTCTGGAATGTCCCATCAGATTCGGAAAACGGTATACAGCTACTTTCACACCATTTTTCTGACCATACTGAAAAAACAGTTCCTCTCCTGCCTTTTTTGAACGTCCATATTCAGAATCGCCAAATCTGCCTGACAGAGTCGCCTGAACAGACGAAGAAAGCATAACTGTAGCTTTATTCTGATATCGTTCCAATATTTCCAGTAGTTCTGATGCAAAACCGAAATTTCCGTTCATAAAATCCTCTGTCTTCTCCGGACGGTTTACACCTGCAAGGTTAAATACAAAATCTGCTTTCTGACAGAAGTCATCCAGTTCTTCCCTTGTAGAGTCAAGATCATATTCAAAAATCTCATTCACAGAAATCCCCGGTCTGGTTCTGTTTTTATTATCTCTTATGTTTTTAAGATTATTTACAAGGGCAGTTCCAACCATGCCCTTCGCTCCCGTTACCAGTATATTCATCGTATCTGCTCCTGTATTATATCTCTTTACGCCATACCATCTTGTTAACCACACCTGTATAGCTCTGGATGATCTTTACAACCTTCGTGCTTACATTCTCCTCAATGTAATCCGGCACCGGAATGCCAAAATCTCTAGCCTTATTCATCTCCACGGCTGTGTCAACAGACTGCAGCAGTCCTTTCTCATCAATTCCTGACAAAATAAAGCAAGCCTTATCCAAAGCTTCCGGTCGTTCTGTAGAAGTACGGATACATACAGCCGGAAATGGATGTCCTACTGACGTAAAAAAGCTGCTTTCCTCCGGAAGTGTACCTGAATCAGAAACAACGGCAAATGCATTCATCTGCAAACAGTTATAATCATGGAAGCCCAATGGCTCATGCTGAATTACTCGCGGATCCAGTTTAAAACCTGTGGCTTCAATTCTCTTTTTGCTACGTGGATGACAGGAGTACAGAATCGGCATGTCATACTTCTCTGCCATTTTGTTAATCGCATTAAACAAAGAAAGAAAATTCTTCTCTGTATCAATATTTTCTTCACGATGTGCGGACAACAGAATATATTTTCCCTTCTCAAGTCCAAGCCTTTTATGAACATCCGATGCTTCGATCTCCGCCAGATTATTATGAAGAACTTCTGCCATCGGAGAGCCGGTTACATAAGTACGTTCTTTCGGCAGACCGCAATCAGCCAGATAACGGCGGGCATGCTCTGAATATGCCATATTTACATCTGAAATAATATCTACGATACGACGATTAGTTTCCTCAGGGAGACATTCATCCTTACAACGATTTCCTGCTTCCATATGGAAAATAGGAATGTGAAGACGCTTCGCACCGATTACAGACAGACAACTGTTAGTATCACCCAATACCAGCACCGCATCCGGCTTAATCTCAGCCATAAGCTTATAGCTCTGCGCAATAATATTTCCACAGGTCTCTCCCAGATCTTCTCCAACTGCATTGAGATATACTTCCGGATCATCTAACTTCAGATCTTTAAAAAACACTCCATTAAGATTATAGTCATAATTCTGTCCTGTATGCGCAAGAATTACATCAAAATATTTACGCGTCTTATTGATCACTGCTGCCAGACGGATAATCTCCGGTCTAGTGCCAACAATAATTAAAAGTTTTAATTTACCATTTTCCTTCCATTTAACTGATTCATATTTTCCCATCTCTCTATCCTCACTCATATTACTACATTTTCGTCAATTCTTCTTGAATATATGCAAGCGAAGCAATCTTCTCTTTTGTTTCTTCCAGATTCAGGCGTCTGGTATTATTAGAATTAAACTCCGTCAATGTATTTCTCTTCTCGTCGCCTTCTTTAAAATACTTATCATAATTCAGCCCACGGTTATCTGCCGGAACACGATAGAAGTTTCCCATATCAACTGCCTTCGCACACTCTTCATTTGTAAGCAGAGTCTCATACATCTTCTCACCATGACGGATACCGATTACTTTGATCTCTTCTTTCTTTCCACCAAACAGTTCACAAACTGCCTCTGCCTGTGTCTGAATCGTGCATGCCGGAGCTTTCTGGATCAGAAGATCACCATTTTCTCCATGTTCAAAAGCAAACAATACAAGATCAACAGCTTCCTCCAACGACATGATAAAACGAGTCATTGATGGCTCTGTCAGTGTAATCGGATTACCATTTCTGATCTGATCAATCCAAAGCGGAATTACAGATCCACGGCTGCACATTACATTTCCATAACGTGTACAGCAGATCTTTGTCTTGCCAGACATTCTCGATTTTGCAACTGCAACCTTCTCTTCAATCGCTTTTGTGATTCCCATTGCATTGATCGGATATGCAGCTTTGTCTGTAGAAAGACATATTACTGATTCTACACCTGCCTCAATAGCAGCGGTCAAAACATTATCTGTTCCTATTACATTAGTACGCACTGCTTCCATCGGGAAAAACTCACAGGACGGAACCTGCTTTAATGCTGCTGCATGAAAAATATAATCTACACCATGCATTGCTCCCTTAACAGATTCCAGACTACGTACATCACCTATGTAAAACTTAATCTTGTCCGCAACCTCCGGCATCTTCGCCTGAAATTCATGGCGCATATCATCCTGTTTCTTCTCATCACGAGAGAAAATGCGAATTTCTCCGATGTCTGTTCTCAAGAAACGATTTAAAACCGCATTTCCAAAAGAACCTGTTCCTCCTGTGATCATAAGTGTTTTGTTTGCAAATAGTGACATCTTTCTACCTCTCTGTAATTCTTCTTTTATTTTTCTATTTCGTCTTGAAATCCAGTATCTTCTTTTCTCTGTCAACCTGCTCTAAACTCAAGTAAGCCATTAAACCTTCCTGATATATCTCATCATACCATCCTTCTTTTTCTCTATCTGTAAGACCCGCAAATTTTGCATTATATTTACTCGGGTCAGAAACATCACAATTATTGTGACGCACATTCATCGTATTTACCATATAGAAAAAATCATTTTCTATTGTTTTATTAGCTGTCTTCAACTCAGATCTTCTCGGTTCAAGTGCATCTGCTATTTGTTTCAAAATCAATTTTTTTGATTTCAAATCACCTTTAAGCAAATGATGATTATATTCTATAATAGCATCCGCAAGCTCCGGTGCAACAATATCTGCAACAGCACTTGCTGCCGCATCCTTCTGTACAACCAAATATTTTCCATCTTCTGTTCTATATATGTAATGATTAATTTGCTCTAAATCATAGTCAATTAAGCTCTGAACAGCATCAATGCATTCTTCATAAGAGTCCCTCATATCCCAATCTATTACACCATATATTATATTTGTAATCATTTCACAATACAATATGAAAGCATCTACAGTCTTCACTTCGCCTGTTGCCTTCCAAACTATAGTATATCCTTTTTGAATTTCTTTGATTTTAAAGCCCAAATGCTCTCTTAACTCTAAAAAAGAATCAAAATTTTTTCTAAATCTCCATCTTCTGAAATTCTCACTTATTTCATCTTCAAGAGTATGATATCCATTCGTTTCATTTAATACAATATCTTCAATTTTCTCATACTCAAATTGAAAATTTATCTCTCTTTCCATTCTTTCGAAAAAATTATATCTTGCCATTCATCATCATCACTTTCTTATGTCAGTATTCCTTTGATTCTATAATATATTCCTATCAACCAAACTTTTGAATATATTTGAGACTTATTACGAAAAAAAATACTTAATACTCATATTTAAAGACTTACATTACTTTTGCTGTTTTGTATAATAAAATATTTTTAAAATAAAACTCCAAACACTATAAATAATACATCCAAATAATCCCCCCATTGTATTCATTATCAAATCACTTATTTCAAATGATCCTCTATGAAATATCAACTGCAGGATTTCAATTATCAAAGAAAAAAACAAACATATCATAACACATGTTACTTTTTTATATATTACCGCTAACAAAGTTCCTATTGGTATCAACATCAATATATTCATATAAACTTCATATCTATCGTCAATATTTCCATTGTAAATTTTATTCATAAACCCAAGTGGATTTAAACTATATCCATATCCCATATTTCTGCTTCGTGAAAAAACTGTTGATGCTAAAACCAAGAAACAATATTCTATTGCCAACCCAAAAATAATCTTTCTTTTTCTCGTCAAATGCATTCTCAACAAAAAAACTACGCTTATAACTCCCAAAAGCATTAATATAAAATACCATTTTAGTGAAATTTTTTCTAAATAAAATTGATACCATCTAATTACTCTACTTACCTTATTCACCTTATCACAGCCTCAGTATAGAATTCCATATTACTTTTCCCTTCTCTAATATAAAATGGTAGCCCATAGACATTCCTACTGAAAACACCCAAAATAATATTGCACCATTAATGCCACTCATATGTGGCAAAATATATCCATGTATTAAATATAACTCATATGAAATAGCACCTGCAAAAGTGAAACATCTTAACCTAATATTTTGAGATAGCAATATATACCCTATAATTATAATTCCCATTGCAACAGGCCATTTAATAAATAACTGGACTAGGTTATATACATATTGTGGTGCTGATCTTATAACACTCAATTGTTTCAATGCCAACAAAAGTACTCCATATCCGCTAAATAGAATTCCATGAATTGGAGTAAACAATCGCTTAACCTCTGTATAATACTCAGAAATTATAATACCTGTTAAAAAGGAAAGTGATTGCTCTGCCCTAATTTCACTGAGACCAAAGAAAAGCACAATAGCTATAATTCCAAATACTAATACTCTTTTTTTCTAGTTAAATTAAAATAGTCAGATACCCTCATAATAATATAAAAAATTACATACCAGAGCACCTGGTATTAAAGATACCAGCCATTATGATATAACGGTTTTATGCATAATGCATCTAACAACATTTCACAAATTGATATTTTATAAAACCACCAATAACCTATTAGTTCCACAAATATGTACGGGATTATGACAGCTACCAAACGTTTTCTCCACCATTTCTTGCCCCCCCGTACCTTCCATGACTCACTCAATCCATAGCCAGACATAATCAAAAATAAAGAAACGCCAATTCCACCTAGAGGAGTAAATAATGTTATTCCCTTTCCAAATGTTCCCATAAAATGACACAGCATCACGCAAAAAATGCCAATGCCTTTCATCGTAGTTGTAAAATATCTATCCATAAATTGATTTTTCTTCTCAATCATACTATACAATTTCTTCTTCTCAAAGTTTAAACTAGCGGCTTATCTACCTATTATTTAGTTTTCTTTTCTCTTTCATCAATACATATCCCTCAAACATATATATATCTTCTTTTGTAGTTATCTTAATATTGGTCTGATCACCATATGCTAAATTCAATTCATCTCCCAGTGCATAAATAATACTCGTTGTATGTGGTTCTATTTTTTCAAGTAATCCCTGTCTTTCTGCACGCTCATACACATCGAGCAAATAACCATATTCAAATCCATAAGGACAAGCTATTTGTACATATAAATCTCTATTCACCCATTTTTTACTTATATTTCCCTCTTTACTTCCAAGCAATTGATAACACGGGGTTCCCGTAACAGCCGATCCTTTTTTTTTCATTACTCTAATTACATCCGTAACAATCTTTTTTGAAGTAAATGGAGCCGCTCCATATTGTATCAGAACATAGTCTTTTCTGCTAATCTTATCTTTTAAAGCATTTACTCCGTTTATAACTGAATCCTGAAATGTATTACCCCCATCGACAATCCATTTAACCTTCTTATAATCATATTTCGAAATCATATCTTCAAGATATATTTTCCAAGATTTATGGCATACAACTTCTATCGCATCAACTTCTGGATGAGTCTCAAATATTTCTATTGTGTATGCTAATATCGGTTTACCTAAAACTTCAACAAATTGTTTTGGTCTTTCCGCTCCGACCCTTGATCCAACACCACCCGCTAAAATTATTGCTGTTGTCATTGTGTCTCTATCTCCTTTTCGTAACTTTCAACCGCTTTATCAATAAATCTTATAAAATTTCTATAGGCTGGTAAAAAGAAAAAGCCATCATCATCCCCCACACTTCCCTTATACAAGCCCCAGCAGAACCAATAAAATGCACAAATGGGAATAAAAGCATAATAATATCGCTTCTCATCTGAACTTAATTCATGACCCACATAAGCTTTTAAATATCTTTGAATCTGCTCATCCGTCCAATCATATCTGCAAAGAATACATGCAATATCATTAGCTCCATAATTAATACCTGCATATTCCCAATCAATCAGAAATATTTCGCCATCATCATCTATCAAATAATTTGGTGCATATACATCATTATGACAAAGAACCTTTTTATAACCCAGACGATAAGCGTCTGCTTTCACAAAAGAAAACAATTTTTCCACCTTTTTTATCTCTATTGAAAATTCCTCTAAAAGGTTTCCCTTCGTGGCAGAAGCAATTTTCATTAATCTTTTTCCTTCTTCGACATCATCAAACTCTTTCACCCTAAAGCTTGACATATTATATTGCTCAGTGAACAATGCAATATTTTCTTCATCAACCGATATTCTATGCAAATCGTGTAAATAATTCATTGCCTTCTTGAGCTGCTCATTTGCAGTTAATTTATATTGTTCAATGTCTTCTTCAAAATTACAATTTCTTGCATTTTTTACAAAATATGAAATTTTCCAACCTGAAATTGACATATCTATTACAGATTTATCGATACCAATTTCTTTAGCTTTCATTTGCGAATATAGTTCTGATTGTCGATTAATTAATTTCCCAGCAGTTCCACCAGGATGACGATATACATATTTAATTCCATTACAGTTAAAAGCAAACGAAACATTCGTAAGCCCTGCATTTATTACTGAAATATCATCTATATCATTGGGCTCACATTTTAAAACTCTACTGATATTTGTAATGATTTCTGAGTCCACGTTCAAAAGAAATTCCGAATCAAATCTTCGAAGATCTTCAATACTATCAAATTCTAACACAGAATCCGTTTCATATTCTTTTTTATAAAAAGTTAGCTCCTTGATGTGTTTAGCAAAAAATTCCTCCCAAAACATAGAAGCAATTCCAAAATCATTAATCTCATTTTCTAAAATGCTTCTGAAAATTGAACTAAATTGCTCATTCATATACGCGTGCCCTACCATAGCAAGCGAATCATTTCCTCCAACAGTTATATCAGTAATCACGTCTGCATCCGATACAAATACTCCAAACTCTCGAAATTTCCCTGACTGATATGCGCAAACTCTATACGAACAATTTTGTTCATTATTATCTAAAAATAAATTTTCCTTAAAATAATGATCTGCACAGCATATGTATGTATTAGCAAGATATTTTCTCGCCACATAGAGTGAATAAATATTGCCCTTATTGCCAAATTGATTATTTATAATAAGTTTAACCCCATATTTCTTCTCTAAATAAAAGAATTTTTCTTTCATATATCCAACAACAATATATATTTCATTTACTCCTGCTTTTTGAAGCTGTTCTATCTGTCGTTCTATTAAAATTTCACCTTTTACACGAAATAATCCTTTAGGTTTCTCATATGTAAATGGTGCAAAACGATTTGATTTTCCTGCTGCAAGAATTATCGCATTTTTCTTCATATATTTATACCTTTCTCCAATGAGCCAAAAAGCTCAATGTATTTATCCCTTATATTTTCATGCTCTTACCCATTATTTTTATCATATTTCTACTTTATATGGTCTATGACCTACCCTTTCTTCTACCGGTGGTAGTGTCATATAATCTCCATATTGAGATTCCAAATATTTTTCAATGTCAGCCGGAACATTTGCCTCCATATTTTCAAACTTAATTTTCTTTAAATTAGTCACCATATCCTTAGTCATACAACCGGCTTTAAACTTAGGATAAAACAAACATCCATATATCCCACTATTACAGTCATTATATTTAATCATTTCCTCTGTCAATTTCGCATACATCGAATCGACCGACTTAATTAATAATAAATAATGGATTATTCTTCGAGCGATCTGTTTTATAACGAGTTTCATATTAGTAGGTTTTTCGGAAATATCAGGGGTTTGTCTATACACATAATATCTTGCCAGTTTTTGCACAGTATCGTATTGTTTTTTCTGTTCTTGTACTGAAGCAGGAAGTTCATCAAAGGGAAAAACATCTATAAAAACTCCATGATGACACTTTATATTACGATGACAGTATTCTATAAACTTTGTTCCATTTAATTTCACCTTAGCATAAGTATATGGGCATTGCTTCTCAGTAGTTAAATGTTCTACAAACATTTCTGATCCTTCAAACCATTTTGGTGCTTCTCGCAAAAATCGTTCATAATTATCTCGTGTCAAACCTATATCAATATCATCATCCCATGGAATGAATCCTTTATGTCTAACAGCTCCTAACGCTGTTCCATATGCCAAAAAATATGTAATATGTAATTCTTCACAACATTCTATTGTCTTCTTTAAAATACTTAACTCCGCACATTTTACCCTTTGAAGTTCTTCTTGCGTATATCCAATTTCCATAATTATAATCCTCTACATTTTTTAATTAAGCCATTTTCTCAAATATTCTATCATAATTCTTTCATGATTTTTCCAATTGAAATAATCTATTGCCTCTGCTGCTTTCTCACTCATTTTCGGAATTAACGCTCTATGCTCATCAAACCACAGCATTTTTTCATATAACGCCCTCTTACTTTGTATTTCAACTACAAATCCATTCTCTCCCTCTATAATAGCGTCATTCGCACCACTGTTTTGAGTTACTATACAAGGTAATGCACAAGCTAATGCTTCCAAAACCGCCAAACTTAAGCCCTCACCTAGAGATGGAAAAACAAAAAAATCTGATTTATTTAAATATTCTAACACTTTGTCATGAGTTACCCTTCCTACAAAGGTAATATTTTTCATATATTCTGAAAATTTTCCCTCCGAATTATCATAGGCACCAACCACAGTTAAATGTACTTTATTTTTATCAATTGCCTTTGCTGCTTCCAATAAATAATATATTCCCTTCATCTCCGTGATATTTCCCACATAAATAGCCTCAAGAGGATCTTCTTTTTTCTCAATCTTTGAAATTACAGATTTATTAAAATTAGCTCCATATGGACATATAGCAATTCTTTTTTCTGATACACCACTATATTGTAAAGATTTCTTTACAAAAACTGATGGAACAAAAAATTTATGTGTTAAATTAATTTCATCCATCAGTCTATCTACAGTTTTTGCATCCCATAATATTTTTCTTTCTTTCTTTAACATACTCGCAAAACTTGGACATTTCGAAAAATCACTTTCATAAACATTTTTCATATACAATCTATTTGCAGCACTAACATCCATTATTCTTAAAATATTAGGTGCTTTCTCTTTTAATATTGAAAAAGCATTTCTTGCATTCATATCATATAAAATTACAGCATCTACATTATTTTGAATAGCATATTTTGCAACTTTTTTGCCAAATCTATCGCTATTTTTTCTCTGCCACCAATTATATAAATTTCTTTTTTTATCAAATCGTGCAAGCAATATTTCAATCAAACCACTTATCTCACAAAACTGTATAACGTCCTCATCAGAAATATCTTCATTCTTTCTTCCGTTTGCACGTCTAAGATTGTCACCTGAAATAAACTTTTTTACAATTTTCATAATATGTGACGAATCTTTATCATATACAGTTGTTATATACTTAAATAATAAATCATTTTTTTTTAACTCTGATGCCACTCTAAATGAATGTTGCCGTCCAGGATGTGCTATAATTATTTTTTTCTCCATCTTTTCCCCCTTGTTACAAATTATTAATAATTAAATTTGCAATTTTTTCATATCCCAAAACATTAGGATGAAATTTATCATCATAAAAATATTCTTCCTTTATTAAATTATTATAAAGATCAACATATGAACACTCTTCTTCTTCCGCAATATTCTTTATTATCTTATTAAACACCTCATATCTTTCATTAGTTCCCGGAAAAAAATGTTCATTTACTCTTACCGTAGATAGTAAGACTACTTTTGAGCAAACACTCTTCCTTATTTTTTGCACACATTGCTTGTATACTTCATAAAACTCTTTTTCCGATACCCACGTAGTTTTTCCTTGTAACTTTAACAATAATTTATTTAGTGTGCATCTGAACAATGAATCACAATGCTGAAAAAAATTTTTATACCATTTTTTTGAATAATAAGGTCGGGGATTTAACATTCCATTTTGCTTATATCTCTTAGGTAGCAACTTATAATAATTAGGCTTATGATTTGTATTGGGTCTGAGCATCGCATCCACATTGCCATATGCAATTATTACAGCATCTGCTGTATTACATGAATTTTCCAATAATTCCCTTAGATATATAATTGTAGTTCCTGTATGCGCAAAATTCTTTACTTCAACTGATGGATATTTTTCCAATAATAAAGATTTTAACTGATTGCAATAATTATTTTTTCTTGCTCCAATACCTTCACTTATACTATCTCCATATATTACTACTTTCATTTATATTTTTCTTCCTTTTTTCACTAATTTAATCACACTTGTCAAATTTTCTTCTTTCAGTATTAAAGAAACAAGTATGTAAATTATGATTCCAACAATTACCTCAATTAAAGTAAACATTGCCGAAATATTCCCTATTTTTTTTACGATTCCAATTCCAATCAACATAAGCAATGTACTAAATATATTTTTCAATAAATTTTTTCCAATACCATAAAAATGTATATCTTTTTTCACATAAACAAACTGAATCATTACTGATGTTAGCGAGCAAAGAAGTGTCGCAACTGCTGCTCCAAGACATGCAAATCGTGGAATCAGCATAGCATTTAGAAGAATATTAATAAATGCTGCACTATAATAAGAAATTGTTAATTCTTTTGTCTTATTTACTGCTGTCAGATACTGTGCCCCAAGTATGTTTGCAAGTGCATTTAATATACACACCGGGCTAAGTACTATTATAACAGTTGCTGTAGAAATATATTCATTTCCTAAATACCACGGAATAAATCCGTCTGATATCACCGCAAGCCCAATCATCATCGGGATTGCCAAAAACAGAGCAAAACGTATTGTTTTCATTAAATAATTAGAAATAGATTCACTATCATTATTTGAATGAAGATTGGCAAATCTTGGCATCATAACAGTTCCCAATGCCGTAATAACAGCAAGTGGAATATTTATTATTTTTTCAGCATATGAATAATATGCTACTTGTGCTGTAGAATCAGTAAATGCCTTTAGCATTACTTTATCAAACTGCAAATATAATAAAGTTGCAACTTGGGGAATAAATAATTTAAGCGACTCGCTAATATGGGATAACACTTTTTTTATATCTACTTTAATAAATGAGACATATTTTTTGATGAGGGGGTATATACTAATAGATGTCACTAAAGTTGTAAAAGAAAATAATGCAAAATATACCCATAAATCATCGTCATTTTTTACGAATATAAATATTCCTATTACAGTAATAAACTTAGCTACAAAATTTCTTAACGAAACAATTTTTAAATCCTCAAATCCAATAAACAACCAAGAAACATCTAAAAACTGTGCTGCAATTAAAAAAAATTGGATCCAAAAATAATTTCTATACTCTGTAACGCCAGCAAGCGATAAATATATAACTCCTACAATAATTAATAATAGAAATCTTAAACAAAATATACTTGAAAATTCTTCTGAAACATCTTTTTTGTTATCTCTATAATATGCAACTTGTCTATATCCATAACTTTGTAAACCAATCAAACCAAATGTCGTTATGATGCTAGTAATAGAATTTATATAGTCATAAATGCCCAACGAAGTCGCTGACAATGTTCTTGTTAAATATGGTGCAGTAACAAGAGGCACAACTATAAGAAATATTTGATATAAAACATTATATATATAATTTTTCACTAATTTATTATTCACTGTCCATTCCTCAACTTTTTAACTAACCAATATGGAATAATACAAAAAACTAACATCCAAAAATTGCTCGGCATATATCCACGTATTGTAAACTGTAAAACAACTCCTAATACGGTGCAAAAAATCATCAAATCTATTTTAGACTGCATATTAAAACGATATCTTCTTTCTATTTTCTTTAAGAAAGCTCCCCATATAAACATCCAAATGATTATTCCACAAATACCCCAATCATAATAATATTCCCCAAGGGCCGGATACGCGCTTCCTCCTAATACAGCAGCTCGACCTAATGCAATATTTTGAGCAACTGTACCAGGATTTCCAGGTTTTGCTTTCCAAATTGCACGTGGAATTAACATAATTGCTGTGTAAATAATTGTTTGTGCCCCATGTAAAAAAGGTGTTTTATCCGGAACGACCTTGACAATCGCATAATAATTTTTATAAATTCGTAAATTCTCCCAAAACGCAGCATCCATAGCATCCATTATTGTGTTTTTTGATACCAAAGTCATATCCATTCCTAAGCCTGTTCTAATTGAATTTCTAAACAACGTCATTAACAAAATAGGAATCAACGCTACTGCACTCGCCAAAATTAATTGTGATATTTTAGGCTTTTTGTCATTTTTCAAAAAATAATATGCTCCAAACATCACAATTATCTGTAATATTAAAAATCTGAACCCTCTGGCAACTTGAAGTTCAAACATCAAAAGAAACGCGACTATTTTTAGTATTCTATTTCTTCCATATTCTATGTATAAAAGTGTAAATGATGGAAGTGCATACGAAAGCATAGAAATAGCTCCCAATGATGATTCCACATCTTTCCCAGCAGTTCCAAGAATTCCCAAAGATAAAACATACATAATACTAGTTCCACTAGCATTTACCAAATAATAAATATTTGCAATTAAACAAATTATATAACCCAATATAATAAACCGTCTTATTTTTTCGTTATAACAAATTTCTCTTTCATCATTATTATAGTACGCATACTTCCCCCATTCATTACTTCCCATAATGCTATAAGCAATAAAAAATATAAGATATCCAAGCAATGCATACACCGAACATTTAACACCTTGATCAAAAAAATCAATACCAAACCATGTAATCTCTCCAATCAAAAGATCATACACTGGTGTAATAAAAAACATAAAACAATAAATAATTGTAAAAAATGTAATTGGTGAAAATAAATCAACCACTCCTCTAATATTCGCTAGCGCATAAATAAACAAACATACACCCAAACATATTATATTTATTATATAACATTTTCTATATACTTGACCAAGTTCATCAGGTAAGTTCAACAATATAAGCATTAATATTATTATCAATACTAATATATTTATTGCACTTTTACGCTTTCTTACTAATGTCACTTTAAATTCCTCGCACATAATACTCTAAATTTCAAATTAAAGCTTCGCTTTAAAGTAATCTACTTAATCTCATAAAATCTATTTAATATTTTTTCTATAACTCTTTTCGTATCATACTGTTCCTTTGCAATTAGTCCAGAGGTATTTCGTGCATTTTCCATCCATCTTTTATCTGCACTAATAATACAATCCAACTTTTTTACTGCATCATTAAGATTTTTATAATTAAACGAATATCCATTTTTTCCCTGTTCAATCACCTCTGGATAATTTCCACAATTTTCGGATATGAATAAAGGAAGCTCCGTCCAAAGAGCTTCTATACAAGTCAATGGATTTGCATCAGATATAGAGGGAAGTACAAATACATCAGAAATACTATATAGTTCTATCATGCTATCCTGATTTTGAAATCCAAGAAATCTGACGTCCAATTTTGTTTTTTTGACCATTTTCTCCAAATTTTCTCTCATTTCGCCATCACCAGCTAGAAGCATCGTAATTTTGCTTTTATTTTGAGTTTTATCTAAAATAGGAATAAATTTATCTATTCCCTTAACAGGAATTAATCTTGCTGGGCAAATTATAACTACATTATTCTCTGAAATTTCGTATTTTTTTCTAATCTGTTTTTTTCTTTCCTCTGAAAATATAACTGCTTCTTTATATTTTGCCTCATCTATTAAATTAGGGACAAAAATCATTTCCGCATTAAAGTTACAATATGTTTGAATAAATTCTTTTGATAACTTCCCAGCATACCAAAATCCATCAAACTTTTTATAAATCACATTTCTAATTTTTTCACGAATTTTCACTTTAAACCCATTATAATATCTTGTTTCATGAAGATGGGATTCACTCCAAAAATACATTTTAAATCCCATTCTTTTCTTTAATTGTACAGCTCTCCATATACCAGGCGATAAATATCCTCCTGCACATATCAAAACATCTAAATTCAATCTCTTAAGAGTCGCTTCAAGATTATTATTAAAATGAATATGTACTTCACCGTGAGAAATAGTTCTACTATTCAAAAGAATGGTATATTCTTTCTTATAATCCTCATATTTCCATACTCTATTAGGCTCTGTAGCAGCCATAACAAGGACTCTAAAAGAATCTCCCCTTGACAGACATTCTTCATACATACTCTCAAAAAAATGCACTCTATATGGTGTTAGTATATTTGTATAAATTGCAATATTCATCTCTTATATCTCCTCATACAATTCAATATATTTCTGAACTGTACTTTTATAGTCAATGTCTATTTCCCCCGGCTTTATTTTGCTAATGTTCGTTATTGCTTTCACTAATCCAGCAATATTTTTTTTGTGAACACTAACGCCATACATTTTTGCACTCTCCGGGCTTCCACCTGTTTCATAAGTAATAACTGGTGTTCCACAAGCTATTGCCTCTATATTTGTAGTAGGATAATTATCTTCAAGCGTAGGATTAACAAATACATCTGCCGCTGTATACAATTCAGCCAATTCTTCTACACTGTTCGTTCGCTCAATGCCAATTATATTGGGGGGTAATTTTTCTATCTGTTTTTGGCTTACACCAACTAAAATTATTTGGTAAGAGCAATCCAGGTGTTTAGCTAGTTCAATAAAAGACCCCAACCCCTTTCTCTTATCCCAAACGGCTGCCACACCAAGTACTATCTTTTTATCCCGACATCCATATCTTTCCTTAACACCACTTTTCATAGGTTTAAAAGTCTGTGTATCAATTCCATTATAAATCACTGCCGTTGGATATTCTCTCATATACGATTCAGATATCAAACCTGCCAACCATTGTGACGGAGTAACCAAAACCATTTTTTTTATTCCAGTAAATAGTTCTTTCTTTAAAAGGTAGTTCTGTTTCGATCTGTCTGGTCCAATACGGCTTGGATATTCTGTTTTTTGTGAACAATTTTTACATCTTGTTTTCCATTTACTACAATTGACATAATCAAAATATGCACAATGTCCTGTAAAGCTCCAACAATCATGTAATGTCCAAATAATCTTTTTTCCGCAGGTCTTTAAGTATTGAAACAAAATCTCCACATTGATATAATATCCATGAATATTATGTAAATGTATTACATCCGGATCATATTCTTTAACCCATTTTATAAATTTTTCTGTTGCTCTCTTGCTCCCAAATCCGGCTGCATCTAGCACTCTCGCCTTTATGCCATGAAGTTTCACATCAAAATCAGAACCAATTCTAACAGCGTACTTTTGGAACCGCTGCGGTACCTGTTCTCTACCATATGCAATTTTCACTTCATGTCCCTGTTTTTCTAATTCAGTCGCAAGGTCTGTACAAATTCTTCCTGTACTACGAATACCACAAACTACATTGATCATTAAAACTTTCATGCATTCAACCCTATTCTCTCAGAATCTGCTCTCCAATTTATCCATAAAAAGCTTCTCTTGAAAATTTTCCTCATAATATTTTCGAGCATTCTGCCCCATATTTGACCTGTCGGTTTCTTTCAAAATAAAACGTTTGGTATTCTCTGCCAACTCTTCAGCATCATCCGCTTTTCCACAAAAACCACATCGTGCATCTTCAATAATTTCTTTTGTCTCGCCATCAATAGCTCCAATAATTGGTTTTCCAACAGCCATATAGGACTGAACCTTTCCAGGAAGAGTAAGACTTAACACTGGATCTGCTGCAAGTGTAATCAGCATTGCATCTGCCTTTTCATAAAAACCAGGCATTTCTTCCAGTGGTCTTCTTCCATAGAATATTACATTTTCTATTTTTTTATCTTCTTTTATCTTTTTGAGTCGTTCTAAATCAGTACCGCCACCTACTATGTGGAATTTGACCGGGTATTCTTTTAATTTCTCTGCTGCCTTTAATATTGTTTCGACAGACTGTACCTCACCAATATTTCCAGCAAACATAAAATCAAATACACCTGTCTCTGTTTTCGGTGGAATCTGTTCAAAAATCCCCTCTGCATACTGCGGTAAATATTCTATATTTTCTGCAGTAATTCCAAATTCATTTTTTAAGTACTTAGAAAACATACGGCTTGTAATCAATATTTTGTCCATCTGTCTGTAAATCGTCTTACTGACATGATGATAATATTTATATATCGCCGATTCTCTTTTAATTCCACCCGCAATTAAGCTCTCCGGCCATAAATCCAGACAGTACATTATAACCGGTACTTTATATTTCTTTTTGTAAGCAATGGCAGCATGTGCCATCATAACCGGACTTAATTGATTACAAAAAACAACATCAAATTTTTTTCCATCAGATGCAATACATTTATTAGAAAGCACATATTTAATTGAAGAAATAGCATAACTGTAATAATTCATCATTCTTTTTGCAATTCCTGTTTCTCGTGGAATTGTAAAACAACGATGTACTTTTACTCCATTAATCACCTCATCAATATGTTTTCCCTTCCCATATCCGTCGTAAAGGATACCTTCTGGATAATTAGGATAGCCTGTAACGACCTGTACTTCATGACCTCGTTGAACCATTTCCTCACATATATCAGAGATTCTAAACGGTTCTGGCTTATAATACTGACATATTACAAGGATCTTTTTTTTTGCTGTATGTTGCTGTTCTTCTGAATGCTTTGCCATTTCTCCGGTACCGCCTTCGACTACGGAATCATCATGCGCAAATACTCCAACACTGCCAAGGAAACATTTGATGTCCATCAGCAATCCCATTTTTTTGACATATTCACCATCCAATTTCGCTTTTACCGGAATTTCAAGTTCGTCTCGTCCGTTGATTTGCGCCCATCCGGTCAGTCCAGGTTTTACGTCATTGGCATTGTATTTGTCTCTCTCGGCAGTCAGAATATCCTGATTCCAGAGTCCAGGACGTGGTCCAATCACTGACATGTTGCCAATAAAAATATCCCAGATCTGTGGGAGTTCATCCAGACTGTGTGCGCGAAGGAATTTCCCCACTTTTGTAATATACTGTTCCGGATTATCCAACATATGTGTTGGTACATCGTGCGGTGTAGACATCTTCATACTTCTGAATTTGTGAAGTTTAAAATATTTTTTATTCTGTCCCATACGTTTCTGAGTAAAAAGTACCGGACCGGGATCATCAATGACAATTGCAAGCGCTATTCCGGCATAGATTGGTGATAACACAACCAGGCCGCCAAAAGAAAGAACCATATCCATTGCTCTTTTTATATATTTCTCATAAACTCCGGCTTTGTAATCAGATTCTCCGATTGCCTCCAGATGTCCTCTGACACCATCCGCGTTTTCAGGGTCGTTTTCGTCATATACAAATCTGACTTTTTTCCCTTCAAGTGGATTTTTTTGTTTTGGTTCGTCAGCATACTGTGAAGCACCTTTTTTGCACTTTGCAAGGATACTTAATCCTGCAAGAGTCGTACCTGCCAGTATCCCGGCAGTTCCTATAATTTTTCCGATTTTTTTCTTATTAATTGACATCAATAATCTCCTGTGCCTTAGTTAGCTCTTTTATCATAACAAGGGTGTTCCCCTGCCGGATGGAATGTTGTCACAATCTCCTCAACCATCTCTACGATATGGTCACTGTTTTCATAACTTGCTTTCGCCAGTTTTTCCAGTTGTTTCAGAAATACCTCTGTATCAAACGGTATCGGTTTGCCGATGTGGATCAGCTCGTTATCGGTCTTTTTGATTCCCTCTTCTGCCATAAGTTTTTCTTCGTAAAGTTTTTCGCCCGGACGAAGTCCTGTGTATTCAAGCTGAATGTCTACATCCGGTTCAAATCCGGAAAGGCGGATCAGATTGCGGGCAAGTGTATCGATTTTGACTGCTTCACCCATATCCAGTACGAAGATTTCACCGCCCCAGGCATAAGTTCCTGCCTGAAGGACGAGGCTGACTGCCTCCGGAATCGTCATAAAGTAACGAACAATGTCAGGATGTGTGACGGTCACCGGACCGCCTGCTTCGATCTGTTTACGGAACAGCGGAATTACGGAGCCGTTGCTTCCCAGTACATTTCCGAAACGTACTGCTACATACTGGGTTCCTTTATGATCTTTATTTCGAATACTTTCGATATTGATAACGCTGTCTTTCGAACTCATACCATCTGCTGCCATATGATCCAGCGGATCTCCTGCAAGCTGACCATCAATTATCTTATCCATGTGGGCATGTAAGAACGGAAGCAGATCAATTCTGCCTGCTTTGCTGATGGCATCCATGCTCTGTACGACCATCTCACAGAGACGTTTGCTTGCACCCATGATATTTGTCGGATTAACTGCTTTATCCGTACTGATCAGTACAAAGCGCTGTGCGCCGTATTTCATAGCAGCATATGCTGTTTTGTATGTACCAATGACATTGTTTTTGATTGACTCATTCGGGCTTGTTTCCATAAGCGGTACATGCTTGTGGGCTGCTGCATGATAAACGATATCCGGATGATACTGCTCGAACACCATATTAATGCGACGACTGTCACGTACAGAACCGATCAGAACTTTCAGATTCAGGTCTTTGTATTTTCGTTTCAGTTCCTGTTCAATGTCGTATGCATTATTTTCGTAAATATCAAAAATGATGAGCTGCTTCGGGTTGTGGGATGCAATCTGCCGGCACAGCTCACTTCCGATAGAGCCGCCGCCACCGGTAACAAGAATCGTTTTGCCCTTCAGGTACTGAAAGATTTCATCCATATTTACTTTGATCGGTTCACGTCCAAGAAGGTCTTCTACCGCTACCGGTTTCATCTTGCTGAGCGATACATCACCATTTACCAGCTGATAAGTACCGGGAAGACTTCTCAGCTCGCATTGCGTCTCTTTGCAGATATTCAGGATATCTCTCTTCTCTTTTGCATGTGCAGAAGGAATCGCAAAAAGGATCTGATCGATATTGTATTTCTCGACATTTTCCAGAATGTTCTCGCGTCCGCCTACGACAGGGACATCTTCCATGATTCTGCCCCATTTGTTCGGGTTGTCATCTATGATACAGCATGGTCTTGCTGTTGATTCTGTAGATGTTTTCAGTTCTCGTAGGATCATCTGTCCGGCGGCACCGGCACCGATAACCATTGCATTGTGAATTGCTTTTTCATTCTGGGTACGGCGCACTCTCTCCAGTGATACATAGCGGAAGCTGAAACGCACCGCTGTCACCAGACAGAACTGCACGATACATCCGATGATGTAATAGGACATCGGCATCTGTCCAAACAGAAATGTAATGCCGAAAATCTGAAATAATGTCGTAATTACTGTAGCAGCAGAGATTCTGTTTAGTTCACTGATACTGGCAAAACGCCACAAGCTGTTGTACAAATGGAATATATAGAATATCAGCACGCAGAATGCTGTATAAAATGGAGCGAATTTAATAAATGCATTAAAGTAATTCTGTGGAATGCTGGAAAAGCGCATGTCAAAGCGCAATAATAGACCAAGAAACCATGAAAAATTAACAGCCACTATATCATAGATGATCAGATAAAATGCTATGATCACCCAGTGCTGTAAGTGTCTCCGGCTCCCTGTGCGAGAATCTTCGGTAGTCGTTTTATTTGTTTTTTTACTCAAAATATTTTTCTTCCTTCCATTTTCTGTGTTTCTATTTATCTTATATGTTTTATATCCAGCAGAATTATAGCACAAGTATCTATGTATTGGAAGTAATATGGTAAAATTGAATCGAATAATTTTGATTCGTGGAGAAATTTGTCAATTTATGGTAAATGCAAGCGGCGAAGCCGCCTGCGGAAGCATACCCCTTTCACTCAGCCCATTTTAAAATCTGTAGTATGTATATACTAACTATTTTTTCTTCTCTGAAAATGCAGACCATGAAAAATACTACCTATCACTTTACTACTAATCTTATTATTACGTGGTGCATCAGAGTATAATCTGAGCATACAAACATCTCGAAAGCCGGTTGGATCCTGCTCTAATATTCTTTTAAAGCTCCCTTCATCGATTTCATAATATTCCTGCATTGTTCGATGTTTTTCAAAACACTTAATAAATTCTTTTCCCGGATGTTCTTTATTACACATCTCTTTAAAGCGCTCTTCTGAAATATGTATGCGATTCTTATTAAGCAACAATTGTCCTTGAATTTCCCGTTCTTCTTCCATAGTTAGCTTATTGCGTACCATAAAAATACGATGTGCTGTCGGCATGCGATTATTTGCCCCAGCCGAAATAGTAGTTGCAACTCCCATATTACACTTTAACTTTCTATCCTCATCCTGAATATTAAGAAGCGGACATACTATTTGGCACATCTCACCAAGTTTTTCGCTCTTCAAATTAATAAATACTGCCTTCTGTAACGGTGAAATATACACATCCCCTTTGTATATTTTATCCTTTGCCGAAAATTCAAAACCACTATCACTCGAGACATTATTGCCAATTCTCAATTCTGCTGTACATCTTCCTGATTCTTCAACTATATTCAAAAGTCCCCTCACAATCTGTTTTTCATACTTGTCCGTTGCACAAAAATATATGAAAAATGTTCCCTTTTGTCCTATAAAGACCGGATCATCTGGATTATTAATAAGCGTACCTCCTAATGCTGTCTCTGCCTGAACTGTCTTAGCCAAATTTGTAACAGCATGTCTAATCTCTTCCAACGGATTTGAACCCAATGCTTCAAATGCTAAGAACAAATTTTTCATTGAGCTATCTGTTTTTCCATTTATAAGATTAGACACTGTAGCCTGACTCTGGCCTATTCTTTTTGCAAGCTCTTTTTGTCCAATGTTCTGAAGCATCATTCTGCTAGCAAGCTGACGTCCTAAACGTATTACCATTTCTTCATACTTCTCAGATTTATCTCTTTTCATTCTTCTATCCCCCCATATTTCATTGGTAGTGTCAAGTCAACTACCTTTTTTATTTTTATAAACCTTATATTTTCAAGGAATTCTCACATTTTTACACAAAAAAGTGATTACCCCCTAATTAACCAGTATAATTGAATCACCACAAAACAATTATCCGTATAGAAAGGTAATTACCTATGGACATTATAATGTATTTGATCCAACTTATTCAATACCAACATAAACAAATCTGCTGGCTTTTAAATTTTATCTGCAGATATATTCCCCTCAAGCAATGGGCTTTCGATGATTCCCACTCCCCTAAGTACCAAAAGTTTAAAATTGATAAACTCCCGCTAATCACGGACTTCCGTCAGGACTGGACTTACAAAGAACTCATTCCTTACTACGAAAAACGTTATGGTAAGAAGATCCGTCCGATCAGTCGACGCTCAGAGTGTGACATCCCTGACTCCTGCACCTGCCCGCGTTGTGATGCACCAAAACCGTTCCTCTACAAAAATAACGGTTCCAAAGGACAGCTCCTGTGCAAGATCTGCGATGCCAGGTTTTCACCAGATGAAAGCAGGTTCTCTTCTGTGAAGCTGCGCTGCCCCCACTGTGGCAACACCCTGGTTCCTAAAAAGGATAGAAAACACTTCATCGTCCATAAGTGCATTAATCTGAAATGCCCTTACTACCTTCACAACCTCAAAAAGGTTGATAAAGCAGATCTCACAGAGGATTATGGCAAAAGTAAATATAAGCTCCACTACATCTACCGTGAGTTCACGATAGATTTTTTCAGCATGGACTTAAATACCCTGCCTAAAAATGCCTCTTCCCTTAAATTCAATAAGCACAATGCCCGTGTCATGTCCTTATGCCTGACGCTACACATCAATCTGGGACTTTCCCTGCGAAAGACATCACAGGCTTTAAAAGACCTGTATAATATCAGCATTTCCCATCAGCAGATTGCCAACTACTGCAAAACCGCTGCAATCTGTATCAAGCCATTCGTTGACCAGTATCCTTACGAAAAAAATGACGTCTTCACTGCTGACGAAACTTACATAAAAATCCGTGGTATCAAAACTTACGTCTGGCTGATCATGAATGCAGCCACACGTTCCATTCTTGGCTAGACGACTTGCGCCTCAAAAGTAAGCTTTTTAGCATAAACAAATATATTGTTTGTTTCTTCGGTGATATTATCAATTACCAACACGGATATTATTGTAACGAGTTTCTTGAATGCATCAATGATAATCCGCCCCAAACATTCAATCGAATATTCGCATTTCAAAACCAAAAAGAGATCACGGAAAAAAAATTAACCATTTCTCTCGTGGTAAAACAATCTTTTGATTTTCTAAGTAATGCAGAATGTATTATACTACCTAAAAAGCTTATGGCTCTTGATGAGTTCAATCAATTATCAAAGGATGACTCAAACATTTGTGTTAAAACTTATGAAATTTACCGCGGTCGTCATCCTGCGTCATATAACATTGTAATAGAACAACTTTGTGCTGAATTTATCCAACATCAAATACAAATTCCCCTTTAAACGGAAAACACATCTTAAATGCAAAAGAAAGGAGCATACTATATGGCTGACTATTACAACTTATATGGATATCTGAACCTTTTTCCTGGTTTATCCGGTTTTCTATATCCTGTTTTCCAAAAAAATGGCACATTATATCTTGCAGATGGAGACATACACCATATTTTTAGTTTTCATCCACTCAAACCAGATTATATTACTTCAATTAATCCTCTGGCATCCTACACTAATACACTTTATTGTGCCGGATGCCATTATCCTCATATTTATCAAAAAGAAAATGGTCAACTATATATTGGTTCAGAAAAACAATTATTCCATCAATTGAGGGGATATCAGCTCACCAATCCTGTATTACAAGAAGAATTGGATGATTTTCTATCGGAACTTAATATTCTGTGCGCCCCCCTAACTCCTTACTATGGTACTATTTTAAATTCTTTAGGTGTAGCATATTGTGCTAACGGTGACTTAAAAAAAGGCAGCAATTATTTTGCGCAGGCAGAGGAAATGCTTTGTAAATACAGCACTCCTGAAAATTGTTCGACGCGTTTTGCACCTTTAATTGCAAATTATTTACAGGTGTTAAAACAGACACAATTTTCTGCATTTGAACAGAAAATAGCTTATTATCATTCGGCGCGATTAAATCAAATTTATATGCCTGCGCAAAGTGAAATAACATGTGCAAATATTAATTTGGAAGATTATTTTCCATTAACACATCATGGGTATGCATTAATGTACTAGTTAAATATGCTATCGGTGTCTGATACATTTCCATTGCGATCAATAATTAAATCACCCTTTTCTTTTCGATGAAAAAACCAGTGCCTGTTTTGGGTGAGAGAATTTATATTGTCACAGAAATATATATATGGATTTGTATCAGCACACAATTCCCATGGAAGGATATCTTCCAGCAGAACGGGAAGAGAACAATTTTTAAGGTCATATTTATATATAGATTCACAGCCAAGAGTTTGCTGAATACATTCAATATATTTTTCTAAGTAAAGACTTTTGGAAAAATTGAATAAAACGTAGTCTTTTTCTGTTTTATGAAGAGATAGTGATAATAAAAACAGGTACATCCTAACTCCTTCAGATGGAATTTTTTCATTCCATCGATTAAAAAACAACGCCCGAGTGTCTTCTTCTCCCATAATACGAATTTGTCCAGCTACTTTTCCTCTGTGATATACAATAGAATTTGTAGTAACATAATTTTTCAGCTTTAACATTCTAAGTTTCATTGAAAAATCCAAATCACAATATCCATTATAAAAAGCAGTATCCATTCCACCTACTGTTTCAAAAATCTCTTTCTTTACCATTAGACAGCCACTTGTTAATAATGGTGATTCTGTAATTGTGTTGAATAATTTTTCTGGTAGTTTTCCATCTCGAAATGGTTTTAAGATTTCTACGCCAATTGTGGATAGTCCCCAATGTACTACCGAGCCGGTATTGAGACTTAAAATTGTCGAAGAAATTGATCCAACATTTGGCTTTGACTTATAAACTTCTTCTAAAGCATTTAACCAACCATCTGTAACAAAAATATCAGAGTCCATCAGAATCAGTAACTCACCTTTAGCCATTTGCGCTGCTTTATTACACGCAACAGAATATCCTCCATTTTCTGTTGCATTTATAGTATAAATACGAGATAACTTATCTATATCACGAAATGCATCAATGTTAACTTTGGGATTATCACTGGAAATAATAATTTCAACATCCATTCTATTTCCTAACGTTTTAAGCAATAATGTCAAAGCTGTTTTTAGAATGTTCTGATTCTGATAATATGTAATAAGAATTGAGTACTTCATGTATACACCTCCGATATTGTCTGTTTCTTTTGGATTTATTGATGGATAACTGCTAATTATCACTTAAAGCATACCATATTTTCATATCAAATTCCATCGAACCAGGTTTCGTTATGTCGAATTATGATGGCTGTATTGCGAATTGTTTTCTCCAAATTTTCCTCATTCAATCAAAAAAGAGAGCAGCCATCACGACTGCCCCAAAATCTTTCCTTCCAACGGGAAGTTCCAAAACTTTCTTCCGGATAATTTTATTTCGTTTCTTTCATGTCATCATCTGGTAAATGCCCATTACCTTGCGCACTGTCATGGAGCTGAAGAAATGATACTTGTATATCCAAATTCAACACTGCACAGATATCAGCAAGTTCTTTCACCGAAAAGTTATAATCTCCGCATTCCATGTCAAAAGCTCATCTACTTTACATTCTTTTTCACTCATTTTTTTCATCTCCGTATACACATTAATCCAACATTTCTATAATATCGCCCTGTCTGATGCTTTCGCCCAGATCTGCTCTGATAATTTTTCCGTCAGCGCCTTTTATTTCCATACATACTCCTGCAAATTCCTCTGTATAACTGAGGCCGTATATCAGTATTGAAAATTGATCTACTGTCAGATCTTTCAAATTGATCAGTTCTTCACGATCCCGGCAGCTGCTGAAAATATCATATGTTCCATCTGGATCTGTTACCCGTCCATCTCTCCAAAGTGTATCTATGTATTGGTATGCCCCTTCGTCGATCAACTCCGCAAGGATTTCCAGACACAGTCTTAAACATCTCCCTGAGAAGAAAAATAATGATGCCTGATAGTAATTTTTTGCAGAAATTCTGACAACCTCTTTGTACAATTCTTTTCTTTGTTCATCCTCATCCTCTTTCTTTTCATTCACAAAGAGAATATTCTCCAGACATTCTTCTGTAAATTCATCATTTGGCAGATTATCCAGCATCCAGATTTTCTTTTCTACAGTATTTTCTGCTTCTACTGAGCAGTAAAGGTTATATGCAATGCGGCTTTTGTCATAACCGAGATAACACAGGCAGCGATATGTAAGAAAATTGCATCTTTTATCCATCAGTATCTCAGCAAGTTCCGGCTGTTTCTGATTCTCTTCTCCTTTTTTAAAAAAAAGCATCGTCCGACCGCTGCTGATCCGGTCATAATATTCCGGCCAGACATTTTTGTAAATTGCCAGCGAAAGTATCTGCTCTGCCGCATGCTGTCCCGGCTTTATTCCCTTGTTTACCAGATTCAATTCCATAAAAAATCTGTAATCATTCAAAATCATATACTGCAAACGATAGTCCAGAAGGTATGGTGCCACAAGACTGACAAGATTTTCTTTACCTGGTTTTTCAAAATCGTCCAGTTCCTTTTTCAATTCATCAATACTGCTTGCTGGCTTTAAAAGCGAATTTATTTTTTTCAGGTTTTCCCGGAAAACGTACTCGGATGTTACTCTGTTAATTCCTGGAAGCACCGGCAATACATAGTCAAAAAATTTGTAATGCTCCATCCTTGCAAGCACTTCATCTTTAATCACATAAACAAAACGGATATACTCATCTTCCGGAAGTCTCTGATTGACCATCGCATTAATTTCTTTCAGACGGGCAAAAATCTCTATGACATCGTCTGTCTTCATTCGATCCATATCTTCAAACACAACGGTATGTCCGATTTTTTCCGCTGTCTGTTCCAGACAGTAGACGAGGTCCATACTATACTGGTCAAGGTAGTCCCGGGTGTCTGTTCTTTCTACTGCGACTTCCGCTTTCTCTCCTTTCAGAGCCAGTGTTTTTACATACATTTTGGTCAGTGCCTGATAAATCAGATATCCGCCTCCAATTACCGCCATACCGATCACAATGAGATAAAGTGCTGCGTGAATCTCTGTCTTATAGTGAACAATTATGCTGGCCGCCGGTAATGTTGCTTTCAGAAGTTTCCCAAGCGGCGCAAAAAATGTCAGCAATAATACAAGAAACAAAAACAGAGAGCAGACTACTGTTTTTATTCTCAGATGTCCGGTGCTTTCATGAATCATCTCAAAACTGCTGGACGGAATGTCTTTTTTGTGAAATCGAGAATATATCTGCAAAAGAATCCGCCGCTCTGTCTCATTCTTATTATCACTGTCATTGCATTGGCTTTCTCCCATGGAAACATAAAGAAAGCGCGGTTCATCCTTTTTGCGCCGGTCTTTAAAAGGGTTATTAATTTTCTGCTTAAGATTCGCCATTCGCAGATATCTTTTTTCATAAGAGCGGAGCAGACTGCTTTTACCCACGCCAAATCCACCGGCAATTCCAATATTGTGAATACGCGGTTCATCAAATGCTGAATCCAGATATTTATAATAGATTTCTCTTTCCTCTGTCTCCTCCAGTGCCGGATCACAGGAAAGTGGGAAAATCAGATAATCTCTGTTTATTGAACTCATTATTTTTTCCTCTTCGCCCAAAGCATAAAGTATTTTTCCAAACCATTCACGGTGTATTTCATCATTGCAATGACTCTTGCGCCAAGTGGGATTCCTGCCCTGATATAAGTTCTCCAGTTCATCTGTGCGGATTTGCTCTTCTGTCCTGATTTGGATGTCGCGGATCTGCGGTAGATCAGCAGTGGTTCATCGACACCGTATGCATACGGAATCTTGTTCAATATGGCAAGCCATGTGGCAAAATCTTCGTGGATACCGTCTTCTTCCGGCATTGGAAATTCTTTCATCAGCTCTTTGCGGATCAGAACGGATGAACAGGAAATGACGTTTTGTCCCAGCAGTTTTTTGCGGTTGATTTTTTCCGGTACATGCAGGATATGCGCGATTCTGTTTCCCTGTGCATCAATAAATGCAGAGCCTGTAAAAACAAGTGCCGCCTCCGGATTTTTCGTAAGTAATGCCATCTGTTTTTCCAGTTTGTCAGGTTCCCACAGATCATCACTGTCAATAAACGCGATCCACTCTCCTGATGCCTGGCGGACACCGTTGTTGCGGGTCGCAGCCGCGCCGGAATTCTGTGGATTCTGAAGGATACGGATACGTTCATCTTTTTTTGCAAGTTTTTGCATGAGTGCATATGTATTGTCTTTCGAACAGTCATCTATGATCAGCAGTTCCCAGTCTTGCCATGTCTGAGAAAGGACGCTGTCCACAGACTGTTCCAGATATTTTTCGCAATTATAAGCCGGAGTTATGATGGATATTTTCGGCATGATTTTCCTCTTTTCTACTGTTTTAACTACATAGTAATCAATCTATTTGTAGTTTACCACAACACATCCGTTGTTGTCATCTTTTTGAAAAAGTAATACCATCTTTCGATTTCCAGCACTTACGAAAAAAGCACCATCCGAATCTGCCATGTAAGCAAATGTACGGATGATGCTTTCTAATGATATGTTTATTATATTTATAGTTTATTCTACAGTAACGCTCTTTGCGAGGTTTCTCGGTTTATCAACATCAAGACCTTTTGCAACGCTGACATAATATCCCAGAAGCTGCAGCGGAATCACTGCAAGGGATGTTGCAAAGTGCGGATCTGTCTTCGGGATATATACGGTAAAGTCCGCGGTTTCTTCGATATTATAGTTGCCAAATGTGGTCAGTCCCATCAGATATGCGCCACGGCTCTTGCACTCTACCATGTTGCTGACAGTTTTTTCATAAAGTGCCGGCTGTGTGAGGATGCCGATCACCAGTGTACCATCCTCAATGAGGGAGATGGTTCCATGCTTCAGTTCACCTGCTGCATATGCCTCAGAATGGATGTAGCTGATTTCTTTCATCTTCAGGCTGCCTTCCATGCTGATTGCATAGTCAATTCCACGGCCGATAAAGAAGACGTCTTTTGAATTTGCCTGTTTGGATGCAAACCACTGCAGGCGCTCTTTGTCATCGATGATTCGCTGGATTTTATCCGGCAGAGTCTCAAGTTCTTTGATGTATGTGCTGTACTGTTCTTCGGAAATCGTACCTTTTACTTTCGCAAACTGGATTGCCAGTACATAAGCAGCGATCAGTTGTGTGCTGTATGCTTTCGTAGTTGCAACGGAAATCTCCGGACCTGCAAGTGTGTAGAATACATTGTCTGCTTCACGCGCGATGGAGGAACCGACTACGTTGACAATTCCCATTGTGCGGATGCCTTCTTTTTTGCAAAGGCGCAGTGCCGCAAGGCTGTCTGCGGTCTCACCGGACTGGCTGATGATCACTGCCAGAGCCTTCTGATCCAGAATCGGATTACGATAACGGAACTCAGATGCAAGCTCTACACGAACCGGTACACGTACCATATCTTCAAACATATACTGTGCTGCCATGCCTACATGATAAGCAGATCCACAGGCAATGATATATACCTGGCTGATCTCCTGAATTTCTTCATCGGAAAGTCCTACCTCAGAAAGATCGATCTGTCCGTCTTTAACTACGGAATTCAGGGTATCTCTGACTGCTTTTGGCTGCTCATGGATTTCTTTCATCATGAAATGCTCGAAACCTGCTTTTTCGGCTGCCTCTGCATCCCAATCAATTGTCTTCATTTCTTTCTGGATTTCTTCGCCGTCCAGATTGTAGAAAGTGATCTCACCTTTGCGGACGCAAGCCATCTCCAGGTTGCCGATATAATACACATTTCTTGTATATTTCAAAATTGCCGGAACATCGGATGCTATATAGGATTCTCCGTCAGCTACACCAAGGATCATCGGGCTGTCTTTACGTGCCACATAGATTTCTTCCGGATAATCTTTAAACATGATTGCAAGTGCATAGGAACCACGGATACGAACCATAGCATGGTTGATTGCATCGACTGGTGTTCCTTCGTATTTTTTGTAATAGTAATCTACAAGTTTGACAGCTACTTCTGTATCTGTCTCTGAATAGAAGGCGTATCCTTTGCGAAGCAGTTTATCCTTCAGTTCCTGATAGTTCTCGATGATACCGTTGTGTACGGCAACTACGTTTCCGTCATCGCTTACATGCGGATGTGCGTTGTTTTCGGATGGTTCTCCGTGTGTTGCCCAACGGGTATGTCCAATACCACAGGTTCCCGGAACGGATTCTCCGTCGTTTGTTTTCTCGGCAAGTACTTTCAGACGTCCCTTTGCCTTGATAACCTCTGTCTCGCCTTCTCCATTACGGATGGCGATTCCGGCTGAATCATATCCACGGTATTCAAGCTTTGACAGTCCATCCAGAAGGATTGGTGCTGCCTGATGGTTTCCTGTAAAACCTACGATTCCACACATAAATATTTCTCCTTTTCTCTTTTGCTTAATATATGCAGCATTACAATATAATGTAAAAAATAGACATAATTATACAAAAATCAATTTTTCGTCTATGATAGCACAAAACTATCGGATATTCAACCCGGTTTCTGTTACCTGAGTATGATGTAGATGGTGTAGATCAGATACAGGCACACCATGGACGCGCCCTCTGTACGGGTAACTTTTCTGTTGGTTATCGCATAAACCAGAACCAGAATGGAAAATCCAATCAGCACCAGGATATCAATCAGATTGACGGTAATCAGGGCTACCGGACTGATAGATGCCGCAATACCAAGTACCATCAGGATATTAAAAATATTAGATCCGACCGCATTTCCGACTGCCATGTCAATTTCATTTTTCCGGGCAGCCACAAGAGAAGTAACTAGCTCCGGAAGGGAAGTCCCAATGGAAACGATTGTAAGTCCTACCAGTGTCTGGCTCATGCCAAGGTCGATTGCGATTCGGCTGGCTGCATCTACTGTCAGATCCCCGCCAAAAGCAATTGCCGCTGCACCGCCTACGATACAAAGAATACTCTTTGGATAAGAAAGAAGTTTCTGTGTGCTTTCTTCTGCTTCTTCAATACTCTCGATTTCTGTCTTTTTTCCCTCTGCCCTGGCTTTCATTGCAGTACGTATCATCACGACAATGTAGGCTGTAAACAGTACAAGGAAGATAATTCCATCAAGATGCCCAAGGATCATCTTGTGTTTGTCCCCGATTGCCAGATAGCCAAGTCCAAGCAAAAGCAGAGCACAGATGATGGAAAGCGGGATGTCTCTTGTGATGGTCTCGCGCTGTACCATAATCGGCGTGATAACGGCACAGACTCCGACAACAAACATCAGATTAAAAATATTTGAGCCGACTACGTTGCTGACGGCAAGTTCATTATTATGTGCCAGAGATGCGGTCACGCTGACTGCTGTTTCCGGCAGGGATGTTCCCATTGCTACGATCGTAAGTCCGATGATAATGGACGGAACTTTTAGTTTGCGTGCAATACTGGAACTGCCTTCTACAAAGAAATCCGCTCCTTTTATCAGAAATGCAAATCCTATTACAAGAAATACCAGTACCAGTACAAATGGTGACTGATTGACAAAATTTTCCATAGTCTGTCTCCTTTTTGGTTTCACTTCAGTTGTTGACAGTATATCCCAATTTGACAGATACAGCAAGGGGAAGTATGATTGTATTATTTTATAATAGAAATATGATGATAGAAAAGTATGATTATTTTTGCAGAATTATATTTTCAGAGAAAGGACTATCCTATGCAGATCACACGCCCTGATTTTTATAAAGAATTTTCCTGTATTGCAGGAGCCTGTCCTGACACATGCTGTGCCGGCTGGCAGATTATGATTGACGAAAAAAGCCTGAAAAAGTATAAAAAATTCAAAGGGACTTTTCGCAATCGGCTACACAATGATATCGACTGGTCGGAACAGGCTTTCCGTCAGTATGATCGCCGCTGTGCATTTCTGAATGAAGAAAATCTCTGTGATATTTACAGCGAAGCCGGACCAGATATGCTCTGTGACACCTGTCGTAAATATCCACGCCATATCGAGGAGTTTGAAGGACTCCGCGAATACTCGCTTTCTCTTTCCTGCCCGGAAGCTGCGCGGATTTTTCTTTCTCACAAGAATAAGATTTCTTTTGTGACACGGGAAGTTCCTTCAAAGGAAGAAACTTATGAAGATTTTGATTATTTTCTTTTTACAGCACTGATGGATACGAGAGATTATCTTTTTTCTATTATTCAAAATCGAAATGTCCCAATGAAGCTGCGCCGTCAGAAATTACTGGCATGCGCGCATGATTTCCAACTGGCGTTGGATAAAAATGAGCTGTTCCAGTGGGAGGATATCCGCGCACGACATGAAAAGTCCGGATTTACTGCAGAATTTCAGGCTAAAGTGCGGAGTTGGACTGCAGGTAAAGGTGTTACTACAAACAAAGATACTGATGTTATGGCATCTGATTCAAATTTCCGGAATTGTGATTCTGCCTCATTAGAATTAAGGAAGCAGATCTGGCAGACAGTAATTCCGCAGATGGAAGTCCTTCGTCCGGGCTGGCATGAATATCTGGAGGAAACGCTGGTGCCGCTTTATGACGGTGATTTTGCTGAGGAACCTGATATTTACAAATCCTTTATCACAGCATACCCCGACTGGAAAATTCAGGAAGAACAGCTCCTGCTCTACTGGATTTACACATATTTCTGCGGTGCTGTATACGACGGGCATATCTTCGCCAAAGTAAAAATGGCGATTGTATGTACTTTTATGATCCATGATCTGGCAGTCGGAACTTATCTGAAAAATGGCGGAAGTTTTTCTTTTGATGAGATGGTTTCCATCTGTTATCGCTTCTCACGCGAGTTGGAACACTCTGATCTGAATCTGAATAAATTTGAAGAGTTGATGGATGAGGAAAATGTATTTAGATTCGGTAACTTATTAAGGATTTAACACAATGCAAAAGAGGAATCACTTTATTGTGATTCCCCTTACATCTGAATTCGCTGAGCTTTTCTCATCCCAAGCTCAATCTTTTGCTCATTTGCTGCTATATTTTTTCCGATTCTTTTATTCATTTCAGCTGAATGTCCAATTAATCCCTTTGCATCTATGTGAACTCCTGGTTTCATTGTAACAAGCAACGATTTATTGATTTTCAAAATAATTATTCACTCCTTTTCTTTACAATATTGAAAATTACTATACATAATAAACATGCTGGGAAGCATAATATTTTCTTCTTTTTCTGCAAGCTTTTTCTCTAAATCAGTATATGTTTCTTGCGGCAACCTGTATACTCCATTTCCCGAAATTCTTAACAAAATAACACTGTCTACTTTTGATCTGCTTGAAGCAGTCGCATCTAATACAACTTCCCCAATAACATACCCTTCCTGATAACAACGAAATGTAGATATCTCCGCCACCCATACTGACTTAGGCATAAGCACATCTGCATAAAATATTTGCTCGTCAATGTCTATTCCATTTTTTATACGAAATTGTTTATATTCGGCACTGTTTGCCAAATAGTATCTAACTGTTAATGGATTCTCAGACGACACAGAAATACTTTCTATCAGATATTTTAAATCCTCCATTTTCTCTTTATCAGAGACTTCACTGAGCTTAGAATAGCACAGATTTTTAAAAACTTCAATTGCTTTTTTCAGACGATCCTTTTGATTTTCAATAAACGTATCACAAATCGTTACTGCTGCAGCTGCTTCTAAAAAAACATGTTTTTCCAATGGTACAATATATGCTTCTAACTTATAATTTTTATCTATAGTAAAATGATCCATTGCTTCTTCTACATATGGAATCTGATTATCATCATTTATAATATACGTATTATATAGTTGTGATGTATCAATGCATGGATAATCCCCCAGTTTAAACTGTTTGCATTCTGTGATTTTCTTTTGTTTTAAACCATGCCCAATAACTAAAGTTGCATGTTTTTTCGCATCAGGGCGAACAGCCGTGACTGCAAGTATCGGAATCGCTGATTCTACATAATAATGAAACCAGTTTTTAAAATTTGTTTCGTGTATATTATCCCAGTGTGATATAACTTCATTTTTTTCAGCATCTATGCTACTTTCAAAAGAGTCCTCCAACGTTCGCTGATAATCCTCTGCACCAGCATATATCATTGGTGAGTATCCAAATTCTTTTAATATATAGGATATATCGTTGCAATATAAACCATGAGACGGAAGTATCCTCTCCGAAATGCGATGACTCAATTTTTCCTGAATATCGCTCGGTAATACTCTTGCATACAATGGAGAAGACGCAGACTCAAAATCCCCCAGACAATAGATAGCTGTTTCGGCACATTTCATTGCAACCCCATCCTGACTGCAGAAAACGAACGCATGCGTAGTAAAAGTCTTCCCCAGTAAATGTATTCGATATTGAGCTGTAATCATGTATCGAAAAGGATGTATTTTCTCGTTTGTATTTGGTTCTTTTGTAACCATTTTATAAGGATTCAAAAGTGTCCGGCCATATGTATGCCCCGTCTCATTATGTGTGTAGGATGGGCGAATAACAACCGTTCCCAAAAAATCTTTTTGAAGCTCTCTCTCACTCTCCTTTTTATTATCCCAAAATTCATCTGAACTATGACTATTTTGAAATATCGCAAGCCTTTTACAATGACGTGGCCAATTAAAATGAAATTTAGCCCAATAATGATAATAAACATCTCTATAGGCAGCATCAATATAATAATTTTGAATTACAACCGTAATTGTTTTCTCCGGAAACTCATACAAATGGCATATCCGTGTAAAACTCTTCCGATCAATCCATGAATTTTGTTGGTAGAAATCATTTATATTATTTTCATCCAAATTGTATAGCACTATATTTCTGCCTAAGTTATTTACATCAGCCTTATTATTTGACATATCTGTACATCTCCTCAAAAGTGATTGCAAATACTTTCTTTTAGATAAATATTGTCATTATCAATCCTTATACAATTTATATACTCCAGTTTTGTTAATTCATCCTGAAATTTAATTTCATTCATTTCAGGATAATTATGATTTCGCAAAATTTCATTTGCCCTTTCATAACATATAGTTTCGCTCAGCATGAAGTTCTGAAATAATATTTCGCTTTGAAGTGCCATTATAATTGCTGTCCCATTTTCTGTAATTTGAACCTGTAAAGTCTGTCCTGTTACAATAACCCCATTTATCAGTCCTGTAAGCAGCACCACCGGCATTTTCTCCGTAATTCCATAACCGATTCCAATAATCGTGCATAAAGCCTGTATTGTCTTAGCCACATCAAATTGCAAATTAAAATATATGTTTCCAGGTTTGACACTCACCAATCCCAACTCATTTCGAGTCATGTACTTTTTCTCAAACAGGCGTTCCACGCTTGTCTCATATACATCGGGTGCTTCCATCTTTATAATAAGTTCATCTTCCAGATACTTATAAATTTCTTTCCCCTTATTTTTATCTACTTCAACTTGTTCACAAATTGATTGTATATATTTTTCTCTGTAATCCTGTAATTTTCTATTATCCTTTTTCATATGTTTCCTTTCTGAAACAGTATCTTTTAATTTATAATTATATACATTTTTCATATCTAAAACCACTTAATCTTCTCGACATTTTTCGACATTCCAGCCTTTTTAGTAAGCAAAAACACATGGCATCATATTACTCATATGATATCATGTGTTTTCATAAACTATGGAGAATATCTATATTTTTTATAATATTCAGATGATAATACAGACCATGCCGCCTTTGCTGTCATTGACAATTTTCTGCATGGTATCCTGCAATTTTGACTGGCTTTCTTCACCTATCGAGGCAATTTTACTGCGGATGCCATCCTGCACAAGCTGCTCGATGGATTTGCCGAAAATATTGGTCTCCCAGATGCTTTCGCCTCTTTGTCCACTCTCGCCAATGTACTGGATCAGATCTTTTGCCTGCTGCTCCGTGCCTACGATCGGCGCGATCTCCGTCTCGATTTCTGCTTTGATCATATGGACAGATGGACTTTTTGACTTGATTTTTACTCCGAATTTGCTTCCCTGCCGGATCACGGACGGATCCTCAATCTGAATTTCATCAAGCTCCGGAACAACAACACCATAGCCGGTATCGCGAACTGCTTCCAGTGCTGACTGCACTTTTACGTACTGTTTTTTCATTGCCGCAAGCTCTTTCATCGTGTGGATCAGATCATATTCGCTCTCCATCTGAATTCCGCTCATTTCACTGAGTATTTTATAATAATATTCATCTTTGACCTGCACCCGGACACGGACACACCCGCTCGACAGGCTGACTTCCTCAAGCATGGTTTCCTGCACACACGGAATTCCGAGAGTGACTGATTCTCTGGTAATGTCTTTGATATGATGAAATTCCTTCATCTTCGTGCGAATGCAGTCCAGAATCTGTGCTTTCAGCTCGTGATCTGACGGAAGCATCTCCACCCATTTCGGAACAAAAAACTGAATCTCTGTCACCGGAAATTCATGCAGCACATTCGAAAGAATTTTGGTGACATCTTCTTTGCGAAGCTGTTCACAGTTTGCTGCCATGGTAATGACACCATATTTTTTCTCAAGGGAGTGGACAAGTTCCTGCGTTTCTTCTTTGTACGGTGCCTGAGAATTCACAAGAAGCAGAAATGGCTTGCGTTGTTTTTTTAACTGACTGATGGTCGCTGCCTCTGCTTCGACAAAGTTTTCCCTTGGCAGTTCCCCGAAGCTGCCATCCGTCGTAATCACAAGGCCGATCGTGGCATGTTCCTCGATAACTTTGCGTGTTCCGGTTTCAGCCGCCTCATGGAATGGAATTGCTTTTTCAAACCACGGGGTCTTTACCATTCGTTCTTTACCCTCTTCGATGTGTCCGCTGGCGTCTTTTACCAGAAATCCAACGCAGTCAATCAGACGGATGCGGACTTTCTGCTCATCTCCGAGCGGTACTTCTACCGCCTCTTTCGGTATGAATTTCGGCTCAACTGTCGTGATCAGTTTTCCAGATCCACTTAGCGGAAGCTGGTCACGTACCTCTGCCTGTTTTGCCGGTTCCATCTCCGGCAGTGCAACCAGCTCCATGAATCTGCGGATAAATGTGGATTTTCCGGTGCGGACGGGTCCTACAACGCCTATGTATATATCGCCGCCGGTTCTTGCCTGAATATCCCGGTAAACCTGAAATTTTTCCATAAAAAAGCCCCCTTGCATATACTCACACAATCCCATGTATTGTTACATATATATGCATAAGGGGCTTCTGTTATGATTTTGTCTGTTTTCTTATAGAATAAATCTGCACAGCTAATTCATGTTTTGCACAAGATTTATGATTCTTTTGTACCATGTTCTTTCAGGTATGATTCTCTTCCCTGTTCGTAAAGATTGTTTCCTTCGCAGTCAATGATGACTACCAGTGGCATTTCTTCGACATAAAGACGACGAAGTGCCTCTGACTGGAGATCTTCATAAGCCACCAGTTCTGCTTTTTTGATGCATTTTGCAAGAAGTGCGCCTGCTCCGCCGATTGCGCCGAAATAAACACCATTATATTTTTTCATTGCTTCTATAACTTCCGGAAGGCGGGCTCCTTTTCCGATCATACCTCGTGCACCCACGGACATCATGGTCGGTGCATAGGCATCCATTCGTCCGCTTGTAGTCGGTCCTGCGGAACCGATAACCTGTCCCGGTTTTGCCGGAGTCGGTCCTACATAATAAATCGTTGCATCTTTCGGATCAAAAGGAAGTTCTTCGCCTCTGGCAAGTGCCTCGCACATTCTCTTGTGTCCGGCATCACGGGAGGTGTAAATGGTTCCGGTAAGGTAAACGGTATCACCGGCATGAAGGCTTTTTGCAAGTTCTTCTGTCAGGGGAAGTGTAATATGTCGTTCCATTTTCAGATCACCTCCGTTTTATGTCTTGTCACATGGCAGCTGATATTGATCGCACATGGCATGCCGGCAATGTGAGTCGGCATGGTCTCGATGTTCAGACCCAGTGCGGTTGTTCTTCCTCCGAATCCCTGCGGTCCGATGCCAAGCTGGTTGATTTTTTCCAGCATTTCTTTCTCAAGGTCTGCATAATATGGATCCTCGTTTTCGGTATCTATCGGGCGCATCAGAGCCTTTTTTGCAAGGAGAGCTGCCTTATCAAAAGTACCGCCGATTCCTACTCCGACAACCATCGGAGGACATGGGTTTGGGCCTGCTGTCTCTACAGTTTCGATGATAAAATCTTTAATTCCTTCGATTCCTGCGGATGGCTTAAACATGCGGATCGCACTCATGTTTTCACTTCCGAAGCCTTTCGGACCAACGGTGATTTTGATGTTTTCGCCCGGAACGATTTCTGTATAAAGCATTGCCGGTGTATTATCGCCGGTGTTTCCTCTGCGAACCGGATCTTTGACAACGGATTTACGCAGATAACCGTTGGTGTAGCCGCGGCGTACGCCTTCGTCTACTGCCTCGCTCAGGTCTCCGCCTGTTATATGTACGTCCTGTCCGATTTCAAGGAAAACGCAGGCCATTCCGGTATCCTGGCAGATCGGAACCTGTTCGTTTTCGGCAATTTCGTAATTTTCGATAATGTTGTCAAGGATGCCACAGGCAATCTGTCCGTCCTCACAGGAACGACAGGCCTGGATGGATTTTTTGATATCATCCGGAAGCACCTGATTGGCTTCGATGCAAAGTCTCTCGATGGTGTCCGTAATCATGGATGCTTTTAGTTCACGCATGTCGGTTGCACTCCTTCGTGTTTTTTGTTTTATTGTATCGTATCGGGAATTTTTGTGCAAGAGTGGATGAAGGAATTTGCGGGGAGGGGATATATAAGCTCACAAAAGAAAGGCAGGCGGTCCGGGGACACGCTTCGTTTCCTGTGTCCTCCCGTGCGCCTATGGATGAGTGATTTTGTTAACTCGCTAACGCTCAAACAGAACAAAATCACTCATCGCTGGCACAGTCGTTCACTGGGAAGCCTCGCTGAGTCCCCGGACCATCTGCCTTTCTTTCTGTGAATTGGTATCCCCTCCACACAATTTAATTTCATCGCACCCGTCAAAAATTTGCCTGGATGCGAAGTTGGCTCAGGGCCGGGGCGGAACGCCCCTACCGGGAGTTCTAATGAACTGGAGTCATAATGCTTGATTCATTTGAACTTGAAGGTATCTATGAGAGCATGTGATATAACCGCCGAGATGATAATCATAAAACATGAGGAACTAGAAAAAGCTGACCGGGATCTGTCTCCTGTAACCTGGTGCAGCTTCCGAAATTTTTTCGTTCCAGCGATAACTGCGTTGCACTGTCTGAGCGCTTCAGCGCGAGTTTGCAAAAGCAGTTATCAATAGGCGAACGAAAGAATTTCGAGAAACGCAAGCCGGTTGCAGGGACAGATCCCGTGTCAGCTCTTTCCACTACACCTCAGTGATATGCCCCTCACCTTGGTGTTATATCACATTACTCTCATCATACCCTCAAATTACAAATCAATAAAACTCATTATGAAGCAGTTCATGCTCCTTGCCTTTGAGCAATCCGGCATACAGTTCCTGTACAAGCGGGTTCTCATCGGACTTCTTGATGATCATAGTATTATCTGCATTGTACAGACCTTTTGCTCTCGCATACTTGGTTCTGTCACCTGCTCTGGTCGGCTGACCGCCACCCATGATACATCCTCGACGACATGCCATGATCTCAATCAGATGATACTCGGCTTCGCCGTTCTTTACACGTTCCATAACAGTTCTTGCATTGGCAAGACCGCTGGCAACACATACTTTTACATCAATTCCTTTATACGGAACGGTAAATTCTTTGATGCCTTCTTCTCCACGAACACCGCACTCTGCGATTTCATTCATGGTTTCTTTGGAATGATCCGGATTCAGACGACGGAGAACTGCCTCTGTAACACCACCGGTAACACCAAAGATTACACCACCGCCGGAACCAAATCCAAATGGCATATCACATGCTTCCGGATCAAGTGACGCAAAGTCAAGACCGAAATTATCGATCATACGGATCAGTTCGGTAGTCGTAATAACGATATCCGTATCTTTCTCTCCGTGTGTATAGCTGTTCGGCCGAACGGCTTCTGCTTTCTTTGCAGTACATGGCATAACAGAAACCATGATGGTCTTCTTTCCTGCTGCATGCTCCGGATCACGGAAATATTCTTTAATTACTGCGGACATCATTCCCTGTGGGGATCTGCAGGTAGAAAGATTCGGAATAAATTCCTGATACTGGTCAGTGATGAATTTTACCCATGCAGGACAACAGGATGTCAGAAGAGGAAGTTTTTCTCCTTTTTCAATTCGATCCAGGAACTCCGCTGTTTCTTCCATAATGGTAAGGTCAGCACTGAAACTTGTATCATAAACTTCATCAAATCCCATACGGTGAAGTGCATTGACGATTTTGCCCATTACACTTCTGCCTTTCTGGAGGCCGTAATGGTCACCAACGGCTACACGAACTGCCGGAGCGATCTGTGCAACCACACGGATTTCCGGATCCGCCAGAGCCTTCCAGACTTTATCAGAATTTGTATGAATGGAAATCGCTCCGGTCGGACAGAATACACGGCACTGGCCACAGTTTACGCATTGTGTTTCTGCAATCTTTTTGTTGAATGCCGGCATAACCATAGCTTCTGTTCCACGGAATGCAAATCCAAGTGCTCCGATTCCCTGAATCTCCTCGCAGGCACGTACACAGTTTCCGCAAAGGATACATTTATTCGGATCACGTACTATGGATGGTGAACTGAAATCCAGTTCATGCTGCTCTCTTGTATTTTCGAATCGGATGTTTCTTACGCCGAGACGATGTGCCAGTTCCTGAAGTACACATTCACCGCTCTTGATACAGGTTGTACAGTCACGGCAGTGTGCTGCAAGAAGCAGCTCCACGATCAGCTTACGATAGTTTCTCAGTCTTCCGGTATTTGTATAAATTACCATTCCATCTCTCGGCTGTTCGGAACAGGATGCAAATGTTTTGCCTCTGTCATCTTCAACCGTACATAAACGACAGGCTCCGAATGTGGAAATCTCTGAATGATAGCACAGTGTCGGAATGTTGATGCCTGCGTTACGGATCACGGTAAGGATATTTTTTTCATCGGTAAATTCCACTTTTCTACCGTCAATTGTCATTGTACCCATAAGTCAGCCCCCTTCCTATGCTTCCACATAAATTGCATCAAAGTTACAGTTATCCTTACAGGTACCGCACTTGATACAAAGCTCATTGTCGATATGATACGGATGTTTGATCTTTCCGGATATTGCTGCTGCCGGACAGTTCTTCGCACACTTGCCGCAGCCGATACAGAATTCCGGATTGATATGGAACTGACGAAGTGCAGTGCAGACTTTTGCACGACATTTCTTGTCACGGATGTGTTCTTCATATTCATTGCGGAAGCGTTTCAGAGTACTGATTACCGGAAGCGGTGCACTCTTTCCAAGTCCGCAGAGAGCCATGCTCTGAACCATGGTCGCAAGTTCTTCCAGTTCATCAAGGTCAGACATTTCGCCCTTTCCTTCTACGATTCTTTCGAGGATTTCCAGCATACGTTTAGTTCCTTCACGACATGGAACACATTTGCCGCAGCTTTCGCGCTGTGTAAAGTTCATAAAGAATCTGGCAACTTCTACCATACAGGTGTTTTCGTCCATTACTACCAGACCACCGGAACCCATGATCGCATCCAGTGATTTTACGGAGTCAAAATCAAGTGGACGGTCGATCTGATCTTCAATCAGACATCCACCGGAAGGTCCACCTATCTGTACACCCTTGAATGCCGCTCCGCTCTTTAAACCGCCACCGATATCATAAATAATATGACGAAGGCTTGTTCCCATCGGAACTTCGATAAGACCTGTGTTTTCGATCGCACCGGTCAGGGAGAAAGTCTTTGTTCCCGGGCTTCCTTCTGTACCGATGGTACGGAACCAGTCAGCACCCTGAAGAATGATCTTCGGAACATTTGCATATGTCTCTACGTTATTAAGAACTGTTGGTTTTTCCCAGAGTCCTTTTTCTACGGTACGCGGCGGTTTTACACGCGGCATACCACGCTTTCCTTCGATGGATGCGGTAAGGGCAGAACCTTCACCACAGACAAACGCGCCGGCTCCACGATTGATATGTAAATGGAAATTTATACCGGAACCAAGGATATTGTCACCAAGGAGACCATAAGCTTCCGCCTGCTCGATAGCCATGCGGAGACGTTTTACGGAAAGCGGATATTCTGCACGTACATAAATATATCCATTCTCAGCGCCTACTGCATATGCTGCAATGACCATACCTTCAATCATCTTGTATGGATCACCTTCCATTACGGAGCCATCCATAAATGCACCCGGGTCACCCTCATCACCGTTACATACAACGTAGCGGACTTTTTCTTTCTGACGGGCTACCTGCGACCATTTCTTACCGGCAGGGAAACCAGCTCCGCCACGTCCACGAAGTCCGGATTTCGTTACTTCATCGATAACCTCCTGCGGAGACATATCAAAGAAAGCTTTTGCCATAGCCTGAAATCCGCCGACTGCAATATATTCATCAATAGATTCTGCATCGATATTTCCACAGTTTTCAAGAACGATTCTTGTCTGCTGATTCAGGAACGGAATATCAGATGGATGTGGACAGACAGTATCATGATCACGATAAAACAGTCTGCTTACCGGCTGACCTTCCATAACAGTACGCTCTACGATTTCCTTACAGTCTTCCACCTGTACATGCACATACTGATAATCGTAAGGCTCGATTTTCATAAGAGGTCCAAGTTCGCAAAGTCCCTGGCATCCGGTCTTAACAACACCGACATGCGGAACATCTTTCTGCATTTCCACGCTTACCCAATCCAGATTCTCGCATAATTTCATCATTTCGTCGTAAATCTTCTGTGCGCCGGAAGCAATACATCCTGTACCGGAACAGACAAGTACACGACAGGTAAAGGATTTCAGGGTATTTTTTGCTTCAGTCTGCTTGTTGAGCAGATCTTCTTTACTCACAATACTCATACCGTCTCACCTCTCAATTCATTTAACAGATCGATTGCCTTTTCTGGTGTCATCTTCGGGTGTACTTCATCATTAACCGTAAGTGTTGGTGCCAGTCCGCACGCACCAAGACAGGATACGGTTTCTACTGTAAAAAGCATATCGTCCGTCGTATGCTTCTTATTACTAAGTCCAAGCTCTTTCATCAACGCTTCCTTAACCGGCATGGATTTACGCACATGACATGCAGTTCCGTCACAGACTTTGATCACATATTTTCCTTTCGGCTCAAAAGAAAAATTCTCATAGAAAGTAGCTACACTGTACGCCTTAGCCTCTGTAACTCCGATCTTGGATGCAACATAAGTCAGAAGTTCTCCCGGAAGATAACGGTATTCTGCCTGAATGTCCTGCATAATCGGAATCAGTGATGCTGGTTTACGTCCGTAATGCTCGATGATCTCATCTGTCTTCGCGTAATAAGACTGATCTAACATTCAATTCCCTCCTTGTTTGAAAATAGTTTTTCCTGCGCTCATCGTTTTTGTCTAATTTACACAGCTTTGTTAGCTCCAATTATACATTAAATATATATTTTAAACAAGGAAAATATAGATATTTTGAATTAATTTATTTAATTTTTTTATTTTTCGCGACTTTTTCGTGACATTTTTAACATATTATATAATTTTTTATCAATCTTGTTTTCTTCATCTAACTTTTGCATAATTTGTTATTCTAATACAACTTTGTATAAAATATATTTCTATTCAAGCTTTTGTGCTTGTAAAAATACATAATATTTATTGCTTTTGGAATTTCTTTACACTATTATAGTGAAAGGTAGATGAAAAAATTTCTTATTAAGTTTAAGGAGATATACATATGCGAAATTATGACACACCAGTCAGGGCAATCCGACACAAAGTCTTTGCCGAAGTTGCTAAAGCCGGATTCGAATCTTCTGATGAAACTCTGATCCATGATATTGAAGCAATTCCTTACAATATCGTGGAAGAAAAAGCCAAATACCGTGAAAGTATCTACAGAGAACGCGCTGTTGCCAGTGAAAGAGTCCGTCTTGCCATGGGGCTTTCTCTTCGCCCGGAAAACAAAGCCGTCCATCTGACAGACGGTCTTGCAGCCAGCAATATCAATGAAAAATATTATGAGCCACCTCTTATGCAGGTCATCCCATCTGCATGTGCAGCCTGCCCGCCAAACAAATACATCGTCAGCAATATGTGCCGTGGCTGTGTAGCTCATCCATGTATGCAGGCATGTCCAAAAGGTGCTATCACCATGAAAGATGGCAAATCTTATATCGATCAGGATAAATGTATCAAATGTGGCAAATGCAAGGCAGCTTGTCCATATGATGCCATCTCACACAACGTACGTCCATGCGAGCAGGCATGTGGAGTCAAGGCAATCGGAAGCGACGAGCAGGGCCGTGCAAGTATTCTGGAAGACAAATGTGTATCATGTGGTATGTGTATGGTAAGCTGCCCGTTCGGTGCGATTTCTGATAAATCTCAGATTTTCCAGCTTTCTCACGCGCTTCGCGACGGAGACAAAATTATTGCAATCGTTGCCCCGGCATATATCAGTCAGTTTGGCGATGATGTAACGCCAGGTAAATTCAAAACCGCGCTGCAGGTTCTGGGCTTTTCCGATGTGCATGAAGTTGCATTCGGTGCCGATGTCGGTGCAATTTCCGAAGCTCACCATTATGCCAAAGAAGTAGCTACCGGCAATCTTCCGTTCCTTCTGACCTCCTGCTGTCCGTCCTGGTCCATGATGGCAAAGAAATTTTTCCCGACCATGATCGACAATATTTCTCAGGAACTGACACCGATGGTTGCCACTGCACGTAAGGTAAAACAGGAACAGCCTGACGCAAAAGTTGTTTTTATCGGACCATGCGCTTCCAAAAAGCTTGAGGCAATGCGCCGTACCGTCCGCAGTGATGTTGATTTTGTTCTTACCTTCGAAGAACTGGATGCCATGTTTGATGCACGTGAAATTGATCCTGCTTCTTTTGAAGAAGATGGTTCACTCCATGATGCAACGGCAGCCGGACGTGGTTACGCTGTTGCAGGCGGTGTTGCAGGAGCTATCGAAGCATGTCTGAAAGAATATTATCCGGATGTACCGGTTCACATCGAACATGCAGAAAGTCTTGCCGAATGCAAAAAAGTCCTCGCGCTTGCCAAAGCCGGCAAACTCAATGGCTGTATGATTGAAGGTATGGCATGCCCTGGTGGATGTATGGGCGGTGCCGGAACCAATGTACCGGTTGCAAAATCTTCGAAAGAACTGAAGAAATTCCTTGCTTCCTGTTCTAAGAAACTTCCACCGAAGGGACTTGTCGACATCGAACTTAACTGATATATTTCCAGCTCTTTTACAGGAAATATTATTAAAGATTTTCTTCTATATATAAATACCAGAGATATTATCAGATATCCTTTTTAATCTGATAATCCTCTGGTATTTTTGTTTTGTACTTTATTTTAAACCTCTGTTCTGTATTTCTCGTCTATATTTTTATCATTCAGCTTTCAGCTGAGCAAGTAATTTTCTAAGTTTTTCTCCGTAATCAGATCCGGCCGCCCATCCTCCGCCATTCGGATTTTCCTGCTGTCCGAGCCATTCTACATAAGGCGCCGTGCCTCTGGCCACAAGGTCAAATCTTGTATCTACACAGTCCTGATTGAGCGCTTCCTCGCATGCATAAGCCTTCAGATGCTGCACCTGTGCGCGGATTCCTGTACGGACATCAGGATAAGATACCCCGGCAACTCCGCCTCCGGTCGTGCCAATGCCTGCAAAATTAAACTGTGATGCACCGGAATCTCCTCCATATTGAAGCCATCCGGTTTCCAGCATTGCCTGTTCATATACAACTTCTCCACGTACACCTTCCGCGTTCGCTTCCTCAAGAATTATTGTGCAAAATTCATCGATGGTTGATGCTCCGCCTTCTTTCAAGGTTGCTGCCGGGTATTCTACGCCGCGCTCTTCATACTGTGAAGTCATCTGTGCAAGGGAAACTGTCGTTTCGCCCATAATGGTGTAATAACCATACGTATTGTCTGTAGAATCATCTACAAAATCCGGATCCGATGTATAATCCGGTGCCTCTAAACTTTCTGGTTTATGAATCTGGCCTTCTCCGGAATGATCTGGTTCTGTATTTTCTGTATCTGCGCTTCCAAATACGCTTTCTGTCGTATCCACTGATGTCAGCTCCGGTTCACTCCCAGATGCCAGACAAGGTGCCCCTGTCAAAAGGGCACCTGTCAGTATTATCTGAGAACAAAAGAGCATTGCTTTTTTGTTTCTTATCATCCATTAACCTTTCTCATTGCAGCTTCTACTACATGTCCTACAAGAACAGATGTAGTAACACTTCCAACACCGCCCGGTACCGGAGTGATTGCATCAACGATCGGTTCAACTGCTGCATAATCAACATCACCACAAAGTTTTCCTTCTGCATTTACGTTGATTCCTACGTCGATGATAGTCTGTCCTTCTTTTACATATTCCGCACCGACAACACCAGCACGGCCAGCTGCTACGATCACGATATCTGCCTCTCTTGCTACAGATGGCATATCCACTGTTCTCGTATGGCAGATTGTTACAGTTGCATTTTTCTTAACAAGCATCATTGCTGCAGGTTTTCCAACTACAAGGCTTCTTCCGATAACAACGGCTTTTTTGCCTGTGCAGTCGATTCCGTAATGATCAAGAATTTCCATACAGGCCTGTGGTGTACATGGCGGGAAACCGATTTTCTTTCCTGTGTAAACACCGGACATAGAAAGATCTGTCATGCAGTCTACGTCTTTTTCTGCTGCAAGCGCATTCTCGATCACTGCCTGATCCAGATGTTTCGGAAGTGGACGGAACAGAAGAACGCCATGGATATGGTCATCTTTATTTACTTTATCGATAGTTGCAAGAAGCTCGTCCTGAGTTACATCTCCTGGAAGAAGAATTTTTTCACATGCAACGCCCAGTGTTTCGCAACGTTTTGTTGCTCCTCTTTCATAAGAAATATCACTTGGATTCTCGCCAACACGGATGATGCACAGAGTCGGATTAACACCCTTTCCCTGTAACTCAGCTACGTTTGCTTTAATTCTTTCGTTCAGTGCTGCTGTTACTTCTTTACCTAATAACTGCTTTGCCATTTTTTATATTTCCTCCGCTAATAATTATGTCACTGAATACTATTTCAGACGTCCCAGAACGCTTTCGAATGTTTCATCTGCAATCTTTGTATATTTTTCAAGCATTGCATCTGCTTTTTTGTTTAATTCTTCTGCGTATTCTCTGTCAGCCATGGATTTTGTATTGATGTATACATTCAGGCTGGCACCTTTTAATGCCGCCTTGCAGAATGCTGCACCAACACCTGCATCACTGATTGCAAGTTTGGAACCTTTTGCACCGAATTCTACGATGAGCTCGATTGCTTCACAGCATTTTTCCATGATCTCCATCGGAACGGAACATGCATCTTTCAGCACGATTTCCATAACGCGTGCTTTTTCTGCTTTTTCTTCTTCTGTTTCTCTCGGCATGCCATATGCTTTGGAAAGCGGTTCAAAAACTTCTGCATCTCTTTCGATCAGACGCAGGAAATCTTTCTGAAGCTGATCGCATTTTGCTTTCAGTTCCCACATTTCATCTTCAACATCTGCATATTTTTTCTTGCCTACTGTCAGGCTGCCTACCATGTTACCAAGTGCAGTTCCTACTGCACCAACCAGAGCAGACGCTCCGCCGCCACCCGGAACCGGGGCTTTAGAGGCAAGTACCTCTACAAATTCTGTACATGTGCTTGTGGAAAATCCCATTTTTTTATTTTCCTCCTGTAATAAAATAAATCTAAACAAAAGGGGAATCCTTTTGAATTTTATTCTTTTTAATAAGATGGAAATCTTATATATCTTTCTCAGGATAAATCCTAGAGACCTGTTCATATTTGGATTTTCAGGATAAATCCTGGAAACCTGTTCATATTTGGAAATATGAGAAAACCTGCGAGGGGAGGCGCTCAAAGTTGCGAAGGCCGCTCTCCCCTCGCACACCCCACCTGGCCACGCAGAGTAGGAATGTCAGCAAATGGTAGTCGACGTTACATCTCAATACCAACACCATAGACTCCCCGGTACTTGTCTATACAAGTATCACACGCATTGCCGAACTATTACATCTCCGCAACTTGCTCTTATCTTTTCAGCGGGGCCAAAAAGGGGGAGTCTGAGGGGGAGCTTCGGCCTTTCGCAACT
>OLRW01000097.1_pt1 | contig 80531 bp, 56 predicted proteins | sample 1672701 | NCBI WGS metagenome assembly OLRW01 (sample SAMEA3136715, study PRJEB25190) | human gut metagenome | biome: human gut; feature: human-associated habitat; material: faeces | place: Austria | collected 2013
TCGACACACGGCCGTGTGTCGAATTACCCGACCCCTAGCACCTTACCCGACCCCTAGCACAGACCCAGCAGCGCGTTAGAGCGCTTTGATGACCGCTTCGACGGAATCCTTCGCATCGCCCAAGAGCATGTCGGTGTTCTCGTTATAGAACAGCGGATTCTCCACGCCCGCGTATCCTGCATTGCCGATCGAACGCTTTGAAACGATGACCTTCTTCGCATCCCACACGTGCATGACCGGCATGCCCGCGATCGGCGAATTGGCATCGGTCGCGGCGGAGGGATTGACCGTATCGTTCGCGCCGATGACGAGCACCACATCGACATCACCGAAATCGTCGTTGATCTCGTCCATCTCGTACACGTTGTCGTAAGGAACCTTCGCTTCTGCCAAGAGCACGTTCATATGACCAGGCATACGTCCCGCAACAGGATGGATCGCGAACTTCACGTCCACACCTTGGTCGATGAGCTTACGGGTGAGCTCAGCCACTGGGAACTGCGCTTGCGCGACCGCCATGCCATAGCCAGGAGAAACGACCACGCGCTTTGCTGCCCTCAGCATATCCGCAACCTGTTCAGGGCTTACTTCGGTGTGCGTACGACCCTCGAGCGAGGACGCCTGCGACGAAGAGGACACCGCGCCATCGCTGCCGAACCCGCCCAAGATAACCGAAACGAACGAACGATTCATGCCTTGGCACATGATGTAGGAGAGGTAGGCGCCGGAAGAGCCGACGAGCGCGCCCGTGATGATGAGCAGGTCGTTCCCCAGCGTGAAGCCCGCCATGGCCGCCGCCCAACCCGAATAGGAGTTGAGCATCGAGATGACCACGGGCATATCGCCACCACCGATGGCGAGCACAAGGTGCGCACCAAGAATGAGCGAGATGATCGTGAGGATGACGAGCGGCAAGGTACCTGCAGCTATTCCTTCGGTAGCCACGAACCAGCCGATGCACACGACGCAAACGATGACCATGATGAGGTTGAGCAGATTGCGCCCTGGAAGCGTGAGCGGTTTGCCCGAAATGCGCGCGGAAAGCTTTAGGTTCGCGATGATCGAACCCGTGAAGGTGACCGCACCGATGAACACCGCAATGCCCACTTCGCCCATATGGAAGGCACCATCGTAGGAGCCATCGCCAGGGGTCATGAGAAAGGAGTTGATGCCTACGAGCACCGCAGCGGCGCCGACGAACGAGTGGAGCAATGCCACCAGCTCGGGCATGGCCGTCATCTGGACACGGCGCGCTTTCCAGACGCCGATAGCCGCTCCGATGAGCATGGCCACGATGATGAGCCCAACGGTATAAGCCGGGAATTGGAAGCCTTCGATAGCAGTTGCAACGATGACGATAGCGAGCGCTACCACCATGCCGATGATGCCGAGCACGTTGCCGCGCATCGCGCTCTTCTGCTTGGAAAGCCCTGCGAGCGCAAGGATGAAGAGGAGTGCCGCAACGATATAGGCGAGCGACTGCCCGCGCGAGAGCACATCTTGAACAGCACTTACGGTATCGGTCGCGAAGGTTTCGACCACCAGAATCGTCTCGTTCATTCGGAGCTCCTTTCAAACATCTTCAGCATTCGTCGGGTAACGAGGAAGCCACCGAAGATATTGATAGAAGCAAGGGCCACCGCGATGAAAGCGAGCACCGTAACGAGCAGATCGCCCGAGCTAATTTGCAACAAGGCACCAACGATGATGATGCCTGAGATCGCATTCGTTTCCGACATGAGTGGGGTATGGAGCGTATGGGAAACGCCCGTGATAACGTAGAAGCCGACCACACACGCGAGCACGAAGACCATGAAATGGCTCGACATGTGCGCGGGCGCTGCAGCGATGAGCAGTACCGCAAGCGCTCCGAGCGCGATCTTCCACCACCATTTGCGAAAAGCAGAAGGCTCCTTTTTGGAAGCTGCGGCTTCGACTGCTTGCGCAGGTTCAGAATCGCTCGCGCTTGCTTGGGTGCCGCTACCAGGCTGCGTAGCCTTTTCCGTTGCCGCGCCAGGCGAAGGCGCCGCTGAAACTTGCACCGGCGGAGGCGGCCACATGATCTGGCCCTCACGCGTGGTGAGCATGCCGCGGATGACCACGTCATCCTCGTTCCAAACGGGCTGGCCGTTCTTATCGGGCGTGACCAACTTCAGTAGATTCACGATGTTCTGACCGAAGAGCTGCGAAGCCTGTCCGGGCAAACGCGCAGGCAGATCGGTGTAGCCGATGATGATGACGCCGTTTTCGGTAGTGATGACCTTGCCCGGCTCCGTAAGCGCACAGTTGCTGCCCAAGTCGGACGCGCCCATATCCACGATGACCGAGCCCGGCATCATGGTCGAGACGGCCTCAGCGGTGAGCAACAGCGGCGCGGGGCGGCCAGGGACCTGTGCCGTGGTGATGACGATATCGCTCTTCGAGGCTTGGTGCATGTACACCTCTTGGGTGCGTGCCTGATCGTCTTTATCGAGCTCGCGCGCATAACCATCGGAAGATTCTTGCGAAACAGGGATCTCCACGAAGGTGGCACCGAGCGATTGCACCTGATCGGCCACATCGGAACGAACATCGGTAGCGAACACCTCAGCGCCCATCGAACCAGCCGTGCCGATAGCAGCCAGACCAGCAACACCCACGCCGATCACGTAGACCTTCGCAGGATTCACCCTGCCCGCTGCGGTAACGGCACCGGTGAACTGGCGACCGAAGGCATTCGCGGCTTCGATGACCGCACGGTAGCCAGCAACGTTCATGAGCGAAGAGCGCACATCGAGTGATTGCGCACGCGAGATACGTGGAACTGCATCGAGCGCAAGCGCCGTGATCTTGCGCTGTGCGCACGCTTCGAGCAGTTCAGTGTTGTTCTGTGGATCGAGGCGCGAAAGGAGCGTGGCGCCTTCCTTCATAAGAGCAAGCTGTTCGAGCGAAGGCGCATCGAGACAGACGACGATATCGGCTGCCCACACTTCAGCGGTGCTCACTAAAGAGGCACCGGCTTCTTCGAATTGCTGATCGAAATAATTCGCAAGTTCCCCTGCACCTTGCTCGACCGAGACGGTATAACCGAGCGAGATGAGCTTCTGTACCGTGTTCGGCGTAGCGGCAACAAGCGTTTGACCTGCACGTATTTCCTTTGGAATGCCAATGAGCATTGCAGATTTCCCCCTCACGATTTTGAGATTCCTATTATAGCCTCGTCTTAGCGAATTGATGAAAAAATCTGATCCTATTTACAAGCTGTTAATTTGCCGATTGCATCAGCAGTTGCGCAGCTCAAGTCGTAGCAGAAGAGTAAAATGGTTTGATAATCTAACCATTTGCAATCGATCGGATGACACAAGAGAGGAATCATGAGTACGAAGATCTATTCCGCGATCACCGAACCCACGCAATCGCATCCCGAGCGCGCCCTTTACAAACAAACCTACGTGAACACGATGATGGCTCTCTTGCCCGCTCTCATGAAGGCAGCTCCGCAGGTTTCTGCCACGGTCGCGCACGAAACGCTCGTGCTTGGGCCAGGCTTCACGTTCGCGATCGACATCGATGGCTTCGGCCGCGCGATCACCTTCGAACAGCACGGCAGCAGCTGGCGTGTTGCCGCCGACAAGGAACCCGACTTCGTGATCGAATTCCGCGATCTTGATTACGCCTTCGATGTGTTCTCAGGTGCTATCAGCCTGAAGGAAGCACTGGCTGCACGCCTGTTTGCCACCCATGGCGCGAACAGCAAGGGGGTCGCCATCACCTACCTGTTCGATACCGTGCTGCGCACCTTCTTCTGCTGGCGAAGCGCGTACCGCAGATAACGCCGCAACCACAACTTGCCGGACGCCCGCGCCTTGCGCACCTGCGTTCGACGCGCTCACCCACTCCATCCGAATTTCTACGTCCTATCCCAACTGTTGTTAAGGAGAACCTTCATGAACGCTTTTGAATTCCACTGCCCCACCCGCATCATCTGCGGCGAGCATGCGCTCCACAAGCTGCCCGTCATCCTCGTTGAGATGGGCGTGACCAAACCGCTCGTGGTAACCGACGCGAATCTCGTGGCGCTCGGCATCACCGACCATGCGATCCATCGCCTGACCGAAGCGGGCTTCCCCTTCGCTTTCTACGATCAGGTGCCGCCTGACTCTTCGCTTTCCGTAGTGAACGATGTGGCAGCCATCTACGAGCAGGAAGGGTGCGATGGCTTCATCGCGTTCGGTGGCGGTTCGGTCATCGACACCACGAAGGGTGCCGCTGCCTCGATCTCGGTCGGCAACCGCGACATCGCTGAGCTGCAAGGTGCCGAGATCCTGCAGAACGACCTCGATCCGCTCATCGCCATTCCCACTACCGCAGGCACGGGCAGCGAAGTTACGCTCGTTGCAGTCATTGCCGATGAGGAAGCGCACGAGAAGCTCTCCTACACTTCCTATAAGCTCGTGCCGCACGTTGCCTTCCTTGACCCGCTGCTCACCGCTTCACTGCCGCCGAAGCTCACTGCCACGACCGGTGTCGACGCACTCACCCACGCGATCGAGGCCTATACCTCCATCCAGAAGAACCCCGTTTCCGATGCGCTGGCACGCCAGGCGATCGCGCTCATCTCCGAAAACCTCGTGCGCTCTTGCGAAGAGCCCGGAAACCTTGATGTGCGCACCTCGCTCGCGCTCGGCAGCTTGCTCGCAGGCGCCAGCTTCTCGAACGCCATGGTGGGCATCGTGCACGCGATTGGCCATTCGCTCGGTGGCATCTGCCACATCCCCCATGGCCAGGCCATGATGATCTTGCTTCCCTACTGCGTGCGCTTCAACCTCGAGCGCGGGCATCATGCGGGGCTCTATGGCGAACTCTTGCGCGCCTTACGTCCCGACTTGGACAAGAGCAGCCTTACCGCTGAAGAGCGCGACATCCTCTTCAGCGCAGCGCTCTTCGAGCTCAACCAATACCTGCACGACCATTACGATGTGCCCATCACCTTGTCACAGCTTGGTGTCGAACGCGACATCTTGCCCAAGGTCGCACGCCAGGCGCGTTACGATGGTGCCGCTCTTTACAACAAGCACGAAGTGACCGAAGAGATCGCACTTCATATCCTGGAGGAGGCATACTAATGGCTACCGCTCCTAAGCAAACGGCGAAGCAAGTTGCTTCGGCGCCTGAAACACCGCTATCCGCAACCTCGGCGAACGTCGCAAACACTCTGCCCGATTATGCGACTGGCGCAGGCGCACTGAAGCTCGAATCTGCTGCCGACTTGCAGGCACAGATCGATGCTATGCGCGCCTTCTTCAAAACGGGTGCCACGCAAGACGTGAACTTCCGCTTGCAACAGCTCACTCGCCTCAAAAGCTGGCTTAAGCTACATGAAGCCAAGGTGCTCGATGCGCTCGAAAAGGACTTGGGCAAATGCCCCTACGAAGGTTACATGTGCGAACTTGGCCTCGTGTACGACGAGATCAACATGATGAAGAAGCATCTGCGCAAGTGGGCGCGCCCGTATTCGGTTCCCACACCGCTCGCGCACTTCCCTGCAACTTCCAAGGTCTACCCTGTGCCTTTCGGCGTGGCAGCGGTGCTTTCTCCCTGGAACTACCCCATCAACTTGAGCCTCGTGCCCTTCGTCGATGCTCTGGCAGCAGGCAACTGCATTCTTTTGAAGCCCTCGCATAGTGCCTCTGCAACCGATAAGGTGCTGGCAGAGATGTGCGACGAACTATTCCCTGCCCGCTACATCACCTGCATTCACGGATCGCACGTGAACGACTGGCTGCTCGAGGTGAACGTGGACAAGATGTTCTTCACCGGTTCGCAGAACGTCGGGCGCGAGATCATGGGCGTGTGTGCGCAGAATCTTACCGATGTCACGCTCGAGCTGGGCGGCATGAGCCCATGTTTCGTCGATTGCTTCGCCGATATCCCCATCGCAGCTGAGCGCATCGCGTGGGGCAAATGCTTGAATTCCGGGCAAACCTGCGTGGCTCCCGACTACTTGCTCGTGCACGAGAGCGTTGCTGACCAGCTTGTTTGGGAACTGAACAAAGCGTTCAAGAAGTACTTTGGCAACGACATCCTGAACAATCCCGAATACCCGCACATGATCAGCAAGCATCATTTCGACCGCGTGTGCGGCTTGATCGATAACCACGGCGAAGCTGCGCGCGTTGCCGTTGGCGGCGGTCGCGATCCAAAGACCTTGAAGATCGAGCCCACGGTCATGGCCGGCGTTACGCTCGACGATCCTGTGATGCAAGAGGAGATCTTCGGCCCCGTGTTGCCGCTCATCACTTGGCGCAAGATCGATGAGGCGGTTGCCGTAACAGAGAAGTTCGGCCATCCGCTGGCATGCTACATCTTCAGCAACGATACCGATTTTCAGCAGTATCTGCTGCATCGCATCCCGTTCGGCGGCGCAACCATCAACGACGTGGTCATTCACCTGGCGAACAACCACATGGGCTTCGGCGGTTTCGCACAATCGGGCATTGGCGCTTACCACGGCAAGGTGGGCTTCGATTGCTTCACGCACTATAAATCGACCATGAAGAAGACCCCGCTGGTGGAGATCCCGATTCGCACCGCGCCCTATGCAGGCAAGCTGCCCCTGCTGAAGCTGTTCATGCATTAAAAAATGGGGGTCAAGAAACAGTACCAAACGATCATCGTGGCGTGCGCCTTCACGCTGCTCTTCGTGAACACCGGCTTCACGTCCACGTCGTTTTCCATCTACCAGTCCTATATCGTGGATATTCCCGGGGTTGGCGATGTAGGCGGCTCAGTCGTAGTGACCGTGCGCACGTTCGTGTCGCTCATCTGCATGTTCTTCACCGGCGTATACTTCCGTCGCCTCAATCCGCGCATCGGGTTCTTCATCGCCACGCTCTTCACCGCGCTCGCGTTCTTTCTGTTCGGACGCGCGTATAGTCTGGCAGGGCTGTGTGTGGCCAGCGCGTTTGCGGGCATCGGGTACGGTTTTGGCGGCATGGTGGCATCCACCTACCTGATCGGCAACTGGTTTCGCGGCAAAGTGGGCTCAGTCTCGGGCATCGCTACGATGGGCAGCGGCGTGGCTGCTATCTTCATTCCGATCCTGGCGGGTTGGCTGATCGATGCGTTCTCCCTTTCGCTCGCCTTCTATGTTGAAGCAGCGATCGCCTTCATCCTTGCACTGCTGCTGTTCAAGTTCGTGCGCGTGAAGCCCGAAGACGTCGGGCTCGAGCCGGTCATGGCGCGCCCGAAGCCGAATCAGGCGCCAAAAGATCTGGCGGCAAAGAGCGCCCAGGAAGAGGTCGCTGAAGCCACGATCGAAGAAACCGACGAACAGCGCGCAGCAGCCAGCCCTTCAGCCGGCGAAGAATCCGCAGACCACCCAGCGCTTGAACAGCACGAACACGGCCATATTCACAAGGCACACCATGCCCATCACGCTCACCATCTTCACCGCAAAAGAGCGCTTGGCCGCCCACGCGTGAACCTTGCTTCTATGCCACTGCCACGCGGAGCGTATGTGGCGATGATCTTCGCCCTCGTGTTGCTCGGCGGCGTTTCCGTCGCAGGCTACAACTACTTCGGCATCCTGCTCACGACCCAAGGGGTCGATGCGGGCGTAGCGGCGTTGCTCATCTCGCTCGCAGGCATCTTCTTGACCGTATCGAAATTCGTCGTGGGCATCGTCTGTGACAAGTTCGGCACGCTCACGGGGTCGTTCTGCTTCTTCATCTTGCTCACCGCTGCCATGCTGCTCTGCGCGCTTGTCGGAATAGGTGGCGTGCCTGAAGCATCCGCAGCAGCAGTCGTGCTCGGCATCGGCATGCCGCTCGGCACCACGGGCATCGCGCTTTGGTCGCTCGAGCTCAGTTCCGCCGAACAGATGCTCAAGACCATCCGTCATTTCCAGATCGCCTATGCGTTCGGCGGCTTCGTCTTCAACCTCATGCCGGGCGTGCTCTGCGAGCTGACCGGTACCTACACCACGAGCTATTTCATCATGATGGGCATGACCATCATCTGCGCCTTCATCGTGGTCACGGTCTACGCGCACCATATCAAGCGCACGCGTCAGGCGGTCGAAAAGACCGCGCAAGAACAGACACGAACGAGCAAGGCCGTATAATGAACAGATGCAGCCGAGAATCGGGCGAGTCTTCTTCCCCGTTTTCTCGCACGACTGGCAAGAACAAGACCGAAAGGCCCTTATGAGCGTGGCTTCCCAGGAAGAGACCGTGTGCGAGAGCGCGAATAACGCGCGCACCTTCACGATACTGCGACGCGCAGACGCATCCGTTGCACCGCTTGTTTCGGTGGTAGTACCCGTGTTCAACGCCTCTTCCACACTTGAAGAGGCGCTTTGCTCGATTACGAACCAAACGCTCGAAGACATCGAGATCGTTTGCGTGAATGATGTCTCGAATGATGCTTCGTCTGAGATCTTGCAGCGCTTCTTCGCCCAGGATGCACGCTTCACGATCGTGAACCACGCAGAGAACGCTGGCTACGGGGCGGCGATGAACGACGGCATCCAAACAGCACGGGGCACCTGGATCGCCATCCTCGAACCCGACGATTTCATCCTGCCTGCTATGTACGAGCGCATGCTCGATTTCGCAAGCGCGTTCGAGAATGTCGATATCGTAAAAACTCCCTACGTGCGCGAGTTGCGCGCTGAAGGGGTAGCACGCGGCGGCAAAGCGCTCACCACGCTCAACTGCTCGTATCGCGGCCGCATCAAGCCAGCTCAGCAGCCCTTTACCCTGCACGATGCCCATACCGACCATCTACTGCGCCACCACCCTTCCATTTGGTCGGCGCTCTACCGGCGAGACTTCCTTGCCCAAAAAGACATCCATTTCGTCGAATACCCCGGCGCAGGCTGGGCCGATAACGAATTCTTCTTCGAGACCTTGCTGGCAGCTGAGCGCATCGTCTATTTGGACGAGCCGTTCTACGTCTATCGCGAAGAAACAGCCAACGAAGCAACCAGCTTCTTGCGCACCAACAAGCGCCTTCCCTTCGATCGCTGGCATGCGATGGACGAGATCATGCGTAAGCGTGGCTTTGGAAACGATACCAACGTGCGCCTCGCGCATACTGCGAAGGGCTTCACCTATCTTGGCAACCAGCTTGCTGCGAACACCGATGAAGAGGGCAACACCGACGAAGAAGTGCTCGATGAGATAGGTCGCATGTTCGACGCGATGGATCCTGCGCTCGTTGCACGCGAAGCGAGCATTCCCCCGCATCTTAAAGAGATGTTCATCGGGTATCGCGGCAAAGAAGATGCTGCGGACATCAGCACGAGCAAGCTTCCCTATTACGCTTCGTTGCTCTCCGAATTAGCCTACACACTGCGCAACAATGGCCTTGGCTACACGCTCGACACCATCAAGAGAACGCTCCGAAAGTAAGAACTAATCGAGCTCGATCTCCTTAAAACCTGCGCTGCCCGTTGCCACCATGCGATCGAGCGGCATAACGATAAGCCCGATCTTGGACGTGTAGCAATATACTTCCATGCCACGCTTGCAACGGAACGTGCATTCCAGGCACGGATCTTCGTCGCAATACGCATAGGCATCCTCATCGGCGAACGCGAACACGATAGGCGGCCACTTCTTCGGCGTAACATATTTCGTCATGATGCCGGTGAAGGTTTTCACCGCGAACCAGCGCGGTTCGTAGCCTGGCTCCTTCACCTTCCAAGTAACGCGCAAAGCGTTGTGATCATAGCTGCCGACGATCTGATAATCCAGATCGAGCTTGTCCTTCACCTCAAGATGCGAGATTCCTTCCAAGCGCTCCATCGGCTTGCCGCAGCATTCGGGATGAAAATCGGTATGAGCGTAGGGAAGTTCAGCCACCTGCGAGCGATGATTGTCGCTCATCGTGATCTCGACATCGCCATCGACACCTTGAAGCACCGCGCCACACTCTTGACAACGGAAATACGGAACGGGAACCGGCGTGACACGCGGCTTCCAAGTTGCATGGGTACGCGTGGGACTGAATTCTGCCATGGATTATTCCTCCTCGTTTGCCTCTTCATCCTCGTACGGATCGCCCTGGACGTAGAGGTCGTTCTTCCTGGTGAAATAGAGCGCCATGATAACGGCGATCGCCACTACGAGGAACGCTACCGCAAACACCGCGCTCTTCGTGAACATGCCTGTGATGGTCGCGCACACGATGCACAAGATGATGATCGCAACAGGAACCGCCATTACCATCCGCTCACGCGAAGCCTGCGCACGAATGAGCGCATCCTGGCGCAGCGATTCATCGTCACGACGAGCACGCACATCGCGGTCAGCCCACTCCATGATCTTGCGTTGAACCTCGGGCGGGTAAGCGTTGAAAACATCAGGGTGCGGGAGCAGCAGATAGTCGGTATCGGACTCGACTACCGTGGTAGTTCCTGCCTGCCCTTTTGCACTGTGTTTGGTGTCAGTAGCTTCCCACAGAAAATCATAATTGGACCCATTGTTCCATTGGGTAGCATTTGCTGTATTCGTCGCATTTGCCTTCTGCTGGGCAGCTTGATTAGCCTTAACATCGTCTGCGGAAACCGCGGGGAAACCATAGGCAGGGGTCGGCTGCGAATCTCCTGCAACATCCTTTGCTTTCGGCGTCCACTTTTCTGCTCCCTCCGAGGAAGCATTTCCAAAGTTACGCTGGGCATTCTGTTTTTTAGATCTAGCACTCATAAGGTGAGCACTCCTTGTTCGTTCAACAAACGCGTACTATTACGCTTTTTTCGTAACCCCCATGATACCACGGCTATATAAGACCCATTCTGCTTCATGCGCTCGACAACAAACGCTCCCTTTACAACTCGTCCGCTTCATCGAGTCCAAGATACTTCTCCCAAAACTCGGTCGAGGTGAGATAAGGTTGCGCTTCTTTATATGCCGCACGCACTTCATCTCCTCGTTCTTTCAATTCGCTTTTGAGCGCCTTCCAGCGATCCATGATTTGCTGATAACGCTCACGATCCATATGACGAACTGCACCCTGGTTACCCTCAAGGTCAATGGCCACTAACGTCTTAGTTCCGATGGTGCGAGGAGACAAGATCGAAAGTCCGCTATAAAAAACCGCTTCTGGTGTGTCGCGCAATAAAACATCTGGAAGTAAGTGCCGATCATACGGAAGCGTACGCATGAGTTTTAAGAAGGGTTTGATGTAAGACTGATCGCCGAGTAGTCGTTTGTTGTAAGTGACATTACGGTAAGGTTCCGCAAGCTCATCAAGCAGCACGAGTTTTTCGTTCTTTTTTGCATTGCGCTTGATAACCTCTTCACCATTCAACGATGCAAAATAGTCTGGACCCTTTAGATAATCCGCGATCCCATCAAGAATCAAATCAGCCGCATCATAAGACATCACGCGCAATTGAAGACGGAGGGCGCGCTCCATACGCAGCATGAATAAGTCTTGAGAAGAGCAATCTGTCATCGCGATCATAATCAAAAAATTTCGTACATATTGATATGAGTCTACTGAAGCTCGCGAACGGCCCATGAATCCATCATGCCAGACACAAATACCATTCATGGTCATATAAATGGGTTTCGCGCGCATACCGTATTCGACATCATCACAACGGACAAAAAGAGGCAGTGGTAACCCGACTTGCTCGATCGCGCTTACCGGGATACAGCTAAACCACCAGGCACCATAAGCTTTTGGAATCTCAACATCGATATGCTCATTACGCACAATATACTGCTGCTGATCCATGTAATACTTGTTTGACTTAACAGAAGCATACGCTCCCGAATTGACTACGTATGACACGTCTTCAAATTGTCGATTAGGTTCTTCTGCAACGAGCATAGCACCATTGATGAAAGCATTCTTATACTTACCCGTTGCCAGAGAAAGCAAGTTGAACGTACGTCTAAGACTTTCAGTTGAGATACTTACATCGTCGTCCATCAACAAGACATGCGTGAAATTTTCATCATGCTTCATAGCCTCCATCATACCGCGTGCAAAACCACCTGAACCACCAACATTAGGATTAGGAAGTACGGTCACGCCTTCATCAGACAGCGCCTCAGCATCAAGCGTGCGTCCATTATCGATAACAAACATATGAAAGTTTTTTGCTATCACATCATCAGCCGCTAATACTTCGTTCTTTACTAGTTCGATATTGGGGATGATGTAGTCTTCCTTAAGAAACGTCGTAGTACAGAGCGCTATCTTCACGGGATTGATTTGCTCTTCGGCAACGCGCGCGTAATAGTACGCTTTTTCAAGTACCACGCCTCCACGAACATCAAGCGCAAATCCGATTACTTCGTAATCAGTCTCGGGAATAAGCAGATCAAAAACCAACGAGCCGTTTTCTTTGGTCTTGCCCATCGTCGAAGTCAAGCGCACTCCACTTGCAAGCGACGATGCCGCCGAGTCCAGATAAGACCGACCAAAGAACTGGATCGTGCATGCATACTCCTTATTGATCGCTTCATTCGCAAATTCCAAATGGAGGTACACGCGCTTAATGCCTGCGTATTTCTTCCACTTCGCAAGCGAACAGGCGTTGAAATAGGTAAAGAAGTCCACCGAACCCTGAAGCAAACACCCGTTGATTTCAGGAGCGCAAACACTTCCTTCAGGCGTCTTGATATACAGATCCCATCCTCCTAATGGTTCGGCACCTTTAGGCAGAACGATATTCGAAAGCGTATGATCGATATAGTTCATGAGCGTCCTTTTCAGAGTTAAACGACCTAGCTTGGTTCTACTATCTTATACAATCTCATATCCCCTTCTGAGAGAACAAGCTCGAAACCAGGCGTATCCTCAGTAATTCTGGTGATGCCTGTCCAGTTTTCAGGAAGATAATCGGGCCACGATTTAGCATAAGGATCAGGTGAATTCTTATGATGCGGAATGTGCCCATAATCAAGCGTGAGAACATATTCTGCTCCCAAATTATCTACTGCTTGCTGCACGTCTTTATTGGAAGAGTACTCATACAAGCTCGATTGTAGAATTTGCTGATCTGCGTTTTGACCAGGCCCTGTATAAGGAAGACGATAGATCGTATGCAGCCCATCGGACTGATACGCAAAGAAGCTACCATCGTAGGGAAGGTTATAAACAACTTTGTCTCCCACGATCTCTTTCACCTGGGTAACAAACTTTCGCTCAGACTCAGAGAAGATCACTTCGTCATCACCTTGATCCATTGAATAATACTGATACATCATCTCATCGAAATACCCGAACGGTGTCTGCACCTGTATAATGCCACGAAGCAAGAAATTCGGCATGAACAAGAACACGATCAGAAGAAGGGCCAGGCCGATGTTCGAAAAAAGATTTAGTTTAGCGTGTCGAGCAATCAGGCCATAAAGATGGGCAATCCCCAATGCAGCAACAGGAACAGCGATCATTGCCTGAAGCGCAGCCGTCCTTCGCCAATCTGAATACCAAAAGCCTGAAAGAAATTGATCGATAGTGCCCTCAAGACAGATGCTAACCCAATAGATTGCAGCTGTTATGACTAAAGCAGTTGCAAGCCATCCGTACTTGCGCTCGCGCCACATAGCATACAGACCGACCCCCACTAAAACAGCTACTACAAGCGAAACTGGTGCCCAAGAATTTGAAAATAAGAGCGTATTGACAAACGCTTGGGATGGGTTGGTGGCTGGAGGCCAGATGAAATGAGTTACCGCGTAAAGAAATGGCGCCTTGTAACAAATAGCCCAAACGACAAACACTGCAAGCAGAAATAGGGCTACGAACCCTGCTCGCACCTTGATTGAACGAGGCCTCTTGCTCTTTTGTCCAGTGCTGTCCCAAATACGCCAAACAAGATACGGTACAGCAAACAACATGACCGCAAAAAAGGCATTCGGCTGAGCAAAGACGCAAAAGAGTGCACTTACAAAACTAATCGAAAGGTAACGCGCCCTATCAGCACGCGATACCTCCGAACCAAAAAGCTGCATGATAGCAGCGAGCATGACCGGTACCATGATAAAGCCGAACAAATTCGACTCCAACACACCATATACCGTAAAGAACCATGGAAACGAAACGAACCCAATAGCAGCAAAAGCGCCCGCTACGACTACTCGATTACGTCGTGAAAAGATCTGTCGCATAAGACATAAGCAACTGAGCGGATAAACCACACAACAGCAAACATAGTTCATTGCATTCGTTGCTACTAGATTCGATGTACCTGTTGCTCCCGCAACCATGGCAGTAATCAAATGCCACGCAGCTGGATAATAAGATCCAACTTCCCCAAGATCCTGATATACCGATGCTGCAAGCGCTGAATAATGACCCGATTCGAGAAAGCTTTGCACCAACCCGAGATGTGTGAGGTTGTCGTAGGTTTCGTTAAAGCATGCTGGGCCGTCAAGGGCTTTAACAAATACAAAAAGCCCCACGAAAAGCGCAAGCCCAACATAAAGAACTACCATTTTCAGATCAAAACGAGAACTGTTCTTGAGCTCGCTTGCAGCTACAGCATTTTTTTGTGTCTGACCTTGTCTTCGTCCATACAGCACACCAATACCACATACTACTGCGCCCAGTAGAAGCGATGGTACGAAAAAAACCACCCAAGAAGCAGCATGATTCAACTTATCAAAAACAATCGCGAGAATCTCGAAGCAAAGTGTCGAGACGATAGGCGCCGCCGCGAGTGCAAAAAGGTTGGAAAATTTGAAGCCTTTAAGAATCAAAAAACCAACGAGGTAGAGAAAAACAACTCCTACCAAGCTCGCCAGAAAGAACATGCCCCACGTTTCCAATTCTGAATCCTTCTTAACCTACAGCTACTAAACTGACTTCACCTAAATACCCAAATGCTTTTGCATGATACGCCCATCGCTTAGCCTTTGCGCAAGATTGCCTTTATATAACCATATTGCCTTGTCGCAAGATATCCCAATGCGATGACCCCAAGAACCACAAGCATTTTACAAAGTAAGCTCAAGATGATGTTGTCGGGCATAAAAGGAGTAAGGAGCAAGCATGCTGCTCCTGCTATTAAACCGATGCCAATTTCAGGCAAGAACTTTACAACGCATCTATAGCCTTCATGCAAGGTGCGCTTTAGTAAGTAATAAGCACTGGGAATCACATGAAGGCAGAAGGCGACCGACAAGCAAAGCGCAACCGCTTCAAGGCTACCAAACGCAATGCCGATCACAAGGCCGCAGACCGTCAGGATGGTTGACATACATACTGATCGAAAGAGCAGATCAGCCTTTCCTGCACTTAAGAAAAAAGCACCGGAAACACTGTTTACCATCTGAAAGTAGATGCAGATCGAGAGGAGCTGGAGCAGCGGCACTGCGCTTCCCCACTGATCGCCGTACATGATGCCCACTATTTCTTCAGGCGCACAGAAAAAAATTACCGTGATGGGGATACCTATCAAAGAAAGGGCTTTGGCAATCTTGAACCAGTAGGAAAAGAGCGCCTTAAGGTCGTCTTGATGCTTTGCCATATAGGGTTGAATGACCGAGATTATTACGTTTGATACGCCATTAAGAGGATAGGTTGTCAGTCTATATGCTTTATCGTAAAAACCTAACGCAACCTCATTGAACGCTTTGCCGATAACCAAATTGGGAAGGTTGGTTGAAAAATAATTCACCATGCTCGAACCAAACTGAAAGACTGAATACGAAAAGACTTTTTTCAGTGATGCCATGAAATGAATGGTGAGATGGCGAATAGGACGTGAAAGATAGTTCCATAAGAAGGTGATGAGACCAGCAATGATGTTATGCCACACTAATGCATAAACACCCCATCCAGCAAACGCCATAACAATGGCTATCACGCCTCCCACCACGGTAACCACGAAAAGCCTGATGCCAATGCTAATGAACCGTTGGTCTTTGAGTAAAAGGCCATTTGGAACCATGTTCAAGGTAGCGAACAGCAGCGACAAAGAGCCAAGCAAACAAAGTGGCACTAGATCGGCGTTGTTGTAGAACAGAGAAATAGGCACGGCAGCAACGCAGAAGAATACCGTAAGCAACAGAGCGAAGAAGATAGAGAACGTGAACAGTGCGCCATAATCATGATCATCAAGATCTTGATACTGAATGATGGCCGCACCTATTCCCATGTCAGCAAAAGGGATGAAGAAGTTCAAAAACACCAAGATGATGGCAAGTGTTCCAAAATCGGCTGGCGAGAGCATGCGCGCCAAGATAGCGGTAATGAAAAGCTGCGCGAATAGACTCGTATATTTCGAGGCAAACTGGATAACGGCCGCTGTTCGCATGCCCACTTTTCGCTGCTGAATCATGACGGTTGTTCGGTATCTTCGCTTTCGGCGATCTCGCGATCGTTGCAATAACGTTCAAATTTCTCTATTGCAAGCTGCTGCGTAAGCTCTTTCAGCTTGGTGTCAGTCTGGGAAGTACGCACCGAAAGATTGAACCCCAAGATAAGAAGGATGAAGATAAAGCAAAGGAACACAAGATTCGCAGGTGACTCGACTTCGGCAAAGCGCGATAGCCCGAAGATGATCTCAGGGAAAATACTGATGACCAGGAGCACAATCGCAACGATGACCCAAAAAAGCGAGTCTTCAAGGCGAATCTGGGATTTTCGCACTTTGCGCGTGATGAAAATGAGCGTCAAGAGCGAAACGATGATCAAGCCAGCACGCAGGACGATGCTCATTCGGACACACCACCGATCTTCTTTCTAAAGAACTGCATGAACAAGATCGACACCGCCATGCGGAGCATGTAAATAGCCGATCTCCAAGGATTCAAGTAACTTTCGCCGGCCTGCCGATCCCGCATCTCCACAGGAACCTCGACGACTTTGGCATTGGCGCGCTTGATCAGATAAGAAACGGTATCAGGCTCGGGGCCGAAATTGAGCCCATTCGCCATGATGGCGATCATGCGCCTATTGAAAGCACGCATGCCTGAAGTAGGATCGGTAATGGTCTTTCCCGTAGTGATCTTTATCGCGCCTTGGATCAAATCGCTTCCAAACATCCTCATAGAATGGGGCTTCTTGCTGTTGCCAATGAAACGCGAACCGATGGCTATATCGTATGTTTTCGTAGCATCAGCTAAGCTCTGAATGTATTCTGGCAAATGCTGCCCGTCCGCATCAAACTGGATCGCGCAATCATAACCATGACGATAGGCGTATTTCAAACCAGCCTGAAACGCACCCGCTAGACCAAGATTGGTTGCAAGACCAAGAAAGGGATAGCGATTCTCTCGACATACGCGTTCAGTGCCATCTGTTGAGCCATCATTCACAATAAGAAAGTCGACCCAAGGGGCTTTTTCCTGCAGAGAATCAATGGTGTGCTTGAGCGATTCTTCTTCGTTATAGGCAGGTATGATCAATAGCGTTTTCACAAGTTCTTTACGATCCTCTAAATCCACTTTCAAGCTATCATTCGAAATTATACGCCATCCTCATCCTACGATAATTCAGACAACGATTTTGTACAGCTTCATACCTCCGTCCGAAAGCACCAGCTCTAATCCTGGGGTTTCGTCCGATAGCTGCGTGAATCCGCTCCAGACATCCCGATCATAATTATAAAAAAGGATCCTCATTCTGTTTGCGCTTTTATCGAGCGAAAGCACATACTCTGCACCAACCGTATCGATCGCGTCTTGCACTTCTTGGTTGACTGCAAGCTCATTAAGGTGTTCGCGAAAAACCGCGCTTTCATGAGACTCGGAAGGCGTATCGTAACTCGTCCTTGATCGGTTATAGACGGGCAAGCCGCTCAATCCATAAGCGACCATCGAACCATCGAATGGGTTGTTGAGAACCACCGAATCATCCCCGACTATCTGTTTTGCCTGATCAACAAAGCTCTTTTCCGCTTCGGAATACGCGACTCTATTCTCCGCAACCGCCGCATCTGTTGATGCGAATCTCAAGAACTTGAAGATATTCGAATCGGCACTCCCCAGAACACCAGGAATATAAATCGCAGCTGCGAACAGGAGCGAAAGGATACCGTAAGTTGCTCCTTTGAGCCAGGTTGCCGAAGATACGATCTTCTCTATAAGGTCAACCAAGAGCGCACCGATGCCATAAAGCCCCAAGATAGCGACTGGGATGCCCGCAATAGGCACGATAGAAGCAACACGATAGGGATCGGTATACCAAAATCCTGTCAAGAAATGCTTGATCCATACATCGCCGAACGATGCAGCAACCACAAAGAACACCAACGAGATAAGGTAGGAGACCAGAAGCCAGATCAAGCCTCGGTCGCGGATCAAAATATGTGCTGCACCTGCAAGAACAAGGAGGCCCAGCGCATACTGAGGAGAGTTGATAGCCAAAGAAAGACTGAGCGAGCTTGCAAGCGCTTGGCTCGAGGACATGAGCGGGACTGTGTAGAAATCTACGACTCGCTGCATGAAAGGAGCTTCCGTGAGCACGAACCAGATAACCAGTATAGACCCCGTAATAGCGCAACCGAAGATCAGGCTTCGTTTGGACCCTGAGAGTTTGACCGATTTTCGGCTGGCCTCATTATCTACACTCGGAGCATCTGATTCAAGCATACGCCTTCTAATTCTCGCAGAAAATGCTTTCGTAGCTGCATAAACAACATAAGGGGCAAGAATGACCACATCCGCAAAAACAGAATTTGGCTGACTGAATGCTTGTGCACTCACGCAGATGATCGTCAAAGCTGCATAGCCCACTCGTTTCAAAGAAGAAGCGCCTCGCTCCGTTGTGATCAAGAACGCTGTGCATACCAACGGAACGAGCATCATCCCAACAAGATTCGGATACAGCGGCCAAAACGTCAAGAGTACCCAGGGAAATGCTCCGAACGCAAAAACGACAACTGCCCCAAGGGCTAGTTTTACCCTGTCGTTCTTGAAGAGACTACTCAAGAAGACGAACATTGCCGGAGCGACAACGAACGCAACCAGAACCAGATTCAAAGCGTTCGCAGCAATGCCGATATCCGCTTCCAAGATCGAAATAGGGAGCGCACAAAGGATATGCCATGCTGCTGGATAGTATTTTCCTTCAGCGGAAAATGGTGCGGGATACTCTCCCACCGTATCAAGATAGATCGAAGAATTCAGGAGCGACCATGAACCAGAATCAACAAAGCTCCTTATCAGATTGAAGTGGAAGATATTGTCATAATCCTCTGGAACGCTATTGAGCGATGGAACCGCGCTCAGATAAACAACGCTGTAGATGATTGCCCCAACGGCGCAATAGCCAAGCAAGATGAGCCAAGATCGCCTTGAACCTTCTTCTAGGGTACTGTTAATCGTTTGATCAGCAAGCCCACTCCGCGATGTTCCAAAAGGTTCTTGATGTCTTTTCCTTTTGCACACCCTGATGACGCTACTTATACAAAACACTAGCACAGAGAGGGCGATCACCGGCACCGAAAGGACCACTCCTGCTGTTGCAATGTGGAGCTTATGCAGGATGATGCCCATAAGACTGTAGAGAAAAAGAGCGATAACGGGAGAGAAGCATACTGCTCGAATGCTTGAGATTCTAAAGCTTTTCAGCAAGAGAAAGCCCGGAACAACCAGGAGCACAGCAAGAAGCAACGTCGCCGAAATAAATTCTTGAATCATTTTCCGTTAACTATCCAAACGATCGTGTTGCGTGATCAAATTCTGTTATTAGATTATATCGTTATCCTATCTTTCAAAGTAAACACGAGTCTTAGAGTAAACTTATGGTTCTATACCACTTATGATCGGCAAGAGCATCACAAAGAGAGCGCATGTCCTTTGAATACGAACCCTCAAAAAACCATCTGCATCTTCTCTGCTCTATACCCTCCTCATATAGGAGGGGTTGAGAATTTCACGCAAGCGCTCGCGAATGAGCTAGTTAATCAAGGCTATCGCGTGATCGTAGTCACCAACAACCATGATGCCTTGCCCGACAAATCAACTCCCCAGAAAAACCTTATCGTCTATCGCTTGCCGTGCGTTCCTCTCCTTAATGCCCGTCTTCCCTGGCCAAGAAAAGATACTGAATTTCGCCAGCTTATGACCGAGCTTGAAAATGAACAGATCGACCATATTTGCATCAACACGCGCTTCTATCCTCATTCGCTTATTGGGGCCCAGCTTGCTCAGAAAAAGAACTTGGTTCCTGTTGTGATCGAACACGGATCTGACTATCTTACGCTTGGGAGCCCTCTCATCGATTGGGGCATTCAACGCTACGAGCATCTCATCACAAAACGGCTCAAGGCCTATCATCCAAAGTTCTACGCAGTCTCAAAACGCGCCTCAGAATGGCTGAACACGTTTGGCATCCAGAGCGAAGGCGAGATCAACAATGCCATAGACGCACAAGGCTTTCGCGCACTAAGGTCTACGAGAGATTTTCGAAAAGAACTCGAAATTCCTGATTCCGCTCTTCTGGTCACTTTCGTAGGGCGCGTAACTCCTGAAAAAGGAATAGAACAGCTGGTAGAAGCCGCCCATCTTCTGAGCGAAAGGCCAGACATACAGTTCGTCATTGCGGGCGATGGCGCACTGAGGGATAAGCTAGAAGAGCGATCGCCCTCATCCGTGCATTTCCTTGGCGCTGTTTCTCGAGAAGATCTATCGGCCCTGCTGCAAGAGGCGGATGTGTTCTGTCTTCCCTCGCGCTCAGAAGGGTTCGCAACCGTTCTTCTTGAAGCTGCATCCTGCGGAGCTGTGCCAATAATCACTAACTTTGGTGGATCTGATGAAATGGTTCCTTCTGACGAGTTTGGTGTATTATTGCCAGATAACAAGCCGAAAACGATCGCTAAAGCACTAATCGCAATATGCGATAACCGTGAAGGCGTGGATAGCATTTCGAACAAGATCATGGAACGGGCTGAGAGATATTACAATTGGCATGAAACAGCAACTGCGCTCATCAACGCTTTAAGAGCTACCAACTAGAACGTTTCTTGTCTTAAATCCAGAGGATGTCATGATTAGAGTTTTGCAGGTCATAGGAGCCATGGACAGAGCTGGCGCCGAAACTATGATTATGAATTACTATCGAAATATGGACAGAACCCAGATTCAGTTCGATTTTCTTGTCCATACTGAACATCGTTGCGATTATGATGGTGAAATCGAATCTCTAGGAGGAAACATATATCACATCCCTCATTATACTGGCTTGAACCATTTCCTCTACCAACGCGCCTGCAAGCAATTCTTTGAGTCTCACCCAGAAATATCTTTAGTTCATGGGCATATTGGATCTGGTGCAGCAGTATATCTATCTGAAGCAAAAAAGGCGGGACTTCATACCATTGCCCATGCCCACTCTGAGAACTTCTATACCGGCCTAAATAAAGTAGCTTTTTCTCTTGTAACAAAGCCTATAAAGAATAAAGCAGATTCGTTCTTCGCTTGTTCAGCAAAAGCTTGTTTTGACACATTCGGAAAACAAGTTTTTCAAAACAAAGACTATCTAGTAATCAATAATGCTATAGATGTGGAAAGGTACCAACGCGCACTAACACATAGAGGCACGTATCGAGATCGCCTCGGCTTAACAAACAAACCAACACTTGGTCATATAGGTAGATTCATCGAGGTAAAAAACCAAATTTTTCTTATCGAGGTCTTTTCGAAAATTGTAAGACATATTCCTGAAGCGCAACTTCTTCTTATAGGCGATGGTCCTTTAAAAAGGACTCTTGAAAAACGGATTCAGGATCTTGATCTTCTTCACAATGTTCATATTCTTGGTAAACGAGAGGATATTCCAGAACTGCTTGCCGCCATGGATCTTTTTGTTTTTCCTTCGTTAAAAGAAGGTTTACCTGTTTCTGTTATCGAAGCTCAAGCATCTGGTCTGCCTATGCTTTTATCTGACGGCATAACAGCTGAAGCGGCAGTACTCCCAACCTGCAAGCGCCTTCCTTTAAGTATTGGATCAGAAAATTGGTCAAAAGAAGCATTGTCGCTACTTGCTGACACGCCAAATCGAAAGAACGCATTTACTCTTCTCAATGGAGCAGGATTCGATATAGCCCAAAACGCCCATCAGCTTGCAGCATTTTATGAGAAACATGCACGCAAAGCTTCTTAGACTATTGTGTGCGGTTTAAAACACAATTAGCGAGGGTCACTTCTCAAATTTGGATTTATCCGGCAAGATCAAATCAAAAGCAATGCGTGTTTTCTCTTTTGCGCGAATGATATCTTCATCAGACATCGCACCATCATTCACACACACCACTTTTCCTTTTTGATGCACAATATAATCAAAGAGTTTATCAAGTGTTTCGCTGATATCTCCACTTAAATAAAACGCCTTCCCAAATTTAGGAGAACGTGGATAGAAAGTTCCCGAGGCAAATTGCCAGTTTTCCATAAGCCACTGCGTTACATCGGAATGATGTCGAAAACGATGTTTTGACGTTTTATCAAGGATATCGAACTCCTCTTCCCAGACCTTTTCGTATGTTGCCTTTAAAAAAGAATTTGGTAGGTGATATTCATTAAACCCGTAAAAAGCAGGAAAAGGGAGCATCAAGAGATTGATGAAATTATTCTTGCCATAACAAAGATTAAACCACTTTGCGAAATTAGCTAGTATGCTTTTATGAAACTGAAAGTGCTCATTGATAAGGGCGACATTGTTAAGCGGAAAATAGAGCCAATCGCCTTTTACAACCCTAAAAGGCACAAGACCGGCAGTTGCACAAGGTAGGCCTCTTTTAAAAAAGTCTGTTGGGCACGTTTGATTAATAAGGAAAGTATCATCATTAAAATAAACAAACTGTTCTTCAAGGCTCTCAATACGATGGAAATTGAGTTCAAGTGGATTAACTGAAAAAGTAGGAAGATATTCATCGGGGAGATAGTCTTCATGCCTAACGATATTCAATTTTGGATGATCAGTATTAAGCCAGTCTGGAAGATGACCCCAGGTAACAAAATGTATTTTATTTACCCACGGGGCAAACTTCTCAATACCCCTAAACCAGTATTTAAGCAGCCCCCAATCTTCATAGCGTGTACGCTCGTTGTTTTGTAAACTTGCAGTTTCAGAAATCGAATCGTCATATTGGGCCTTCTGCTTTTGCCAAACAGGATCAGATCCGTCCACCCAAGGAATAACGAAATCAATCTTTGTTTTAGCACTCACTTTTTTTAACAATTTTGCCCCTTGCGGTTACTCGATTTACAGTGGAAGATAAGGCATTTTATTCCTGGTAACCCTAAAATATTATTATTTTGATTCTACCATCCAACTTTCACAGAGCGCACTAGAGCACAAGACTTCACTGCCCTTGATGCTCAGCACACCAAAACCTCATACAATATGAGCCAAGCCTTGCATGAGCTATAATTTTTTCTTAGCGCAAATTTGAAAAAGCCTTTGATTGGACATTCGGTGAATAAAGATAATTTTTATCCATTGGTCAGCGTCATCGTTCCCGTTTACAACGTTGAAGGATATCTTGAACGCTGTTTTTCTTCTATCTTGAATCAAACTTACAATAATTTAGAAATCATCCTTGTTGACGATGGCTCTACAGATTCTTCTGGTGACTTGTGCGATACACTGCAAGCCTGCGACGATCGAATTCGCGTTATTCATTCAGAAAACCGTGGTCTTTCTGGAGCGCGCAATCTCGGCCTTAAACACATTCATGGCGAATGGATCGTCTACGTCGACTCTGATGACTATATTGGCCCAAATCACATTTTCAATCTTTTGTCTGCCGTTGTTGGCGCCCAAGCAAAAGTGGGCGTAACAGGAGCATTTCTTTCTATCGACGATGGAAGGCCCTCTAAAGATACCTTGAAAATACCCAGTATGTACTCATTGCTTACCGCAGAAGAAGCAATGTACATTGCACTAAAATCACCACGTTTGCCTTTTGCAGAACACGCATGGGGGAAGATATACCACGTCTCACTTGCCCCTTTCCTCATTTACCCCGAAGGAAAATACTACGAAGATCAATTCGTCACCTATCGCGTGTTCTACGAAGCTGGTAACGCAATCGTTTACGAAGATGCCAATGATTACTATTACACTGTTGATCGAACAACCTCAATTTGCAAAACAAAAGATGTAAAGATTCTTGACTCACTTGATGCCCGAAAAGAAATTGTTGCATTTGCACATGCACAAAACTTGCCAAGGATCGAAGAACTTGCAGATCAACTCTATTATGGAAGTTTGATTGGAGACACTGCGACTTTTATCCTGGAAAACCAGTCTGATCTTGCCCACCAAATGCTGCAGCGCGTTATTCAAGAACGCAGGAAAGCACTTATTTCACCGTACACATTGCCAACCACAAAAATCGCAATGCTTCTTTCTTTTTTACCTTGGAAGCTTTATCGTCAGATTCTTCTTGCATCAGAAAAGAACGGTAAGCGCCAAGAACGTCTTAGGCTAGAAGAGCAATTACGCCTTGAGGAACTTGAGGAAATCGAACGCAGCTCTTAGTCGCTTCGATCGGCTAAAGAGCAAGATCCATAATCCTGCTGACAGCGTAATAGCTAATGCTGCTCCAGCAATCAATTTCCCTAACGGGCTAACAGGGATCAAACTAAGTAAAACATAAGGAACAACACAACAAAGTACAGTAGTGATCACATAAATAAGGTTGTCTCCAAAGAACGTCTTCAATCCCCCATTTTGGAAATAATGAGTGAACACTACTTCTGAACCCCACAGATAGTTGATGAGCAGCATACTAACAATGGTCGCAATAATAACGCCAGGAAGCCCTAGGACCTGAACGAGAATACAATTTAAAATAATGTTTAAGACCGCCTCGATAATCGAGCGTCCTTTGAGTTTCCACCATAAACCTGCAGCATCTACATACACGCTTCGAATATCCCCTAAGATACGCACATAGAAATATCCCCCCAAAAGCCAAACAATATAGTCTGGGAGCATCAAGCTCGGACCAACCCATAATTCAATAAAAGGCTGATAGAGACATAACAAACAGGCAAGACAAACTACAGCAAGGGAAGCATACATAAACATGAACAAGCGCAAATCTTGAAAGTTCTTCTCTTTGCTCTCAACAACAATACTATGTCCAACAGAGGCGGTCATTGACCCACAAATAACTTCAAGTAAAACAAGTACGCTACTCGTAATCATGAAGTAATTACTGTAGCACCCAGCTACCGTAAGGCCTAAAAACATCGATATAAAAATCATGTCACAAGAATCACGCGTAACTTGGCAGGTTCTATAAACAAAAACCCCGACCACACGTTGACGAACAAATTTGCTCTCTTGCCGAGAGAGACCTGTCTTAAGATACCGGTACTCTTTGTATTGAGGAAAAAGCCTGTTCGAAATGAAGTAAGTCACAACGTTCTGCACTACTGTAACAACAGGCACCAAAATCAAGAATACGTAAAAATTCGGAAACAGCACTAAAGCACCGATTTGAGTTAGGTTCAATACTGTTAGACTGACACTTTGAATCTTGCTCGATACATCGTTGCGCTGATGGGCACTAATAAGTGTATGCCGATACCCGAACATAAGATAACTGATAGAGACATTGAACAGATAAATGAGAAAACCAATTTGAATGTTTACATCTGCAGGACGATCCCCCGTAATAAGCTGATCCAAAAAAGGCATCACGCAAAGACCGAGCACAAAAATGGTTAGCCCAATCATCCGATAGACTCTCTTGAAATATCTTAGGAAGCGAGAAACTGTTTCATGGTCTTCTTCTGCAATAGGCTTGTACATGCTATAAGCAATTGCAGAGCCAAATCCTAGCTCAGCCAGACTGAGCATATTCAATATCGAAAGATAAAAAGAATTGAGGCCAACATAGCTAATCCCAAGCTGGTAGATCAATGCAGTACGCACAAAAAAAGGCAGTAGAACTGAGAGGGCTCTATGCAAGAACCCCCACAAAATATTGCGCTTTGTATTTTTACTGCGTGAAGTTTCCAAGCGTTACGCTAGTTCGTTTCTGCATATCTAATTGACACTATTTTAGAGTATAAGCCAAGTGTTTCATGCGTCAGAGAGCACGCTGAAAACAACTTCTATACCTGATTATGCTCCATTCAATTTCCACTTCTGGTTATTACCGCCGTTATGACTCCACGCAGTTACATTGGCACCTATGCGCGGCTTACCTCCAGAAGCATCTAGCACAAGATTAGGATTTGCTGCATTCCTAAAGATATAACTATCGTTACCAGCAGACTCAATGATCCACTTCTGATTCAGCCCATCATTTTTTGTCCAAGCAGAAACATTTGATCCTGCTTTTGGTGTTCCCCCGCTTGCATCAAGAATCAAATCCTGATTTGCTGCATTTTTAATCGTGTAATACCCTGTATTTTCATTGAAAGCAAAATACCACTTCTGGTTGCTGCCATTGTTATTTGTCCAAATACTAACATTCGACCCAAGTCGAGGAATTGAACCAGCCGCATCTAAAACATAGTTTGAGTTAAAAACAGACTTGACCTGATACCGACTTTGAGAAGAAAGGTTGGGCTTGGCAACGATACGCATCGTACCAACGTTCTTTGTTCCCTTGTAAGCTCCCTTGCCTTGAACCGTCACACTGTGATTCCCCACAGATGAAGGCGGTGTGGTCTTGCCATCATACAAAACGGTATAGTCTGTTCCTTCTTTGAGTGCCTTACCGCCAATTTGCACGCTTATAGAATTAGGGCGCAATTGTTGACCAGTAGCATTCCGGACCATGCCTGTCGCAGAAGCGCTCGCAAGCGACAGATCGTTCATGGGCGTGATTGTCCATTTCTGATTCTTGCCACCATTGTTGTTCCAAGCAGTCACATTTGCACCGCTTTTTGGGGTAGCTCCAGAAGCATCAAGTACCAGGCTATTGTTTGCAGCATTGATCAGCGTATATGAACCGCCTGATTCAACAAGGATCCACTTTTGATTATTTCCTTTGTTGTTAGTCCATACCGAAATGTTAGCGCCGTTCTTAGGAGAGGCTCCGCTCGCATCAAGCATGTAGCCCGTATTTGCGGCGCTTTTTATTAGGTAGTATCCGTTGCCATCTGCTTCCAAATGCCAAGCTTGATTGTTACCACCGTTGCTTGTCCAAATGCTCACATTTGAACCGACCTTGGGTGTTTTACCCGAAGCATCAAGCACCAGCTTTCCGTCAGACGCAGATGAGATCTTGCAAGCAAATGAAGTATTGATATTCGGCTTGGCATATATGACCATATTTCCGATCGACTTCTTGCCCGAATAAAGACCCGTGCCGGTAATGGAAACAGCATAAGTTCCTGCAGCCGAAGGTGCGGTCGTGGTTGTCTTCCCGTCCTTTGTGAATGAAACCGTATAGTCAGTTCCATTCTTCAGCGTCTTCCCGTCAACCTTCACCGAAATAGAAGGGCTGAGCGCCCCACCTGTCGCATTGCGCACCATTCCAGAAGTGGTTACGGAAGCAAACCCAACGTTATACTTCGGCTTCATAAAGGTATAATCCAGGTCAACCGCATGACCAGGGATGCCAGGAACCTTACCATAGTCAGAGAACTGCCACATACCATTGCCAGAGGTGAAATTCGAAAGCCCCTTATAAGTAAGACCATTTGATGCATTCCACTCGGCAACCCACTTAGTCCAATTATTGAAACAGCTCGCAGTTAGTTTTGTAGTGAACCAGCTTTTATTGGCATAGATACCTGGCACATAGCCAGCTGCTTTAATCTTGTCACAGAACGCAGTGGCCATTGCTGCATAGTCGGATCCGATAGTTGATGCATCTTCCATATCGAAATAGACAGGATAACCGAGCTTGGAAGGATTCAGCCCAGCGTCTTTCAGACAGCGCAACACGTGATCAGCTTCTCCGGCAGCGCGTGTAGCGTTTGTTGCATATGAATAGATATACACACCGAAAGGAATCCCCTCTTTGATGCAACCTTGTACATTTTGAATCCAGCGATCATCATCCTGGCTTTTGCTGTTTTGTCCATAGCCACAACGGATAATGGCGTAATCTACTCCTGAAGCTTTAACTTTCTTCCAATCGATAACGCCATTGTGCTCGCTAACATCGATTCCTTTGAACGCATTGGTTCCCGTGTAGTAGCCTTTGGAAAATTTATCGAACCAATCAAAAACAGTATGCCCCTCAGGATTTACAATCGCAGAAAAAGTCGAAAGACCGCCTTTATTCTCCGTTAAGGCGCCATCGGCGCTCGATAGGCGCTCGCCGTTTACGAAGCGATAGCTGTTTTCTTCTTGGGGATCGCCCGTTACGCTAACCAAGGGCCCAATTTCAGTCGAATACTCATTTACTTCAGGGGCGATCGTCTCATCAGCGTATGCTGTCGCAAAGGGAACGATAATTAACGCCAACAAGAAGGTAGTAAAGAATGCGATGAACGATTTAACTGCGGTTTGCATTCTGAGCCTCAACTTTCCAGACAAAAGATGTTACCAAGCTGTTACCCATAGGTGCGGAAAGTCTATTATTTCAAAAAATGAGGTACAGTTTCAAGCTATATGCGTAATATACGCAGTTCTTCCGCAGAAGAATCATGTAAATGGCATACTAATATGCTTGGATGAAACAACAGCGGTCTGGCTGCAAGAGAAAGAGCAGAGAAACTCTATCTCCGCTCTTTACAAAAAACTCATCGATATCCAGCAGAAAGAAAAGCGTTACGCAAGCAATCCTTAACTTGAGCTACGATACGTCATTTTAGTTATATAAGACGACCGTGGTTCCGCCTCTAATATTGTTGTAGATCCACTGAGCATTCGGCACTGCAAGCCTTACGCAACCATGTGACAGGCTGTGACCGAGTTCGCTCTCTGAAGCCAAAATGGTATGGAAGAAATAACCACCGCTGATTTGTGTGCACCAACGCGCACGACTATCAGTGGAAAGAACCATGCGCTTTCCGCCCGTGGTTCGATACACGCCAGTAATAGTCGGCGAGCCTGGAGCACCTGTTACACAGCTGAAGTATTGCGCATAAGACCAATTGCCACGCGATCCTTTGAATATTCCAACTTTATGTGTCCCGCGATTCACCATGATCATATAACCAGTGCCGCTAGAATATCCTTGCGCTCTATTGAGCATATCGCGCTGGTGCGCAGGCATCGGCGACACATACGCTGTTTGCTCAAGTCTGAAGTGCTGCGCAGCAGCCCCTGTGTCCTTAACCAAACATACATTGGTCCCATTCTGAGGCACAGCGCCATTGAAAGCCATAACCACTGCAGAATTGGCCGCAGAAACGAATTTGAAAGACCCATCCGTATTGAATACCACGCGCCAACGCTGGTTCTTTTGTCCATTCCTATTGTATTGAGCGATGTTGGTCCCCACACTAGATTGAGCTTTTGCCGCATCAAGCGCTTTATCGCTGAAGCAATTCACAATGGTATAGGTGCCATCGGAATTGCGCGTGAAATTGAACTTCTGGTTCATGCCACCGTTATATTGCCACATATCAAGGTTGGCATTGTTGTTTGCAGACTTCCCTGCAATATCGAACACCCTGCCATTGTCTACTCGAGAACGAATGATAAAAGTGCCATTCGGCAATGGTGCAGTTTCGACCAAATTCCAACGCTGATTCATAGCATTCGAAACAGGCTTTGTTCCTACATTATTTCCCGAAACAACTTTGCCATTCGTGATGTCGAGCGCACGACCAGTTGCAACGTTGGTAAGAACATAAGACCCTCCAACGATCGTCGCTTTCCATTGCGCATTCGTAGAAGATCCTGAAGCAGATTGCACTGCATTCCCCGGTCCTTTATCGAAGAGATACTTGCCGGAACAGACTGCTTGGAGCGTATAGACATGAGGCTTACCGCTTACCGTCTGAATGCTCCATTTTTGCGCAAGGCTCGTGTTGTTGCTCCAAAGAGCGACATTGGCATCGTTGCTCGAAACACCTTTTGTCACATCAAGCGCCTGACCACCATTTTGAGCTGAACGGACGTTGAAGATACCAGTTGGCATAAGATAGGAAAGTTTCTCAAGTTTGAACTTCTGATTTGCGTTAGATGAGGAATACCACGATGAATTAACGTTCGTTCCCGCCTTATGAGAAGAAGATCCGATTTGTAGAGCAAAACCGTTCTTCTTATTGATGAAGCAACAGGTGCCATCCGTGTTCTTTCGCACCTGCCACAACTGATTGTCCGTATTGCCCGAAACCGCATACGCAACAACATTGGCACCTGGAACGAGTGAATTGTTCGCAATGGTCAAAGCTTTCCCCGTATGTGCGTTTACTACGCGATAGTAGCCATTAACGTATTGAAAGCGGAAAATCTGCCAGGGTTGCTTGGTTGCATTCCATAATTCAATATTTGCATTGTTTGCCTTCGATGCTCCCGTAACGTCAAGATGTAAGTTATTGTTTCGGTTTGACTTAATGGAATAATATCCATTTGAATCGAGGATCTGATTGCAGGTTCCCACCTGAGCAGGAGTAGCAACAACTGCATATTTTTGGGCATTGGATGAATTGGCCGTCCATGTTTCTATATTGGTGCCCGCATTAGCTTTTCCACCATAAATATCGAGAGCGATGTTGGAGTAGAGCGCAGAACGGATAGCATACGTACCATTCGAATTCTTGATGAATATCCATTTTGCGCCACGTGCATTCGTATTTGAGCCAAGGACAACGTTAGCACCACTCAATGAATTATCGGAAGCGACCGTAAGGTACTTTCCTGCCTTTTTGTTCTTCATTAGCACATAGTTACCGCTATGTGAGATTTCCCATGTTTGATTCAAAGAGGCATTCGAAGAGCCCGTCTGAATATTCGCACCATTATTAGTAGCGCCATTCTTTATATCAACAACTGGTGAGCTAGAGATGTTTGGAGCATAGATAACATAAGAACCATTTGCTATTGCACTGGCGTTCTGCGCTGCTAGTTTATCAAGGTCAGCATAAACATCGCTCATCGACTTGATATACCATTTCTGGTTTTCTCCGCCATTCCATTTCCAGACGGAAATATTCGAGCCTTGATGTGGCGTTTTCCCTGAAGCATCAAGAACAAGACTCGTATTGGTAGCGCTGCGAAGCACATACGCCCCGCCTTCTTTAGTGATGATCCACTTTTGATTCATGCCGCCGTTGTTCGCCCAAGCAGTCACATTCGATCCTTGGCGTGGCGTTTTACCAGAAGCATCAAGGCGAAGAGCCGCGTTTGCAACATTCCTTAAGACATAATATCCATCGTTGCCCAAATCAAGATACCAACGCTGGTTGTCTCCATTGTTGCGAGACCATGCAGTTGCGTTGGCGCCCTGTTTGGGCTTTTTCCCCGATGCATCAAGAAACAGGTTCCTGTTAGCTGCTGATGAAATCTGATAAGTGGTTCCGCTCTTAAAAGGAGAATCTTCAAGTACGAAATCGCCAATTTTTTTGGAGCCAGTGTATGCACCACCATCAATCGCTTCAGCATATACGGGATAGCTTCCAGCAGTGCTAGGAACCGTGTAGCTTGACCCAAACTTCAGTCGATAATCCTTGCCTTCTACCAGCGTTTTATTACCTATCTTCAGCGTGATGGAAGGTTTGAGCGGCTTGCCAGCAACAACATTACGCAGCATGTTGTTTGCCGTAACTTGAACGCTCGAGAGGTTGGTCTTAGGAGTGGTAGGGGTTGTGGTTTTTTCAGAAGAGGTCTGGGTCGCTTGTGGTACAAGCGTAGTAGAGGATGGCTGCTCATTACTCGATCCTTGATCGGATGAGTTTACTGAATCAATCTGGGCGCTCTGGTTGTTTTCTGATGTACTCGTGCCAGAGGCCGTTACTCCCAAAGGTTCCTGCGAAAGCTGAATCGTCTGCACTTCAGAAGTGGATGATGCCCCTTTTTGCTGCTCGCCATTTAAAGGATCAGCAAAAGCAACCGAAGAAACTGCACAGGCAAGCAGAAGAGCAAAAACAGCAGGTAAACCAAAAAGACAAGATACTTTTTCCACAGACACCACCACAACCGAATCAGCAAGCTTCCTAAAAGTGCCGCAAATAATAATGCGTTTTATCTGTGAATGTATCTGCGACGAGGCAATATTATACTCTCGTCTGCGCTTTTTCAGATGACAAACTACTAAGAACGTAGCGAAATATCTCTTGCTATACCGCTTTGATATTCCACTTCTGGTTGTTGCCGCCATTTGAAGTCCAGACGGACACGTTCGCACCCCGTTTTGGCGAAGATCCTGCTGCGTCAAGCACATACGACTGATTAGCAGCACTCCTAATGACATAGGAGCCGTTGGCGAGTTGCTCGATCTTCCACTTCTGATTGTTGCCCTTGTTATTTGTCCAAATGCTTACATTCGAACCGCGTTTCGGACTCTTACCTGCGGCATCAAGTACATAGTTAGGGTTTGAAACGGATTGAATGTAATAGTATCCATTACCTGCAGGCACGAATCTCCATTTTTGATTCTTGCCGCCATTCTTGGTCCAAATCGATACATTAGCCCCTATTCTAGGAGTCGATCCCGCTGCATCGAGCACGAAACCAGAATTCGATAGTGAAGTGATCTCGTAGGTTTTGTTTTTATCGAAGGAGGGCTCCACGATGGTAGATATCCTCCATTTTTGATTCTTGCCGCCATTCGAGGTCCATACGCTCACATTGGCACCTTGTTTTGGTGTTGCACCTGAAGCATCCAGAACTAGAGATTGGTTCGAGACATTCCTGATGACATAAGAGTTGTTGTCCGAAGGCTCAATAAGCCACTTTTGGTTGGTGCCGTTACTGTTCGTCCAGATCGAAACATTAGATCCTCTTGAAGGAGTTTTATTGGCTGCATCAAGGAAATAACCCTGATTAGAAATGGATCTGATCGTGTAATAGCCATCTGCGCCCAAAACAAGATTCCACTCTTGGTTACTTCCGCCGTTGTCGCTCCAGATGGTCACATTCGCTCCGATCTTAGGAGTAGCTCCGGTGGCATCAAGCACATAATTCGCGTTCGAAAGAGAAGAGATTCGCACCGAACCAGCCTTTGGTCCCTGGATGAGCTTGAGCGTTCCAACATCGATCGTTCCTGAATAGCTGCCCTTGCCCACTGCTCGCACCGTGTAGGTGCCGGCTTTCGTGGGAAAGCTGGATGAATTGTTGTACGTGAGCGAATAATCAGACGAGGTAAGGTTCTTTGAATCGTACTTGATGCTCACAGGAAGGCTGATCGCCTTCCCCGTTATATTCCTTGTCGTGCTGAACTTCGTAACAGTGGCTCTTGAGAGAGGGCTTGTCGTGGATCCTCCCCCCGATGACGACACTGCATTGATCTTGAAATTCGTACTCTTTGAACCGGTGTAGTTCCCTTTGCCTGTGACAGTGACCGTAGCGGTTCCAACGTTGACGTTGTTCGAATACTTGACCGTGTAATCTGTGCCATTCACGAGCGTCTTAGTGCCATCCTTGACCGTTACACCAGGAGTCTTCGCCTTGCCGTCGTAGATATAGCTTGTTGCAGACAACACGGGATTGCTCGGAAGCGTCTTGGCATTAATCCTGAAGGTCGTGCTTTTTGAGCCTGTGTAGTTTCCTTTGCCGGTCACCGTAACGGTTGCAGTTCCAACATTCGTATTGTTCGAGTATCTAACTGTATAGTCAGTGTTATTCACGAGCGTCTTCGTGCCATCCTTGACCGTCACCCCAGGGGTCTTCGCCTTGCCATCGTAGGTATAGCTTGTCACGGACAGTACGGGATTGCTCGGAAGCGTCTTGGCGTTGATCTTGAAGGTTGTTTCTTTTGTACCTTTATAGTTTCCCTTGCCTGTAATGGTTACGGTTGCAGTTCCAACATTCGTATTGTTCTTATACGAAATACTATAGTCGCTGGTAGTGAGCGTCCTGCCGCCGAGCGTTATGGTCGGTTTTGGCGTAAGTGCGCTTCCTGTATATTGCTGCGCTGAAATAGCAGCAACTGCTGCATAATACACCTCTGCTTGATCGATCGTGAATGTCTTCTTCAGAGAACCGCTGTATGCACCTTTACCCTGAATGATAACGGCTGCTGGCTTGGTCTTATCAAGGACACTCGCGTTCACGTTGTTTTCGTAGGAAAGCTGATAGTCGGTGCCCTCAACGAGCGTTTTTCCTCCAAGCACCACAGTCGGCTTTGGTGTAAGCGCACTCCCCGAATACGTTTGATTGTCCAAATCCATAACAACAGCATCGGTAAGGGAAACGGAAGGGGTCGAACCATCGTAGGTTGCCTGGAAATGCAGGGAACCATCAGAGTATCCCACGTTTACCTTGATGCCATCTCCCCAATTCTGCATTCCAAGCTGATAAGCAACAAGGCTATAGATGACATTCTTGTAGTTATCAGGCCAACTACTCTTTTCTACTGGTAGGTCGAAACTAGTCACCTTACTTGCAAGCTTACTCTTAACGCTATAGCTGCCACTTTCAGCAGTATAAGGACTCACATACTGCGCGATCTCACCAGAGTGAATGAAGTAATTATCGGCAAAAGAATTCGCATCGAACGTTGCACGATCGGGATATTTGATCGAATACTGTCCATCCCATTTTGGATGAACCTTTTGTATGATGCCCGATGGCAATGCGAAATAAAGACGCTGTAGGTCAAGATCGGGCATCGTGTAGCCAGCATCGTTCCAGGTAGTATCGACGTTATACCAATTCCCGTTCAGCTTAATACCGGTCCATACATGCGCATCACCGAAGTCATCGACCCGGCGCGTCTCGATGCCGGCCTTGTTGAGAAGCATGGCATACGCTTCGTGATAACCTTCGCACGTACCCAAACCACGATTGAAGACACCTTCAGCGCTACAATACATTAGGCTGCTGTCATATTTCGTGTTTTCAACAAGCCAGTCATTGAGCCACAGGGCACGATCATAATCGTAGCTTGAAGTGCCCTTTGAACTCGCGCACTCTTGCTCACACTGGGCCACAACCTCTGCAACAACTGTCTCTATAGACTTGAAGTTGTCAGATTCTGCAACAGTGAAGTTGATCTGGAATCGCTGCATATCGCCAAGCGTTTTTGTTCCGTCGGCATTGGCAGTATATTCCGCCACTAAGAACGAAAGGCGATAATTGCCAGGCGTATAGAGAGCCTCCTCAAAATAATTCTTCGTGTTGAAGCTTCCGTATTCACCTCTTGTTATGTCGACCAAAGGTGACCAACCGCTGCTCGTCTCGATCTCGAAAGAGTTCAGCTTATAAACCAACGGCCGCTTATTGCCTGAAATGTTGTAAGTGAACCGTGCCTTTTGCCCTTTAATGAAATTCGAATCGTACGTGACGGTGGCCGTAAGCGTTTGCGGATGCGTTGTTGGATTATAGGTATAGGTTGCTGGAACCGTTATTACCTTTGACTGGCTCTCTGTTGAAGAAGAGGTGCTCGTGCTGCCCTGATCTTGCGTGATCTTAAACGTCGCTTCTTTGGTGCCCTTATAGTTTCCTTTACCAGTAACAACAAGCGTCGCTGTACCAACATTTATGTTGTTCTTGTACGAAACGGTATAGTCGATCGCGCTTAGCGTCGAACCATTAACTTTGACTACTGGCTTTGGAGCGATCGCAGAGCCCGTGTACTTTTGATCCGCTATCGGATCGATCGTTGCAGAGCCAATATCCGCCTGATCAATAGTGAAATAGAGCTCTACTGAACCTGTGTAGACACCGCTCGTACTCGATGCCATAACAACGACACGGGCTTTCTTGTTCACTGTATTCACGCTGGCCGAAATATTGTTCGCGTACTCGAGCGTGTAATCCGTGCCTTCTTTCAGCGTTTTCCCGTCTTTGGTTTTAACTGTTACAGATGGTCTTGCTTCTTGCCCGGTATAGACAAAAGCCTGGCCTAAATCAATGCTTGCTGAAATAGCGCTTGAATCTGAAAGATCGATCTTCTCTTCCAAACCCGCAGCATCCACGCTCACCTGCTTTGAAAGCGTTCGTGATGCAAGCTTCTTATGAGTAGCGGTGAGCGTTGCTGTTCCTGAGCCGATCGCTGTAGCGGTACCTGCAGTATTATCAACCGCTAAAATGTTTGGATCGCTCGATTCCCATTGCCATTCGCTTGCGTCTGCCGCAATGCCATCGGCACCCTGAACCTCCAGTTCAACAGGCTGTTCGCCCATCACCTGATCATTTGCGATCTCTGCACTGAGCACCTGCAGGGCATGGTAAGCGTCGATCTCTCCGTAGCCTGTTTCTCTGTCCCAGCCCTCAGCACCAATGTCGGTTGCTGTCTGCTCGAGAACTTCTCTGACTTCATCAGCGCTTAAGCTTGAATCGTAAGCAAACAACAAAGCAGCAATACCTGCAACTGCTGGTGAAGCCATAGAGGTTCCGCTCAGCGACCCGTAAGAGCTTGTACCGCCATTATACGTACTGTAAATCTTCGCTCCTGGTGCCGAAATATTCTTCGCTTGACTCAATTCGCCGCTAGAAACGTTGTAGTTCGAAGTGTTCGACCGCGTAACATACGACGTGCCTGATGAATCGTTGGGTTGCGCGTTAGATCCCTGAGCAAGATTGATAACGGTAAAACAGTCCTTGTAGTCTCCCGGGATACAATCAAAGGGAGGCGTTGCTCCTGCGTCTGCGTTTCCTGCAGCACACACCGTAAGGATGCCCGCATTTTTTGCTTGGGTGATCTTCTGATAGAGAACATCATCACTATCAATCGATCCCTTGCCACCAACGCTCATGTTGATAACACGTACATTATTACGTTGAGCATTGGTTTGCGCTCCGCTGTTTGTCATAAGCCAGGTGTACGCTTGAGCAAGCGTTTCAGTAGAGAAAGACTTCGTATCGCCTATGCTAGCTTTGATGATCACCAAACCAGCATCGTACGAAACACCTGCCACGCCTTTCCCATTGTTCGCGTCAGCTGCAACAATGCCAGCAACATGGGTGCCGTGCCCAATAGAATCTGCTACTTTGTCTACGCCAAGTTCCGAAGTGGCCGAATTATATACAGCTCGAATATTGTTGATAAGGTCTTCATGAGCAACGAGACAGCCCGTATCGATAACAGCTACCGATACCTTCGGGGATGATGCAGCGTCTTCTTTGCATTTTGCGATTTCCCAAGCACGATACGCGTCAACCGATTCAAGCAGCCATTGATTCGATGAGCTTGGATCGTTAACGCTCACAGCGCTCGATGTAACCTCATCTTCCGCTGGATAGTAAATATAATTGGGCTGTGCAGCGAAGCCTTCGTCTTTGAGTTCGCTTAGTATTTGTTTGATCGGAACATCCCCATTGATATCGACTCGAACGAACCCGCCTGAAATATCCTGATCAGATACACTCTTGGTCTCTACCAGATCGCTTGTTGCAAGCACTTCGTCAAGGTGCTGCATATCAGTTGTTTCATCAACCGCGACGAGCACCTTGCCCTTTTCATAATCGCCATACTCAGCATCGCTTGTGATCTCTAATGGTTCGGGTTGTTCTTCTTCGGCAATATTGACTTCAGCAACTGATTCAGAAAGATTAGTGCCTGAGTTATCGGAAAGAACTTGTTGTTCGAGGGCGCGTTGAGAGAATATGCCCGTTCCAACCGCCAAAACAATGGTGGCAACAAGGCATAGTGAAACAAAAACGCCTCGGGAGAGACGTGTTCTGGCAGTGCGCTTCTTCTTGGTCACTGAACGTCTCCTTTTTACGGCGCGCCACATTGGCGATACAGTGAGAAAAAGTACGTTAAGTATACAATCTAGCAACATTTTTTACTATTGAGCGGCTCTTATTTCTATACATAAACCACAGGAAAACGCGCGCAATGACCACGAAGAGATTATCTTTTGTATAATGAGCTTCACCTAACTGGATTTTTGAAAGAAAAGAGACGCGATGGCAGACAAAGTTGCGGTGCTCATCCCCTGCTATAACGAAGCGGTCACGATCGGCAAAGTGGTCGACGATTTCAAGCGCGTACTGCCTGATGCCGATATCTACGTCTACGACAACAATTCCAAAGACGATACTGCTGCTATCGCTGAAGATCACGGTGCTATCGTGCGCACCGAACCGCGCCAAGGTAAGGGTAACGTGGTGCGCCAGATGTTCCGCGAGATCGATGCCGATTACTACATCATGGTCGACGGCGACGATACCTACCCCGCCGAAGCTGCCCCGCGTTTGCTCGAGCCACTCATGAACGACACGGCGGATATGACTGTAGGTGATCGCCTTTCAAATGGCACGTATGGCGAAGAGAACGATCGTGCTTTCCACGGGTTCGGCAACAACCTGGTACGCTGGCTGATCAAGGTGATCTATGGCTATGCGTTTGACGATGTCATGACCGGCTATCGCGCGTTCAATCGCATCTTCGTGAAAACCATGCCTGTGCTCTCTGAAGGCTTCCAGATTGAGACCGAACTCTCTATTCACGCCGTTGACAAGCGCTTCCGCATCACAGATGTGCCGATCGATTACCGTGATCGACCCGAAGGGAGCTATTCCAAGCTCTCCACCTTTGGCGACGGCGCAAAGGTGCTGCGCGCGATCGCGTCGCTCTTCAAGGATCATAAACCCATGGCCTTCTTCGGTTGGCTTGCGCTCATCTTGATCGTGCTGGGCCTGATCGCAGGCATTCCGGTTATTGCGGAATACTTCCAAACGGGATTGGTTCCGCGCTTCCCCACCGCCATCCTTGCGATCGCACTGGTGATCTGCGGCGCGCTCTCCTTCACTGCTGGCATCATCTTGGATACGGTTGCAAAAACAGGACGCAAGCAATGGGAACTCTTCACCTATCAAGCTTATGAAGAAGCCCAGCGTCATCAAGAAGAAGAGTCGTAGAGCCTTTTCGAACACGCTCGATACTCAAGCGAAATGAAAAAGAGACTGAACCTGATGGCTCAGTCTCTTTTGGTTTTGGTGGTGTTGTTTTGCCGGCGTTCCTTGTTCTTGCGATCTGCGATCTTCAAACAAGGATCGAAGATCCTATCCTAGTTCTTCTCAACGAATGTTTTGTTCAGATAAGCGATGATGTCATCTGATTCGTAAAGCGCTTTGCCATCGATATCCAAACAAGGCACCTGGTACTTACCGCCCAGATTGATGAGCTTGTCGTAGCCGTCTTTATAAGGTTCAAGGCTGATATCCATGATGGGCAGAACGATATCGTGCTCGTCCATGAAGTTGAGGACCTTCGCGCAGAAAGGACAGCCAGCTTTAACATAGAGTGTATATTGTGAGTTTTCCATTCGGATCACCTTCCCTGTAATCGAGCATAATCCATGCTAGACCAGCGCGAACGCAACCCTACTCCCAAGCGCGATTTGTTACACATCCGAAAGTTTCCCGACAATATCCATGTTCCTACATAGCTTGCGGATGGTCGGCAATCTGCGCAGCGTGCTTTGCCTGAAGCGATTCGAGGAACGCCTGCGCATCACCTGGATCATCGTCGAGCGTCTCATCACCCAGATCGACTTCGGTAGGCACACGACGATACAGCAGATCGTACATGATCGGCACCACGTAGAGCGTCATGAAGGTGGCATAGAGCAAACCACCGACCACGACGAGCGCCATACCGCGCTCCATGCTCGCGCCGATAGCCACACTGAATACCATCGGCAGCATGGCCAAAATGGTGGTGAGCGCAGTCATCAAGATGGGGCGCATACGCGTTTTACCTGCGGCAACAAGCGCATGATGTTTCTCTAGGCCACCACGACGCAGCTGGTTCACATAGTCTACGAACACGATGCCATTGTTCACCACCGTGCCCATTAATACCGCAAAGCCCATGAGCGAGAGCATGGTAAGGCCTTCACCGCTGAACCATAGCGCAAAGAATCCACCCGTGAAAGCCAACGGAACGGTAAGGATGATGATGAAGGGCGAAAGGAGGCTTTGGAACTGCGCCACCATGATCAAATAAATGAGCACGAAGCCCAAGATCAGGAGCAAGAGCATCTGCTCCAACATGGTGTTGATGTTATCCAGCTCGCCACCATAGTAGATCTGATACTTATCAGGCACTTCGTATGCATCAAGTTTCTCGGAGAGCTCACGCGAAAGAAGCGCATTGTTATACCCGTCTTCGATCTCCGCAGAAACCGTCATCGTCTTGTCCGAATTCAAGTGAACGATCGCATTGGAGGCCACGCCTTCTTCCACTCGCGCGACATCGCCGATCTTCACATCGACCGTTTCACCTGCTTGGCTCGTGAGCGTAACGACCGTATCGAGGATATCCTCGCGCGTAGGAACATGCGTTTCATCGATGATCTCGACCTGCATCTGCTTATCATCGACAGTAAGCTTGCTCGATGTGGTTGAAGTGTTCAGCATGCCGGAAAGCTCCTGGTAGAGCTGCGCGACCGTGAAGCCTTTCTTGGTGAGCGCGTCTTCATCGATGATGAGATGCAGCTCTTTGTCGGCCTCTTCCATGCCGTTCTCGATCTCGGTATAGCCATCGACCTCATCCACGATACGCATCACGTCTTCGCTCATCGCAAGGAGCTTCTCCTGGTCGGGACCTGTGATCGTGATGGAAAGACCACTACCGAGCATCGAACTCATGGCATCCGATGAAGAGGCATCGGTGATCACCTCGCAATCGAGATGCTCAGTGTCGCGCGAAAGCTGACGGCCAATCTCAAGCACCTGCTCTTCCGTGGTGACCGAATCGTCCATCTGCAGATAGAACATGAACATCTCGTAGGCATCTTCGCTGCCTTCAGAAGCGGTGTTCGAGACCATCGAGAGGGAACTCGTGCCGTCGATTGCGGCCACATTACCCACGCCATCGATGCTCACGGCAGCATCCATGATCTCGTCAGCCATGGCATACGCGTCTTCCTTCTCCACATCTTCAGGCATCACGACCGTGACCGACATGTTCTTGCCTGTCATGGTCGGCACCATGGTGATGCCCATATTGAACACGCCGCCCACAGCAACCACGAGCAATACCACGGAAACCACGAGTGGAATGGCTTTGTGCTGCAAGAAGAAATTGAGCGAACGCGCATAGGCATCCTGAAGACGTTCGAAGCCTTTATTGCGCCGTGGTTGATAGTTCCTGAACACGAAGCGCGACAAGCTGGGAACGAGCGTGAGTGCCACCACGAGCGAAGCGCACAGCACATAGGCGATTGTAAGCGCGAAGGGCAACATCATCTGGTTCACAATGCCCGTGGTGAAAACGATCGGCAAGAAAACACAGATGGTAGTAAGCGTTGAAGCGATGACCGCGCCCGTGATCTGCTTCGCACCTTGCACTGCCGCGCGCTGTGCTGGAATGCCGCGGCCGCGCAAACGATAGATGTTCTCGAGCACGATGATGGAGTTGTCCACCAACATGCCGATAGCAAGCGCAATGCCACCCAGCGACATGATGTTGAGCGAGATGCCCGAGAAATACATGAGAAGCAACGCAACGAGCACGGAGAACGGAATGGAGAACGCCACGATGAGCGTCGGTTTCCAATCGCGCAGGAAGAGCGCGAGCACCACGATAGCGAGCAGCGCGCCCAAGAGCAGCGACTGCAAGATCGAATTGATGTAGAGCGAGATGTACGAGCCCTGATCGCTCACGATGTCGAGTGAAAGGCCCGGGTACTCTTCGCGCAGGTCAGCGATCTTCGCCTGGCACGCGTTCGAGATGTCGCTCGTGCTAGCAGTTGAGCTCTTGTACACCATAAGGCATACGCCCTCGGAGCCGTTGAGCTTCATGTAGGCATCGCCCACATTATCAACCACAGTAATATCCGCCACATCTTTAAGGCGAATCTCGCCTACGCCGTCAAGATCGACGAGCATGAGGTTCTCAAGATCTTCGATGCTTGTGATATTCGTGCCCACCTGCAAGAGCCACTGTTCATCGTCGTTCGAATTGCCCAGATAGCCTGCGGGCATCGAGAAATCCTGCGCCTTGATCATGCTCGCAAGCGTAGTCTTGTCTACCAGCGCGTCGATATTGGCCGACTTGATGGCTTTCTCGCGCGCGTCCTCATACTGCGCCTGCGCCTCATCAAGCTGCTGCTTATTCTGTTCGAGCATGCTCAGCGCATTCGCAAGCTGCGCTGCTCCGCTTCCGAATTGACTTGCAGCGCTCAGGCCACCCGCTTCAGCAACGGCTAATTGATTCTGATAATTAGTAAGCTCGCTCGTAGCTTTTGTAAGTTGCTCTTGAAGTGCAGCTATTTGCTGCTGGAGTGCGGGTTTCATCGCCTCGGGGGCTTGCGCAAGCTGAGCTTGTAAGGCTTGAATCTGAGCAGTAAGTGCAGCGACTTGCGCGGTGCCCGAAGAGACGCCCATGGTCAAACCCGAGATAGCCTGCCCGAGTTGATCGGTAGTGGCTTTTTCTTGGTCGGCGAGCTTCGTCTGTTGCTCTTTCAGCGCCTTTTCCGCGGAAGTCATCTGGGAACGTCCCTCATCGATCGACTTCTTCGCATCGTAGAGCTCAGAATTAACGCTTCCGAGCAATTTGTTGTTGATGTCTTCGATCTTCGAATCACTCAGGCGTACTTCAACGGATTGCTCCGCTGAACCCACCACAGAAACATCAGCAACACCGTTGATGCGCTCAAGTTCAGGCGAGAGCGTGTCTTCGGCGAACTCCGAAAGCTCATAGATGTCCTTGCCTTCATAGTTCGCGGCGACGTAGAGCGTGGCCATCATGTCCATGCTCATTTCCATGTAGTTAGGTGACCCAGCTGTTTCGGGCAACTGCGATTCGACTTCATTGACCGCCGAAGACACCTTCACCATGGCCGAATCCATGTCGGTGCCATCTTCGAATTCAAGGAACACCATCGAGAAGTTGTTGGCGCTCTGGGATTGGATCTCGGTCACACCATTGACCGTTGAGAGCGTGCTTTCGAGCACCTCGGTCACTTCGGTCTCGACCTTCTCAGCGCTTGCGCCAGGGTCGGTGGTCATGACCATGAGATAGGGAATGTCCATGTCGGGAAGCAAGTCGGTCTTCATCTTGCTCAACGAAACGCCACCCAAGATGAGTGCGATAATAACCGCAACGACGATGATATAGGGACGCTTGACGCTGAACTTAGAGAGCATAGAGGCCACAACACCTTCACGAACACGCAACAATATACAGAGTAGTTTCCTTTATCTGTATACCATAACTTGTGTACACAGCAGCCTTAGCCCTAAGCCAAATGCACGTAAGCCCTCCGATTGGTGCGGAAGGCTTACGAAAGTGTAATAAAGTTATGTGCAAGCGAGGGAAAGCGCACGGGCGCATTCGTCACGCAAAAGCTGCTCGCGGCGTTCGTGCACCACCCGGCAACCTAGCCGCCTGACCGGAGACGTCTGGCTAAAAGCAACCGTCTAGACCGGCTGATATCCACTCCACCCTGAAGCGATCAGCGTTGCGCCACGAATGACCGCGAAGACCGCAATGAAGATCGCAAGGCTTTCAGGAAAGATGAAGAAGCAGATGCCCACGAGCAAGCTCAAAATGGCCGAAACCAGTCCGAGCCCCCAAATTGAACCCAGTTGCTTACGTGAGGCGATGATAGAGAATATCTCTACGATGGAATACGCCATGATGAACGCGCCGATGAGCCACGGTATAACATAGGCTGTCGCGAGCGGATGGATGACCAACATCAAACCAATGATGATATCCAAGATGCCATACGCCACATACCAGCCCGAAAGTCCTGCTGTTTTGCGTTCACGCACGTAGGATATGATGTTCACGATACCAGCAAAGATGAAGCCAGCGCCGGCTACGAAAGTAACGCTCAAAAGCGTGATGCCGGGATAGAACGCGCACAGTGCGCCGAAGAAGATGAGCAGTACACCCGGTACGATGAGCGACCAATTTCTTTCTGCTTTTCCCTGGGAAGCCATAGCTTACCCCTTTCTCTTTTTTTGTCAGTGTAGCGCTGTGCGTTCAAGGACTAGCATGGAGCATCGCGAAGTTTGTTCCGCTGAAAACAAAGCGTTGCTAAAGGGTAATCATGCTTTGGTAGACGCAATGGATATGCGCGTTATTATAAAGTTGTTCGATCACAAACACGCACACCGCAAAAGCGCACGCTTCCCGGTGCTCGATCGTGTAAATGCAAGCGCAATCGTATCAGATCACGCCTCTAGGCGCGATTGAGGAGGAACTATGAGACTTGGTTTTATCGGCTGTGGCAACATGGCTGGAGCCATCATCGCAGGAATCATCAAGAAGGGCCTCGTTTCACCCGACGAGATCTATGGTTCGAATTCAACGCTCGAACATGCGAACGCAACGCATGAACGCCTCGGCATCCAAACCTCCACCGACAACACCCTCGTCGCCGGAGAGAGTGATATCGTGTTCCTCTGCGTGAAGCCGCAACAGTACGAAGCAGTGATCGACCAGATCAAGGATCACCTGCATGAACACCAGATCCTGGTGAGCATCGCACCGGGTAAGACTCTCGCATGGCTCGGTGAGAAGATCGGCCATCCGCAGAAGATCGTACGGGTCATGCCCAACACACCAGCACTGGTGGGCGAAGGCACCACCGCATTCTGCCCGGGCGACCTTGTTTCGCCCGAAGAGGCGAAGATCGTGAAGGAGCTGCTCGAAAGCTTCGGGCTTGCGATCGAGCTTGCCGAACCCCTCATGGATGCCGCAAGCGCAGTAGGCGGCAGCGCACCCGCGTTCGTCTATATGTTCATCGAGGCACTAGCCGATGGCGGAGTTGCTGAAGGCCTGCCGCGCGCACAAGCGCAAATGATCGCGGCGCAAACCGTGCTCGGCAGCGCAAAGATGGTGCTTGAGACGGGCGAGCATCCCGGCAAACTGAAGGATCAAGTCTGCTCCCCTGGCGGATCGACCATCGCTGGCGTCGAGACGCTCGAAGAAGGAGCCTTCCGCGGTACTACTACCCGCGCCGTACGCGCCACGGTTGCAAAAGCGCGTAGTCTGTAGCGCTTTGGTCACGTTTGCCAAACAGTAACAACCAGACAAACTGTGATGTTTTTGTGCATGTTCAACGTGCATGGCTTACTTTATTAGCACTCTCGCTCTGAGAGTGCTAACTTTTTCTGTGATAAATCTGCGGCCTGCCCCTCGGTGGGCCGTACGCACGTACCCTCCACAAGAAAGGCTTATGCATGAAGCAATTCAAAACTGAGAGCAAGAAACTGCTCGATCTCATGATCAACTCGATCTACACGAATCGTGAGATCTTCCTGCGCGAACTTATCTCGAACGCCTCGGATGCGGTCGACAAGCTCTATTTCAAGAGTCTCACCGACTCTTCGATCACGGTCGCAAAAGACGACCTGTTCATCACCGTTTCTTTCGACAAAGACGCGCGCACGATCACCGTAGAAGACTCTGGCATCGGCATGACGAAAGCCGAACTTGAAGAGAATCTCGGCACGATCGCTCATTCTGGAAGCCAGGAATTCAAGACCGAAAACGCCGAGGATCAGGGCAAGGATCTCGATATCATCGGCCAATTCGGTGTTGGTTTCTATTCCGCCTTCATGGTCGCCCAAAAGGTGACGGTGAACTCGCGTGCTTGGGGAGCTGATGAATCTTGGAGCTGGACGAGCGACGGCATCGAAGGCTACTCGATCAAAAAGGGCAAGAAACAAACGCACGGTACCGAGATCATCCTCGAGCTTAAAGAAAACACCGAAGAAGAGGATTTCGACCTATTCTTGAGCGAGCCGCAGCTGAAATCCCTCATCAAGCGTTACAGCAATTATGTGCGCTACCCCATCAAGATGGAATGCGCAAAGAGCGTTGAGCTGCCTAAGCCCGAAGATGCACCCGACGATTACACGCCACAGTATGAGACCGTGACTGAAGTTGAGACCATCAACTCGATGATCCCCATCTGGAAACGCCGCAAGTCAGAGGTAAGCGAAGAGGAATACAACGAATTCTACAAGTCGGATTTCCATGACTATGCCAATCCGCTGCGCACGATCTCGATCCACGCCGAAGGCATGCTTTCCTACGACGCGCTGCTCTTCATCCCGAGCCATGCGCCCTACGACCTCTACAGCAAGGATTACAAGAAGGGACTCGCACTCTATACGTCAAACGTGCTCATCATGGAGAAATGCGAGGAGCTGCTGCCCGATTACTTCAACTTCGTTCGTGGTGTGGTGGACAGCCAGGACCTCACGCTCAACATCTCGCGCGAAACGCTTCAGCACAATGGCCAGCTGCGTGCCATCGCCCAGAAGCTCGAGAAGAAGATCAAGTCCGACCTGCTGAAGATGCTCGAAGATGACCGCGAAGCCTATGAGGGCTTCTTCAAGGACTTCGGTCGCGGCATCAAATACGGTATCTACTCAAGCTACGGCATGGATGCCGACAAACTCTCTGATCTGCTGCTCTTCTATTCTGCAACCGAAAAACGCATGATCACCCTCGCAGAGTACCTTGAAAAGGCTGCCGAAGATCAGAAGTCGATCTACTACGCGGTAGGCGAATCGGTCGACCGCTTGGCCAAGATGCCCATTGTGAAGACCGTAATGGCAAAAGGCTATGACGTGCTGCTGTGCACTCAGGATGTCGACGAATTCTGCATGATGTCCATGAACAGCTTCGACGAGCGTCCGCTGAAGAATGTCGCTGGTGGCGATCTCGACCTCGAGACCGAAGACGAGAAAGAAGCCGCTGAAGCTATCACGAAAGAAAACGAAGACCTATTCAATGCCATGAAAGAGGCGCTTGATGGTGCCGTCACCCGCGTAGCAGTTTCCACGCGCCTTTCCGACACGCCAGCCGCCGTTACCACCGAAGGACCGATCTCACTTGAGATGGAACGCATGATGGCGATGGGTCCCGATGGCGAACGTATCAAAGCCGACCGCGTGCTCGAGATCAATCCTCAACACAGGATCTTCGACGTTTTGAAACAGGCTCAGGAAGCCGGCGATACCGAGAAGATCGCGCAGTATTCGACCATCCTCTACAATCAAGCACTCATCGTTGAGAACATGCCGGTCGATGACCCGATCGCCTATGCTCAAGCGGTCACAGCGCTTATGGAATAATTACACAACAAAAGCGCGAGTTTTCCGTACAATCCCTACAAAATGCGAGTAGAATAAAGCGCGTTCATTTCCTTATGGGCGCGCTTGTTCTTTGCAAGCACGAAAACGGTCCGAAGAGCAATGAGGGGATCACGAGAAGCCAACCATGTCTCACGATTATCGACCAGCGCATCACCAACACGATCACGCTCGCCCACAGCGTCGCAAGCCACAGCGTCGTACAGTCAATCGTGAAACCGTTCAGAGCGATGAGCTCTCATCAACTAACGGCATTCGCATGGTGAAAGACGCACAGTCCTTCAATCACAATCGCAATCCTCACCTCTCTCAAACATCGCTCCCTACCATCGATGCCGTTGGTGCTCCACATCCGAAGTCTCCTGCGGCTAGAGCAATGCAGCAGCAAGCTCGACCAAGACAGGAAGCACCAAACTTTGGTGTCGAAGAACTGTCTTTTGAGGACACGAGCGTGCACACGCATAGCGTAGGCAACCCGCTCTACACGGGCGAAACCTATCCAGTGCGCGGAACACATACTGATAGCTCGCTCCCGCATGCTCATGCGCACAACCAGCGAACGAACTCCTCTCTTACTGGCTCGCAACGCGCTGTTCAGGGGATCCCTTCCGAACATCCCACCCCCCACGCGAACCAATCAGCAAGATTCCGCGCTGTTCCACCATTAAGTGATCCTTCTGAGCTGCCAGCTGGACAATCTGCACGCTTGAGGGCGGTCGATGCAACCAGCGCTCAACCAAGATCGTACGCTGGGCATTCGGCAAGCTTTGCCGCGATCGAGCACACGCAAGAAACGCAACAGCCCTACGACTACCAGGACTACACTGCCGCGAGCGGGCGCTACAAAGCATCCAACGCACAAGCAGCTTCGCCCTCAAATTTCAAACAACTTACTGCCACTTCGAAGCATGCGCGCAAGCGCACTAGAACTTTGCCACGAGCGATCGCTGCCGTTGCGATCGTAGTCGCACTGGGTGTAGGTGGCTTCTTCGGTTACCAACAAATCGCCTTTGCGGGCCCCGTAACAGCTACGGTCAATGGCGAGAAGATGACGCTTGAAGGAAGCGAGCGCTCGATCGAAGGGTTGCTCGATAACAACATTGTGCAGGTCACACCAGGGAACTTCGTTGCGGTCGATGAGTCGACGCTTCGTGAAGGCGACGGCACCCGTTGCACGGCTGTCATCAACGAGCAACCCGTTAGCGATCTGAAAACGCACATCAACGAAGGCGATCAAGTGGTTGTCTCGAACGGCACCGATGTGATGGAGAGCTATACCGATTCGGCGCCAACGGTTATTCCAGCGGGCTATTCAAAAGCTGGTCAGTATGGCGCGCTCCACGTTTTCCTAGCTGGCCAGGATGGCGAAACAGTAAACCGCACGGGTTCTGAGTCAGGTAAGACCATCGAGCAAGTCACCAAGGAAAAGATCGATAATCGTCTGGTGTACTACAACGCCAACTCCAACGGTGAAAAAGTCATCGCGCTCACTTTCGACGATGGGCCTTGGGATGGTTCGACCGAGCAGATCCTCGATATCCTGAAGGAGAACGGAGCAAAAGCAACGTTCTACACCATCGGCGAACAGATCTCTTCGCACTCCGATCAGATCGCACGCATGGCCAATGAAGGACACGAGATCGCAACCCATACGTGGGACCATGCAGCAGGATCGGGCAAGGGCGTTTCGCTTAATCTCATGAGCACAGCGGAACGCCAAGAAGAAGTGCAAAAAGGCATGGACGCTATCAAGAACGTCACGAATAAAGATGCGAGCGTCTACTTCCGCGCACCTGGCGGCAACTTCAACGATAGCGTGGCAAATGATCTCAGAAGCATGGTCCAAGGCGAGATCGGTTGGAATATCGACACCGAAGACTGGCGCCGACCTGGTGTGGACACCATCGCTTCGCGCATTAAGAGCGCAGGTCCAGGTGAGGTTATTCTCATGCACGATGGCGGTGGCGATCGCTCGCAGACCGTTGCAGCGCTTCGCGAAGCCCTGCCTTATCTGAAAAGTCAGGGTTATAAGTTCGTCACCATCTCCGAGCTTATCGAAGCCTACCCCTACCAAGAGGGTCAGCATTCCTAGTCAGCATTCCTGGTTCGCAGCTTTCTGCCAGAACCCACTCACGCGCACATTCCTTATAAAAAAACCTGCCGTAACCGCAACGTATCCGCGGTTTTGGACCAACTTAGCTATATACTAAATACGTCTCAAGAACGAAAGGAACGTTATGACTGCAACAATGAAGAAACTTGGCGTAGTTGCTGTGCTCTTCGCCCTGGTCGCGTCTATTGGCTTGTTCGGTTGCTCTTCGAACAACGAATCCAAAGACACCAACGCTGAATCTGCAGACTATACCTTGCTCAACGACGGCAAACTCGTAGTCGGTCTTTCTCCCGACTATCCACCATTCGAAAATCTCGAAGGTGACGAAGTGGTTGGCTTCGAAGTTGAGCTGGGCAAGGCAATCGCTGAAGAGCTCGGTCTCGAATATGAGAACAAGAACCTCCAGTTCGACGCTATCATCCCTGCGGTTGTTTCCGGCGGTCAGGTTGACATCGGCATGTCCGGTTTCACCGTTACGCCTGAGCGTGAAGAGCAGATCGACTTCACCGATGCTTTCTACATCGACGATCAGGCTGTTGCAGTTATGAAAGATGAAGATATCACCGAAGAGAATGCCGCAGAAGCACTGAACCAGGAAGGTATCATCATCGCAGTTCAGTCTGGCACCACCGGTGAAACCTATGCTCAGGAGAATTATCCGAACGCCACCATTCAGCCCTACGGCAACTCCACCGACTGCTTTGCAGCGATGCAGTCCGGCCAGGCTAACGCGGTTTGCACCAACAAGGCTGTTGTCGAGAAGATGATCAAGGATGCCTATCAGGATGCTGAAGTTGTCGCAACCAGCGCAACCGGCGAAGAATATGCGATCGTTGTCTCCAAGGACAACCCCGAGCTCACCAAGGCGCTGAACGAAGCGCTCAAGAAGCTCAAGGAGAACGGCACGATCGACGAACTCACCGCCAAGTGGCTCTAATCTTTTAGACGAACCCTCCCCAGCCGCGTGTTGGGGAGGGTTTTTTATTTAAGGACTTCTCATGCAAAAACGCATGCTCTCTTTCATATCCGTGTTCGTCGCAATCGCTGTGGCGTGCTCGGTTTTCTTCGTGGGTCTCTGCGCGCAGCCTGCAAGCGCTGAAGCGCTCGATACCGCAAAATGCACTGCGCGGCCTAACGCTGATGGGTCGAACGAGGTGAAGGGCGCCACTGAAACGCGCATTACCTGGGAAGGCCAAGCAGCCGCCGATGAAAGCGTGAAGGGCATCACGCTCACGATGCCCGAAGGCACTTCGTTCTCGACGAAGAACGCGCGCATCACCATGCTCTCTGGCTCTGATCTTATGACCCGCACTAACATTGCAGCAAACTTTCAAATACAGGGCGATTCGATCGTTGCCACCTTCGATGAAGCGGCTCCTGCCGGCGGATATTTCCGCTTTGAAGTCTACGAAGTGAAGTTCCCCGCTTCTGGTGGCGCGATGGATCTTACGGGCACCTATGAACTCGCGAATGGCGACTACAAGGACATCGGGCAGATCCCAGCTATTAACGTCGTGGGCATCGACCCTGCCGAAGAGCTCTCCACCTATTTAGGCGAACAGGACTGGGTTCAAGCATGGAATTCCAACAAGTTCTTGCACCTCTTCCTCGATCCAACGGTTCTGGTAACCAGCTTCCCGGTGGTTATCAAAGGATTTTTCATGGCCCTCGCGATCGTGCTCGTAGCGTTCCCTTGCGCGATTCCTTTCGGTCTATTGCTCGCGCTCATGCGTATGTCGAAGCTGCGCGTTCTTCGCGGTCTCGCAACCACCTACGTGAACGTCGTTCGTGGCACGCCGCTGTTCCTACAGATCTATATCGCGTTCTTCGGACTTCCACTTGCAGGCATCCAAGTGCCTCCCTTCCCTCTTGGCGTGGTGGTCTTGGCGATGAACTCGAGTGCTTACTTGTGCGAGATATTCCGCGCAGGCATTCAATCGATTCCTAAGGGCCAGTTCGAAGCTTCGCGCTCGCTCGGCATGAATGGCGCACAGACGATGCTCTTCGTGATCATCCCGCAAACCGTTCGTCGTGTGATTCCTACTATGACCAGCGAATTCATCCTGCTTTACAAGGACACCTCGCTGCTCGCTGCCGTGGGTGTCATGGAAGTGGTCATGTACGCGAAGACGATCGTGGCAGCCACTGGTTCGATCACGCCTTATATCGTTGCGGCCTGCTTCTATCTCGTGATCACCTTGCCGCTCGCTAAGATCGTGGGCAAGCTCGAAGCACATCTTGCCGACCGTGATGCAGGCAACACCGGTAAGAAGAACAAGCGCAAGAAGCACAAAGCGCCACTGCCAGAAGATCCTGAACTGCAAGGCAACTTGGCGGTTGAAAGCACACCTGCGTTTGGCAGCAACATCAACGCTCACCGGACTCATAACCCGGAGGTCGTAGGTTCAACTTCTGTGTTTGCAACAGAAAGCGGAAGGGGGAATTAACGATGCATCAAGTAAGCGATGAAGTGGTTGTCCGTATCGAAAACCTCACGAAGAGCTTTGACGAGCTCGAAGTTTTGCGCGGCGTTAACGTGAATGTTCATCGTGGCGAAGTAGTGGTCATCCTCGGCCCTTCCGGCTCGGGCAAATCGACCCTTTTGCGTTGCGTGAATCTGCTCGAGACTCCTACTTCGGGCAAGATCTTCTTCGAAGACACCGAGATCACCGACCCGAAGGTTGACATCAATCAGGTGCGCTCCAAGCTGGGCATGGTGTTTCAGAGCTTCAATCTGTTCCCACATCTCACGGCAAAGAAGAACGTGATGTTGGCACAGCGCAAGGTGCTCAAGCGTTCCGAAGAAGAAGCAGAGAAGAAAGCGATCGAAGAGCTTACGAAGGTGGGACTGGCCGAACGTGTCGACTACAAGCCAAGCCAGCTTTCCGGCGGTCAGCAGCAGCGCGTAGCTATTGCGCGTGCGCTTGCCATGGATCCGCATGTCATGCTCTTTGACGAAGCAACCAGCGCCCTCGACCCCGAACTGGTTCGTGGTGTTCTTTCGGTCATGAAAGAGTTAGCACGCGAAGGCATGACCATGATCGTGGTAACGCACGAGATGGGTTTTGCGCGTGATGTGGCAGATCGCGTGATCTTCATGGACGGCGGCGTGATCGTTGAAGAAGGCACGCCAGAAGAAGTGTTCGACCACCCGCAGCATAATCGCACGAAGGATTTCTTGGGACACATCACCGAAGTAGTGTAGTTCTTTGTGCGGAGTTCACTTTTTAGGGGAACAAGAAGTCGGCGTGACCATTTAGATGCGCATTTTGCCGCTCATCGCATGCAAATGGCTACGATCGAAGTACTTCTTGCACTTCAGCGTTGTGGCGGCTATTATATTTAACTGTCGCTTTTCGTTCACGAGCTATACCAGATAGCTTACTAAGAACGAGCGGAACATATAGTGCGGGGTGGAGCAGTCTGGTAGCTCGCCGGGCTCATAACCCGGAGGTCGTTGGTTCAAATCCAGCCCCCGCGACCAACTTCAACAGCGGGTTGGATAATCGATAATGGTTATCTGACCTGCTTTTTTGTTGTCCTTTCTCACACTCCGTGAATAAACGCAAAATCATGTGACCACCAAATGACCACCTGTGTGACCACCATTTGACCACCTAAATCGAATTGTACATCATGCGGACATGCGAAACCGGCGCGAGTTTTCAACTGTTGCTATCGCTCTTCTGACACCTTTTGAGAGAAGGTTTCGCCCTGCTGATAGCAACACTTCGCTGTGGCGATACCTATGCTCTCGCTCTGCCGACAGCAACTCGCCCTGTTGATATCGCTCCAGCGGAAGCGTTAATAATCCCAAAACAAAACCAAAAAAAGAAAACACAACATGAGGATGCTCTCTTGTTGCAATAGCTCGCTCTCCGCTTTTACGCCAACCGAAAGCCAGCTTTCGCTTTCCAAAAGTCAGATTTCAGATTCCCCAAAACCTCTGGCGTCGCAAGCTACACCTGCATAGCATGGCAGCACAGACAAAAGGAGGAGGCATGGGAGATGCCAGCAGATTCATCGACGCAAGTGAGTCAAGAACCATCACCGCCAAGGAGGCCGCCGTGCTTCTTTGCGTATCGCAATCGACGATCTACCGATTGTTCAATTCAGGTGAGCTTGCATCGTTCAAGGTGAGGAATGCAAGGCGTACCTCCACGGCGGCATGCGAGGATTACATTCGCAAGCAGCATGCGCGTGAGGCTACGCTATGCAGAATCCGCAAAGGCTAAGCGATCAGAAGCAAGATGCCATCAGATACCGAGCCGGGAGATTCGCCACCGTCCCTGCGAGCCTCATCGAGTTCCTGGTTCGCGTGAAGGTTGGAAGGAATGGGTTTGCGGTCATCGCATCGCTGTGCCGTTACGTTAAGCCAGACGGTACCTTCGGCAAGGTATCTCGCGAGAAGATGTCTTCTGAGACAACGCTCACCCCTGCCCAGGTCTCACGCGGAATGGCAGAGCTCAAAGAGAAGCTCGTTATAGAACCCGTTCCGCGCCTTTCCATTGACGGCAGATGGATGCCCGACAGGTCGAACTTCGGGCATGTTGCAACCTATCGCTTCACCAAGGAGTGCTGGAACTTCGTATCACGCGACCTTATGTGACACGGCATTTTCAAGGCGCAAGGGATGAAGGAAAATGTACAAGTAAGCAGATCGAGATAAAGAAGATACGAGGCGATGTGAACAAAAAAAGCAGACATCTCTCAGGAAAGGCCAAATTTGCTCCATCACAGATAGGAGCCGTGCTCCGCCGCTCGCGTTCAGCTGAACACGCGGACATGCACACGAAACCTATTAAGCAAAAGGAGATGGCCTTTCTGGGGCTTTTGAGTTCATGCGGGCACGAATGATTCCGTAGGCATATGGCAGAGCAATTGAGATAACCTAAACCCATCTTTTGAATTCCTAAAGCGAGATTTCGACTTCCAGAAAACGACTTCTATCACAGAGACGCGACTGCTAGCCTCGGACGCGAACCTACTGCAAGGGATCTAGGCGTTGGCCATTTCCTCTCACTATAAGGAGCAGGTATGGACAACGATGAAGATGCAAGAATAGACAGGACCAACACTCTCCTTGCATGCATCAGAAACGCCGTGACCCGGAACTACCGCGAAAGCGGTCTCATGCAAAAGGCGATATCTAAAAGGACGGGCATAGGCCCGTCTCAGCTCAGCCTTATCTTGAGTGGCAAACGAGCGATATTCGCCGATGAGCTCATACGCCTGGTCGTGGTGCTTGAGATCCCCTTGTCAGAGGTGTTCGGACCCGAACTATGGCGGGAATACGAGCAGAAGATGGCATCGAAGGGCACGGAAGGCATCAATCGGTGAAAGAGACGTTGGGCATAGCTGGCATCGAGGAACTAGCCGCTGACGAGGCTTCAAGCCTTGCGCTGGCATGTCTTCAGAGCCGCTGGCTCATTCGCGGCATTCAACCGACAGACCCTAACACACCCTTAAGCGAACAGTTTTCCTTCTTCAACTCGGATAGCCTTGAGAGCCTTCGCGAGTATTTCCGCTCGGGCTCCCACAGAATCCGAGAGGGCATCGTGTTCGGTCGCCTTGCCTTCGTGCAGCAGGTGAACCTCGGAGACGAATGGCTCGTTCTCAGGCGCATGTTCGACGAGGAGTCGGGAGAGAGCTTCTGGCAACCCTTCGAGAGCTATTCGCTGTCTCGCATCATGGAAAGCCAAGCGCGATTCGGGTGCGCCATCAAATCGCTGGAGGATGCCGATCCGTTCGACACCGCCGTGTTGCTTGGCAGCCCCTCGCTCCAGAGCAGATACAGACGAGAGAGATAGACCCACTGGTAGCGAAACGCTCGCCAGTGGGCTTTTTCATGTCGTGTCTATGCGGGTCTTTCGACCCGTTTCCTAGGAGTGATGGGTTATGCCGAGCGATTTTGGCGATGAGTCGGGAGAGAAGCTGTTCGACTGGATGCTTCGGATCGGACAGGACGCGAGTGAAGCGACGCTGTTGACAAGTGCGGAGCGCCTCAAGGGCGCGTTCAAGAACGCACGTGGCGAGGTGAGTCGCGCTGCCGAAGGCATCGAAGAGGGCGAAGAGCAAGCACAGTGGGCGAAGCTTCGCATGGCGGAGTTCGAGGCCCTGCCGGAATACGAGACCATCAAGGAGGCAATCGATTCAAAGCTTGCCGAGCAGAAGATCGAGCATGACTTCTTCACCGACCAAGAATGTCGCGACTTCCTGCTGTTCCGAGTGGCTGATGCACCCGATGTTTCGCACGCATTCGAGGACCTCGAGGAGCAGACCGACCGCGCGGTGGACAAGGCGCTCGAGGAGCGGGGGCTCACCCGCAAGGACATCCAGAAGGCAGAGCCTTTGGAGGAACGTGCCGCCGCAGCGCGCGCGGCATCCAAGGCGCTCGATGAGGCTCGCTCGCCCGATCGAGACATCGAGCTTTCCGAGGTTCGTTCGAAATGAGCGCAGCCCTCATCGCCGCAGCTGTCGCCACTCCGATAGCTTTTATCCTGGGAGATGTCTACGTCTCGAACCTGCTTTCGATGGAGGGCGAAGCCGTGTCGCATCTCAGCGATGCCGTGTTCACGATCCCTTCCTACATCGCAGGAGGTGGCGGCATCACCTTAGAGCCCATGGCGCTCTGCGTAGGCTTTTGCCTTGTGTGCGCGATCTGGATCGCCTATGCTCGCTACCTCGTCGGCGCAGGTGAGCATCGCACGGGAGAGGAGCACGGAAGCTCCCGCTGGGCTACGAAGCGCGAAGCGAGGAGCTTCGCCGACACAACTAATCCAGACAACAACATCATCCTCACCCGCAACTGTGCGCTAGCTATGTCGAAGAAACGTTTCGACCTGAAGACCGATCGCAACAGGAACGTGCTCGTGGTGGGTGGCTCGGGCTCTGGTAAGACGCGCTATTTCGTGAAGCCGAACCTCATGCAGCTTAATGCGAGCTACTTCGTGACCGACCCGAAGGGCACGCTTCTAGGAGACATGGGGCACCTCTTCGTAGAGGCGGGATACAGGATACGCACCTTCGACACCATAGATTTCTCGCGCTCCAACCATTACAACCCGCTTGCATACATCAAGAGCGAAGCGGACATCCTCACCTTCGTGGAGTGCCTCATCAAGAACACCACAGGAGACAAGGGTCAGGCCCAAGACCCTTTCTGGGAGAACGCGGAGCGACTCCTCTACACCGCGCTCGTAGCCTATCTGATCTACCACTGCCCTGAGCGCGACCGCAACATCCCCGGCTTTCTGATGCTCTTGGGACTTGCCGAAGCGCATGAGGACGACGAGCGATACAAGAGCCCGCTCGACCTGCTCTTCGACGAGCTTGAGACGGGTAGGCGCATCATACCTTCGGGTGAAGGGGCGGTATTCGATAGCGAGAGCCGCGATTTCGCGAATGGCAGGGGTGCATACACCTGGATGGAGATAGGAGAAGCCACCTCGCCCGAGAGCGACTTCGCGCTCTCGAACTACAAGGCATTCAAGACCGCAGCCGGAAAGACGCTCAAATCCATCATCATCAGCTGCAACGTGCGCCTAAAGCCCATGTCGATCGCCGAGGTGAAGGAGCTGCTCTCCTGCGACGAGATGGAGCTTGATCGCTTGGGCGACGAGGGCATGCGCACGGTCATCTTCGCGAGCATGTCGGACACCAACTCCACGTTCGACTTCATCTTCGCGATGCTCATGTGGCAGACGATGGACGTACTTTGCAACACAGCCCTTCTGCGATTTGGCGGAAGCCTCCCCACCCCCGTGCATTTCATCCTGGACGAGTTCGCCAACATCGGAATGGTCCCCGACTTCGAGCGCACCATCGCGGTCGTTCGCAGCCGCAACATCTCCTGCTCGATCATCCTGCAATCACTCTCCCAGCTGAAGGCCACATACGATGACTCGGCGCAGACGATCACCGATTGCTGCGACACCCTCCTCTTCTTGGGCGGCAAATCGACCGAGACCAACCGAGAGATATCCGAAGCCATCGGCAAGCAGACGCTCTCGACGCTGTCGGTGAACGACTCGCGTGGCTCGAACTCATCCACCACGAAGAACTATGCCAAGGGAGAGCGCGATCTCATACAACCGTCCGAGGTCGGGCGGCTCCCGCGAGACGAGGCCATTGTGATGATAGCGGGAACGTACCCGATGCGCGACCGCAAGTACGCGCTCGATGCGCATCCCCGATACCAAAGCATCGACCCAGCACATGCAGGTGCCAAATACGACAAGCCCTTCGACTTCCACAAATACAGGATCCGCGAGTCCGAAGGAGGTGGGTCATGAGAGGAAGAAGATGACGGGGCGGCGGTCGCGCTAAGCGCTCCAGGAGGGCAGAGCTTCCACGTTCTGCCCTCCGACCGCCGCCTCCAAGCAAAGGGCGCAATGCCCTCCGCTAATTCTAACATCGTGGTGCCCGCCCGCTTCCACTTTTAGGGCTCTGAGCATCGCCGACAAAGCAAAGGACATACTACAATGCTCAACCAGATCATCTCGTTGGTCTCGGGTTGCGTGACGTTCCTGGGAGGCTTCCTCGTCGTATGGGGAGCTGTGAGCCTGGGACTTGCCATCCGAGAGCAGCAGGGCGGATCGCAGATAGCATCCGCAATATCGACCATCGCGGGCGGTGCCATCATCATCGCAGCCGCGGTCTACTTCGGGATGCTCGACACATCATGGCTTCCGTCATAAGGGGGCATGTCGTGTCGTTGCAGATACCCATACAAAAAGACATCGGCGAGTACCAGGAGAAGATCGTGGGCAAGATGAGCCTGCGCACGCTCGTTTGCGTGGCAGGTGGTTTCGCCTGCGCGATAGCTTCCGCGTGCATCGTCTACTTCGTGTTCCACATAGAGGTGGGAAGCGCCACGCTTCCTGTGATGGCGGCGGCGCTTCCGTTTTGGCTCGCAGGGTTTTGGCGTCCGTTCGGCATGAAGCTCGAAGAGTTCCTGCCGTATCTCCTAGACCACCACCTCGGTTCGACGCGATTGCTGTACGCATCTCCGCAGCAGGCTGGCGAGCCGATCCAAGCGGGCCCGATCCCGGGCAAGCCGAGCCGCAAATCGAAGAGGAAGGCAAAACGAAAGGGGGCGGAGAGGCATGAGCCAAGCAAGCAAGCCGCGTAGCGCCAAGCCCGGCCAGAAGGGATCGCCCAAGAAGAGCAGCCTCGCCGCTCTTGTCCTTGGTAACCGCAAGGTCAAGAGCAACGAGGCGAAGCAAGCTGAGGAGAAGAGGCGGAAGGCCACCAAGGAGCGGCGCGCGTCGAAGGACGTCGCCTCGTACATTGGATACGATGCGATCTACACGGACGGCATCGCGCAGGTGGAAGAGGGCCTTTTCAGCCAGACCATCGAGTTCTCGGACGTGAGCTACCAGTCTGCCCGAAAGGAGACTCAAGAGAGCATCTTTACGGTGCTCTCGGGCCTCTATAACTACTTCGGGGCGGACACCTCCGTCGAGCTCACCATCGCTAATACCCCCATTCCGCATGACGAGATCGGCAACAAGCGATTCTTCGAGCACTCGTTGGAGAAGACGCGCCCGATCGTGGACGAATACAACCGCATCCTGAACGACAAGATGCGCGAGGGCGTCTCGAACCTCGAGCGGCATCGCTACATCACCTACATGGTGGGAGCCGACGACGTTGACGAGGCGGTGCCGAAGCTTGCCCGCATACGCGCGGACGTATCCACCACGCTGTCGCGCATCAGGTGCAACTCTTCCGTGCTTGACGGCATGGAGCGCCTGTGTGTCATCGACTCGATCATAAGGCCGAGCAAGCGGTTCGAATTCAACTGGGACAAAATGTCCCAGTACCGAGGTCTTCGAACGAAGGACCTCATCGCGCCGAACGTGCTCGACTTCGCGCCCGAGGGGCGCTGCGATGCGTTCTGCTCCGACGGCGTCTACGGCCAAGTCCTCGCCATACGCGACTTCGGGTCGATGCTTGAGGACTCCTACCTCGCGTCCATCATCGACCTGCCCATACCGCTCGTCGTCTCGCTGCATCTTCAGCCCATCGCTCAATCCGATGCGCTCGCGATGGTGAAGCGCCAGCTCGACTGGATGGACAAGGAGATCATCGACGAGCAGATGGCTGCCGTGAAGAAGGGATACGACTACTCCATCCTGCCACCGGAGCTGCGCTATTCCAAAGAGGAGGCAGAAGAGCTGCTCGACTTCCTCCGCAACAAGAACGAGAGGCTGTTCGTTTACACGGGGCTCATCTACACCTACGCCGACACGCTCGACGAGTTAGACCGACAGGTCGAGCAGATCACGTCCATCGCGCAAGGCAACTCGCTCGGCATCGTGCCACTCGAGTACCGTCAGAAGGAGGCGCTGAACTCGATGCTGCCGCTGGCGCGGAACCACGTCTGCGTGTCGCGCCATCTGACGACAGGGCAGATAGCCATGCAGATGCCCTTCGCGAGCCAGGATCTCAACCAGAAGGGAGGCGGCTACTACGGTCAGTCCAAGCAGTCGGGAAACCTCGTCATGTGCAACCGCAAGCTCCTGGCAAGCCCCATGGGCTTCGTCTGCGGCAAGCCGGGCAGCGGCAAGTCGTTCTCGGTGAAGCGCGAGATACTGAACACCATCCTGGCCTACCCGGACGACGAGGTCATCATCTTCGACCCTGCCGGCGAATACGGAAACGTCATCGACAGCACCGACGGCGTGAACATCCGCTTCGCGCCCGATTCGGACACGCACATGAACCCGTTCGACTTGGCAGACGTGGAAGGACGTGCGTCGGCATCGCAGATGGCGTTCAAGATAGACGCCTTCCTCGCTCTCTCGTCGGCGATGATGGCGGAGGGCCAAGAGGGGCTGCCCGAGGCGGACAAGTCCATCATCACGCGCTGCGTTGAAGGGGCGTATGCCGCGACCGGCACCCAGGTGCCGACGCTCTCGGACTTCTACGAGAAGCTGACCGAGCAGCCGGAGCGCGAGGCCCGCGACATCGCGCTTCGCTACGAGCGCTTCGTGAAGGGGGCGCTGTCTTTCTTCAACAGGCAGTCGAACGTCACCTTTGAGAACCGCATCACGAACATCGACCTGCACGACCTCTCGTCCAACATGCGCGTCTTCGGGATGCTCACAGCCCTGGAAGCCGTGCGAAACCGCATGTACCACAACTTCGAGCTGGGAGTCACCACCTGGCTCTACATCGACGAGGTGCAGTCCCTTTTCGGGCACCCCGCCATCATCGACTACTTCGCCAAGTTCTGGGCGGAAGGCCGCAAGTTCAACCTGATAGCCACGGGAATCACCCAGAACTCGACCTACATGCTCGCGCATGAGTCGGCTCGCAACATGGTCCTGAACTCCGACTTCTGCCTGCTGCACAAGCAATCCGCGCTCGACCGGAAGAGCTGGGCAGACCTGCTCGCGCTGTCAGACACAGAAGAGGGCTTCATCGACGACTCCATCAAGGCGGGAGAGGGCATGCTCGTCGCAGGCGGCGTGCGCGTGCCGATACGAGACGACTTCCCGAAGGGCATCATCTACGACATCCTAAACACCAAGGCAGCGGAGATCGCAGAGCTCAAGCGCAAAGAGGCGTTCGAGCGCAACTCGAAAGCGAGCAGCTCGGCACCCAGCAACGCATCCAACAGGCGTCGCCGGAGGAGCGAGTGAGCGAGCCTGCCTACAGCCAAAGCGGTGGCGGGACCATGCGCTCGGTCGTCGGCAAGGAGAAGGCGACCGCGCTCACCACAGGGTCCGTGAAGGACTCTGCGAGCCAGTCGCTCTCGACGCTTTCCGAGCACGAAAGTGCGGCTGGCGAGCGCAAGAGCGCGGCGTCAACCAAGGCCCCGCGCAATGCGAAGGCCAAGTCCGCTGGGACAAATTGTCCCAGCGATGCGAGAGCCTCGGCAAAAGCGGAGTCGAAGGGAAAAGCGCGCGCAGCCCGCCAGGCCGCTGAAGCGAAGGGCCTGCCCGCGAAGCAAGCCGAGCAGCCTTCCAAGCGAACGCCATCGCCCAAGAGCGCTATCGCTTCCGGCGCTATCCACGAGACAGACGACACGCCCGAGTTCGAGGGCGTCGGGGGCGCATACGACAAGGCGGCTGTCGCGAAGCGCGTGTTCTTGAGCACAGGGCGCGCCAAGGAGGCGAAAGGCAAAACCGCGCGAGCTACCGCCCGCAGCGCCAAGAAGTCTCGCGGCGCTGCGGGCACAACGAAGGCGGCAACGTGCAGGACGGCGTCAGCCAAAGGCGTGCTGGGTGTCACCGCAAGCGCTGGCAGGACGGCACAGGCCGCATCGGCAAGTGCGGCAGTGGCGGAAAGGGCGGCAACCACGAAGACGCTCGGCGCAGCTGCGTCATCTGCGCTGGCCCCGATCGCGGGCATCGTCGCAGGCATCATCGCGTTCGTCCTGGGCGTGCTCGTGGTCTCGAACATCGTGAGCGCCCTTTTCGGGTTCTGGGAAAACGAGGCGAACAAGCAGGCGATGGAGGGGCTGCCGCCGTATATCACCTACGAGATGGTGGAGGCGGCGCTCGAATGTCAGGAGACCTATGGGCATCCTGCTGGCTGCACCTTGGCGCAGATCATCTGCGAGTCGGGCCAAGGCGACCATATGAGCCAGCTCGCCACCCGCGACAAGAACCTGTTCGGCATCAAGTGGGCGTCGTCTTTCGCAGCATGCCCTGAGGTGGCGGGGAAATCCTCTTGGCGGACTGGCGAGGTCTACGATGGCGCTCATGTCGTCATCACCGCGTACTTCACGGTGTTCAAATCCGACGTGGGCTGCATCAAGTTCAGGAGCCGCGTCTTTCTGAAGCAGCCGCACTTCGCGAACAACCCCTCTATCCAGCAAGCTATCGCCGCCTGCGATTCGGATAAGATGGCCGAAGGCTTGAAAGAAGGGGGCTGGGCGACGTCGCCCACCTACGTCGAGACCCTAAAGTCGATCATGGACACCTACGATCTCCGCCGCTTCGATTCGATGAGCGTTGCCGACTGGAAGGACATGGACGGCAAGGCGCAAAAGATCATCGCCGCCGCAGAGAGCCAGCTGGGCGTGCCCTATGTGTGGGGAGGCTCGACCCCGGGCGTTGCGCTCGACTGCTCGGGGCTCACGCAGTACTGCTATGCGCAGGCAGGCATATCGATCGGGCACAACACCGAAGCCCAGGCGAGCCAGCTTCGACACGTTCCCCTATCACAAGCGAAGCCCGGCGACATCCTCTACAGGCCCGGACACGTTGCCATTTATGCGGGCGGCGACCAATACATCCACGAGCCCCATTCGGGCGACGTGTGCAGAAGGGCAAGCGGCATCAGCTACTTCTCATATGCGCTCACCTACAGGGCGATCTAGAAAGGAAAAGCCATGAAACGGAAGAACAAGGTAATGCTCGCACTCGCGCTAGGCGCGGTCGCGCTCGTCATCGCATCGGGTGCCGTGCGCTGCTCCTTGGCAACGCCGGAGCCAAGCGAGGAGAGCACGCAAGAGCAGGGGCGGGTGGAAAGCTCGGGCGAGGCGGCACGCGAAGAACCTTCTGCTGCCTCGTTTGAGGAAGCCGGTGCTCAGGGAGGATTTGCGGACCTCAAAAACACGACATGGGTATCGGAGGATGGCAAATCCGCATTGAGCATCATCGAAGGCGCGTTCATCGAGAGCGGCGAGGCCGGGCAGTCGATCCTCTACTACTCGGTCGAGAGCGAGCAGACGCAGAACGACGGGATCACAGCCACCCTCGCGGTGTCCGACAGCATGACCGGCGACGAGGAGCTGACCGTTGCCGTCTTCCAGACGAGCAGCGAGGGCGAGCGAACGCTCACATGCGACAAGCTCTCATGCGCCTACGTGCTCGAAGAGGTGCAAGCCACGGCGATCACGGTCACGGAGGCAGACGAGCGGCTCTACTCCACGTTCGGGAAGAGCGAGGACGACTTCGCGAATGCACTACTCGAATACGCCCGCGCGAAGGCCCCGAGCGCGACGTGCGCCACCTGGAGCAAGGAGGTCTGGATAGACTTCGGCCAGACGTCCTATCTCACCAACTTCACTCTCGATGACGCGGCATCTAGCATCGTCACGGTGCAGATGGACGCAAGCGGAAAGCTCGGTGCCCTATGACGAGGCTGATTGACTTCGCGCAAGGGGTCATGCGAGACAGACGCTTCGCATTGGCGATGAGCGCGACCTTGGCCCTGCTGGCGTGTACGCTCATCCCCTGCCAGAACGCTTACGCGTCCATCGCCGACGACATCAACGGCTGGCTTTGCGGGATCCTGCGCGACTGCTGCAACTGGATATTCGGGGCGCAGGTGGATGTCTTGAAGTCGATCGGCTACTCGGGCGTCTTGGGCGCGGACTTCGAGCATATGCTCGGTGCTGCAGGCGGCGTGTCAATGTACGATATCGTCCATTCCGTCTGGCAGGTGGCCATCCTTCCCATCGGGTGTGGGGTGCTCTCGCTCGTCTTCACGATCAAGCTCATCCAGATCTCCCAGCACATGGACGGCACGCAGTCGCTTCCAGGCGTCAAAGAGGTCGTGTTCCTGCTTGTCTTCTTCGCGGTGTTCCTCTTCCTCATACAGAACAGCTTCGAGCTGATGAAGGCGATCTACGCGGTCGTGGGGCTTGCGATTGACCGCGTCATCGACATGTTCGGCACAGGAGGCGCGATAGACCTCACGGGTGCATCCATCGTGACGGCTGACGACGACATACCTGCGCTCGTGGCGATGCTCGTGGTCTCCCTCATCAGCTGGCTCGTGGTGCTCATCGCCTACATTGTCGCGCTCGTCGTCTGTTGGGCCCGAGCGCTCCAGCTCTACGTCATGGCGGCATTCGCGCCAATTCCGATGTCCCTCATGGCGCTCGACGACACGCGCCAGATCGGCATCGGGTACCTGAAGAACTTCACGGCAGTATGCCTGGCAGGGCTCATCATCTTAATCCTGCTCATCGCATTCCCGATCATCTTGGGATCCCTCGTCGCCGCAAGCCCGGGGACGGGAACGCCCATCGACGGCGTCGTCGGAGGACTCAGCTACGCGCTTCAATACCTGGCCATGTGCATACTGCTCATCCTCTCGCTCGTGAAGAGCGGCACCTGGGCACGCGACATCATAAGCGGGTTCTAAGAGATGAACATCCGAGAACACACAGGCGTGAAAGGCAAGAGACCCTAGGGGATGCATCATCCCCGCAACTCCTCTTCTGAAAACCCATTCTGCGGGCTTCCACGAACACACCGCAGACCAAGAGCAAAGGACTCATACCATGCCAAATAAAAACGATACCAAGGTCGCCGAGACTCCCGAGAAGAAGAACACCTATATCACCCTGCACAAGAACTTCGTCCGCGAGAACATAGAGTACGTGGACAGGAAGACCAGCGAGAAGAAGACGTTCAATTCCGTGACCCTTCCAAACGACACCGTCATCGGAGACAAGGACGTCTCGGGCTATCAGTTCAGCCCACGCTTCGTGAACGAATCGAAGTACCGAGGCGAGAACTACCGCGACATCCCGCTTCTGACCGACCGTGAGGTCTGGCTGCAGAAGTCCGTCATGGACGCAGAGGGCAATCGCATGACCGACGAGAACGGTCGAAACGTAAAGGACACCGTGAAGGTGATGCCCGCCCAGATCAAGACCGCGCTCGCGGAGTCATACGAGCGCTACAAGGCCTCCAAGGACGAGCCCGAGAAGGGCGAACAGGAAAAGGCGGAGAAGGGTCGCGACGAGCAATCGCTCTCTGAGCGGGCGCAGGCCGCCAAGGAGGGCTCAGCGGCGATTGCGAGCGAAGACATCCCTTTTGACGAGAAGGCTCGCTAAGGCGGTGCGAGATGGATAAAGCTACGACAAACACGGATGCGCGGGAAAGGGCCCTGCGCATCATTCTCGCAGCGCTCATCGCGCTTTCGGGCGTGCTCATGACGTTCTCGCAGGCGGCGCCGAGTGCCTACGCGGCAGAAAGCGCGGTGCTAGAGGTCGGAGGTCGCATCGACTACGCGGGCTATAACACCACCTGGATGTACGCCGACGGGGAAATCGCCTACTGTGGCAACCCTTCAGCGAACACGCCTCCTGCTGGCAGCTACACCAAGAACGCAATAAGCGCACCCTCGGGGCGCAACGCCGAGACCATAGCGGACCTCTGGTTCAGCTATGGAAGCCCGGGGTTCGACCGGAGCCTCTGGCCGAGCACCTGGTATGACGGAAGTGCCATGACCGACGCGCGCTATGCCGCGCTCGCTCACATCCTGCTCTCCGACACGTTCTCGTCTGACGGTAGCTACGCCCTCTTCGGCTGCAACGAGTCGTTCAAGTCGTGGTGCCGTCAGAACGTGATCGGCTTCGGTGCGGATGGCCACGAGTGCAACCCGAATGCCACGGGACGCCTGATCTGCGCCCGCCAAGGCGAGGTGCCGGACAACTTCCAGGCGTTCATGCTCCACACGGGTGCCGGAAATCAGCTCATCCTCTCGTTCAAGTTCATCCCCTACGGGCACATCGACTTGCAAAAGGTCAGCGCCAACCCGGGAATGTGCGAGGGCAACCCGCTCTACTCCCTGGCAGGTGCGGAATACACCGTGTACCGCAACTCTGGCCTCACGGACGTGGCGGGGACCATCACCACCGACGGCGAGGGCTACGGCAAGCTCGAGGACCTCGATCCTGGCGACTACTGGGTGAAGGAGACCAAGCAGGCCCTGGGCCATGCCCTGGACCCGACCGTCTACAAGACCACCGTCGTGTCGGACGAGACCACCCGCGTCAACGGAGAGACCGTGTCCGACATCGCCCAGTCCGACCCCGTGGGCATGCTGCTCGGCAAGATCGACTCGCAGACCGGAGAGCCCGCGCCGCAAGGCGACGCCACGCTCGAAGGCGGCCTGTTCACCGTTCGCTACTATGCGGGGGACTATGCGAGCGCCGAGGCCGCCGAGGCATCGGGCGCGCCTGCGCGCACCTGGGTGTTCGAGACCGACGTGGATGGCTTCGCGTACCTGGCTGACGAGTACAAGTACTCGGGAGACGAGCTCTTCCGCCAGACCAACGGCGATGCGTCCATCCCGCTCGGCACGATCCTCGTCCAGGAGACCCGCGCCCCTGAAGGTTACAATCTCGACGATGGCCATGGCGGGGAGCCCGAGGTCTTCTGCATCCGAATCACACCCGACGGAGCCGTCGGCGAGAGCGTCTACACCTACAACTCTCCCCAGGTGCCCGACACCGTCAAGCGCGGCGACTTCCGCCTCGTCAAGGAAGTGCCCGTGACCATCTACGACGAGACGGGCGGCGACATGCCCCAGGAGGTGAAGCGCGTGCTCGTCCCAGGGGTGAAGTTCGAGCTCTACAACGAGTCCGAGAACCCCGTGCTCTCGCCCGAGACCGGCAAGCTCGTCTCTCCCGGCGACCGCGTGTGCACCATCACGGTGGACGCCAACGGGCTGGCCACCACCAAGGACGAGAACGCCGACGTCAACGGCTGGAGCAAGCCGTCCGACTGGACGGGTGCGCTCGCGTACGGAACCTACCGCGTGCACGAGGTGATCCCCGATGACGTTGCGGACGACTTCAAGGCGACGTGGGGCAAGGATCTGCTCGCGGTGGGCGACTGGAAGACCTCGATCTCAGAAGAGGGCCAGTACGAGCCGCCCCAGCTCGTGAATGACCGCATCCCGCAGACGCCGCTCAAGATCGTCAAGGTCGATGCGGAGACGGGCAAGCACATCCCGCTGCCGTGCAGCTTCAAGCTGCTCGACGAAAGCGGCGAGCCCGTCACCTACACCTCCCACTACCCGGTCGAGGAGACCGTGGACACCTGGACGGCCAGCGAGCGCGGAGAGCTCATGCTCCCGATGCTCTTGGAGCAGGGCGACTACACGCTCGTCGAAGTGGAAGCGCCGTATGGCTACGTGAAGGAGCTCGAGGGCAAGACGTTCACGGTCAGTGCCGAGTACAAGGGATGGGACGACCCTCTCACCATCGAGTTCGCGAACATGCCGCAGAAGGCGACGATCACCGTCGCCAAAACCGACGGATGGACGGGCGACGCTGACAAGGGCTACAATATGAATGACCTGGTGGGCAAGGACGGCGTGGAGAAGGCCTTTGAGGAATATCTCCACGGCAAGGACGGCAAGCGGCTCATCACCACCGACGAGAACGGCAAGGCGACCACCCCTGAGCTCTACCTGGGCACCTACACGGTCTATGAGGCCAAGGCCACCGACGGCTTCGCGCTCGATACAGAAGAGAAGACGGTCGTGCTCGACTACGCCGGGCAGGACGTTGCTCTCTACGACCACGAAGAGGCCGTGACCGACCTGCCGACCAACCCTGAGATCCTGAAACTCGATGCCCTCGACCATGAGACTGTTCTACCCGGGGCGAAGTTCCGCGTGTGGAACGACGAGGGCACCTTCGACGAGGAGCTCGTGACCGATGACGAGGGCAAGATATCGCTCGCCTACGCCAAGCACGGAAGCTACCACATCCAGGAGCTCGAGGCGCCTGAAGGCTACGTAATCACCGACCTCGACGAGGAAGGCAACGCCCGCATCACCGACTTCAAGGTGAACGACCAAGGCATGATCGAGTGGGACGAGTCGGGAGCCATGGCGCAGACCCACGCCTTCGAGCTCGAGAACATGCCCAAGACCATGAAGACCACGGCGACCGATGCCGACAGCGCGACCCACGAGGGCCAGGCGCGAGACGACCTCGCCATCATGGACGCCATCGCCTACACCGGCCTCATCCCGGGCAACGAGTACACGGCATCCGGCATCCTCATGGACAAAGCCACGGGTGCACCGGCCCTCGATGACGAGGGCAACGAGATCACCGCTTCCGCCACATTCACCGCAGAGGATTCTTGCGGCACGGTGGACGTGACCTTCGCCTTCAAGGGCGCGAGCCTCGCGGGCAAGTCGCTCGTCGCGTTCGAGACCATGGAGCACGGAGGCGTCGAGTACATGGCGCACGCCGACATCGACGACGTCGATCAGACGGTAGCCATCGTGGACATCGCCACCCAGGCGCGCGACGGGATCACCAACACGGGCGAGGGCACCGTGACAGAAAACGGCGTCCTCGTCGACACCGTCGCCTACACAGGCCTTGCTCCCGGCAAGGAGTACCGCATCTTCACCACCCTCATGGACAAGTCAAGCGGCAACGCGCTTGCGGGCGACGACGGGCTTCCGAAGGTGGGCACCACGGCGTTCACGCCTGAGACCCCCGACGGAACCGTAGACGTCACGGTCAACCTCGACACCACGGAGCTTGCCGGCAAGTCGGTCGTCTTTTTCGAGAAGCTCACCGACGAGACCGAGAGCGTCATCGCCGTGCACGAGGACATGGACGACGAGGGCCAGACGGTCACCTTCCCTGGGGAAGAACCAGGATCCGAGGCTCCTGGCAAGGGATACCCCAAGACCGGTGGCATCGCTGATGTGGACCCTGTCGTCGCGAGCATCGTGGTTATCGTCTTGTGTGGTTGCGCGGGAGCGGGCTACGCCTGCATCCGACGCGCCCGAAGCAAGGCGAAGGAGAGCGACTCGCATGACGAGGAGGTGACGTCGAGCGTAGACGAGTCCTAAGAGATAGCCAGTCGAAGGCTGGCTGTGAGCGAATCCGAGGGAGCGGGCCTGGGGACGGGCCCGCTCCCTCATCGAAGGAGGCATGCGGATGAAAGCATTCAAGAGGATCGCGAGCGCGCTGGGCGTCCTTTTCCTGAGCGTCGCTTTCGCGACTCTCGTGACCTATCTCACGACGCCCGAGGAGGACAGGCCGGACATCGTCGAGCTGACGGAGAGCTTCGATGCCGATGGCGGGCAGGAGCGCGCGATCGACTGGGACTCCCTGCCTTCCGAGGTTGTCGCCTGGATCGAGGCCCCGGGAACATCCATCGACGAGCCGATCGTCCAGGCAACGCTGGATGCGCCCAACGCCTATCTCTACATGGATGCGCTAGGGCAGGGCGCTTACGGCACGCCCTTCATCGACTGCGAGTGCGCGCTCGACTCGCCCTTCGTCATGGTCTACGGCCACCACATGAGCGACGGCACTGTCTTCGCCGACTTCGCGAAGTTCGCTGATCGCGACTACGCCAAGGAGCACGAGGTCATCTACGTGTACACGCGCTCGGACAACAAGCGCCATGAGCTTGAGGTCAAGGCGGTCGACGTGGTAAACGCCAACCGCGAGACCCTGCGCACGAGCTTCGGCACCGACGAGGAGCGAGACGCCTATCTGAACGACTCCATCGCCAAAAGCGATCTGGTGCTGGGCGGAGATGCGCTCATCGGCGAGGCGCTCTGGGCCTTCGCGACCTGCAGTTACCAGACGAGCAACTCGCGAACCGTCGTGTACGCGTCCGCACCTCAATCCACTTCATAGGAAATGCGTCAGTGCCGTATGAGACGCGCGAGCATTCTGGCGCCTCTACGGCACTGAGCATGGTTCATCGCAATTGCAATGAGACGAGAAAGGGAGGCATTCATGCCAAGCATAGCTTACGGATACGCCCGCGTATCCTCCAAAGACCAGAACCTCGATCGGCAACTCGACGCCCTCTCGGCCTTCCGATAGACAAGTCGAACGTGTACGCCGACAAGGCGAGCGGGAAGGACTTCGATCGGCCGATGTACAAGCGGCTGATGAAGGCGATGCGCCCCGGGGACGTTCTCGTGGTCAAGAGCATCGACCGACTGGGGCGCAACTACGACGAGATCATAGAGGAGTGGCGAAACGTCACCAAGCGCATGGGCTGCGCGATAGTGGTGCTCGACATGCCCCTGCTCGACACCCGCGAGACCAAGGAGAACATAACGGGCGTGTTCATCGCCGACCTCGTCCTGCAGCTTTTGGACTACGTCGCGCAGGTCGAGCGCGAGAACATCCGCCAGCGCCAGGCTGAGGGGATCGCGGCAGCTCGGGCGCGCGGGGTCAAGTTCGGCAGGCCGAAGAAGAAGTGGCCCGCATGCTACGAGGCGACGAGGGAATCGTACCTGGGCGGGCATATCACCCGGCGAGAGGCGGCCGAACGCCTCAAGATATGCGTGACGACGTTCGACAGATGGCTTAAATCTGACGGTGAGGAAGATTCTGACTAAAGCACTTCTCACCTGCAATAGCTAGGATTATGCACATCTCTAGACGATGTTTTCCCTGTTCACATGATTTTCATGTCATATTATCGCCTAACGGAGCCCCTGATTCCTTAAGTGTACTATTTCTACGCGACGCAGCTTTCTATCTGCCCGACAGACGAGCTTGCCGAGCGCATTCCTTACGTCTTGCATACAGCCACCTCCTCTCTGACGGAGCATGATGTCATGTTTGACCACATAGCGTCCCGACTTGAAAAGTCAAAATTCTGTCTGGTTCGACAATGGTGCTCCGCAGACTGTCGATCTTGGGGTGCTCTACGAGACGGATGGGTAATGCATCGTCACCGCTAAACTGACGGAAGATTCTCGCTCGGTCTATCGGTTCGCAAGTGTTTAGGGTTGTTGCGGGAGATTTTGCTTACGCCACAACAACCCCTTGGGCGTCATGCTGCAGCACAATGCATAAATATCCAGTATTTTGTCTTAAAGGTTGTTGGAGCGATTCTGCTACTTTTCGGTCTTTGGCATGAAGCTGGAACGGAATATCGAGCGGGAGTTTAACTCGATATCCTTTTCGACAAGCTTTAACAAGAAAGAAATGAATTGCATTATGATGCAAAGAGCCAAGCGATAGTCCTGATGAACGAAGTACAAAGCGCGACTTTAATCTGAGGGTGAAATCTGCGACTTGCGCTAAACTGCGAATGTCGACAGTTATAATACGGAGTGACGTATCGAATCAAGATTCCGTCAAAGAGCCTGCTGTTGTCGTTATGAGGAGATTGAAAAATGGCACAAATGCCCATTGTCCGTTGCAGGAATATGATCTTTTTGATTTAAGCAGTTGGGCATGGTAGCGCCCAACAACCAGTTCTTTGGGTTGGTTGTTGGGACGATGTGAATCCAGATAAAACATGACCTCGCAATCAGTGAAATCGAGCCACTTCCCATACGTTGGAAACCATGCCTTGTAGACAGATTCTTTCGCGCTGAAAGTCAGCCTATCCCAAGATATATTTGGCTGACTGCAGGTAAGCTCACCCATCTGTTTTATCTCCTTCTTGCTCATTATCAAACTGTATATCTCTGATTCAATGGGGTTATTCGGCTCGGCGTCAATCCCGATAGTTCGAAATCGGTAATCTGAGGTGACTGCGGCAGCGGCATATCCTCTGCAATGCGTAATGCTCCCGCATATGTTTTTGGGCCAAATCGGTTCTCGGTTGGTACCGATGAGGATAGGAGGGTCATTGAAGCCCAGATGCGAGAGAGCGTTGCGAGCACATTTGCGCCCAACGGAAAACTCTTTCAGGCGTTTAGAAGAAAAACTTCGTGATATTTCCTTTTCTTTCCCAATAAGAGGAAAACCGTAAAAAGACCCCAGGTATTCTGAAGAAAACACTTCCTCTGGTAGTAAGGAGGCTAAAAAACCGGAATTGAATTTAGGAAAGCCAATCACAGCGCTACCCCTTGCATGAACTATACGCCCTTGTGTGCATTTTAGAAGTTCCAGGAGTTCGTGTACTTGATCTGGTCTTTGGTGAGTTCGCCGATGGTGCTGCTGAGGGTTTCGGCTTCACGCGGGTCACGTCCTCGTCGATGGCAGTTGGAACGCCGTACGCCTTGTTCTCCAGTTCGCTCTTATGCTGGAATAGGCGCTCGATGGTCAGCGCTTGGTTCTCGAAGCTCATGTCCATGACCGAGGCTGGATGTCCCTCTGCGCACGATAGGTTCACGAGGCGCCCTGCGTCAGCACGATCGCCGTGCGGCCGTCGGTCAGTTCGATGTCTTTGATGTCGTGGTTTTTGGGCATGGTATCCTTCTTATGTTATCGACTGATTCTATGTCTGGTTTGGTATTAGTTAATCCTCAAGCAAATTCAGTAGAGAAATGTCGTTCGCCCGTATCGGACAGCAAAATGGCCTCTATCTTACCCTAACCAAGTTGCCGAGCAAGCCGACGTGTGGCAACCGCATTCGTACCGCTCGATACGCCGCAAAGCAAATCCTCCTCACGAGCAAGCGCGCGGGCCTCGTTGATAGCCTCTTCGTCGGAAACCGCGCAGATATGTCATAGATTCCCCGATCAAGGATATCGGGAATAAACCCATCGCTGGTATCCATCTATAGATGCGTACTGACGCTACCACCCGAAAGATTGCTGCGTTCTCCGGCTCGACGGCTCAAATGCATGCATCGGAAAAGACGTTTGAGTACCTGTTCTATATCGAAAATAGTACCGCCCGTGCCAATGTCCGAGTAGAACTATATATGGGCTCCTTTACGTCCTCTATGATCTCAAGTGCAGTATGTAATTTCAGTCGGAATGCCAAGGTTAGTAAGAACCTTGAAGAAGAAGCAATGGCGGTCGTAAACTCTTTCAGCGATTTTGCGTCCCCCCCATTTGAAAGGCGAACTAAACCTCGAGGCCTAAATTCAACATATCCTTCCGCGCTCAATGAGGACATAGCTTTTGATATGCTCGCCTTGGAAAAACCCATTCTACTGGCCATATCCACTTGCCTTACAAAACCACCAGAACGAGTTTCGAGAATAAGCAGGTTTTCTAGATAGTCTTCCCTTGACTCACTCAAAGTCATCAGTTCCACCTCACTTAATTCAAAATCCGACCCGTCGATGACTGAAGCTCCACCATTTTCTTGAACAGGCTGTCTTCGCGCTCCATGAGCTTCGACGGCTTTCCTTGCTCGGCAACACGACCTCCATCCAGCACCACGATTTTGTCGGCGCTCATCACGGTTCTCATCCGGTGCGCGATGACCAGCACGGTTTTGCGTTCAAGGAGACACGATAGCGCCTCCTGCACCTTCGTCTCGTTTTCAACGTCAAGTGAAGCGGTCGCCTCATCCAGAAGAACAATGGGGGCGTTTTTGAGGATCGCCCGGGCAATCGATATGCGCTGGCGCTCGCCTCCGGACAAAAGCGCGCCGTTCTCGCCTATCCTCGTTTCATAGCCCTTCGGCATGCGGGAGACAAAATCATCGCAGTTTGCCGCCCGAGCCGCCGCAAACACCTCCTCATCCGTGGCATCTGACCTACCGAGTCGGATGTTCTGCATGATCGTGTCGTCGAACAGAACCACATCCTGGAACACTTGGGCGAAATCGACGAGAAGGGCCTCGGGGTCGACGGTCGAAACGTCCACGCCTCCGATGCTCACAACGCCATCGTCGGCATCCCAGAAACGGGCAGCCAGCTTGGCCGCGGTGGACTTGCCGCCCCCGCTCGGACCGACCAAGGCGGTCACCTCGCCCTCCTTCGCAACAAATGAGACGTTCGAGAGAACCTTCTCGCCTCCTTCGTACGAAAAAGTCACGTTGTCGAAAGAAATGTCGTGATTCGCCGGCTCGAATTCCATCGACCCGGTTTGAGGCCGCTCGTGCTCGATGGAGTGCATGCGCTTGATTCCGAGCTTGAGATTGAGAAGCTCCGTCACAACTTCAAGCACGGTGTTGATCGGATCGTAGAATCTCGTCACCACAAGAAGGAAGCAGAAGTACACCATGAACTCTAGTTCCCCCGATGCCAAAAGCAGGGCTCCGACGAGGACGGTCGAAGCTATTCCGAGCTTGAGGAACGCTTGCGCGGCCGACACGGGAACGGCACTCGAAAGCTCCGAGACGATCTGGGCCTTCTCCGCGCGATCGATCTTCTGATCCAGTTGCTCGAGATACGTTTCCGATTGGTTCGCCGCCGTGATCTCTTGGGCGCATTCGAGGTACTCCTGCAAGCCGTCCGCAACGTCAAGCTGGCGGTCGATGAGAAACTGCCCCTTCGCATCTTGGCTCTTCCGAGAGAAGGCGATGATGAGCAAGGCGATGGGAAGAACCCAGAGGGCGGCGATGGCCATCTTCCAGTTGAAGAGCAGAAGCATGATCGAGATCAAGATGGTCGACGCGCCGGTTCCGAACAAAAGGGGCATGATATGGGAGAACATGCGCTCCTGATCGGCGCAGTCCTTCATGATGGTGGTGGTGAGGTCCGAGAGGTCGCGCCTTCCGAAAAAGGAAAGGGGCAATCTGCGCAGCACCTCGGCAAGCTCGATCCGCTTTCTGGCACTCTCGCCGTACACGACATTGTACGTGAAATGGTATTCGAGCCATTGGGTCAGCAACATGAGCAGGAGTATGACGACGATGGCTGCAAGATAGCCACCAAGAGCAGGGAGGGGCTTCGAGGGGTCGAGCAGATGATCCAGGTAGTCGTTGGTCGCCATGCACAGCACGCCAATGGGTGCCATCATGACGAGGTTGGCGAGAGCGCAGAAGAACGCGCCTCTCTTGAACTCGAAAACACCCCGCTCGGTCAAAGCGAACTTCTCACGCAGCATCGTTGGCACCCCCTCCGATTCTCCAAGAGACTGATTTTTTATAGTCGTCCCACATCCGGCGATACACTCCCTTGCTTTCGACAAGATCCCCGTGGGTTCCCGATTCCGAGATGGCCCCGTTCTCCACGACGCAGATCCTGTCCGCGCCCACCACGGTCGATAGCCGGTGCGCAATCATGAGAACGGTCTTGCCGTGCGTAAGACGCGCGAGCGCACGTTGGATAAGGGCTTCGTTTTCCGGATCGGCGAACGCTGTGGCCTCGTCCAAGACCACGATAGGCGCATCTTTCAGAATGGCCCGGGCAAGCGCGATACGCTGGCATTCGCCGCCCGACAGGTAGACGCCCTTCGCGCCGACCACCGTGTCCAAGCCCTCGGGCAGCTTCGCGATGATGTCATCGCATTGCGCCGCGTGCGCGGCCGCCTCCACCTCCGCGCGCGTAGCCGACGGGCGCGCGAATCTGATGTTGTCAATGAGGCTGCGCTTGAAAAGCCGTGTGTTTTGGAAGACGAAGGAAACGGAATCCATCAGTTCCGAACGGGGAACATCTCGCACATCAACACCGCCGACAAGCACCCGTCCTTCATCGACGTCCCAGAACCTCGGAACAAGGCTTGCAATGGTGCTCTTGCCTCCTCCCGACGGCCCGACGAGCGCCATCGTTTCTCCTTCGGGAATCGCAAAGCTCACGTTCTTGACGGCAGGTGCGTCAGCACCCGGATACGTGAAAGACACCCCTTCAAAAACGATATCGCGCGTCCCGCTCGCCCTCCCGCCTTTCGCAGAACAACAAGGCATCTCCGGCGTGGATAGGATCCCCTCGATTCGCATCACGGCATCTTGGGCCATCGCTGCAGCTTCAGAGGCGTACAGTATCTTGGTCATCATCGATGTCGTCACCGCGCTGAACACCACGTAGAAGAGGAAGTCCGTGAAGAACGACGCGAAGTCCCCTGCCGCCCCCGCAAGCAGGATGCTGGCGGGAACCAGCACAGCAAAGGTCGAGTTGATCGCCACGATCTGCACGACCTGCGGTTTTTCGCACAACTTCGAATAGCCATGGGCCATATCCCGGTACTGCAGGATGGCCTCCTTGAATGCGTTGAACGAATTGACCGTTTGCTGGAACACTTTGACGACGGGCATGCCTCGAACATATTCGGTCGCAGCGGCGTTCATTCGGTTCAATGCCTGCTGGTAGTTCGACACGAAAGTCAGGTAGCTTGAGTTCTCGTCGCTGCCTCCCCCTCCCATCATCCTCCAAATGCACGCGAAGGACACCGCAATGGGAACCAGGCACGCCAAACCCATGGCCCAGTCGAAGATGAACATCACGACGATAAACACAACGGGGGTGACGAGGGCTCCCACGAAATCAGGGAACTTATGGGCAAGCACGGACTCGGTCTGGCCGGCGCAGCCGTCGATCACCCTCCTTAGTTCGCCGGTCGAATGCTCGTCGTAGTAGCCAAGGGGAACCTTGGAGAGATGGTGGGTCGCGGCCTTCCTCATGTTGTTGCCGGTTCGGAATGCCGCGATATGAGTGCACATCAACGCCGCGAAGTACACCACCACTCCGGCCACCGCGAATCCGACTGCCAGCCATGCGTAAAAGGCCGCGCCACTCGCTTCGCTCCATTGAGGAGCCACTGCGACAAACTGCGACATGATAAACCAGACGCACACAAGGGGCATCACAGCAAGCAACGAATGCAGACCAGACAAGGCGCAGCCCACCACGGTGAGGATTTTGTAAGGCCCTGCGAAGTCAAGCAACCTGAACAGCGGATGGGGTGCTTTGCGTTTCGACTTTTTGTTCTCTGGGCTTTGTTCCGTCATTTCTCCTCCTGCTCTATTACCAGGACGTTGTTTTGCACTTGCAGCGACTTGAATATTTCCGCAAACTGACCGCGTTACGCTGGGGGTGCAAAAAAATGGTATTCTGTCGCAACCAGCAAATAGAAAGGTGCTGAATATGGGGTCGACGCGCCAGACAGCCGGCTTGCCAGCAATTGACGTGACTTCTATCTGCGATGCCGCCTTGAAGCTTACCAAAGAATTTGGCATAGATGGTTGGTCTATTCGTCAACTGGCTAAAGAAATTAACGCGTACCCAGGTGTCATTAATTACCACGTTGGTCGAAGAGAAGATGTGGTACATCTTGTTATCGAGCACGTTAATGCCGAAATCGACCTTCCTGAGCCTCGCGAGAATTGGAAACGATGGTTCAAGCTTCTTCTTGAGGGGATGCGTTCCACCCCGAGAAAGTACCCCGGAGTCGCTCGTAGACTCGCTGCCGTAGGTCCTGGCCTTGGGGAATCCGACCGCATTATCAATTGCGGCATTCAAGTGCTGAGAGATGCTGGGTTTGGCGATTGGTCCACTCTTGTTTATTCCGTTTTGCTTTGCCAAACTTGCGCGTTCGTTGCTACCGAGGATGACAGGGACAAAATGGACGATGTGCGCAAAGAGGTGGGGGGTTCGTATGCGAGTGCGCTTTCTGCGTCCGATCCCGGTATTGCCGCTTTGGCAAAAACGGTCAAACTCCTGACCGAAGAAGAAAGCCTGAGGAGAAGTTTTTTTGATCATCAGTTCTCAGTCCTTCTCGATGCTCTTCTCGGCGGATTGGAAGAGATTTTTTTAAAGGGCTGACTAGCGTATCGAGGTCTTAAGAGCATTTAAATCAATTTTTCCTATGGGGGTCAGGGGCAACAACTCACGAATCTCTACTCTGTCTGGATGCTTGAATGGGGCGATTCCTATGTTGTTTAAAAACTCCCTTATGGATTCCAAGTTGGGCGCATCGCCGCTGCAAACGATAAACGCACACGTCTTTTCGCCAAGGGCTTGATCCGGTATCCCGCAGACGGCTACGTCTACGATGCCGGGCATTTCTCTAAGACTTGCCTCTACGTCTTCCGCCGAGAAAGTCTCACCGCCACGGTTTATTGTGTTTTTCAGACGTCCCGTGATTTTGAAGTTGCCGCAGGGATCCCTCACCGCTAAATCCCCCGTATGATAAAATCCTTCCGAATCAAAAGAGCGCAGAGTAGAATATTCATCTTCGTAATATCCACTCATCAGATACGGTCCTTTCCATATCAATTCCCCTTCTTCGCCGTCTGCGCAAGGTTGCCCATCTTGTCCGATGATAAGAGGGCGATCGTTTTCGGAAAGGGGGAAGCCTTGGGTGGTAAAGGCGATTTCCTCTGGCGCTTCAGGGCTTGTCAGCGTCAATATTCCTTCAGTCATGCCGTATGATTGCTGGACAGCGCAAGAGAAAGCGGCAGAAAGCCTCTTGGCATCTTTTGCGGTAAATCGCGCACCTCCTACATGGATGGACTCAAGGCTTGAAAGATCAACAGGATACCAGTCGAGTGCGTCCATCCAGAGGTTTACCGCCGATGGAACTGCTGTTATTGTCGTCACTTTTGCAGAAGAGATCAATGGAAACACTTCATCGGGACTCACGCTTTCCGCCAAAATGACGGTGCCTCCTTTTTCTAGCGCACCAAGTGCGCCGGGGCATGCGAGCGGCAAATTATGGCATATCGACAAAGCTGCTAGGTATTTTGTTTTTTCGGAAAAAAGCGATCGGGAAGCCGCTTCCACGAAATTGTACACATAGCTGAAATTTGAGCGAGGAATAAGTTTAGGGAGTCCTGTTGTACCACCCGACGGAAGCAGGAACAAAATTGATGAGGAGTGGGGTGCTGTGGCTTGCCAGAGCTCTCCGCGCATATCCGAAACTGATCGATATTGATCGGAAGATCCGATGACAAAACATTTTAGCCTTGGATTGTCCTTTTTGATGGCTTTTGCTAAGGACTCGTAATCATAAGCCGGGGAAGAACACGGAACAATTAGGCAGGATGCATTTGACTTTGAGCAGAAATGAGAGATTTCCGCTTTGCGATGAGTCGGCAAAGCAAGTACGGGGATGCATCCTCTCATTACTGACCCGAACAAGATTATAAGAGATTCAGCTTTGTTCGGAAGCTGAAGGACGATCCTGTCCCCAGCTTCTATCCCCTCCGAAGCAAGGCAAGAGGCGAATCGCCTTGCCGCATCAAATAGCTCAGTGTAAGTATACGTGGTTTCTCTGTCGCGAACCGCAATATTTGCCCCATATTCACGCTCCCATTGCGCAATACGTTCAACAAGAGTGAAACCAACGTCGGTTGCCCTTCTCATAAAACCCCCTTCTGCCATCCGAAGCCTTAGAAGATATTCGCGCAATATTTGCAAACAACAACCCTTTCGCTATAAGTATACTATAGCTAACTCTATGTTAGTATGCCTTATATTCAAAAACTTAATGCTTGAAAGGGCGGTTGGCATGTCTGAAGTATGCGTGGAGCTAGTTGGAAAGCTTGTTGGGGAAATGCTCGGACTGTCAAAAGAAGAACTAAGCCCTTCGGATAATCTTATCAGTTTGGGGCTAGGATCTCTTGACATTATGAGAATAGCTGGGTTGCTAACAAAGAATGGCTGCAATGTTACCTTTTCAGAATTGGTTTCGAATCCCTGTATGGCTTCTTGGATAAATTTTGCAAGAGAGAGGTCTGCGAGAAGCTCGTCTAATGGCAGCCCTCTCCTCGGTTCCGCAAATTACAGCAAAGGCGACCCCTTTCCGATCACGTCCGTCCAACATGCCTATATGGTTGGAAGGCGAGACGGACAGGAGCTAGGGGGAACCGCTTGTCACGCTTATATGGAATTCGAATGCGGATCTCTCGATGCGGCCAAACTCGAACGCGCAGTGGAACTTCTTATTCTAAGGCATCCCATGCTGCGCGCCCGGTTCTCTGATGACGGAACAGCCCGCATCGAAGACAAAGTAACTTGGAAGGGACTAACCACCTACAGAGTGGAAGGAGCAGGCAATCCCGACTCGAGGATTGAAGGTATTCGCCAAGAATTAAGTCACCTACGTTTCGACATCGAGCAAGACGATCTCATAGATGTACGCCTTACTGTCGTATCACCGAAACGCACTATCATGCATATCAACGTCGATCTTCTTGCAGCTGATGTGCTTAGCATCCAAGTTCTCTTAGAGGATCTAGCGCATCTCTACGACGGAACGGATCTCGCCCCCATCGAGATAGACTTCATGGAGTATGCGAGAAGAACCGGAATCGGAGAAGACGCACGAAACGAGGATAGAGAATACTGGCTGAATCGAATAGACAACATGCCAGGCGGCCCCTCTTTGCCACTGAAAGCCCCTATGGAGAGTGTCAAAAGATCTCAATTCACTCGTATGGAGTACTTAATTGATTCTAAGTCTTGGAAGAACTTCACCGAGAAAGGACGGCAAATCGGGGTTACCCAATCTATGGGCATCGCCGCTGTTTATGCCAAGGCTCTTTCTCGATGGAGCGAAGACAAGAAATTTCTTCTCAACCTTCCGCTGTTCAACAGAAAACCAATTCACCCAGACGTTGACAAGATCGTATCCGACTTCACCTCTCTTATCCTTCTTGAGGCTGATTGCGCAAACGCAATTTCCCTTCTTGAACTAGCTTCTCAAATGCAAGGACGCTTTCAGCAGGATGTTGCGCACTCTTCATTTGGAGCTGTAGAGGTTTTGAGAGAGCTTTCTCACCGTTGCCCAAACGATCCCAAGAAAGCCCCTGTTGTATTCGCTAGCAATATCGGCACCCAATTTATCTCCAACAAAGTGGAAGATGTTTTCGGTCCCTTGTCGAAGATGCTAGCAGAAACACCACAGGTATTGCTGGATCATCAGATATACGATCATAAAAACGGGTTGCTTTTGGCGTGGGATTACGTTTCCGAATTGCTTGATGACAAAATAGCCAAACAGATGTTTGAGGCATATTGCACAGCAGTGCGCTTCTACTGCGAAAACGACTGGTCGGAGCCGTTCCCCGACCTGCTGCCCCCTTCGCAGCGCGCGGCGCGCGCCGAGGCGAACTCGGAGGGGGCCGACCTCGGCGGCGGGACGCTCCACG
>OLRW01000103.1_pt1 | contig 78640 bp, 126 predicted proteins | sample 1672701 | NCBI WGS metagenome assembly OLRW01 (sample SAMEA3136715, study PRJEB25190) | human gut metagenome | biome: human gut; feature: human-associated habitat; material: faeces | place: Austria | collected 2013
CCGCATTCTGGTCGGACTGTGAAGCCGCCAGTTTAAGTGCCTGATTCTCTGCTCTGAGGTCTGCTGTCTCTTTCTGGCAAAGATAATCAAGGATTGCTCTTGTGTTGCTGTTCTGGTTTTCCAGAAGGTCTCTGGTGTTGTTGTTCATTGTGTTCTGGAGAGCACAAGTGTTAGTGGCAAGGTTATAATTGATGCCCTGGATGGCTTCTCTTGTTTCGCAGCAACAGTTTGCTAACTGAGACTGTAATGCGTTGGTATTCTGCATACCGGCTACAGTATCAGCATTGATTGCCTGCTGAACGCCGTTGAAACCTTGAAGCATTCCAACATTCACACCATTGAAACCACTCTGCATGGTATTGTTAAGCGCATATGTGCTATCGCAAATACCCTGCTGAATACCTCTGATACCATTCTGAATATCATTAAGGGCGAATTCCTCATTAATATCTGAACGGGTAGCCCATCCTTGGAAACCTGCACCATTTGTACCGTTTCCACCATTGCCACCCCAGCCGCCAAAGCCGCCGAAACCGCCCCAGCCAAAGATAAGCAATATTATAATCCACCATGCCCAGCCACCGCCAAAGCCATAGCCTTCATCGGCACGGTTATTAGAGCCGCTTAATACAGCGACATCGCTTGCTGATAATCCACCATTCATCATAGCGATTACCTCCTTATTGATTTTTGTAATTTATACAAAATCAAAAGACCGCGGCTCTTTTAATTATTGTAGCGAATTTATTTTATTCCAAACTGGTTCTTAACCTGCGACAGTATATCGTCTGGATTAATATTTCTTTCTTTACAAAGATTTCTTGCAAGTTTTTCAATTCCTGCATTATCACCTTTTTCCATCATGTTAATTGCATTGTCAATTACAGGATTATTTCCAGATTGCTGTTTCATCATATTGATTATGGCTTGTTGAGGATTCCCTCCACCACGTATCATCTGCATAAGTTGCATTGGATTCATCATCTCTGTTTACCTCCATTCTGCTTGGGTTCCGATGTTCCAGACATTTGTGTCGGGAACATACTCTTTATTTCGGAAATCTCAGAACAAACATCGTTCCGAAGCTGATTAAACATAGCTTCTATGTCAATCGGTTTTTCTTCTGCCTTTGGTTGCTGTTGTTCTTCCGGATTTATAAGTCGATAAACAAAAATTCTACTTCTTCCATCTGCCTGTAATTGTTTTCTATATATTTCTGTTCCATCTGTTTTTGGATAATAAACAGGATTACCGGACATATCTACATCTTTTGCCTTTACAGTATCAATGCCATCTACCATCTGTCCTTGCAACATGGGGATTTGTGGCACTTGTGGCATTGGTTGTTGAATTTGTGCCTGTCCGTATGGCATTGCCTGCTGATAACTATTCTGCAATTGTGCTAATCTATCTTGATACGGCTGTATTTGTTGAAATGGTTGCGCAAAATACGGATTACCATACTGCATATCTCAAACCTCCCTTGTTTTTATAACTATATTTTACAATAATAAGAGGTTGATTAACACGCCATGATAACGCCATAAATACGCCATTTTCTATTAATACAAAGAAAAGCCCCGACAATACATCGGGGCAACTTTCATAATTTTCTTCTTTAATTTTCTGTTTATGCGGTCTACGGTTCTTGTGCTGTAACCCATGATTTCTGAAGCTTCTGCAAGTGTTTTTTCTTCGTAAACACGCAATCGGAATAACTCTTTTTCTCTGGAATCAAATCCAGCTTCACGCAAATAGAAGATTCTTTCATCTTCTGAAAAGTCTTTATAATTATCCATTCCACCGTCCTCCCTGTTAGTGGAATCAATATTACACCGGGAAAATGCCTTTAAGGGCAAAACCTAAAACAATACCAATTATGCCAGTTATAACATAAGCAATAATTTTGTCCTGTAATTTTCCTGGTTTTTCCATGAGTGCTTTTAAATTGTCGTTCATTTCGTCAACTGTATCTTTGATGTGTCCCAGATCGTTGTTGTATAAAGCAATTTTCTGTTCTAGCGCATTGATACGCTCAAAAAAAACTCCATCCCTTTTGGAATGCTTTTCTTTCATCTCATGGACGGCACTTTCCAATTCTTTCAAGCGGTGTTCGTTGACGCACTCGTGTTCACATCCCATCGCTGTTCCTTTCCATCACTCCCATTTTTTAAGATATTGCTTCTACCCACCTAATTTGAAGCACCCCTGCGATACGTGGGAGGATTGACGTATCACGCACACACCATCTTAGAATCCGATAAATGGAAAAACACCATGATTCACATAGATTTCAGTTTCAGAATTCCAATTTCTATTTACAGAAGATTCGGAATGTGATCCTTGAAACTCAGCTCCCTGTTTCACCAGAAAGAAGAGAGCCAAATCAAATATGCAATCATAGCAGTTTTCCATATCGGAATTTATTTTCTCATCACTGTAAGACGAAGGATAATTCCTTTTCTTCTTAAATGAACGAATAGCCCTCTCTGCTGAAAGAGGAATCATCCTCGCTGTTTCTGCATCATCTTCAAGATAATTTGTCAAATCCTCTATAAGCTGTTCGTCCATTTAATCACCTTACCTTTGCTGAGATAAAATCTCTGATATTATTCCAGCCTTATTAGTTGCTGTTAGGGCATAGCCATTATCACTAGCAAGTTGTCTTAACTGAGATACAGTCATATTAGACAACTCGCTTTCTGTATACTTATGTGTTGATTCATCATAAACACTTGCTACAGATGGTGACTGGCTGTTTTTATCGAGACTATGCCCGGTTATTCCCCCGCCTTGGTACCGATCACGATACCACCGTTTGCTTTCGGTACAACCGGGATGAACATTCCAGAAGCTTTCGTCCATACTGCAACTGGATCTGGCGTAGCCCACATGGACATGGTAATAAAGGAACGGTTTTGCTGCTGAATGAACTGACGGTACTCTTTTTCCTCTGGTGTTGCGCCCCAAAGTCCAGTACCAAAAGAGCCATCCTGGTTAGATTCATACAGGGTAAATACATCTTCTTTGAAATATCTACCTGTTTTAACAATGCCTTTGCTTCTGTAACGGAATTTTTCGTCACAGCGATCAATTGTAATTCCGTACTCCTGCATGAGAAGGTTCGCAAGCTCCTGTTTCGTCAGAAGACGTTTGTTTGCTGCGCCAAGAACTGCGGTCTGCATTCCGGTGTTGTTTCTCATGTTGTTAATCATTTTAAGAGAGGTAATTGCCTTATTGACAACATAGCCGCCATCTTCTGCAAGCTGAACCATTTTCTGAATATCACCCATAATATCAGAATCTGGTTTAGACCAGTCTGTAATGGTAATTTTTAATTCAGACGGAACTCCAAAATCAATAGTCATGTCCACTTTGTTTTCTTTGATAACAAGTTTTCCAGTAGACAGTGCCTGTCCTTTCATAACTTTGGTTCTGGCAAGGACGGCCTCAAAAAGGTTTGTCGCGTCATCGAATACAAAGTCTGTAAGTTCCTCATTATCTGGTACACCGTTCTCGATAGCCTGTTGTAAGCTCTCGGACTGATTGAGCTTCCTTTTAATGAGAAGTTTCTCGGTCAACACCTTTTCAAAACCAGGTCTGGAACCGATTTCCGCTTCGGTGTCAAGGGCGTGTACAAATGCGATTTCCGGAAGCCGCTGTCCGCTCATAAGTCTGTAGTATTCAGCCTTCCAGTAATCTGTTTTTACATCCGGGAAAATGGTATCAAGGATTCCAGGTCTTTTAACAGAGAAATTCTGGGAGAAATTAAGTCTTTCTTCCTCGCTGATTGCTTCTAATACATTGTATGCCATTGCTTATTATCCTCCTTAAAATACAACTTCGGTTTCTTCTACAAACACAATTCCAAGTGCCTGTAATTCAGTTTTTGCAGTTGTGTCAACAGTTGCGGGAAGTCGGTCTTCCAGGACACGTCCGGCAACAATAACGGAAATTGGACGCTTCTCATCGTCTGTCATATCCACATCTTCAAACACAAGACCTTTTGCGCCGGTTGCGTTTGTTGGGTATACGGAACCTGCCTTAATAATTTTTCTGTCATTAACTGCAACTGCATTTGTCTGATCTGCTGTGTAAGTTTTGAGTACAAGTCCTACCTCAGATTCAAGGATATTCGGGGTAGATTCGTACTGCTTAATTTTCATGAAAGCCATGTTTTAAAATCTCCTTTTCTTAGAAATTAGCTGGTGCATTATCATCAGCCGGTTTTGCATCTGGGTTCATGCGTGCCGAATACTGTTTAGCGTACTCAGACGCTTTACTAGTTTTTTCCTGTTTGCCACCGCTACCGCCTCCTGGATTAGGAGTATTTTCCAATGCTTCTTTCTCCCAAGCTGCTTTTGCGGTATCAAGTGCTGTTTTATTTGCTTCGGAAACTCCCTTAACAAAAGTTTCGACTTCTTTCATTGCATCTTCTGGTTTCTCATACGGTGCAGATGCGTATGCTTTAATAGCACTCGCGTATGTTTCGGTTGAAAGTCCTGCATTTGCGAACATAGAAGTAATTTCACTGGTAAGGGCTTTTTTGTTGGATTCTGCAAGCGCAGCTTTCAAATCAGCTAACTCCTTATCCACTGCTTCCTTTTCTTTCTTGCGTTCAGCTTCTAGCCGTTCTGCTTCGGTCATGTTCTGCTTTTTCAACTCTTCCAACTCTTTTTCCAGGGAATCTGCTTTTTCAGCTTTTTCCTTCAGAGAAACATTTTTGTCTTTCTCTTTCTTAGTTTCAGCAGAAATAGAATCAAGAAGCTTAGAAACCTGTTCCTCGAAAGGTTCTGCAACTCCCATACCGATAAGTGCCTGTTTTGCCTGTTCTCTTGTCATTGAAATCTCCTTTCTTCCAGTCCAATACGCTTTTTCAACACGGTTCGCTCCGCACATGGTCTGTACCCGATTTACGCTCACGGGCTGTTGCAATTTATTTGATTTTGGGTATTAAAAAAGAAGCCTTAGATTTCTCTAAAACTCCTTAAATAATCGAAATTTGGTTCATTCTTCGTTAGATGGAGAATTTGCCATTGGTTCTGTTTTGGACGGATTTTGAAACTTTCCGTCAAGTAATTGCTGTGCTTTCTGCATTTCCGCTTCCGGGTCTGCCAGTTCCGGGTAAATAGTTCCCAGATACGGTAAACTCATTTCGTAGACTTTCTGCGGATCACTAAATAAACCGCAAGTAATCAGTGCAATAAGCGGATGAATTTTATTTTTAAACAGATAATCAAGTGCCTGTGCTTTTACAAGCATATTGTCTGTTGGGTTTCTGGTTATCTTCACATCGAAATCTCGTGTTGAGATATTAACATCTTTTGATGTGCCACGGATAATATTCAGAATAATTCTGGCAGATTCCTTTTCAGCTTCCTTGGTGAATGCTTCTACCAATTTTGCATCTCTCTCTGCAAAATCCCATCCATTACGAAGGTATACAGCATTTCCTGTATCTCCTCCGCTATTGCTTTGTCGGTTTGGCATTGCTTCCACAATCAGCATATTATTGTAGATATCATCCTTTGCAACCTGGCTCTCTGATTGATTCAGTTCAGCGGTCATCAGTTCAACATCCGATTGACAGCCATTTCCGGTATCTTTAACAGAGATAGCACCAAGTTTTACCATTTCCAAAAACTCGTTTTTGTCTACCTCGCAGTTTTTAAACTTCATAAAGGATTGCACAAACTGTTCCACGCCATTTAATCTGTCAGACTGGTATTTGTTAATTGCATCAAATAATGTGATTGCAATTTCAACATCTGAAAGCCTGTCATGATTATTCGGGCATTCAACAATTGGAATACCGCCAAAACCATTGATGCCGTAGTTAGTTACTTTCCCATTCTTGATTTCAAAAAACTGGTTCTTTGAATAACATAAATAATATTGCTGTTCATCTTCATCTTTTAAAATCTGTACGGAAAGCATTGGTTTCCCATTTCTCTGTGAGTATACAATGTAACAATCACCTGGATACGGAATGAAGATTCTAAACGGTGGTAAATCTCCGTTTTTTGTCCAATCCTCTTCTTTCAGAATAGCCTTATAGGAAGTTCCTGTTGCGCTCTGGTATATTGCCCTTTGGATGTTTCTTGCATCTGCATTGGCTTCATCAAGATAATCATTCAGAAGGTCAACTTGCTCATTTATTTTTTCATCCGCATTTTTCTTTTTGCATACATATTGGATTGGCTCCCCACAAATCTGTCCAGCTTTAAATTTTACAGTTTCAAATGCGTGATTTTCAACCACTCTGTTATTAACTTCTGGACGGACTATTTTGTTTCGGTATAATATCGGCTGATCGCCTTTCATGTACCGATACAAGTAATCAATCAATGTTCGATTTCTATTATGTATGCCAATAGTATCAGATACTACCTTTACTACATTTTGTGGAGTGATTCGGTCAACGCCTGTGTAGGCTACTTTTCTCCCGAACTCACCTCGGCATAAATCCACAAAATTCATTGTATTTCTCACGAGCCGAACCATCCTTTCTACAAAATAAAAAGCACTGGATATTTCAATCCAATGCTCTACTTTATATTTTACACATATTAAAAGTATTTTTCAGTATATTATGGTATCATCTTTCGAAACCTTTTATCTTTTTTACTTCTGCTATGGCTTTTAAATGCTTTTTTTTAATGTGAATCTCTGAATAACCCATCTCGTCTGCGATACGAACCAATGATTTGTACTCAACATAATGCTTAAATAGTATGTTGTACAGCAACGGGTCTTCAACCTGTTCTATGGTTCGGACTATTTCCTGTTTTTTTTGTAAAAATTCGGATATCATTTTTGAAATCTCTTCTCGCAGATCAAATATCTTTGCAACCATATCTCCCATCGGATCACGTTTTACAGAAGTTTGTACCTTTTCTCCAACAGGGATTGCAGATACACTTGTGGAAAGAGAACTGAGCTGTTCTTCTTCGATAAGCTTGTTTTTGATTCTGTTATCATAATTTTCAATCTGGCGTAAATATTGAGTTGCAGTCATCATATTCTATCTCCTCCCCCAAAGTGGATTCTGTGTTGCTGTTACTGTTCCAACTCCGCTTCCATTTTTTAAGAATACTGCTAAGCTAGCGAGTGAATCCGGTGCGTCATCGTGCTTATTTTTTCCTGTCATTGTGAATGAATAGACATTATTCATAAATTTTCTATACTCTGCATTTTGATATCCAGTATCAAGAAAATAAAATTTTCTAATGTTTTCAGCATTATCCCAAATTCTCTGTTCTTTTCTCACTGCTGATTTAGGTGCGTGTCCACCATTATTCAAAATCATTTGTTGAGCATATTTAGAAGTAAGATTAGTTTGATACCCTTGTTCCTTCAACTTTCCTTCTACTTCATCTTTATACCCTTCGCCGCCTGCATTGGCTTCAAAAAAAGCATTCGTAACTTTATTATTGACAATTGCTGATACAACTTTTGGCATAGTAAATTTCTTTTCAGAGTTATCAAATACTACTTCGTGTATATATACAGAACCATCTTCATATACATATGCTACTGGCATTGCAAGGTAATCACTACCACCAAGAGCCACGTCGCAAGCCGAAACTACTTTCAATGGTTCTTCATCTGGAAGTTGTCCATTATAAAAATTCATATGTTGCGCATTAAATAAAGCGCCATCTCTTTCAATAGGTTCCTGCTGATACTGGGCTAACCATCCTGCCATATCATCGTTTTCTTCAAATTTAGAACGAATAGTACGATAATATTTTGTACTGAATCCAACTCCGTAATCGTAGTCAAAATTACTCTCATCAGTTTCCGGGTCAAGAGCTGGAATTTTAAGAACATCATATCTAATGTGTTTTGCTTCTGGATTATTCTGAAGAAATGATAGTCTGTCCATATACAAATCATGCAATGACCAGATAGTACCATTTAGAATCAATTTACATTGTTCTTTCTTTCGTGACATTACATTGTTGTCAAACACAATTTGCTTTCTTCTGAGAATATCTGGATTTAATACATCTTGAATACCTTCCAGGATATCATCGAGAATCAGCCAACCATATGCGTCATACTCACCGTTCAAACCAGATTCCAAACCTTTTCCAGATAATGTCGCATATTTTTTCTTTCTTTCAAGGTCTACTTTGTGGTTCTTTGCATCCGTTCTGGCTATTTTTGAATGAAATACATCTTCATGACAATATGTGGGGTCAGTCCATATTTCCATAACTCCATCTAGGAATGCGCCGCCAAGTCCTTCTTTATATGTAACATAGAGGTTGCTTATCTCTGAATCTCTTGCACAATGCCATGCGGTTCCAACAGTAATAATTTGCGATTTACCAGTTCTGGCTGGCTGATGCAGAAACAATTCGTCAAGTTCATCTTCTTCAAGTGCTTGTAATTTATCTACTACTTTTTTTAATGTTTTGCGTCTTGGTAAATAGAACCGTTCTTCTGGTTTTCTATCTTTTTCTATATACATGGCATAGGAATCAAGCAAATGTGGTGCTTCCAGTAACAAATACTGCCAGTAGATATCGTCAAAGTCACCACTACCAGTTAATGCAGCACACTTCTCTGCTATGTTATGTGAGTATTGACTTACTTTCATAGCCATTTTCCGTGCTTCTTGGTTCTCGTTGAAAGGAAGGTCAATATTCATATTTAAGAGCAAATCAAGGCAATCTTTTTGGTTCTGATAGATTGTCATATCACTACTGATAATTTGATTCAGCACTGCCCGATACCATTCAAGCGAGCCTTCTGTAATTTTTCCCATAAAAATAGAGCCAGACCTCCTTTCTTCTTAGGATTTAGTCTGGCTCTCATGTGGCTCTCTTGACTTTTCTTTTTGTTTTTTGTATTCTAAATATTTTTCAAAACTATATTTTTCACAATATCTACAATTTTCTAATCCATCTGGTTCTGGATGTATACACGGAATGTTTCTTAATTTGCACCATACCATTTAATCACTTAACTTTCTGCAAATTTCAATAAAATCTGGCTTACTAAGTTCTTTCAGTTTGTCAGCATATTTTGGAAATTCATGTGTATATATCGGATGTCCTAAAAGTTTTTCTGCGTATTCGTATGCAAGTCTTTGGTCATCCCCTGTAAGCATACAAATTCCTGTATAGGTTTCAATTACTACGGCTTCTTGTTTTGTCATACATATCCTTTCTTGATAAAATCATCTTCTTACTTCTGAAAAATATTTTCAATTACTTTCCATTCTGCGAATACTGCCATGAGCAATAATGGTACTGCCGAAAATCCCCAATGATTTTCAATCATCATTTGAATTGTGGCTATCAAATAATCTGCTACCCATTTGAATATTATGAAATTCGCAATTATCCAACATATTTTTCTTATTTTCTTCATTTGGTCACGCTTTCTTTACTGGCCATTCAAAGCCAAAATCTGAACGTTTGATTTTACATTGTGGGCTTCCGTCCTTCCAGAATATGATTCCTTCTATTTTGTGTTCGGAAAGATATTTCTTGATTCCATCAAATGTACGCTCGACTTCTACAACATTTCTCCCATGCGGGATAAGATCATCGTAATTATAGTTATATGGATTTCCACTAAAATGTTTTCCAATAGCTTCATACGTGCCGTCCACCCATGGGCTAAGATTACATTGCATTGAAAAATTATACGCTTCTATAAACCACTTATCAGACGGATTATTCTCATCAACCTTTACCCATCCAGGACAATGACCTGTAATGGAATCTGGCTCGCAGCAAGGGATAAATCCCTCTGGTGGTATTTTACCTTTCTTGCAGTCGTATCGTTTATAATATTTTCCATCAATTACTGCACAACAAGAACCATCATATTTGACCGTTGCAATACCTTCTCCTTCAAGTACCCATTCCATACCCGGATGCACTTTTGGAAGAACCTTTACAATCTTATGGTCTTTGAATTCTCGCTCAAATAATGTTGGTATCTTTTTCATTTGCTCACCATCTTTCTTTTTGATTTCAAGTATTTTCTGTATTTGCGACTGTATTTCCGAAGAATTAAATCGAGCATAATGCTATTTGTCTGTTCTACATTTTCTGACATAGTTGTGAGATATGGATAATCTTCTCTATCATCTACTAATGTCTTGAAAATCAAGTCTAAAGCAAACTGAGCACTGATAGGTGGGTCGCACAGTTCAAAGTCTTTATCCTTGTACCACTCATCAATTTTCTTTTGGAATCCATCAAAGGATATTTCTTCGTTCCATATCATACGTTCACCTCAAACTCTTTCTTACAGCTACTACCTTTACACTTCAATTTAAGATGCTGAATTTTTGTCTCTGGGCTAATCAGAAGTGCTTTCTTCTGGCAAAAAGGACAACAGGCGTATTTCGTTCCGTTGATATTCCTTATCAATGCCTGTCCATTCCACGGTTCTGGTGGGTTCATGTATTCAGAAAAATCTATTCCTTCGGATTCTAATGCTGATTTAATGCTCATTAAAAATCTCCTTAAATTTCTTCCGATTAAAACCATTGTCTTGATTTCCCCAATACGGATATTGGTGTAAGCTTTTTATCATGTACTCGTATGGATGTACTTTTGCAAAGTCGGCAATTTCTTTGATAGGTGCCTGTTGCATCTTCGCCCTCCGTTCTGGACAACCTTTTGTTTTTTTCTTGATCCATTAATTTTCCTCCGCTTCGGAATCCCATGTATTTTACGGAAATTGTTCTGGTTTATTCGGTCTGGGGCAACTAGTGTCCAAAATAGTTCATCACTGAATTTACATTCAAATTCAATACTTAATGGCTTACCTATGCTACAAAGTGTACCGTCCTCATTTCTGTGAAGAATACCGCCTTCGATAACAGTACCATCCGAAATTGAAATCTCTGGTATTGTTTCAATAACTTTTCCATTACATGTAAAGAAATGCTTTAATTCGTTCTTTTCGCCCATATCAGCACATTCCTTTGTTTTTCCTTAAATTAGCGTATCGGTCAACTATAACATCTATTGTTGTATAAAGCTGATTGATTGTGATGCAGTCATCCTGGTGGCGTTGTTCATACCATTCGATAGATGGATGAACAGTATCTATATTTTCAATTTCATCAATCGGAATCTTCCAGTTATCATTTTCAAGAAGCTTTTGGTTAAGTGTCTCCGATAAAGCTTTATAGTCCAGGATTATATGCTGTTTCTTCTCGCATTCTTCAGATAACCGAACAACTTCTTCTTTCAACTGATCTACAGTCCAGTTTTCCATATCCTCAAATTTCATATTTACCACCTCTGTCTTCGAAAATTGTTTCTTCCAAGCATAAATTTTTCGGCTGAAAAATTATCCTCTACATCAATATGTGCTTCACGGTCTTGCACCTCATATCCGTTTGGAGTTAATTCAAGTTTTGCAGTATATTGAGCGCCACAATTGGTGCATTGCCATGTCACATTTAAAAAGATTTCTTTTTCTCTAAAAGGTTTTGCGTAATCGGAATTTTCGCATTTCAATATTCCACCGCAAACAGGACAATTGCGTTTATCAAGTAAATCTAGCATTCAAATTCCCTCTTCTGTCTGTGTTTCATCTGACAGGCGATCATTTTAGCTATGTTTTCACGTTCCTGTTTTATTCCATGCCCCTGCCGGAACAGCTCACACTCAAGGATATTTCCGCATTTGGAGCATTCGTCTTTGATTTCTTTGCCGAATACTTTCATTCCACATCTCCGTATACCAGCAGTTTAATAAGCTGCTCTTCTGTAATTTCCTTTGCATTGATTCCAAGCCATAAATTTTTATATTGCAAAGAATTATATAGTTTATTAATTCTACTTACCCGCATTTCAAACGGTTTGTCACTTTGTAAGAAATAACTAGCTGCGCCACGAAGTGTTTTTGTTCTATGAGGTGAATTAATAATGAAAATCTCTACGGTACATGTTTCTGTTTCCAAAATAAACGTTTTTCTATTGAACCGCACTATTGATGTTTCGTTATGTATTTTATTAAATAATTTTATCAAAAAATAATCTGCATCTTTATAATCAACCGCCAAGTACAACGCTGATATTTTACTCATACACCCTCCCAGTATTTACAACAATCGTCCAGACATCTAAAGTCTGCACAATGTTCACTGTCACCATTGAAGCAAACCCATGTGAATCCATCGTGCTTTCTGCAATCCTTACAACATTTTTCTTTCATAAACTACCTCGATTTAGAAAAATCCAGTGTGCCGACTTGAACGGCATAAATCTCCCAACGAGAAACACTGGAACTTTAAGGGGGAAAATGCAACTTCTGGCAATAGCAATTTGCCAGATAGAAAATGGGTGGGCTTGAACCACCGACCTCACTTTTGTTGTGCACTCTTCCAACTGAGCTACATTTTCTATATACTCATAGTAGATGAAGTTGAAAAGGGAAGATTCGAACTCCCATGTACATCCCATGTCCAAAGACACATACTCACCCATTACGATGTACTATCCTCTGCGTCTGCCTTTCTATTGTATCGGGTTCATCACCGTCAATAGTTCCGCCACTTTTCAATCAGGTGTGTTATCACTCAACACGCCAAACGTCCGTATAGGATAGGATTTACACCTATCATGCTGTCGACTTCGGTCACCTAAGTTGTGGGTTGAAACCTATACTACCACAATAGCGTCTACGTATTCCGCCACTATACGGAACGGAAAGAATGGATTCGAACCATTAAGACCTAGTCTACGACCAGGCCGTTCCCAGTTACTTGCACTTTCCGAATAACCCGGTTCTTCCGGGTTAGCAATAGGTTTATCGTGTTATGCTTTCCACTATCTACAAGTTTTAGTGCTGTAGATTCACTGGATATTTTTATGCGTCTTTGAACGGCATCTCTTGAAAACTCCTTTTATTAACGTGCGCTGCGTTAATGTTTTTAACTCCGAGATATACCAGCCGGGAAATCAGATCCATTTAGGCTACGCCGTATCGCACCTATAAATTTACCTAATCCACACGCTCAACTGGAAGTTTTTTCCACCCATATTACGGATGAATGGCATTTAGAAGAAATGGAAGCTCTGGGATTCGAACCCAGGACTTACGGCTTATGAGGCCGTTGCTCTTACCGCTGAACTAAGCTTCCTAAGATACCGAATTATTTGACCGCCATGACAAACAATCCGGCACTGTTGCAGTTCTTGACCACCAACCGCAACAAAGGTTTTCTGAAACGCTTTTAGATTTCAGAAAGTCTTCCGGGACATTTGAAGCCCCTTTAATCAGCCCCGTTGGGCTAGAAGACCGGAGTAAAAAGTGTTTCAAAAAGAACACTTGCGGAATTAACAAAACCGCAAACTGGGCTAGCTGGATTCGAACCAGCGAATACAGCAGTCAAAGTGCTGTGCCTTTCCGCTTGGCAATAGCCCATCAACCCCGGCGCACCATTAAGACCGGGGAAGTCGTGATATTAAGCTAAACAAGTATATAAATTTTCCGCTCTTACCGATTACTCTTTTCCAGGATAGGAATTTTCTTTTCAAAATATTTAATAATTCCTGGCTTATTCATCAATAAGAGCTTCCGCTACTCTGGATGCCTCGACTTATCGCTTTCGTAGGCATTCCCGAGCCTACATGGATTAAGCCGAAGCGGTGCTTTTATGAATTTAACCCTCTCGATTAACTCAATCGGGATAATTCCAATTGGAATCGGTAAATACATTTGTCACCTCGCGCAAATTAAGAAAATATTCAGTGCAAAACATATTTCTAAACAAATACAGAATAAAATCTGTATTACGCTTGTCTTTCCTTCTTCGTCCAGTATAGCCAAAGTACCGGCAAGAACCAGAACGAAAAATGCAAGATTTACAGCTGTTCCGATTACATTAAGTGCATTCATTGTTTTTTTTCTCCCCGATTAAGAAGTCCAAAATTTTTTCTGCAATTTCTTCTTCTGGCTCAAATGGCATTCCACAGTAATTGTATGATTCTAAAGCCGATTTTAGGCTTGATTTGAAGCCATGGTAAATTTCCCCATGCTGTAGCAGTTCGTGTCTTAAAACCAAAATTGCATCAGTAATTGATTGAGAAGTGACACTAATTTGTGCCAAGCACTCCATTTCAATGTCTGGAACAGCCATCATTTCAAACTCAAATACTGGAATTTCATATACTGCGGTATGGAAATTTATTGATCTTACTCTCGGAACTTCATTTCCATCAATGAAATATTTTGTGCCGAGCCAATCATTGGGGTTGGGGTTTGTGATTTTTACTAAAGACATCTTCGCGCCCCTTTCTTTTAGTTTCACAGTAGAGAAGGAGGTGTTTCGCAATCTCTTCCAACTGTAGAATGTTGTATTTTGGAATTTCCCATGTTTTATGCTCCAATAATGAAGACAGTGGAATTTTCTCAGTCGGTAGTTCGTTAGTTACTGTGGCATTGATAAGCATAGACGCTACATCAATGGGGGATTCGGGAAGACTATCCTTGTTATCACTTATTGGTGCGTATAGCATGGATAACTTTTTCCATTCTCCGTTTTCCTTTGAAAATACTTCTCCATTTTGTACTTTAAGTATTCCAGTAGCATCTCTTGGAATATACTCTTCTTTTTCACATGAACGGACATCATTCCCAATACTGTATAAAAAATAATTCATCATCCTTCTTCCACCTCCCCGAAATATTTCTTGTAAAGGTCAATGTCTTTCCTTCCCAATAATATTTTTATATTTTCTTTGTCTTCAACTTGCAAAGAGCCATAAGCAATATGTACCCACGTTGTTATTGTATTTTCTTCTTGGTTCTCTTCTCTATAGCCATTAATAACTGTAAATGCTGAAAACCAATTTCCCTTTGCTGTTAAAAAATAAGTCTTTTCTGAATAACATGTATATCCGTAATGGTCGCAGTCAATATTATCGGTAAATATCTTTTCTGCATTTTCTGTGTTGTAAAATTTCCCATCTGCACATATTCCACTCGAATGAACAACTATATTGTCTTTCCTTATGCGTTTGGTATCTGCATTCGGGAATTTCTTTTCGTATTCTTCTGGAACTGAAACGCCTTTTTTATTTTTTGAAAAAAATTTAAGCACGTCTTTTCCTCCCAAAATATTCATCAACTGCCTGTCTTACAATATCCGATACGCTCCTGTCTGTTCGGTTCTTCTCTTCCAGGAGCCTTTTTTTCTGTTTTTCGGAAAACCGGATGCGGATGGATTCGGATTGTGGGTTTGGTTTCATGAGCACTTACCTCAACTTACAATTTCAATTGGATATCCTAAGTATGTTTCCAACTCTGAAACAGTCAGTTTGCGTGGTTTCTTTATTTCGACATAAGCACGCTGTATGATATTGTCTGTTGTCTTTGCGATTGCCTTTCCAGTATAACTTTCAAGCTCTTCGTTTGCATATACATTCAAATGTTCATATCCATATGCCCGGCACCATCTTGCAGCTGAATCAACAATTTTTCTTAGCTCTTCTTGCTCATCACCAAACAACTCCGAATATCTAACCGCTTTGTTGAAATCACTCGAACTTACTTCATAAGGAGCCACAACATGTTTATATGGACTTCCAATAAAATGAAAATATCTATGTGATTCCATTGCTTTTTGGCCTTTTGGCAAGTTGAACCCTTGAGCTATTGCTTTTTTAAGCAACTGTTCTGATTCAACATTGTTTTCTGTAACAATGCACTTATTTGTGAAATCAATCATTTTTATCACCCTCTAAAAGTTTATATAGCGTGCTTCTTGAAACTCCCATAATCTCGGCAAATTGTACTTTTGTTATTTCCCCTCTTTGCCAGCTACGTTTAGTTTCGTTGAAAAGTTCCTTATCTATCTCTTTTTTGGCACGACCTTTATATTTGCCCTGGACTTTTGCAATTGCAATGCCTTCTTTTTGTCGCTGCCGAATATTTTCTCTTTCTCTTTGTGCTACATATGAGAGAAGCTGCAAAACTATGTCTGCGATCAATGTTCCTGTCAAGTCTTTGTTTTGCGTAGTATTAAGCAACGGCATATCCTGTACAATAATATCTGCTTCAATCTCTTTTGTGATTCTTCTCCATTCAGCAATAATCTCTTCGTAGTTTCTTCCAAGTCGGTCAATCGAATGGATTACCAGAATGTCACCTTTTTGAAGAGAAGCAATCATTTTCTGATACTCTGGACGATTGAAGTCTTTCCCAGATTTTTTATCCATATAAATTTTCTCAACACCATCTGTTTTCATTGCTTCAATCTGTCTTGCTTCATTTTGATCTACTGTTGAAACTCTTACATATCCTACTTTCATATATACACGCTCCTGTTTCTTTATAAAACAATTATACACTATAATGTGTGTGTTTTCAATAGTAAATTACACGTTTAAGTGAATTTTAATTGATTTTTATAACATTTGCGTTTATTATGTGAGTAGGAGGTGTTTATATGGTATCTCAAAAAATTAAGCAAATAATGAAAATGAAAAAAATTACAAATATTCAAGTTGCTGAACATCTAGGAACTTCACCACAAGCACTAGCTAACAAGTTTTCCAGAGAAACTCTTTCTGCTTATGAACTTATAGCCATCCTTGACTTTCTTGGTTGTCAAATTTCTGTTGAAGCATTTCCAGATATCATAGTAAAATTTAATAGCAATGATCTGAAAAGAGAGCCTTAATGGTTCTCTTTTTTTACTTTCTAATCAACCCCTGGCCTTGCAGCAACAGTCTGAATGTCTCTTTTCCTTTTACGGTTATGTATGTCTGGACGTTTGAATAGCCAAACGGTGTTGAAAAATCTTTCATCTGGAAAAGTCCGGCTTTCCTATACGGTTCATAGGGTTTAATAATATTGTGCCGATCACGGTAAATATAACCATTTTCCGTAAGCCACTTAGTAAACGCTTTAGGTGGGATATGGAATTCCTTTGCTGCATCTCGAAAAGTTGTAAGGAGCCTATTATCTATCAGACTGTCGAAATAATCAGCTTTAGGTTTCTGTTCCTGTACTTTCTGTTCAAGTAACTGTTTCTCTCGCTGCTCTTCAATCCATCTCTCGGCACGCTTTATCGGATCACTAATCTGGTAAGAGTCCTGTTTATGAACCATCTCGTATTTTCCGGTTTTACGGATAGATGGAAGAACATCTGCTGTAACCCATTCTTCAAATTTTTCTGCTGATTCAAGTTGGCTTCTCATAATCAAACGGTACAAATCACTTTCTGGAATAAAACTCATTTCTACTACTTTTGTTCCAGACTGAGTATATTGATTAGACACTGTTACGGTTACTCCATGTTTCACGGAGTGTCTACAATGCCTTGAAATTGCATCTTGCGGTTTTGAGTAACCAAGTGCTTTTGCTACATCTGTTCCCGCAAAATAAATTGTCCCGTTTATTTCAGTGGTTCTTACATTCCCAAATTCTGGATTGCTAAAAATCATCATATCGTTCATTCGTTATACCTGCCTTTCTTGGTATTGCCTTATTTTGTATTGGCAGAGAAACAGTTAAGGCTTACTGCTTGTCGTGTTCGAATCACTATCCCTGCCATGTTAAGGAGAGCTTTTTTGTTTTTTCGGGCGGTTTTGGTGGTAACTACCGCTGACTGGGGTTTTATATATACCCCCTCCCGGTCATCCAGTGCGGACGCTGGCAAGTCAGCCCTCCGCCCCATGGGACCCGCTGCCCTTGCCTGGTCGCTGTTTATCGTAGGCCTTCGGCAGTAGTCAAGGGAATGCTATACAAAATCCGTTGTAATATTGCACAAAAAACAATGTTTTATGAAATGTCTTTTTAGGGTGTACCCTATTTGTACATTGCGTATTGCTAGATATAGAATCCATTTTCTCGCAATCACAATATATAGTATTTTTACTGTTATAACTCCGGCTTTTCCATCTCTGGAAGCTGCAAAGCGGCTTTGTGCTTCTCTGCGATCTGCTGCGCGGTCTGCTGTGGTACGCCGTACTGTTGCGCTGCTTGTACTGGTGCAGTTTCTGCCATGCCATAGGCGGCTTTTGCAACAAATATCAAATTCGCATTTGTTCCGGTCTGGTTATGTAGTCTATTAATTGCACAGTTTTTGCAAATATCAAACCATTTTTTAGCCGTGTCACCATGTGAAGAGTTTGTTCTATACACTCCATTCATCCAGTCAGTAAACGTTGTACGATTAATCCCAACTAAAAAGCTAAATACTTCTAGGGTTGGTAATACATGATATTTACTGCATAATCTCACATAAGTATTAAACATTTTATCTAATAGCTCTATATTGTCATTACTTGGCTTTTGTATATGATCTGCAATATAAAAAATCATATCTACAAAGCTATCTGATACTTCTTTCTTATAGTTTTCGTTATCTGGTGATATACATAATACAGTATTTATATATTCATCAGCATATATATTAATATTATCTAAATAGATATCTACGTCTTGTACATTTACTGTATTATCTTTCATGTTATCACCTCACTTTAACACGTTAATTTTCAAATAAAAAAGAGAATGTCACCAGGTAAAGCTTATTCCCGGAAAATTTCCGGGTGTTCGGGTACATTCTCTAAAACTCAAAATAAAATATTCTGTTTTCTTTGTTGCCGATACCTTAACACAGTTTTTAATATCTTGTCAAATTTAATTTTGCATAAAATAAAACCCATTATTTTGTCAATAATTAATAAATAATACTTGTGGTATTATATTATAATCTTTATTTATATTTATATCTTATATATTATTATACGGTACTGTATAGCATATCTTTTAATAAACTCCAGCTTTAGGAATCTAGGAAGGGCAGAGAATAATTATATAATTATATATAATATAAGGGCGGCTACATTTTCGCAGATTTGCATAATAAAAGCCAGACCTTCCAGGAGTTTCTATCCGGCGTGATCTGGCTTGTTATGCGTGTTATTTAATTAACGATTCTGTGTACTTTCAGCCTCTGCCCTTCCTGAGTTCCGTCAGCTCTCGTTATCTGATAGCCTAAAGAAGTTTTAGAAAAATGTCAAGCGGTATTTTAAAAATATTTTTCTTGACAATTTGCCAAAAGCTGTGTTATTAAAATATTAACAGGCTCGGCGGCGGTCTGTACTCTGTCCATAGCCGCCACAAATAAGCATATTAAAAGCCCCTGGATAATTTCCTAGGGCTTTATTTTTATTCTTCCTCTTCTTCCTCTTCTTCCTCTAACCATATTTGACACTGCTTGCCGTCCTCTTCGTAGCTGATAGCTTCACCAGCTTCCAGGCGTTCCCGCCAGTCCTCCGGGTAATTCTCCGGTCTGTAAATACAGTTTCCCGGAAGGAATTGATTTCCGCGCATTTCATTTATTTTCATATTTTCCCTCCTGTCCGCCCTCCTGGGGCTGTGTGGTTGTTTTTCTTTAACTGTCTTTATTATACATTATTTATTAATGTATGTCAATATCTTTTCTTCAAAATCTTTTGTGGTTTCATCTGGCAGATATTCCAATAAATAACCGGGTTGGCATTCCAATATAGTACATATTTTATTTAGTGTATCTTGCGTGACAAGTCGATCATTGCGCAGCTGTTGCAGCTGGCTTTCTGTAAATATCTTATTTTTCCTTATTAAATAGGTTGTGATTCCCTTTTCTGCCATCATATCAATTATATTGCGTTTATATTTAATCATTCTAACACCACCTCGCAGTACTTTATTCTTCTATTATAATAACATTTTTATACATTATTTTTCAATGTACAATATGCACAAAAACTGTTTTTAACATACTCTTTATTTTAGTGTATAATGTCAATAGACATACATTATATTTTAGTGTATTATATAACCATCAACAGAGAACAAAAGAAACAAACAACTGGAACCGCCCGAACCACTCAAGCCAATGAGGACATAAGGAGCCGACACCGATTAATTGAAAAATTCTAGTTCCTGGCAACTAAATAAAAAAAGCTGGCTGCATCATACCGAGACAAACAGCCAGCACCAAACTAAAAAGAAAGGCAACCCTATTATAACAGGGGCGAAGGTAAAAAACAATGAAAAAAATCAAAACATTAGAGATCAGTGCGAAAAGATGGTTTCAAAAATCTTATGGAAACACCTACCACGTTGTAAAAGCTGTTGTAAATGGAAAAGATGTTGTTGTTTCTGGAGTTACTTATGGATACGGCAATCACTTTTTGACAACTATCGCTGATCTGTTACGTGACAGAGGTTATACAGTGCCAGAAGATAATTCAAAAGCTTTTGTCATGATGACGAAATTCCCATACACCGTGGAAGATGTAAAAAGAAAGAAAGACTTAGTTTTCTAGCAAGGGGTGTTGGCATGTATAATAAATATTTGAGAAATATTAAATGGGCGGTCTTTACGATAATTGACCGCGCCACACAGGACGACCGAAAAAGCAAGGTAAAAGTTTCTGGTGCATTCAGTTGCCCGAGTAACGCAGAGGAGTTTATAAAAACTCTCCCAACTGGTCACAAATGGTATGTTCTTGATTTTGACCGTTTGGAACGCTTTGAAGAATTTTACAATTATGTTCAGAATATTAATGAGCAATATGGAGATTATGCAATATTTCATATTAATGACGGTGGTTTTTTAGTTGATGAATTAAATTGTTTTCGCTCTGTCCTTAATATCTGGACAGACACAAAAATTAATTAATCATTTCTGGCGGCTTTAAAGCCGCCAGTATTTAAGCAAAGGGGGCTAAAACATGAAATATCATTACATAGCAATCTCAAGACGCGAAAACAACAAAAACTTTGCTTATGTTCTTCGGGTCGCTAAATCTGACAACCTTATTTTTTCTTTACAGATTCCTGGGATAACTGCTGCAAATATTTGCAGCACGAAAAAAGAAGCGGAAAAAGTCGTTGAGTTTTGGAACAAGTGTTCTTTAAAAAATAAAACTTATGGAGGGTTTTAAAATGATAACAATCAAGAAAGCCACGCAAGCGCAGACAATCGCCGCCATAAAAAGCGGCGATTTCTTAACAGTTGATACAATCAACAGAAAAGCTGAAAAGGAAGCAATGGAAATCTTTAAGGCTGTTGCTGGTGGCGTTATTAAATTAGCTTATTGGGATATGTCCCCGGTAAAGCGTCGGGATGGTAAAAAGTCTGTGATGCGATATGCGCTGCACAGATCAACAAAAAAAGAGAACTGTTTGCAACTCTCCTGTATGGAGCTTATCGGCGGCGAGATCATCCCCACAAGTGACAAACAATTTAAAATTAATGATGATTACGACCGCCGGGAATTTTTCCGCAGTCTTCCGGCTGTTACAAAAATGACTTTAAAATAATAAGGGCGCGTCTTTTTATATCCTGGCTCCCAGGGTGAAGGGAAGAAAGATAAAAGCATGAAAAATTCAACTTTTAAGGAAAATGTAAGAAAGCAACTTGAAGTAAATGAAAAAATACATGCTATGGGCTTAGATGTTTGGTATGATGGAAATTTTAAGCATGTACGCATATATAAAACATATAAAAACGAATATAACCAGGATAATATAAAATTTATTGGTTATATTGATGATGATTTCAACATTGTTATAAACGAATGATTTTTTCACCGCTTCCCGGTTTCCAGTCCGGCGGCACGTTCACGGCGTGCAAGCGGTTTTTGGCATTCTGCCAGATGCACCTTGCAAAGTTAATATAATAAGTCAATCAATTAACGCGCTATTTTATCCGTAAATCGTTTTTTATTCTGTTAATGGGGATTTTTCAGCATTTACATTTTAAGCCGCTTATAAGCCTTTAAAACGCTTTTTATTGTCTTGCATGGTTTATTGACTGTCTGCGTCTATAGATGTATAATAGCCTTGTATAGCTATGCTTTATTTGTGTACCGTGTAAATTGGTGCATTTTGTCCGCTTATGTGCGCAGGCTTTCCAGGCTTCCTGGTGATCTGTCGCAGCTGTCCGGGCTATATATCAATTAGGGCTATACAACTATATTACGATATACTTGTATAACGCCGTATTTTCCTTTTTAAGGCTTTTTATAATCGCAGTCGATAAAGTATAGGGTAAACACGTTACAATCTGTTAAAGGCTTATTTTGTAAGAGTATTATTGTATTTTTAACCACTGCATTATATGCTGTTTGATGTTACGATCTATTATCTGTGGGTTGTTGGTTCTGATCTGCCAGGGCGACGGCTGGCGGTTGGCTTTGTTGACATTCAATCGTTCCCGGTGCTTTCCCTGGTTGGTTTGTGCTTGCGGAAAAGTCGCAACTGTTCAAAACATCAATAGTTGCAACTAACTTGTGGATGTTCCCTAAATTCCAACATTATTTTGGAAGCCGAAAATCAAGGAAATTCAGAAAAAAAGTGGCAACCAGAAAAATTCTCGCATTTTCTAGTTACCACTTAAATTTTAATTTTGCACAAATATTTCTATAGCGTAAAGTTCCAGATGATTCAAAATTCACAATTTATTTAATTCTTCTTTCTTTCGTGTTCCATATCTTCTGTGGGATGATTTCTCTAAACGTTCCGTCCTCTTCATTTGGGACTTTGAAAGTTTCTTCTTTCTCTGGTAATTGTCAGTCGTTGTTCCCATTAACACCCTCCTTGTTAATCTTCTGATTCCTGGTTTCAAAGTTTATAATTTCCGTGTCTGTTTCTAATTCTTCCGGGATTCTTCCAACAATGATAACTCGCAGTGGCTTCAATCTGCGTTCCATTTCCTTGAAACCAACGCAAAACTCCAACCGTGCTGCCTTGCTCTTTACTCTTCCATTGGTGCAACAGGCAACTGTGCTTCCCTCTGGTAGCCCATCAAAGCACCAGTCCCAACAGTATTCTGGTAATATGTTTACGTTCGGAATTACTGGAATATCATTCAAGATCATGTAGTGAGACAATGCATGATTGCGGTATTTATTCCACAGGCACATAGCTAACGGCATTCCATTCTTGCCAACCGATATGCTGAAATCTGGCATAATGACTGCATGAAAACATTTTAAATGCTCCATATACTTGTCTGGCTGATTCCATAATCTTTGAAACTGTACATCATCCACATAGAAATTTACATCAAGTTCCCGATGGTTCTTAATCTTCCGGCTAAAGCTCTCCGCAAAGTCTACAGTATCTTTTCCAGGATGGATAAAAGTCTTTGGGATTTTCGGGATTTCGTACTTACCATCAAGGTCTGCATCCGTGATTAAAAACTCTTTCATTGCGTCATAAGCTGTATGTATCATTGATTCCACTCCCATTTTTCTCTTATAGTGCTAAAAGGTACTTATATTTGTAAAATACCATATCTTGTGTCTTGATACAAGTTTTTCTACTAAATACCTTGTGTTGTTCTGAATGTAGAGTTAAAATCATATCATCAGAACGACGCAAGGGAAACCCCCATTTTTCAAGGCTTCCAGACCTCAATTGAAATGTTAGTGTTGCACATGTAACCGCCAACGGTTCAACGGTAATTTTCTCAAAAAGTTCATTAACAATCTGTCTGTTAATATCTTGTGGAGTAACACCTTTGAACTTTTCTAGCTGTTCTTTAATAGCACTTAATTGTATTTCTACTGGCTCTGGACTTTTGGTATTTTGGATTTCTAGAATATGACTCTCAATCTGCTTTATCTGCTTCACGTATTCTTTATTTCTTGAAATAAATTCATCATCAGATATTTTTCCATCCAGATTATATTCCAGTATTTTTTCACGTTTTTGTTTTAACAGATCAATCTGTTTTTCAAGTCGTGAGATTTCGTTTTTATTGTCTGGAATGTTTTTGATCGAGGACTGCAAAATTTCAAAATATTCCTCCAAAATGCTGTCAATATTTTCAGAAGATTTATTTATCAATTCTGCAATTATTTCTTTCAGTTCTGATTCTGCCAGCCCGAACGAATTGCAAGAAGCTGCTCCGTTTTTTATTTTATAGCTGCACACCCATCGAACATCCTCTTTTCCTCTGATATAATGTTGCTTCATCCAGTATGGTGCTCCGTCATTTGCGCAGAAAAGTTTTCCAGTGAAAATATTTTCGCTTTTAAAAGAGGTTCTTCTTGATTTTATGGCTTCTCCACGCTCTCTTAAATATGCGTTTGCCTTTTCCCAGGTAGCTTCATCAATGATCTGCGGTACTCTTGAACCATCATCCTTAAACATTATCCATTCTGACTGCGGAAGAAATTCTTGTTTCTTGGTGAACATATCGACAACCTTTACTTTTCCTCCACAATAGTATCCTTTGTATTTTGGATTCCGAATAATATTTTTTATGACATCCCGGTTGATTTTCCCACCTTTGAAACTTCTGTATCCCATATCCCAGAGCTTTTTTTCGATTCTTGGCGTAGATATTCCGGAAGCGTAATCTTGAAAAATCATTCGAACCATGTCCGCTTCTTCTGGAACCAGTTCGAGCTTTCCTTGATTGTTTGAGTATCCATACATTCTGTGCCCGAGAACAACACCATTTTTGATTGACTGTGCGTGTCCAAATTTTACTCTTGAAGAAAGCTTGCGGATTTCGTCCTGCGCTACCCCAGCCATAATAGTAAGTCGGAACTCACTATCTTCATCAATGGTATTGATTCCGTCATTTTGGAACCACACGCACACACCGTAAGACAACAATTCTCTGGTATATTGGATACTATCAAGAGTGTTTCTTGCAAATCTTGAAATTTCTTTTGTTATAATCATATCAATTTTTCCAAGTTTTGCATCTCTAAGCATTCTTTGGAATTCTTCTCTTTTATTTGCGTTCATTCCGGAAATACCATCATCAATGTAAGAGCCTGCAAATCTCCATCTGTTGTTAGAATGTATCAGTTCTTCAAAATGTTCTTCCTGGTGTTTGATGGATACTTGCTGCTCAAGCTTTTCCGTTGAAACCCTGGCATAATAAGCAACATTTAATTCAATGTCGTAAATAGAGCAACTTCTTAATTTTTCTCTGACATAATAAATATTCATAGTGCATTTCTCCCTTAATAAACAGGGAGTGGAATCATATAAAGTATAACACCTCATATAAATCCACTCAATACATTGTCGTTACTTTCTAATGCTGATTTCAGCTTTAATTTTATCTCTTGTTTTCTCATCTATCAGACCAAGTGAGAACATTCTTTCGTTTATGGCATACAATATAGCTTTTTCCATTAATTGTCCCTCCATATAATTATCTCGTTTTAAGCGCTGTTTTTCTTTATCTTTTGTATGCCCTATAATTTCTACAATTATTCTCTTTTGAACGATTCTTTGCTATTTTAAGTACACAATTATCACGTTTTACAACAAATCAAATATATTGACCTGTCCATCAATCTGAGATTCTTCCAGATTGTAAAATTTGCAAGCTATATAATCTGGATTCCAATCAATTTCCAGTTCGTATTGCAAGCACCTTGGAAATTTGCCACCATAGAAGAATCTGCAATCAGAACAGGTATGCTGATAAACTGTACCGCCAGATTGCTTATACATTTCGCTTATCTTCCTCATAGAATCACTCGCTTTACTCTTGATTTTCCTCTCGCTTTCTTCTTGAAGATACCATTTTTAACACAATCCCTCGGATCACATCCTCTACTATGTTCTTCAATCAAGATATAATCACAGGTTGCATTTGTACTCCATGCATTTTCGCTCTTGCTGTAATAGTCGCATTTCGAGCATTGTCTCCGCTTTAAGCCTATAATTTCAGTGCTTTTTAATTCTCTCCATGGTTTTCTATCTGGCAATTTCCCGCACCTCCCAATCTGGCAGTATCTATAATTTTTAAAAGGTCTGGACTTAGTTTTCTTCGTTCTTGTTCTCTTTGCACTTCTGCCCGGTATGTCCTTTGGAAATTTGATTGAACCACACTCCACCATGTACCATCCACATTTTCAGATACCGCCCATTCTCTAAGTTGTGCCGGGCTTGATACTGCTTTCTGAATGATTTTTGGAAGCTTATCAAACTCTGCTTCTGCATTATATGTAGAGTTCTGAATAGCTTTGCATACCTTTTCCCATGCTTCTGTTTCGTTCAACTCTTCCTTCTGCGGCGCAATGTTTTGTGCGCATTTCCTTAATGCGGCTATTGATGGCTCTTTCCATTCAGTCTGCATATATTTCTTTAATCCAAAACTTAAAAGCTTGTAATCTAGGTCTTTCAAAAGTCCATACCAAGTATCAAAAGCATATTGATCTGGCAGAAATGATGGAGAAGTGTACACAGCTTTCATTGCTTTTACGAGTACCGCCCATTCTTCTCTTGTCATACCCAATTATCCACCTCGCTTACCCTGTTTTGAATTTTCTCCATGTAGCTGCACGGTCTATTCGTAGACTTGTCTGCGTATTGCCCTTCAAATACTTTTGCGAAATTTCCAGGCTTTAAGAACCAGTCAAACGTAACCATCCAGCCATTTTTATTTTGCCCTTGTAGGAATGTGCTGCGTCGAATATTTTCAATCGCTTCCAGAATATCTTCAACACAGTTCTGACGGATTCTAGCTTTTACTGCCTGTTCTCGTTTTGGTGTCATTCTTTTTACAGGAGTAATACCGAATTCTTCCAGAGTATTCCATTCATCAATGGTTCGTTGGACGTCAGTCTGACGAATAGTATCTTTAGATACTATTAAATCATTTATATCTTTTTCTTTATCTTTATCTAATTCTGTATCTAAATCTAATTCTAAATCTTTATCTTTATTCTTATTCTGTTCCGTTACAGTAATGTTACTGTAACGTTTCTGTAACGTTACATCGTCTTTCTTGCAAAGCAATGCGGCCTTATTTTTTTGACGTTCACGATATTCTGCGACCCTTTTTCTGTTTTGATCTCGTATTTTCTCCAATTCGTCTGCACTTTGATGCTCTTCCCAGCCGGGAATAGAAAGTAATTCAGAATCTCTGGTAATCATCCCGAACTTTTCCAGAACTGTTAGTGCTAATTGAATAATGCTTTCCTCAAAATCCAATTCATCTGCAAGCATTTTTGTTGTGTATGGAATATTTTCAGTGAGGAAAATAATTCCGTTTGAATTGCATCTGCCAGCCATTGTCAAAAGCATTACCCAAATAAGAACAATATTGTTTCCCTCTGGCATTTTCCTTATTTGCTTAATTTTTCGGTTACTAAACATTTCAATCTCTATTTTAATCCAGCTTACTTTAGCCATTAATGTAATTGCCTCCTCCAATTCCTGGATTTTTCAAAAGTGTTTATCTCAATTCAACTTCAATTCCATTGATTTTCAGCTCTCCATTTACCGGAATTACAAGAGATGGAACGCCGTTTATTTCTTTCAATTCAATCAGAGCAATTTTATCTGGCTGGATGCAGATTGTTGCATCTGGCGTTACAATTTTTGCAGTTTTTGAATTATGGATATTGTCAAGGGCAACAGGCTCATTGCTGAAATACATTTCCCAGTTCTCTTTGAAATCTGATAACGTCTCGTCTGGAATTCCGCAATATCCAAAAATCTGTTCCATTTCGTCACATGATACAGTTATCATCTCCGGGCTGTCTTTCTTCTGTTCTTTCACTTCCTGTAATGATTCAACTAGACTTTCCGTGAAATTGAATGTTGTATTTCCTTCGAAATTGTCCATGATAAAATCCGAAAAAACATTGTTCTCATTCCCTGGTATACGTGGAATTGGTGTGCCAAGAACATTTTCGATGAAGTCTGGATGAATATTCTTTGTGTTTTTGTTGAAATACAATGTTCCATGAATATCAGTGCTTCTGTCATTGAATACAGGGAATAAGAATCCTGTTTCTGGTCTTGAGACTACCCAATCACGAATTCTGTCTTTGATGTTATTTTCAGCCACATCATAGCTAAGCCCAGCCTTTGAAAGATTCACCGGGCAAATGCTGCACAGAATGTGTTCATAAATTTCTTCTGATGCATCGTGCATTTCGGTTCCATCAGAAGCTTTTCCTGGAATATCATATACTGCATGAATGAGAACTATGTAGTAATTTTCTGGATAATCGTAATTTTCAATCACTTTGTCGTAAAACTCATCCAAAAGATCATCATCTTTAAGCTTACTTGCTCTGATCCGCATAAGAAATTCCTGTGTTCCACCCTCTTTTTCCTGTGCTAATGGGAATTCAAGATTCATAAGGCTTTTTCCAAGTCTGCCAGACATGGTTTTCTTGAAAATGTCAAAATACTTAAACATTTCTTCCTCTGGAAGGGAAAGGAAAGCTTCTTTAATTTTGGTTTTCTTATTTTTTTCTGCATCCACATAACAACCACAAATGCGTGTGATTGCACAATTGGCTGGTGTAAACTGCTTCTTGATCTCTGTGATTTCTTTCTTATTCATGATTAATCCTCCCTATTTCTATTTTTATTTTTGATTTTTTCATAATAAAAAGTCACATCATCTGTAACAATTCTAACAATTCCAAACCTTTCTCCTACTTGAAACGGAATGCTATCCCTCATAAGTCTTTTTGGAATCCCAGAAAGATATTTTCTAAATTCTTCTGGTTTTAAAGCTGATTTGTAATGATTGCAAGAGCGACACGCAGGAAGCATATTGGAAATATCGTCCTCTCCGCCACAACGTATAGGATTTACGTGGTCTACTTGCATATCTTTATATTCCAATGCGCAACCACAGTAAGCGCAATACCCTTTGCATTTTTCATATACTTTCATGCGCTCTTCTTTTGATAATTTTCGCCTTTTTGGAATTTTCATATTTTCGCCTCCAGATTGTTATTTTTGATAGTATGAACAGACTATAAATAGAATCCAAAATGCACATAAGCACAATGCGTTTTCAATGTAATAAATTCTAATAGACACAGTAACAGCGGCTAAAATCCATACAATTGTTTTGACGATGCAGCTATAATAATTCTTTTTGACTAATTCTTTTTACCTCTCTCGCCTGTTTCTTCTCAATCCACTTATTGATTTTTTCATCGGAAATCATGTACATTTGCTTTAACATTTCGATGCAGATCAACACATCTGCAATTTCTTCTATCATGTTATCACGGTCGATTTTTCCGCGTTTTGCCTTGCTAATTGCCTGGATGAGTTCGGCGCATTCTTCCATACAGACTGTACTTTGATTATTTTTGCCGTAATGCAAAATACTTTCTGCGATAACACCTTTATTAATCTTTATCCCTGTGATTAATCCGGCAAGAGCCTTTGCTCCAGAATCACACGCCCATGCTTCTTTGAGATAGTTCTTCTACCATTCATCTTTGATTTCTGAATTTCCCAAGAAACATAAATGCTGGTCTCTCATATCTGATAAGATGTCTTTTGCTTCTTCTGGTTTCATGTTAATCCTCCAAATTAAATTCCTTCTTAATGGAATCGTAATCAATGAATACTTTTTTCTTTTTTCGCATTTTTCGCATTCCAAAATAGCTTTCTCAGTATCCAACTGATACCAAACCAATTTGTATTTATGCGGCTTGCAGAGACACTTGATTTTGCAACCACTCTTTCTCCATTTGTTGAATTTATTGATTGTTGCGCAAAGTAATCCGTAAATAGTAACAGCAACTACACACGTTCCAAACGCCATAATAATTTGTTTTATCACTTCAATCATTATTCTTCATCTCCTCCAACTTCTCAGCTTCCTCGTGGGTGAGAAATACTATTCTTCCAATATCTTCTAAACGGTAGCAACTTTCTCCCATATCTTCTTTGCCTATTGCGTCAAACCTTACAGCACGTTCATTTTTGTAACAGAGAAAATGAATTTCTGAAACAGTCATCGGAATAATCGGTTGCTTGGCTCCGGCATTCACTCTATAAACCGTGTCTCCAACCTTACACGGCAATCTTACAAGCAAGCCCTGTTCTTCTAAGTCTTCAAGTTCTGCCAATCTATTAATCATTTTTTTCATTGTATTGCAATCTCCTGTCCCTTTTGAGCAATTATCGCAATATGAACTGCACATAATGCTTCGGCGTTCGTTATATGTGATTCTTGAAAAATCTCTTTTTGTTAATCTCTCCATCTACTTCACCTCTTGAAATCTTTTCATAAATAGAATTTTCCACGATTCGTCTACTTCCACAAAATTTTCTTTTTCATACTCTGCGATCGCATTTTTAAGGTTCAAAATTTCCTGTTTAAAAGGTTCACTTTCCTGCTCTAAATATTTATTCTTTTCAAATCGTTTGCAATACTGCTCATGTGTCATCTGTTTGGTTTTCATGCTGTATTCACATACTCCTGTAGTAGAAGCCAATTTGAAAACTCTTTTGGCGCATTCGTAGTTATCTTTATCTACTCGCTCAGGCAAAGCCCAGACTAAAAAAGAAGCACACTCGCAACACTTTACTTTCTTGCTCATCTAATTCACCTCTTCCATCCAATCCTGAAATTCTTTCATACAATCGGGGCATAAATCCATAGCGGTATGTGAATAAAATTTTCTTTGAAAGTCCAAATTTAATGTCATAACCCCGTTAGGATTCTTTTCATCCTTCTTAAAATTGTACTCATCGTACAGTTTTTCACATCTGTCACATTTCTTTGCGCATGCCATTAATCCATTCCTCCTGTAATCTTATCAATACACTGATTCCAACCCTCCGCAAAGCCAGCATCAGATGTATTGGCTGGATAATCTCCATTATCTTTCTCTGGCAAGTCCATAAGTGGACACCAATCGGGCCTTGATTTGCTTTCGCAATCATAATGTTCTTCTGTCATCAGAATTACGTCATAATATAAACAGTCAGCTAATTCACAGCATCCCTCATATTCAAGATTTCCACAATATTCAGTTCCGAACGGGCAGCCATAACAATTTTCTGGCGTGTCAATCACTAATACTGATTTGCTCATTCAACTCCACCGCCTTTCACGATTTCGATTGCCCTGCTCAGTCCAGCATTGTATCCTTGATGCACATCAGATAAAATACATTCTGATTCAATGAATTTATCTCTTTCCAATTCGCTAATAGCCTTATCCACATCAAAAACTGTCGGTTGCTCATTGACACAATCAATAAACTCTTTCTGGTCGGAACTAATACTTGTTCCAATTTCCCAAATTTTGATGTATTTAATTAATTCGTCAGCATCAATCAGTCTACTCATTCAGTTTCACCGCCTTTTATAATTTCATCAATTATTGTATCTTCTTCTATGCAATATTTTTCAAATAAATAATTCTCTAATTGTTCCACAACCTTATCCACATCAAAAGCTGTCGGCTGCTCGTCAACAATATGTATATATCTGTCTATAATCTTCTGTATTGGTTCTCCTAAGATATTTTGAAGCAGTATGTCTTTTTTTAGTTTATCTGCGTCAATTAACCGCATTTCTTAGTCCTCCTTATATGGTTCTAGAAGCGGCTGCCATGCCGTAATATCAATCCAATCATAATTGCTATCAAGATAATATCCGTCACAATCAATAAAGCTTGTATCCTGCCATGTTGTTTCTCCATTAGTAACCAATATTTCTTGTCCATCATCTGGCATTTTGCAGTCAAGCATATACTGTATATTTTTTGAAATGGATTCTTCTGCACGTTCTTTTTCTGATATCTGATGATATTTTACCGGAATCCAACCATTTTCTTTCTCGTCCTGTTCCAGATCGCTCAGAAGAGTATTCACGATATCCAGCGCACTCCCTGGAAGCCCATGCTTATACTGCGATTTCTTTTCTATCTCAGCTTTGTATTGCTCTAATCTGTTTCGTACTCTGCTCATACTTCCACCTCACTATCCTCTGGCATCTGGAACGTCATTTCTTTTTTGAGCATTTCTCCAAGTTCTCCAGCATGTGCTTTGTTTTCTTCCGTTTTTGGCTTCATACTTAATATCCTACATACTTCTGGAATTACATATTTTGTGTATTCCGAATCTCCGTATGCTTCCTGGATCATATCCAGTACTTTCATGGCTTTTTCTTTGGTGGAATATTTTCCTAAAATAAGATATCCTCCATTTCTCTGTGCATCCTGCAAACTCCAACATATAACATTCAACGAATCTGGGAGCTTTAGATTTATTACAATGTTTTCAAACTTTACCAGTGCTGTTTTATCCTGGCTTCTGATTAACATTTTGTGTCCTCCTTATTCGATAAAATTTGTTCCGCACTGACAATGATAACTAATATGTCCGTTATACTTACTTACATTTGCCATTACCTTTCTACCGCATGAAAAGCAAGTTACCTCTTTCGTTAGTGGTTTTTCGTATTCTTCTACTTCTTTATCTTGAATAAACCTCTGACCACACCAGTGGCATTGTTCAGTGCTATATGGCATTTCTCCACAAAGAGGGCATTCTGGAATTATTCCGTAACCATCATTTATGATAGGGAGTTTGATTGGTTTTCGCTTTGAATAGATGTTCCAGAGTTCTTTTCTTCGGTTTTCTTCGTCCTGCGTCTTTAACGCTTGGTACTTCTTTTCCTCTTCTTTGTCCCAGTAAATGACACAAGCTTTATCTTCCGGTGAAATGTCTTTGGTGTACGGCTGTATTATGCAACGATATCCTGTTTCGCCTTTTCTTTTTCTTGGCTCGCATCTTACACAGCCACCGCATTTTTTATCCAAAAATTCTTCTGGATAAATGCTTGTGCTGGAACGTCTTTCTCTTTCTGGCATTCCATCGCTGAATTTAATTTCACTCATTTTCATCCTCACTTTCCCCATGTAAGCAACTGGCACGCTATTGTGCAGTTGGTACATGATTTTAATACTCAATAAAATCAGATAATTCCATCTGACCAACTACGTTGTTATCTTGCATCCACCATAGATAAACTTCTTCGCCGCAACTCCACTTCGTATCTTTTCCACGTCTCCGGCGTTCCTCAATCATTCTGTCAAAAGCACGTATATAGGCTTGCTTGTATTTTGGGAAATCATACATTTCCTTTTCCCTCTGCTTCTTCGATGCAAGCGGACAGCCTAAGCAACCTAACCTATTATATCCGCATTGGTACAGCTCACATACCTGAATATCTTTTTCACCAATGAACTGCCAGATATTTTGATCTGTCCAGTCAATAATTGGATTAACTACTGTCTTTGCTTTCATCTGGCAATTTTCAAACAACCTTCGAGTATTATCATTATCGGTGATAAGCATTTTTTCGTCAGAAACGCCGATACTTTTGCTTGCTGTCTGTCCTAATACTTCAAATGGGCTTCTATTACTTCTCTTGCTACTTTCAGACCATCTAACGCCTGTTGCAATCATTCTGTTAGGATTCCCACCTTCTTTCAGTTCTGAACAGCAATACCGAACAATTCTGGTAGGTGGCATTAGTTTTCTTGGAATAAGATTCCACATTGTAAGACGGTTGCCGTTTTCCTGCACATGATAATCAATCTCGCATTTGATGCCTTTGTCCGTCAATTCAGAAAACGTATTCTTGATATGCCTTACTGTCTGCGGTGCATCAACAGTGGTATGTGAGTTATGTACTTCAAACGGGATTCCAGACATTCTGAATAGTTCAAGAAGCACATCTGAATCCTTTCCGCCGGAATACTCACATACAAGTGGTTTGTTATAATGTTTCAACGAGAGATCAGACGCAAGCCGGATTCTTTCAATTGCTTTTTGTTCTAAATCCATAATATTTACACTCCAAATCTTCTAACCAATTCTTTATTCAAATCTGGGATTCTTACATCTGTTTCAGATTCCAATTCCTCAATCATGCTCATAAAGCTTCTTTCGCCACGGTTCGCTTGTCCCACAAACTCATTTGCACAATTGATTACGTCTAAAAGCCTTTTGGTTGAAAATCCATGCAGTTTTCTTAATGCCAACATCATAGTTACGGAATTGATCGTATTCGCCCAGTCATCACCAGTATTGAATCCATCGTTATAGGCTTGATCTTGCATGATTTCCAACTCTTTACGTGAGTTCTGCATGGCTCTGGCGAATGCCTGTGACATTTGATTGTCACAAGCCAGCACCCTATTTTTCTTTGGTGCTTTCATCTTTAATTTGCTTCCCATATTTTTCCCTTTCGTATCTGTATTCCGTCAAACGGTATGCTCTCGATATTCCCGGATGTTCTGTGGCAATCAGAGAATCCATCTCCAATTGCCGCATATGTCTCTGGACAGTGCATTTTGTGAGGTCTGTCCCATCCATGATTTCTTCGTAAGAAGGCATATATCCGTGTTTCTCAAAATACTCCACCAGAAATCTGTAAATATCGTTTCTGGCAGATTGTCCCTCATTATATTTCCTCTGACGGTAATTCATACGCAAAACGGCTCATCTGCCGCAGTATTACTTTTTTCTTCACGCATTTTATTTAATCTTTCCGCAGCTTTCTTCTTTGTTTCATCGGAATATTTTCTTGGTGGATTGATTTTAATGTAGGAATACGGCAAGTGAGCGAAAATAGATCCATCATTATTTCTGGCAAGAATTTTCACATCATCTGGAAATTCCTTTTCTAATTCCTCACATCTGTTCTTCCAGGAACTTCCGTTCTTAGCAGTAACCCCTACATAATCTCTTCCGGGAATCCACTCAATTACACATTCGTTTGTGTTTTCTGACACAAAACTCACCTCTATTCATTTTTTATTTTTTATCTTTTGAATTTAGCCAGTAGAACTACTGGTGTGTTAGAATCAGTGATAATTTTCTTCATTGAGTAAGTCGTTGAATTTTTCCAACGCCTTAATAGATACTTTGTTATTTGCTTTTTCTGGTCTGATTGATACGTTTAAGTGAGTATCAATGATGTGTTTTAATTCTCTTGCAAGGGTTTTCTTGCCTTGTTGAAGTCCATCTCTATAACCTTTTGCTGGGCGAAATTCATTGATTTTTTCTTTTCCTTCTCCTTGGCTCCCAGAGGTTTTATTATATCTGCATTGATATCCTTTTTTGGTGTACTCCAATATCCAGTATTGTTCCATTTTATCAAGCTGTTCGACAGGATAATGGATAAAATTTATTTTCCACCCAAAAGGATTTTCTTCGCTGTAAAATCCCCTTTTCTTTATTGATAAATCAATGTGCTGATACCCAGTAAGGTGTGAACACATCCTCTGAATTATATGTACCGCCTGACCTATATAAAAGTATGGGATTTTATTTTCATCAGTTCTGGTTAAAAAATATATTCCGCTCCCATCGTCAAGTTTCGGATTGATTTTTAGAAGCCTTTTTCTGTTCGTTGCTTCAATAGCTTTTGCCTGTCTAAGTTTTTTATAATCCAACCGGAATCACCCTTTTTCAATCTGGTCAATTAGTTTCTTGCATTCATCTTTAACATAGGCAAGTGAACGAATTTTGCAATCTGGATCTTTATTTAATTCTCGCCAGCAATCTCCCATTATTTTAAGCATTTTTTTGAAGCCTGGTTCTTCCCCGAAATACTGTTCTGCTGTCTCAATATCATAACCATCGAAACAATGAGCGCAGTCAAATCCAATCCACCATATATCATCATCGTCACAATCGTGTAGAAATGGTTCTGAATAAGTAACTCCACCATGACAGTCAAGATAACCTAAATCATCAACACTTTTCTTTGCTAACTTATGGTTGTAAGGCACTCCAACATATCCGCATCTGTATGCTCCAGGCATAAACAGGACTACATATGAATAACCTTTGTATGTAGATTTTGTTTCTAAAACTGGTTTCATTTAATCACTTCCATTCATCTTCATCCTCATCTTCGCCATCATCATAGCAACCATTTTCCATTATTTCTTTAAATGTAGCTATTGCTTTTCTATACCTGTCGTGTAAAACATCTTCTTTTTGCTCAAGATTTGCAATTACCTTTTTACGTTCTTCGATTTCTTTAAGCAGCGCTGCGTTCTCTTCTTCAAGATTGTATCTGGCAATACGTTTCATGGTTGTTGGGTCAAGTTTTACAATTTCCTTTCCAGTAACGTAAAGAGTTGTTGGATTCATTATTGCCGGCGCATACGTTCTTGTCTCGCCATAAACCGATGTAGTTTCTATTTGTTCTGGTGGTTCAGTAATATCCTCAATGGATTCAACATCAAAGCACATCATTTTCTGATTGCTAAAATAAATAATCTGTCCTGTTTGTACCATTTTATCACTCCTTTTATCCAAACGCTACCTGTCCATTATTCTGCATATAAATCATCGGTGCAACTTTGCGTTCTCCAATTTTCAGATACGGACAATTTGCTTTCACAAGTGCTTCTGCCATAACCGGAACCACACTATTTCCGATTCTTGCTACTTGTTTCGCAATCGGGTAATTTCTCCACTTGTAGTCTCGGTCAATTATGTAATCTTTCGGAAACCCTTGCATTACCTTTAATTCTTCTGGCTTTAACATTCTTAGAAAAATATCTGATATGATATATTTCTCTCCATGGATATCGACCAGGACATTTACCAGTCCAAACCTGTCTTTTGTTGTAATGGTTCCAAGCGGTTCATTCAATACCTGTCCGCATCCCGTCCCATAATATTTAACCAGAAAAGCAGATATTACCCCGAAGTGACCGGGCGATGTGGTTATTGTATGCAATGGCTCATCACAGCCTTGACCGATTCCAGTCTTGTAATATTTCGTGATAAAAGCTGTCACGAGACCATATCTGTTTGAAGTATCAATAGTCTTAATTGGTTCAGTCAGCAATTGTCCTCTGGAATCCCCTTTTCTGGTTTCTCCATGATACTGAATGATAAACGCCAGTGCATTCTTGTTCCTTACAATGTATGGCTCTGGATTATCAACGATATATTTCTTGATTCCATTTGCAATGCGTTTCTGTGTTGCTTCTGCCAATGGTTTCTGGCGGTCAAATATACTTTTTCCTAAGTCCGACCAATCAATGTAGTCTCCACACTGCTCATATGGTTTCAGACCGTCTGTACCAAAACGATTATGAGTAGGCTTTGGCCATATTATCTGCTTTCCATCCCTACGAAACACCGCATACCAACGTTTTCTTGTAGTTGGCGCTCCGTAATCCGCAGCTACCAGTTCTTGACTGTCAAATTCATAACCGATATTTTCCATTGCTGAAATAAATTTTCGGTAATCTTCCCCGGCTTTTTCTTTTATTGGATGTCCTTTATCATCAAGTGGCCCCCATTGCTGTATTTCTTCCACATTTTCCATAATGATTACATCTGGAAGAATTGCTTTAGCGTGTTTATACACTGCCCATGGAAGAATGCGAAGCCCATGTTTTCTTGGCTGACCGCCTTTTGCTTTTGAATGGCTTGTACAGTCTGGAGAAGCCCACATCAATGCTACGTGCTGATTTCCGACATATTTCTGCAAATCTACTTTGAAAATATCTTCTGTCAGATGTAGCGTTCCGGGATGATTAGTCTTGTGCATTAGAATTGCATCTGGATCATGGTTAATTGCTATGTCTACAGGTCTACCAAGTGCCATTTCAATGCCTACTGATGCGCCGCCGCCCCCGGCAAAGCAATCTATAATTAAGTCTTTCATTTCATCTCCTTAACTAAACGGAAATTCATCTTCCATACCGCCTAAATCCGGCACATCCATGAAACTAGGTTCTGGCGGTGGTACTGGTCGTGTATCTGTTTCCTGTGTTTGTGGTGACTGGCTTTTTCTCTCTGCAAATTCATGTTCTGCAACAAGGCAATCATTTGAGTAGACTTTTTCGCCATTTTTGTTCGTATAGTTTCCAGTCTGCCATTCTCCACGCACATTTACTTTCGTGCCTTTTTTAAGATATTTCTCTGCGAATTCTGCATTTTTTCCAAGACATACGCAAGCGATAAAGTCTGATTTTCTTTCTGTATTCTTTTTCACTCTTCTCTCGACAGCCAAAATATATCTTGCAATTTTGGTGTCATTCGTTCCCATTCTGATATCTGGGTCAGCGGTTAATCTTCCAGAAAGAATAACAATATTCACAATTTATCACCTCTCAATCTGAATGTCGCATCTAATAAGTGCGTGTTTGATTTTCTTTGTATTCCCTGTTACAATTTCTTCTTTCCCTATAACAAAGGAAATATCATCTTCTGTTACATTGAATCCTTTTGTTTTTATATGCTCCATGATGATTTCTTTGATTTCCTCTGCACAAATTCCGATTGTTATTTCCAATGGTATTACCTCCCTGGTTTGTAAGCTGGTGGCATTGGTTGCCATGCAATGACTGGGTAATACGCAAACCCATACGCTTCTACGCTTCCCCATTCGCCGTCTCCTAAATAAGTAAGACTTGTTGGAAGAACAGCTCCATCAATTGTAACTGCATATTCTTTCCAATCTCCCGGGTTTTCTTCCTTGTTTGGTTCCGGTGGTAACTTCACTTCTGTTGGAATCCACATATCCGCAGGACTGTAGGAAAAAATCAATTCTTCAACTTTCTTGATTGCATCATTCCATCCTTTATCGTACTTGCATTCCTGTTCAGAAGGTTCTGACTTTTTCAGTTTATCAAGTGTTTTTAAGAAGATTTTCATTAATAACTATCCTCCTTTGGCTTTTCAAATGAAATACTAATCGGCATTTTCCATTCGGATTCTGTATTTTTAACGACAGCCTGTAAGAAAGAAGTAGTAATGCTCTTTATGAAATCTGCACTTTTTAACTGCTTTCTTATTACTTCTGCAAATTCCTCACGATTTTCATTTACATATTTTTCAATTTCCTCCTTTACTGTGGTTTTTACAATATCTTCTGCGAGCCAATCAAAATATGGTTTTGCTCTCCAATTGTCTTTACCTACAAATTCGCCACGTTCATTAACATATTTATTCGTCATTGTTTTTATTGCATCACGAACAATAACAGATGGTTCGCCTAATGCCTTTACGATTCCGGCATGAACTTCTTCCTGTATTGCTGCTTTTATTACATCGTCACTGATATTTAAACTCATCATATTTCCCATAGCTAATCCTCCTTGACTTTCTCAATAGTTTCTTTTATTGCTTCTTTCACAGCCTTGGTTTTAATCATCTTATCTGCCAAGGATTTTGCTGCTTCCTGCACGATCACGCTTTCGTTCTTTTCTAGTATCTCGGAAATATGAGAATGTATCATCCTACGCAACGGCTCATTGGTTTCTCTACTACCATATAACTCTTTTTTATAAATAACTCCTTTGATTTCTTTAGTAATCTTTTCAACTACCCTGTCCTCAACATTTTTACGGATTTCCTGTGCAATTTCTTCCTCGTTAATGCCAATTGTTACTGGTACACTGAATACGCTCATTAGATGCCTCCTTTAATACTTATCAATCTCAATTTCTTTATCGTTGCAAAATTTATCTGACTCTTTAACGATAGAAGAAACTTTTTCGGAAATAACTTTTTGTGCTCTTTTAACTGCTTCTTCAAAGTCCTCAGTGTCAAGGCAGTAGTCTTCTATTCCCATCCATCGGCAGCTAAGAAACCAGTCATCACCAACGCCGATTATTTTATGAATCGCAATTTTAAGAGAGCTGTCTTTTAACTCAAAAATAGTTCTTTTAGTATTTACTTTGAATTTCATATTTCTCCTTTCAAAACGGACATAAGTCCAAGTTAATTTCCAGTCCAGGTGTTGCAATCTGAACCAGTGCATCATCCCAAACCACCGCTTCTTTTATCTCCTTCAGAATCTGTTCCGGGTCAGCTGCTTCATTACTCAAATGCACCAATGTTACCGTCCGTAATGCCGCCGTATGGTTTGTATTTACTAGGCTTTTGCAAGTATCTAAGGAACAATGCCCTTTAAGCCTGTGCGTGTAATTTTCGGCTGTTTTGTCAACCAATTCTCCACAATAGTTGCACTCAATAACCAAGTGATTCAATCGCATTGCCTTGAAGTTGTACTTGCAGTATTCAAAGTCAGTCATGTACAACAACTTTCCCATTTCTTCATGTTCCACGATATACCCATAATTGAAACATTGAATAAGTTGCCCTGTGTCCTTATCCCTTGTAGTATGCGGCAAATAGAACGGTATTACTGTAAACGAACCAACCAGAAACGATCTTTTCTCTGGAACGCCTTTCATTAATTCGCCGGTGATGATTTGCAGATGTTCCACGGTTTCATCATTGGTGTAAATCTGAATACCAGCATTCATCAGTTCCCGAAATGATTTGATGTGATCTCCATGCTCATGACTAAGCAATACACCAGAAACATCACTTGTTCTGTAGTCAATAGCCTTTAGAATGTCTTTGTATCTGCATCCGCAGTCCAGAAGAAGTATTTCTCCTGTGTTTGATTTCAGAACATAGCAGTTTCCATGGGTACTTCCTGTGTTTACTACTCGCATGAACATTTTTCATCACCTCTTTTCATTCTTTTCTTAACATCCAAATCCATGCTGTGGCATAATTTAATACAATTCCCATGCAGCATATTGTTTTTACACGCATTATATTTTTCTTGAAATTTTTCTTCTGTCATTTCGCCATTATTCACAGCTCTAATCCAATTTCGAATCTTCCTGTGTGTTTTTCTTTTTTTATCTCCTCGAAGTTTTCTAATATATTTCCCATCGGAGGTTACATAATGGTGAAAGCCAAGATAGCACAATCCCATTTTAAATGGCACAATCTGTGATTTGGTATTCAATTCTAATTTAAGGCTTTCAACCATGAGTTGGATAGCTTCAAGTATTTCTCTGGCTTCTTCTTTACTTTTACAAATCACATAGAAATAATCGTTATACCTTCCGTAATGCTGTATTCCGTATTCAATTGTTATCATTTGATCCAGTGAATGCAGTAACAACAATGCGTATTTCTGATTAACTTGATTTCCAAGCGGAAGTCCTGGATTTTCGGTGCTGTCAATAAATAGATGATTTAACCATACTGTAAATTCATCATCAAAATAGTAATCCACCACGTCTTTCATGATTTCATGATCTATGCTGTAAAAATATTTACGAATATCGCATTTTACAATCCAGCCATTTAAACCATTTTTACTGTAAAATTCCAACATATGATCTCGCAGACCATCCATTGCCATATAATGACCTTTTCCGATTTGTCCTGCTGTGTTCCATTTTATAAAAATATTATTTAATTTCGGCGTAAGAATGTAGTCTGAAAAGCATCTCTGTACCGTCTTGTCTTTGAAAGAACACGATTCTATGATGCGTTCTTTCGGCTCATATATTTTGAATTTATTATACGGTGCTATGGAATACGTTTGATTTTCCAATTGTTCCTTCAATGTTTGGATTCCTTCCAACGCCATAATAGAAAACCTGGCAGTGCCGGAATTGAATTTCTTATCTGCCTTAACTCGTTTGTAAGATGAATACAAGTTTTCAAAATTTGCCACAATTTCTTTATCCATTTATTTTGTTCCTTTATATTTATCCATTGCGGAAAGGTTATGCATTTGCTTGTATCTATTCGGATTTCAGCTTTCTGCTTACTCTGTCTGCCTGTGATACAGGTTGGGTGAACACCGTAGTCATTGTTACAGTTATTGTTGTTGACGTTACCCGAGGAGGAAACAACGGCTACGCTACTCCATCCGCGTTCTTTTGTTGACCAAGATGTACATGTCCAATACCAGTCATTAAGTTTTTTGTTCGGAGTCAATTCCGTATATTTTCTTGCTTCATCAAATGTAAGAGGTCTGATTTTACATTTCACCGAAACGCCTGTATTCTGACCGTCGACCGTAATAAGATCTGCTTCATGTGTTTCAATATTCTCCGCACCAAATTCCTCTTCAAAATTCGCTAAAATTTCCGTGTCACAAAGTTCTTTTAATTCAGACTCTAAATAATCTGCATTATCCCCGAATTTTACATTTTCTTTTACAAGGTCAAAAGAAACTATCTTGGTGGTGTTTTCATACTGTTCCAGCACTTTGTATTTTCTTTTACCTGTAGTTTGAAATACATCACCAGGTTTCAACTCTGATAATTTGATTTTCCCCTGCTTCTCTAAAAAGTTCAACCAGTTCTTTTGCTTTCTTTAAAATTTCATTCATAACTATTATCCCTCCTAGTTTTCCTCATTCACTACAATACCGCCGTGGATAATAACTCTCTTTCCGTCCGAATCATCAAAGTAAACTTCGTTCTCGGATTCGGAAACATCAAACTTTCCAGACCAGGACTTGATTTTACCACCGTTGTAATCGTAAACAGTTACGGTACGATTCAAACCACCGTCAATATCACTGGATAGTGATTTCAATGATCTACTACAGGAAGAACAACCGCTAAACATTGTGATTGCTGTAACCCCTGTGATTAATACTGCTGTCTTAATACATTTATGCTTCATTTTGGCTCTCCTTTTACATTGTAAGTCGGATTATAATGAGTACCACATATGTAATAACATTTAAAAGAATAATTAAATTGGTTCGATTGTATTCATTTTTTCGAATAAAAGTTACTATCCATCCCAAAAGTGCTATTGAAAGTAAAATAATAAGCACAATTGTGTGAGCTGCCATCCTACATTTCCTCCTGGCTCATAAATGACGGAATTTCTGTTTCCACTGGCTCTGCTGCCGGAACTTGTTCTTTCTCGGCGGTCTTTACAACTTCTGCGACTGTTGGATGTTTAGGCTGTTCTTCGATTTCCGCTGGCTCGTCTGGGATAAATTCTTCTGAATTGGCGTTCTGCTCGATTTCTTCCTGTACTTCTCTGTATGTGGCATCCATCATGTTGTATTCGTAAGCCTGCACTGGATTGTCCCATCTCTTAGGAATAGACTTCATAATGTTGTTTCGCATCTTACGAATAATCATTGATTCTCTGGATTGTGTTTCATAATAAGACGGTGAAATATACGGTCTTAATTCCTCACAATCAATGATTGCTTCCAGTTCTCCAATGTCAGCGACCTTTTTCATGATCTCTTTCTTCTTTTCTTCAATTTGAGCTTTCTGCGAATCTGTAGCTTTATATCTGTCCGCACAAATTCCAAACGTTTCATTCTGGAGATTATTCTTGATGTGTGCTGCAAGATTCTTCAGTACATCTGCTCTTTCGCAAGAAAGATATTCAATATGTCCGTCCTTATACTGAATCGGATATACGATACGCACTACCTTACCTACACCAGACTCTTCCCATTCTGGCGGTGTGATTTCCACACCCTTATGTCTTGGTGGGATATACTTATCACCTTCTCTGACTTTCCAGTACGGGAATACTTTAGCTACATCGACACCATATCTACTTACAAGAGCGTCATTTCCATCGCCCTCAATCGCAAATTCGATTTTCTTCTCCCACTGAGGTTTCTGCCCTTTCGCCGCTATGTTTACGTTTCTGATTTGGAAATAACACTCTCTCGGCTGTGCATTTGCATTCAGTTTCAATGCTGCTACTTTGCTCAGAATGAATTTAAGGTTGGAGCCATTTATTGCCTCAAAACTTACTCCGCTCTCATGCACCATCTGGAAAATAGATCCCATTGCCGCTACTACGCAATCTTTTGAGTAGGAATCAAATTCCATTCCTCTTGAAGTCAAATCTCTTTCCATTAAATCAACATACCGATTTGTATAGTAGGAAAGCTGTGTGTTAAATGTTGCTACTTGTGTGTTTTCTGCCATTTTAATTCTCCTTTTCTTTATTTATATGCTCAGTGGCATATGAAACAGGATGAAATAATTTGTCCTATGTTGAATTGTAATTTCCTGTTCTTTCATTAACTGTTTTATTTTTCCCTGTTGTGCTTTCCGGGCATTCACCCGGATTCATATGCCACCGATTTTTTATTTACTCTACGTGGAATCTTCCATAACCGCTTGTTCTGCCAGACCCGATGCCACATCCAAATCCTGCAAGCTGAATAATATTAACGATCTGCTCAATGGAATAAATATTATCTACATATGCAAGTTCGATTTCTGCTGACCATCCGGTAAATCTGTTTAAATGTACAAGAACAGGTTTTCCTTTCTTTGGTGACATTAGTTTTTCGTCAATGTAATGCTCAGCAAACTTAATCGGTATTAAACCTCCTTTGGCGATAATATTTACTCCAGCTTTGAACTTTAGCATTTTCCCCTCCTGTTTCTGCATAGGTGCCTGTGTATAGCAATGAAAGATGTTCTGTATTGTCTTGTTCTCTGATTTTCCGTTCTTTATAATCATATATTTCGGTATAATGGCAACTTTCATTGCCATGCAACGACACCTATGCTTTTTGATTTTTTATTTAGATTCTTTTCACTCTCAAATCATCATCCGTCACTCTTAGGACAATCATTTGCTGTTCAACCCTAGGAAGTCTGGTTGCGTTTACGCTCTCGCTATTGTCAACAAAAATCGGCAAATTCAAATCGTTCAAAGCCTGTAAACCTCTAAGCAAATCAATGTCGCACAAGATTTTGTCAGAATAATTCAAACCATCAAAGTAATTCACTCCATTACAGATCATCTTGCAAGTCTCCACTGGGTTCCCATCAATCGTGTAATCAAGGAAACTGAACTGGAAATGTTTAAAGTATGGATTGATTTTCTCTGCCAGTGCCTTATTTTTCTGAATTGAGAAGTTGAGAACGGTGTCGATGTTCTTTTCAATATCAGCTTGTACCTGTCCAAGGCTTTTCAGTTCCTCATTCAGTTCGGCTACTCGCTTTTCTTTCTCTGTGACTGCTGCCTGTGCAATCTTAATATCTGCATCCACATTGGAAATCTGTTTCATAACATTGCTGATCTGAATTCTCAATTCCTGTTTCTTTCCAGGAACATCATCAAATGATTTCAGTTTCTCTTCAAGTTCTGCAATTCTCGCTGTAACCGCAAGATATTCTTCATCATTTGTCATATCTACAGATTCTGGAAGCTCCGTAAATTTGGACTGTTCTTCCTTAATCTGCTTAGTGAGTTCAGAAACTTCATCCTGTGCCGCACTGATTTCCGACTGCAATTTGTTGATTTCCTCGTTAGTTTTCTTTAATTTTGCAGCGGAAGTATTTCCAAGGTCGCAGACATATTTAAGCTTTTCCTGCTTCTCCGATTCAAAGGATTCTTTTACTTTCAACTGTGCTTCAATTCTGGCTTTCTTTTTTTCTTCAAAGGAAGCTCTCAATTCGGCAATCTGTTCATCTGGCAGTTCCTGTCCACAGGTCGGGCAAATGGTATCAGAATCATTGAATGTTTCAGCTTCAATAGCTTTCAGTTCAGAATCATCCCACTCCATTTCTTTGATTCTCGGATAGTCCTGTCTGGCTCTATCCAAGTCAGCTTTTGCCTGTTGTGCTTCCCTTATGTGGTTGCCCAGTTCCATTCCAATAATACGAATGCTTGATTCCTTTTCTGATTTTTTTAACATAAGTTCGGAAACTGTATCAGAAATAAATTTTTGTCTGGCTCTTAACCATTCATTCGCCTTGCTAACCAGACCGTCCCTGGAAGATTTCAAACCACGGATTTCATATGAAAGACTGTCATAGCCTTTTGCTGAATCTTCAAGAATCCGTTCCTGTTCTTCCAGTTTGGAAAGTTCCGCATTAAGCTCCTGTTTTTGGGATTCTATGGAGGAAGTATCTTCTGCTTCAACGCTTCGATTGGTTTCATATGCAATCTCCGTGTTTTTGGCATCCACCTTTTTCTTCTGTGCATTCAGTTCCTTTCGGAGCTTCTTCAAGGTATCTTCTACGGAATGTCCTTTTGTAATTTCTTCCACATGAGCGTACTGTGGATTGTCGGTCATAAACTGTGCTAGATCAAAACCAGACATTTTTTCCAGAACCTTTCTGGCTTCTGCGGTTGACTTCTGCAATGTGTCCAGAAATGGTTTTGGATTACTGCATATCAGAAGCGTTGAAGGTTCTGCTATTGACTGGATGAACTCGGTGTAATCCTTTGATTTAGCCGGGAATCCGTCAATTTCATAAGAAGTTTCATTTCCATCGAATACCTCTTTGGACTGTCCCCTTGGTTTTCTCCACTTCTGTTTTGTGATTTTGCGGATCACTTTTTCTTTTCCATCAATCGAAAGTGTAAGTTCTCTTACAACATCAACCTTTGGCACTTCTACACCATTTTCTTTTCTACGAATAGAATTCGGTTCTGTACCATTTGCCATCTTTCCTGTCAGAACATCCAAATATGCGTCCTGCAACGTGGATTTTCCTTCTCTGTTTCTGCCAGAAATCTCTGTTCTTGGAAACAAATCTACAGACTTACTTGAAAACTTCTTGTAATTCTCCAACGAAATCTTTTTCACTTCCACTTTCATGCTCGATTATCCTCCCTATTGATACCTCATATGCAGTTCTAAGCTCTACTTCATCACCAGATAATTTTTTATGATAAATCCGGCTCTGGATTCTTCCGATTATTTTTACGAAATCTCCAACCTTGAAATCATCAGCTTCTCTGGCTTCCTTCCACCATGCTATACATGGGATATAATCTGTTCTTCGTAAGTCATATTCGTTGCAAGCAATCATCAAATCACAGATTTCTTTTCCTATTGGTGTTTTGCGGTAAATAGGCGGCTTGCAAAGATAACCTTCCAGAATGATTTTGTTTTCACCTTCTGCGCTCCCATCACCATCTCCACACCAGATTGTTTCCGCTTTGATTTCAAGAATCAAATGTGACTTTCCACTTTCATGTTTGTTTGAAGAACTGTATCTCCCTTCAACGTAGACGTATTTTCCAATCTTTAAGCCCTCCGTCTGCTTTTCTTCAACAATTACCGGAAGTAAATCTACGTTCCCGCTGGTACGCTTTGCACCAATATAGAATCTTACGAATTTTTCTCCGTCCTTGAAAAACGTTCCTGGCTGAATATCCATTATTACGCCAAATATCTGAACTTCATTCTTATTATTCTTCATCCTCCAATTTCTCCATTTCTTTTACGGAAATCTCATATACTGTTTCCGTTTCTTCCCCATTAACATAAACATCACGGCTCATTAATCTGCCAGATACTTTAATGTAATCATTTCTTTTAACCTCTACCGCCAGATCAGCACCTTTTCCCCATAAAGTACAGCGAATAAAATCCGCTCTTTCTGAATACTCTCTTGGAATTGCTACAAAAAGATTTGAAACTTTTCTGTGCGTTACTGATGTAAGTTTTGCATATGGCTCTTTCGTGCAACTTCTGGCAATAAACTCTGCTTTGTTTATATCGCCATCTGGAACCTGTTCATCTAGGATTTCCACTTCATCAGCTGCGATATAATTAACATTGTGGTGCTTATTTGGATTTTTAGAAGTGTCCATGCTTCTGATTGCTCCTGTTACCACAATTTCTTTTCCGTTGTAATTGCTGTCACGTACAATGGAATCTTCTATGACTATTGGAAACATATCCACTGCACCGCTTCTGCGAATGACTGTCAGCATAAATTTGTAATAGTATCTTCCGTAATGTTCGTGGCTGAACACTATTTCCCCAGCTCTGCCGGATAATCTTACTTTATTTAATCTTTGCATTTACTTTTCCTCCATTTCTAATATAATAGGAAGAAACACCATTGAGAATAAGACTGTTGATACAAAGAACACCCCGATAGCATCAAATGATGTAAACATCCATGTGATTGAGAAGATTACTGTAAACATCCCTATTCCTACAAATATTTCTCCTATTGTCTTTACCACCTCTTTCATTTTGTCCTCACTTTCTTCTGGATGTGGTTACTGCAAGTGCAGTTGCCAGAATAGCGATAATTACATTTCTTGCCATCAGCTTTTCTTCCAGATCGGCAATGATTTCACTGGAAAGTGGCTGATTTTCGCCATTTTTTTGCATAAAAAGTCCTCCTGTTATATTTTTGTTTGTCAAATACAGGAGGTTGTGTTATAATAATCCTGTATTTAACTAACTCGTTCTTAGTTAGATACCGTCCTGGTTGGTGTGTCAGCACCTTCCAGGACAACTTAACCTACTTCTACGAATTTCCCATCTTTCAGCGTATAGAAAGTATCTTCCTTGATATTTTTCCCATCTACTTTTGCGGACTTAACGTCTACAATATGATATTCATTATCAATTTCTTTCCACTCTGCTAAAACAATAAAACATCCAATTTTTCCTTTAGCTTTTGAATCAATTCCTGTAGCTAATGCAATACTTTCTTTTCCTTCTACAATTGCCGCTGACCAATTTCCGGTATTGGTTGCCGCTGACTGATCTCCGGTATTGGTTGCCGCTGACTGATATCCGGTATTGGTTGCCGCCGACCGATTTCCGGTATTGGTTGCCGCTGACCGATATCCGGTATTGGTTGCCGCTGACTGATATCCGGTATTGGTTGCCGCTGACTGATCTCCGGTATTGGTTGCCTTATCGTCTTCCCAATTAACTTGCTCTTTGATGTATTCAACGCCAGCTTTGATAATTCCAGCAATTCCAATTTCTGCTTTCACGGAAATTTTCTTCCCAACTCTCTTGCTATCATCAGATGATTTCTGATTATTCGCTTCAAGCTCCACTTCGCAATATCTGGAATCTGAAGGTGGATAATAATTGAATACATCCATCGGGAATTCGCAAGCATGGAATTCACAATTACAAATGTCTGCTTTTTCTTCTGTGTATTCTTTTCCAATTTCATACTGGAAATCTCTACACTTTAAATCTTTGTCAAAGCCTTTAAAACATTTCATTTTTCCTTTTCCTCCTTCGATTCTTCTACATCAAGCCCAAGCATTCTAAATGCCATGTCCTTTGTGAAATCATAATCTTTCACGCTATTCGCCCAAGCTTCAAATGCCTTTAATCTTCCAACCAGAAGTGCATATTCTTCATTGGCGTTCTCTGGAATATAATCTGTGCTCTTAGTTTCTCCCATGATTAGTCCTCCTTATCTTTTGCTCCAAATTATTTAAGCATTTCTTTCAGATGCGAAATAAACGGAATAATTGCATCTATCTGTTTGGAAGTTTCCTTGATTTCTTTATCAAGTTCTTCCTCGTTCATAAGGCCATACTCAAATGAATGTCTAAGCTGCTCTTTTATTTCTTTCTCTTCTCCACCATTTTTTGCGAACATCTTTTTAATTTCATGGGTGATAACTGCATACTCTGAAAGAATATCAATCCCTTTACCAGAAATATTAACTAATCCGTTTTCAAATTTAATCATTGTTTTTCCTCCCTATTTTCTTTTATTCTCTCCCCTGTGGTATAATTTTTGCTGTCAAGTGTGTTCTGCGTTGTCCTAGCGATGTAGAGTACATCTTCCTGTTTTAACTGAATTTCAGTCTGAGAATTTCCAGTATTCCATCGAATTTCTGTAACTCCTTCGCCGTAAAAAGCTATTTTATCGTACGCTTCGTATGGTAGATGCAATATGCGACCGTTTTTAAAACGGATTATTGTTTCGTTATCTGGTTTCAACTTGCATCCTCCTGTTCAGAACACTCTTCTTCTGCTTCTTTCTCACTTGTCATTCCTTCGACTTTCCCAAGAATGTAGCCTTTATCAAATTCCGACATCTTAGGAATTGCTTCTTTCAGCTTTTCTACGATTTTTTTTTCTTTTTCTGACATTATCTATTTCACTTCCTTTCTTCTACGCACAATATTTAATTTCGTATTCAGTTACGATTTTGGAGAAAATCTCTCGCAGCTTTTTATCGTCATCGATGACGTCCATTTTGTTTAGTGAATTAATCTCTGTTTTGGTGCAACCATTTTCAGCCATGCGTTTTCGCTTATTTCTTAATCTTGTATTCAGATCACATCCAGCCCGGCGTTCCAATTCTGTGTACATTTCTGTTCTAAGCATTTTAAACTCTGCTCCAGCACCTTTTTGTATGCGATTGAATTTAGAATTAATTTCTGAACGCCAGTTATCAAATACAGGCTTAACCGCTTCTTTGATGTTCTCTGTAGTTGCAACAGCTTTATCTGCGGTTTCTTTGGCAATTAAAATCTGCCGGTCTCTTTCTTTGTCAGCAAGTTCTTTCTTTACCATTTGCGAAAGTAGCCCCTGTAACATTTGAAGTTCTGGTGACAATGCCCTTTTTACAGTTTCTTTGGTTTTAAAGTACCCATTCACAAGCTGTCTCTGAACATCCCATGCTAAATCGTCTGTGAAAGACTTTACTAACATTAGATATCCCTGTTCTGTAATAAGCGCATAATCAGAAGTTGCCTTGTCTGGAATGTCAAAAATTTTGGTACGACGAATTTCGTCGGCGCTTACTCGGAAGAAATCTTCGCTCTCAATAAAGCGCTCTCTGTTTGTTCTGAAATTTCTGCTTGCCGTTCCGTCTGGTCTTCCGTGAACTGCATCAATATCTTTGAATGTAACCACTCGCTGACCGTTATACTCTTTTATTGAGATATCCGAATTTCCAATATGTACTAACTGGTTCGTGTTTATCACTCCTTTCTTAATCTGATTTTCAATTTCATTTTGTGTTGAAAATATTTTTCCTATGTGTTAAAATTCTTTCATACCCAGATAATGGGCAATGAAAGGAGTTGTTTGCTTTGACCCAACTTTTGAATTTGCCCTGTTCCTTATTGTAGGTTGCAAGCAGAGTAAACTGCGTTACCAAAGACCGTTAAGCAATTTTACTTTTATAGGTAAAATTCCTACATTCGCCAACTAATGGGCAGCTAATCTTTTTTCACTCAATCGCAGAACTAAAACTGCGTAAGTGGCGAAGTGTTTCAAGAAACATTTGGTGCTGCTTATGTGACTGAACAAGTGTGTTCAGTCTGCAAAACACATAAGGTAAACAAATTTAGGCAAGAACTGATAGGACAGCACTCCTGTCAGTTTTTTTGCTATTCTTCTTTAAACAGATATTCCAGATCATATTCTGGGAAAAGTTCCTTTTTAGAAAGGACTGCTTCTGGATACGTAAAAGGTGTTTTCCCCTTTATCTTGTTCTGAATAGTCCTTTCATCAACACCAAGAACCTTTGCAAACGCTCTGATTGTAATCCCTTTATCATCAAGAACTTTCTTCAAGTTATTTAACACTTTAACCTCCCTCCTTTCTTTGTTTACCTTGTAAACACAGTATAGTCCCTGAGATAACATTTGTCAATAGTTTTTTGTTGACTTTGTAAACATTTTATGGTACTATATTTTCAGAAAGGAGGAATTAAATTGAAAGACAGATTTAAAGAGTTGCGAAAAAAATTGAACGTAACTCAGCAAGAATTTGCAGATAAGCTGAAAATAAGTAGGAATTTTGTAGCGCAAATTGAAATAGGAAACAAAGTTCCCTCAGATCGAACAATTGATGATGTTTGTAAAGAATTTAATGTTCGTGAAGAATGGCTTAAAAATGGCGAAGGCGAGATGTTTTATCCAGTTAAAAGGAATGATGAAATTTCGAAATTACTTGGATATGTTACAAAAGCTGATGATGACGATTTTAAATATCGTCTCATAAATGCTTTAGCAAGGCTTGATGATTCTGGATGGGATAAATTAGAAAAGCTAATCGATGCAATTTCAGCAAAATAAAAGAAAAGACAAGGGCAATGCGCAAACCCTTGTCTTTTTCTTTTTATTCAACTAATGTTTTTATAAATACGTATATTGTTCTTAACCAACGAGCGTTTTCTATTTTTTCTATCATCTCAATAATTTCTTTCTTGTAATCCACGTAAATCCCTCCCAATATTGCAAATATATGTTCTTATTTATTAAATTATATCATGTTATCATAACCATATACTGGGATAGAATTGTTTCCGCTTAAATCTTTCCTGGCAAACTGATTTATTCTGATTTTTCTATGAATTATAAGTTTTTTTGTGTAAATATTGTGATTTTTGCTTTTCCAAATCGTAATAATAATAGATAGAAATAAAGGGGCTGGATGCTTGTCAGCGAGGGATTTATAGCGCTCATGGCCAACCTGTTTTACCTCTGCTTTTGCAATTGCGATAGTTTTACCCCTCCCAAAGATAATACTATGCTCCGGGCAGAAGTAAACATATTGAATCAAGAGCACATGCACGAATATCAGTATAAACACAATTATGATTTTTTTATGTTTCTCCATGAATCCATCCCCTTTACACTATCATCTTAATGTATTACAATAACATTGTATCAAAAAATATACAATTACACAGGAAATGGCGAAATTAGCACCTCTGGTGGCGAATTTTACATGAAAAGGGATGATTTGAATGCGAATTGCAATATGTGATGATAACGAAATCCAGATTGATATATTTATGCATCGGATTAATAATTTTCTCAAACGAAATGGTGATATAAAAGCATTGATTACTCCGTATGATAAAGGGCAGCCGCTTATTGATGATGTGGCAGATGGCGAGTGGTATGATATTGTGGTTTTGGATATCGTTTTGAGAGAAGAAAATGGAATTGAAGTTGCAAAGGAATTGAGATCCAGCGGATATAACGGAAATATTATTTTCTGGACAGCCCATAAAGAGTATGTTTTTGAAGCTCTTGATATACTCCCGGTTCACTATATCATAAAAGGATCTGAAAACGGCAGAATGTATACTGCTTTCAATCATGCTCTGGAACATATCAGCAAAAGCACTCTTATGATAAAAGGAAAAGACTTTATTCATCGGGTGGAATTTCAAAATATCGAATATATTGAGAGTCGAAACAAATACATCATTATTCACTGCACTTGCGGTATAGTTTATACGGAACGATGTAAACTATCCGATATTGAAGAATTACTAGATTCCAGATTTTTGAGATGTCACCAGAGCTACATAATAAACATGGACGAGGTAAAAGAAATAAACACTTCGTTCCTTATGTTTTCTGGAAATACTGTGCCTATCAGAAGAAAAGACTTTGCAAAAATAAGAAACGAATTTGAAGAATATACTATTTTTAAGTAGCTCCCGGGAAAACCCCGGGAGTGTTTTTGTTATTTAAGAAGTTTGTTTACTGCATTCTGCACTTCTGTGTAATTGTAGCCAGCAGCTTCCAGGCGGTCTTTTCTGTCCTGTCCATTTCCCCATTCGCCGTTAATTACCTCTTTTGCTACCTTGGCTACACTTTTCTTTGCTGTCACGGAATACACTGCTTTTCCATTCCAGTCAAAAACAGAATAACCGGCTTTGCAAGCTTTCTTTGCATTTTTGAGTGACTTGTACGCCCCGATCTGGCTCTTGGAATCCTTCCAGGTCTTACGGACACGGTAATACTTATCAACTTTTACAGTCGGCTTTGTGGTTGGCGCTGTCACGGTTTCACTGGAAATGAGCTTCTTGAATCTATCCCAGTCACCATTTTTACGGATAACGGATGGACAATTCTTAGCGCACACATCGTAATGCTGCACTACTCGGAATGCCGGGATATTGTACTTTTTCATCAATTGCTTGCATACATCAACGGTATTCTGGTATGCTTTTTCGTAGTTATATCCGGCATTCATACACATTTCAATTCCGATGGAATTATGATTATTTACAGTTCCAAAAAGTTTACCGCCGTAATCTACCCCAACATGCCATGCTCCACGATTATACGGCAAGGCTTGATATGCCGACTTATCATCAACGAATACATGGGCTGAATAGCCATGAAAATTGCCATTATGCTGTGCGGTGGCGTGTGCTTTGGCGTCTGCTGTTTTGGCTATATTATCTGTATTATGGATGACAATATACCGAGGTGTTTGTCCTGCGTAACTGTTGTTGTTGCTGATTAATGAGGTGTTAATATTCATGTATGTTCTCCTTTCATATATGTGCATTATTAATTAACTTCATTTCAACATCTGAATTTCAGGCGCTCAAATGAAAATAATTAGTCGAATAAACACGAATATGGCTGGAATCATTTGTACAAGAGCTGATGTAACTGGCAATGGTAATAACTATTTTTATATTAATAAAAAAAGTGGTATGTGCTTAGCTGCATTAATATCTATGTCAGATGCTTATGTGTATACAACCGGAATATCATGTGATAATGCAAGTAGCTTATACACTATTCGAGTTTCAAAAGCATTGACATCTGGAACAGTATACAGTTTTATAATGCTTTGGGTTAAAATTGGTTTGAATGCTTAACTTCCAGAGCTAATTTCCAAAAGCAACAGCAGTAACACTTATAAATCCGCTATATGGAGTTCCGTCTGAATTATAAACGGAAGTATAAGATTTTTTTCCATCACAATAATAGCCAGTAATGATACAACTTTGGGGTACCGTTTTATGCCCAATCAGTATATAACTTAATGAATTTAGGCCAAAATCCGAAGGTTGTGTTTCAAGATAGCCGTTGTTAACATAAACTTTATCAAAATATTTTATGACTATTTTGCATGGAATCTTCGTGTTTTGCTGATTTCTAACACAAAAAACTTTCTCCTAATGATTCTATCAGCGGGCATAGTTTTAACTCCGGAGCTCTCCCCGGAGTGGTTTTCTCTATGTCTTTATGCTGAATATTTATTGTATGACGCTCTCACATTGCTCTGACTGATGTAACAATATACTTGGGTAGTCTTCAAATCAGCATGTCCCAGGACTGCTGCCACATCTTGTATATTTGCTCCCCGATCAAGAAGGTTGGTGGCCAAAGTCCTCCTGTATCTATGAGGATGTACATTAGTAACATTAGCACTCTCACCAAGCTTCTTTAGTGTTCTTTCAATCCCTGCTTTCGACAATCTCTTATAGGGTGTCCTTACACTAGCAAACAGGCATGGATCCGTGTCTGTCCGTGTATTCAGATAATCCTGCAGATGCATTAATGCTACTGGTGTAAGGTAAATCATCCTCTCTTTATTTCCTTTTCCCAGGACTACTGCATCCTGTGTCTGAAAATTTATATCGTTTCTGTTGAGCCTTACCACTTCTGATACCCTGCAACCAGAAGCATAAAGGAATTCTATCAGTGCCAAATCCCGAAGTGTTGTACAGGCCTGTTTTAGTCGCTCCATTTCTGGTGCGGTATAGGGCTTTTTCACTACCTTCGTGTACTTAATCTGGGACAGTGCTGCACATGGGTTTCTTCCGATCATACCCTCGGCAGAGAGCCAGGAAAAGAAACTACTGAAACATCGGCGGATTCCGTCCAAGGTACGATTGCTTACCTTCCGGCGCTCCTTGTATGCGGCCAGGTAGTATCTGAGATCGTAGGTAGTAATCTCATGCAGTGGCTTACATAGAGTGTGTATCATCATGTAACACGCATCGTAGTAACGCCGAATTGTGGATTCTGCCTTTCCTTCTACTCTCTTGGTAGCTATGTATTTCGCCAGCATAGTGTCTGGAGTGTTGTCCACTACCGTCAGCTCCGTACTTCTCTCCTGGACTTCGTAGCTGTTCAGCTGAATGCAGAGTGCATCCTGTACTGCCTGGAGCTGTTGGTCATCTAATAGGGATTGCACCGCCAGCAATACATTGTTGATTATCGTATTTCGTATATCCATAACCTTCTTTCCTCCTTTGGCTCTATTGTAGCATTTAGGGGAAAGAAGGTCGCAAAACACGAATTTAAAAATTTATAGTTCACTATCGCAACTCGGATTAAAACCGTCTGTTACATGGGATCAGTTACTTTCTACATTGCCTAATAATGCAGGTGTAAAATTTGCCGCATGGAAAGAAGATTATCCAAACTTATCAAATCCATCCAATAGTAATAAGCAAGTTATAACTATTTTTAGACCATATGCAGGTTATGTCACAATTGAGATATGGGATATTGATAATAATATTAGATATTTTAATTCACACAATGGAAACCTATACAGTAATTGGAAAACAGTCAAATAAAATCAAACAGTAATTTAATATCAACTGGTCAGGGCACTTTTAAAGACCAATGGGTTCCAGGATTCATGGTATATGGAATGGGATTTGTAATTATTATTCCAAAACACTATAAAGCACATAAACTTAATATAACATCGGCAAAAGTGTTTAACATTAACTCATGGTACAACGCTACAGTGTCTAGTCTTGACGAATTACTCAATCATTGGAGAATTATTTTAAATGTTGATTCCAATTCTTCAATAGAAAATGGAATAACATATTTAGTATCAATTAGCGGAACGATTAGTTGAGAACCTTCCAAGCGACATTCTTGTTTTATATTGGCTGGCTTGAATATTTTTTTACACCTACAACCTTTACGCCAAGATCACCTGTATATGCTTGGTCAAGATATATTCGGATCCATTGATTTCCGCTGTCCCAGAATGCATAATATCGTATAATATTACAGACACACATTTCACCTAAATAATTTTGAACTGAAATAATTTCTATTTCATTAGATATTCTAAATGTTGTAGATGTTGAATTACCAACAAACGTTGCTGTATATGTATGTACTATAATATTACTGTATTATCACCTTAACCTAACAAATTCAATAAATGAATGTTGTGCAGAGGGATGTATTTGAATTATTCTATCTTGAAAAATTGTCATTTTAAATTTATTACCAGTAATAACGCAGCTGTAAGTAATACTTTGCCATGCATGAACCATTCTAAACCATGGATTGCTAAATTCTGCATCATCAACTTCTATTTTTAACGCAACTCCCATTGTTGAATCAAGAACTGTATCTGAAAACAGATTAATATTCACTAAATAAGTGCCATTTGGAAAAGTAAAATAATGTTTATAATCTGGTGACTCTACAAACTTCATTCCATTTATGTTATTCCAAGAAATACTTCCTGTTGATAACCCATTATAACTATTTGCTGGAGAATAAAATTCTTTATTAACATAAAATTTTGCACTTGAGCCAAGATAAGATAAATTACTGTTTAGTGCATTAATCCCTAGCGCCTCTTTCAGCTGCGCTATAGTGATCTTCTGGGTTGTAGAGCCATTCTCCAATACCACGATATCCGTATCAGATACTTTGGTAGCTGCTGGGAGAGCTGATATTAGTGTACTTGGTATAGATTCAGACATTTTTCATCAATCCTTTCTTGGAATTTTTTCAATTACTTTATTATTCTTTGTCATCAGGCACTTGCCGTCCTTTGTGGCCAGTGCGTATACTTTGTCGATGATCTTCACGGACAGGACGAAGCTTGCTCTGGCGGTGACCGGGTTCGGTGTCATTTTTACATCGCTGATTAAAATATTCGCCATATCACTTCACCATCACTTCTACTTCTGCAATCAACTTCTCGTCCAGGATTTCATACATCACTCTAAGTTTATATCTACCTTTTTTCTGCGGCTGTATAACCACATCAAGAATATGTCCTTGTATTACCGCAATGCCACTATCTTCAACTTCTTGTGTTCCTTTGTAAAGCAACTCATAGGAAGCTCTTTCGATTAGAAAATCGGTACCTTTGCAGGAGCATATTCTTAGTTTTATATGTTTCTTTTCTCCGAATTCAAAATCCACATTCACAGTTGCAACCTCCTATTAACTCTGCATAATACTCGGATTTTTCTAAAACCGCCCGATACTGTGGCTCTAATAACTCTTCATAATACGGACACGGCTCAATGTGAACACACATAGAAGATATATCTATGGTAATAATGTATCTTGCTATATATGCGGTATTTCCAGCTTCATCAACAGCGGACATGTCAACTACATAAGCGCCGTTAAGGCTTTTGGGGATGATGGCTTCCCATCTATCCCCTTGTGCCCTTGCGAATGAGATAATGTTTCCATTGATAGTACCCCTTAATGCTACTACCATGTTTCCACCACCTTTATCAGTCGGTAACCTCTACAGAGATTACAACGGTTTTTTCAGTATCAACCGGGTTCGGTGTTAATGTTACGGACTTGATGACAGGAGCCTTAGTGTCCAGTTTCACAGTTCTGGTTACAGTGGTACTCTTTCCGGCACTATCAGTAGCCACTACGGTGATGGTATTGGTACCCTCAGTAAGAGTAATTACCTTAGACCAGGAGCCATCAGAAGCAACGGTTGCCGCCTCTGCGCTACCACTATTCAATTTGACAGTAACAGATACTGGGCTGGATGTTGCATCGTTTGTTGTACCACGAACAGTACAGGAAGCCTGGTTGGTAACAAGACCATCTGTCGGTGATGTAACGGAAAGTGTCGGCGGTACGGTATCAATTTTGAATGAAACGCTCTTCTGTGCTGCCGCATTTCCATCATAGTCTGAAGCGCTTACTGTAATTGTATGGCTTCCATCTGATAAAGCCGTGCCAGGAGTATAGGTGCATCTGTACCCACCAGAAATAGATGTCTTGGAAATGCTGTCTCCTGTGATCTTGCTTCCAGAATCAATTACAATACCAATGGTTGATGGATCCACTCCAGAATCATCATCAGTTATTGTCCAGACAATGCTTGGTTTGTTATTTGTAATCAACGCGCCGGCTGTCGGATAGGTTATTGTTGATATTGGCGCAACTTTTTCTCTTACCTTTAGCTGTAATGAACTTCCTAACGTTGAATGACTAGCATCTGCTGTTTCTGCGTTTCCAGCATCATCAGTAGCTCTGATTGTTACCCCATAATAATGTCCTGATTGATTATAGCTGGATTTACTAGGGGCTGTAATTGTTCCCTTATATCGTCCAGTAGAACTGTCATAGGTTAGACTTACGGTCTGTCCATTTACTGTAGCTTGTACTGTTTTTACACTCATATTCTCATTCCTTTCGTGAAATATTGTTGATAAGTTCTTTTAATTCCTGTACTTCTGTTGACAAAGCATCCAGTTTTGAATGCAGTTCCTGGTTGTCCGCTTGGAGAGCCAGGATTTTCTCATGGTCATTTTTCAGCATGGCAAACATGCAGGGGATTATAATACGGTAATTCCAGTTTTCAGCTTTGCCTTTTTCATTATGGTCAACGGCTAATGGAAATCTGCGGTCAATGTCCTCAGCTATGAACATCGGCATTTCTTTGCCATAGCGTTCATCTTGTTCGGATAAATATCCGTCTTTGTACTTCGCCCAGATTACCTTGATTCTGTAGAGGTCTTCCAGTTCATCTTCTTTTATGTTTTTTCCGTTTCCTATTGATTTGTAACGAATCGAAGATGCAGCAGCCGCATTAAGAGTTTTCATATCAGATGCAAAAACAACAGCTGCACTTGCACTAGAGTTCCACGGCAGACCACTCATCGTAACGGACTCGTGAAAATTAGCAGAATTATAAAAATCTGATTTAACGTATAACACCATAGAACCTGATTTTACTGTTTCGCCGCTTAAAAATTGAAAAGCTGTTTTTTCATCATCAGAATAACCATAAATATCACTTGTTAAAATGGTCATTGTGCCATTATCGTTAACCAAAAGAGGCATTTCTAGATTCAGTAATCCTGCTGAATCGGTTACTCCGTACTTAATTCCGCTTGAATCAAAAATAAGGCATTTATAGTTATTTTCATTTACATAATCTTTAAATATGGTTAATCCGTCAGGATCAAGCTTACTAGCCCATCCAGTTTCACGGCGGTTCAGTACCTCTAATATCCCATACCCATTATTTTTACCGCCAAGCTTTAATGTGCCACCCTTGGCGTAAGTGAACGAAATATATAGCTGATTTCCCTCTTTATAAATTCCTTTAATTGCGCCATCATTGGTTAAGAGGTTAAATATTTCTTCATGTGTAAGTGCATCTACATCAATTACAACCGCCATACTTTGGGAATCTAATGGTTGTGAAAATCCACCCGCCGCGTATAAGGTACATTTTATGGCACTTACATCTCTTGGAATTCCAATTGACCTTCCAGAAGCCGTTGTTATAATTCCTCCCGCTTTAGTTGATAATACCGTATATAAATTATGTGAAACGCTTGTTTCGTCTTTCGCAGAAGAATATACCGTTTTCCAATTTTCCCCATCTACGGATTCTTCGATTTTAAAACGACCTTTATATGCTGTTCGTGTTTCCGCGTTTCCATCGCGATACCAAGCACTCAAAGTAATATAGCTCGGGGCTACACTGCCATTCGCGCGTTGCTTAATAACATATGATGGGCTTTCAAGAAAATATGTTCTACCCGGAAGACCGTTCTTTCCATCGTTTCCCGCATAAATTTTTGAAATGGAAAATCTTTTGGTCACCGTCAAAGCACTAAGATAAGTTGCCCTAACATCTACCCAACCATCATCGGCTGACAACCCCGTTACCGTATATGTCTTTGCTGAATTGTTCCAGATTCCTGTTATACTATCTGATTTTGTGATTATAAAATTACAATCATCTGTAATATCTTGTGTCCCGTACATTACTACAGCATGTGTAATCACACCGCTTGGAAATGTACCGTATTTTCCACTAGAATCAACAGAAATGCCCTGGTATTCATTGCTTAATTGCAAAGTCATATTCTTAGCAAGTGCCGCCGCTTCCTGTGCCTGTTTAGCCGCTGACAATGCGTCCTCAGAATCTTTCAGTGCCTTTGTAACGTCCGTATCTTTTAACTGTTTCCAATAATATCCGTTACCCTCATTTACAAATCGGTAAGCATGGCTATTACCATCATAGTAAATATCTCCAACATGCTTACTCATTTCGGCATCATCCAGCCACTCATTAGCCGGGTAGTTATTCAGTGTAGGTGCGGATGATCCTGTCCAAGTGTTGATATTTCCGTCAATCTGTCCCTGCATACTGTTTAACAGTCCATCCAAAGGAGATGCACCAATCCTAATTGAAGAGCCATCCATTATTAGCTGATGATTAGTTATGTCAGCAGAAAAAATAGTTTTTCCATTGCCATCACGAACTACCAAAGCGCCTGTCTTAATCCAGTCAGCATTAACACCTGTGGCGGTAAGGATTCTGGCAATTACATCACCATCAACAGTCATACCGCCATTCCAATGTTGTCCACCGTCTGTAGATACAGCCCATGCTTCCGCAGTCATTTTCCATACAATGTCAGAATCAGACAACTGCGGCTTGTTATGAAGATAATAGATATTGCTTCCATCCTCCTGTTTTTCAACAGTGGTATATACACCAGAAGATTCCGCAAGGCGTTGTGACAAATCTTCAAGGGCTTTCTCTCTGGCGGTACGTTCATCTCTTAAGCTTTTTCTATATTCAGCCTGCGCCTGTTGATTAAGGGTATATTGCTTCTGTTTGTTTCTTGAAACACTCTTCGCACTGCATTCTAATTGTTCAAAAGTTCCCGGGTTCAATGTAAGAGAAGTTAAATAACTCTTATGTTCTTCACCATTCCTATCAGTGATTGTAATAGCATCCCCTGCTTCCAAAGCAATATCGGTTAGCGCGCTGGTTGTAAAAGGACGAAATTTTAATCCAACACATCTTTCAGCAATTATTGAGCAAATCGTTTGTCCAGTCCCCGGTTGTATTAGCTTATTTTCGCTAATATCTATGATGTATCCCTCATCCCCTGATTGATATGTTTTAGCGTTACTTTCAGATGAATTGCTTGAATACTCCGTTACTTTTACTCCTGTTATTTCAAGATCGTATAACCAAGGGGTAAATCCGCTTGTATCTTTGGATGTAATATTAACTGGATTATCGGGATTTTTTTCATACCATCCAACACAAAGCCTACCGTATTCATTGCATCTAGCCCACTGACAGCCCATCTGTGCCACCCATGCAATTACCTGCCGAAAAGTAATACTGCTATCATCTGGTCGATTCTGGATTACCAAGTCATCATTATCAAATCTGGTTGATTGCAGTGTTACTCCGCACACCTCACAAGCATCCTGTATGATCTGTAATCTGGTTGCCGGGTATGTCAGTTTACTATCAGAATAATCACGATCAAATAATCGCATAGAATCTTCACAAGTTAGGCTAATAATAGCTGTGTTCTGATATGGTGCATCTGTTACGGTCATGGTACAGATACGGATTTTTTCAATACCAGTGGATAATTCAAGCCCGATATGGCAAACAACCCTCGCTCCGTCCCAGATGTAATCTGTGTACTTGCCAGAAAAGTTGTTGATCTGCAATGTCAGTTTATTTACGATAGCTGCGCCGATATCAAAAGAGCCGCTTTGCGATACTGCATCCTCAAATTTAAAACCATTAGACCATAAATCCTTGTCGGTAATGGATAATGTGCTTCCATCCGTGAAGGTAAAATCTGCATATTTCAGATAGTTACGATTCCCACTATTCTGTTGTTCTTTAAATTCCGTTGATAAATTTCGCATATCTTACCTCTCGATAAAATCAAAACTAAGTCCTTCCATGCGCTCATTGCCTATCCACCAACACTTAAAAGGGGACTCCCTGTCACCAACATAAAATGTTCTGGTTTCGTGCTTATTTGCAGATAGCAAGTCTGGATATGTGACCTGTATATACTCTGGATTTACTGCCTGTATAATTTTGCAAGCAGTGTCCCAGTCTGGGCCATTCCAACCTACAGACAGCTTTCGTTTCTGTCCAACTCTGTTTTTATGCATGGTTGTATCGTCAGTTCTTCCAGATTCTGATGCTGATATATCCTGTAATCCCCATGTAAAAGAAGAAGGACAGGGCATTGCTACCCCATCCACTTTTAAAAATGCTTCTGCCATATGCTAACCCTCATGTATTTTTACACACGAAAAAAGCGCCTACCCCGAAAGGTAAACGCTTTAAAATTTGCTTATTATGATTTTATATTATAACATACGGCGAAAGTATCATTCAGTATACTATGGTATCATTTATTCCTAATAATCTGAATGTAGGCGAGTTTTAAGGGTTAAAAAGTCTAGGTAGAAATCCCTAGCCTAATTCCTATTTACCATTCTGGCGCTGGCATATCACAAACATCATATGACATATTCACGTATACTTCATAACGATCTGGAATTATTGTATTATAATTTAAATCAGTTGGAAAATATGATTGTAAGTAATCAACACTTCCTTTTCTTTGAACATTAGCAAACAAACCATCGTCACATCCAATTATTCTATTATTTTTATAGTATACAACTGCCATATGAGTTCCACGATTGTTTTTTCCGTTATTTTTAACTGTTAAAACAACACCCTCCGTTCCCAAATTTGATGTATACGTAATATTCTTTGCATTAAAATCAAAATATGATACGTTTTCTGTTTTTAGATTAATTTTTACAGAATCCCATTGACTTCCATAATTTGTCATTAATGTAGCATATTTCATCCCTGGCTCAATTACACACGTATCATACTGATTGCTTACTGAAACTATTTGTCCATTCAAACAAAAAGCACAGCTAATATCAACAGAAACCGCATAATTGTAATTATTTTGAAGAATTATAACTTCTCCCCTTGGCGTTGCTTCTGCGTGATACGTTACATTGTTTTTGGATGTATTCGTATTTCCGCTAAATCCACCATTAGAAGATTTTTTCACAGTAACCTTACAGGTAAATTTCTTTCCAAGAATGGTTGCTGTAATATTGGCGGTTCCTGCCTTTTTCGCAGTAATTTTTCCATTTTTTACGGTCGCAACGCTTTTCTTTGATGATTTCCATTTTACAGTCTGCTTAGTTCCTTTTACTTTTATGGTACTTGTCTTTCCAACTTTTAAAGTAAGGCTTTTCTTGCTAAGTTTTGGAGATTCCACAGTTACTTTGCAAGTATACTTCTTTTTACCCACTTTTGCAGTGATTGTAGCAGAACCCGATTTCTTGGCTGTTACTTTCCCAGAACCACTTACCGTTGCCACAGATTTCTTGCTGGAAGTCCATTTTGTCTTTCCTTTTGTTCCAGACAATTTCAGTTTCAAGGTTTGTCCAGTAAGTAACGTTGCCTTATTCTTACTAATCTTCCCTGCCGCAGATACTGGAACTGCCATACAGACAATCAATAGCATGACTGCCAGAACCGATAGTAACTTTTTCACTTTCTTCATACACTCATACCTCCCAATAATTGATACCCATATTGTACCACCTTGGGACGCATTCTGGAAGCTCTATTTCGCTTTTCTATCAATTTCCGCAGTTACGACAATCAAAAGAGCTTCGGCAAATTTCGCACCAATAGAATCAGCGTATTTATCGTGAATTTGCTTTGCTTCCATGGTGAGGTTTTCCCACTGCGGAATATCGTCCTTTGAGATAAAGGCATACTTCTTGTGGAGATTCCATATATCTTGCCAGATGGAAAAATAAGTCTGTTTAAAGTCCATCAATACCACTTCTCCTTCAGCTGATTGATTGGTGTTCCGGCAACCCCGGCACTCTCTCCGCTGTCTGTTGCCTTGAAGTATGTTCCCGGAATCTGCGGATACATAAATTCAAACATTAAATAGTTAGCTGCATCGCAAAGATATTCTGTGTTTCCTGTCTCACGATACTTTTTGATGCACATATCGTGGGATTCCAAGGCGTTTACCAGTTTCTCCCCGAAGTTATCCTTTGCTGTGCCATATTTGTAAAAGCTTACCTCAGCCCTGTTCTGTCGTAATTTATCGAAACGGTCTGAATATTCTGTTGGAAGTTCTGTTCCTATTTGGCTCATATGCTTTAATTCTCCATAATTAGTTGATTTCTTTGTTCAAATTTCAATTTTCTTGGCTTGTGCCTATATTTTATCGGATGAGAGGTTTTGAAACGGATTTGGCTATTTTATCGCAGTAATTCTTTGTCAATAATCTGGAAGTTCGCCCTGTGGATATAAAGAGCTTTTCCGTCAATCATTAACTTTGTCATTTTAGGTAGATCGTCCGGGATTTTCCAGAACACCTCGTCACCAGAATATGCGGCTATCGGCTGTCCAAGTTGAGATTTGATTACTACAACCCTGGATTTCCCGAAATAATTTTTATAATAATTCACAATCCCGGCTATGTATGTGTTCTCTGAAATCTTCCCAGTTGAATGGCTAGTGATATCCTCCTGGGTAAAATCAACCTCTGGCTTCAATCCTTTTTGCTCAAAAATACAAGTATCACCACAGCTTTCAATTTCTTTACCGTCAATCAGAATTGTAATAACGGAAGATACGTCATAGCTTGTTGTTTCGTTACCCTCACTATCGTAGCCCTTGGATTTGGTTTTATTCCCGGCAATGTTGATCTTGTCCCCAGTGGTAGTCATAACCTTTTGACCGTAGTTGTCGTATGTATAGATTGTGTAGCTGTTACCAGAAAGATTTCCTTTCACGTCATTCATGTAATCGTCATTCGCTGCACAGCCTGTTAGCCCTGTGATAACGCAAATACAGATAATGGTTGCCAGTAGTGCTTTGATTCTTTTCATAGTGTGTCCTCCCTGTCCTCAACTTTCATTAACAAATTTTTCCGTATGTAGCCAGACATGAAATGCGAATAATGGTGATCCGTGTACTCACTAAATGAAGTGCCAAAGTATTCATCAATCACTTTCATGTATGTTTCAATCTCAACATTCTGGAAGTAATCTGGATTTGGCCCGAATCCAAACTTGTCCAGGATATTATCCAAAGCGTCTTGATTGATTTTTATGTGCGGTTTTCTGGTTCGTTCTTCATACCTCTTGAAGAAATACTTCGATACTACCATGAAGCGGTTGGTTGTATATGGGCTTGTCGTATATCCTAGTTCTTCAATCCGTACTGAAACCTGGTTCTTGAATGCAGACCAGTTAAAAGATTTACGGTCTATTGGAGTATACTGGATGTTCTTCTCTGTCAACATATTTTTGATATGTTGAGAATTGAACCACTCGTTAGAGTGGTATGCATTTTTCTTTTCTTCTTTTGGGTTAATAAAATCAGTATTAAATATATCAGTTATTGATTCATCAGTATTTGATATATCAGTTCTTTTATTATGAGGGTGGTGTTCTACGTCTGGAGCTTCTAGGTATAGGCTTTCTACACCTTGATTTGGGGCATCTTGTTTATCTTCATTTTCTTCTATTTCCTGTGGCGTTTCGTAAATATTATAAACATATTCAAACTTTGATCTGCCCTCTTCTTTACAAGGCTTTTTCTTATCAACAATAAGATATCCTGTCTCCTTTAATTCTTTTATGGTAGACCTCACCGCTGTTTCATTTTCTTTTAAAATTGAGCATAGACCTGGTATGGAATAATTCCAAGAATCTGGCAAAGAAAACATTACTGATAAAAGCCCTTTCGCTTTCAAACTTAAATTTTTATCTCTCAAATGGTGATTGCTCATCACCGTATAGTTTTTAGTTTTGTGTACTCTAAATACTGACATAAAATGACCTCCATTCATTTTCCCTCCAATTTTATAAAAACAGTGAGCTTGTCTCTTGGAGGTGAGACTTTCGGGAGCTACCCTAGCCCACTGGTTTTAACATTATGTTATTTCCAAGTAATTCCGTTTGGAAGAAAAGAATCTGTCATACCTGTTACATTCCGAATTTCATAGTTCTTAATGCCAGAATCAATGAAATTATCCAATGTATGTTTTAATCCAGACCATTCAAACATTTGTTCAGCTACTTTCAAGTATTTTTCCAATTCATCAAAAGCATATGATGATTGGTATATTCTTGCAATGTCGATTTTTTCCCAAGTATTTTTTGCGCCATACAATTTTGAATGATATTGCTGGTGTAAACTCTTTGGAAGTAAAATCAAATTATTAATATCATTGTTTTCTCGAATAGCGTCTATATGGTGAATATCAAATTCATTTCCAAACTCAATTCCATAGTATTTTTTGTAATATTTACGATAATTAAAACTCTTTGCCATAGATTAATACCTGCCTTTCGTATAAAAGAGTGCCTTGAATTGTATGTAAATCAACAGGCAGGCGGCAAGGCATTTCCGCTTTTCGATGATCGGTCTAGCCTGTTGGTTTTACCAAAATTATTTGTTTCTGCTCTTATTCATCATGTCACGCATGGTGCCGAGAATAAACTCATATGTTGCCTGGTAATCATTGTGTCTCCCATTTGCCATTGCGCCTTTTAATTCTTCAAGCATTTCCACAAAAGAACAAATGTCTTGAGATTCTACATTGCAATCAATCAAAATATAATTTGTGTTATTGATATCAGCAATTCTATTTATATACTCTTTGATTCCTCTTTTTTTCATTAATCCGGGCGCAACCCTGTTTCTATGATCGACATATACGAAATGTTGATATTTTGAAAATGGGCTTATTATAGCACAAATATAATTTTCCATCTTTTTTCCTCCCAGAATTTAAGCTACTTCCAAATAAGCAATATCCTTGAACATTTCCAGACGCTTTTTGCAGTCCTTGTAAATGTCTTTGTAATGCTTGTTTTCGTCAATACCAGCCTGTATACAATGAAGAATAATATTTTCCGCAACAGTAAGGTTGCTTAACTGTTGTGCGGTTGCATTATCTCTTCCAGAAACGCCACATATTTTATTTGCTAATTTTGTATATATAATATACATTTTTTCGGAATGTTCAGAACCTTGTAGTTTTGCGTATTCAACAAGACTTTTCAAAACATCCGTTTCGGCTTTTCTGGTGAGTTTTCCTTGTTCTCTGGTTTGAATCCAATTTTTACTTTGTCGTTCAAAAATAAACTGCTGCATTAAATAAAACTGTCTGACAAGTTCTTTCTTAAAATTTCGTGTAATTTCACTATTTCTCAAATAAGTCATAAGAAGAGTAGCTTGTTGCTGATTTAAAATGTAAACCTTTTCTTTTTGACCGCTAGACAAAGGTTCCATTTCAAATCGAACCTTTCCAAAATCTTCAAAATCGCTCAAATACTTCTGTATAACAGCGGTTATCGAATGATGTTTATTGTTTGTCCCAACAGCTATTATTTTACTGCTTGTGAACACTTGATTATTCCTTACGCTTACAATTTCCATATGTTCTCCTTTCTTTCGCAACTGCATATGCAGGCAGGATAAAATAAAAAAGAGCCGCCAAGTAAGATAAAAATTCCTCAAAATCGAGAAATATTAATTTCTTCTTAGCGGCTCAAAAATTCAAGACCGTGTGTACTTCTTCATTGAGAAAATTATATCACACAATCAGTCAAAAATCAATATGCCGGGGATGGATTGAAACGGCTATCCGTATCATTCTGGGCTTTTGTTACAGCTTTTGCAATTTCACTTCCGTCCAGAATAATGCTATTCATAATGTACTGCGGATTCTTGTTTCCGCTGTTCATACTCATTGCCATTGCAACTCCTTGTGCTACTGCTTTTGCCATTTCTTCTTTTGTAAGTCCCATGCTTCCATCCGAACTGGAAACAATGCTGTCTGCAATCTTCTTCATGGTTCGTGGGTTTTCCAACGGAAGAACAGCTTCGGAACCGGCTTCTCCGATACCAATTACCTGTGCGCCGTTGAAAAGGCCACCTTTGGCGTACCAATTAGGCTTATAAACTGGTGTAGAACTGGTTCTTCCACCGCCAAGATCATGTTTTCTCCACTCTGAAATATAATAAGTCAGAGTCGGTAAATGTACTTGTTTCATGCCGTCAGCGAATGATTGAGCAGTTTCCCGACCAATTGATGTAAGATTAACATTAAATAATCTTTTAATTTTATCCGAAATCCCGGACAAGTTGGTTTCTGTATAAGTTTTCATTTTGCCAGTTTCCGTGTCAACTTTACCAGAAGCCTTTTCCCAAATCTGGTTTGTATTAATAAGAACAGAAGACCAATAGCTTTGAATGGTTGTCATAACCTTACCCATTACATCTTTTGTATCGGTGTCCATGGTTCCAAGGGCTGTCGATACAGCACTTGCAGAATTTCTCCAATTTGTTTTAGAGTTGGTTTCAACATCATCATTCGTGTTCTTTATCTTCGACCAAATAGAAGGCATTGTGCTTTCTGTGCTTTTTTTCATCCCAGCCATTGCAGTGCTTACTGCAGTGTTAGCAAGTCCAAAACCAGTTTTTGTCTTGGATGATACGGAGCTAGAAGCATTTGCAACAGCGGTAGTAATACCTCCCACTGCTGTTTTCACAGATGTATTCATTCCATCGAAAGAATTCTTTGCACTTGTTTCCATTGTAACAACTGCATCTGGAAAATCTTTTCTGAGTTTTTCATCTAATTCATCTAACGGAACGCCAGCATTTTTTAATGACGTATAAACTGCGTCTAGTGCTTCTTCTGTATTAGCATATGTTCTTCCAGATATTGCACTATCAAGAGCATCTTTAGCAGTTAAGTAGTCTCCACTAAATTGATCAGAGCTAAGACTTAAAAGATAAAGTTCGTCTTTCAAATCAGATATACTGATTTTGGTTGTGTCAAATTTTCCAGCTGATTCAGATACACCATCTCCAAGGGCTACAGCTTTATCAGTCATATCTTCCAAAAATCCAGTTGATACACCCGCCTGTGCGCCGTATTTCTCGAGAATTTTTTTTGCATCTTCGGTTGATACGCCGAATTCTCCAAGTTTCTGAATGAAACTATCGTACATTTCAGAATTTGATTTTCCGGCACTTTCATCTGCTTCAATTAACTTCCAGAGCTCTTCTGCTTGATCTTGCGTTATCTTATGAGCACTTTCCATCTCGCCTGTATAATCATGGAGATAACCACCTGTTTGTGATAGAATTCCATTTCCACCTTGCGCAGCTTCTGTAATACTTGCAATTCCTCTTGCGAGTTTAACGGATAATGCCGTTGCGACAAATACAATCCCAGCGGTTCCAAATATAGTACCAAGCGTTGAAGAAAATGAAGATAATCCACCTGTAGCCGCCGTTTCCGCTGCTCCACCAATATCACCGATGATAGTAGGAAGAGAAGATGCGGTATCAAGTGGGAAATTTAAAAGTTTTGAAGCTAATGAACCGATTCCACTTGCAAAGGAAAAGATTTTGGTGGCAATATCCTTGGCTATTTTGATTGCAAACAATGTTCCGAATGCAGCACCAACTTGTTTTATAAATTCTGGATCAACTCCACTTAATTTTTCAGCCAGCCAATTAATAGCATTTGCAATACCATTAATTAAGTCCGCTCCGATATTAATTATTCCTTCAAGTCCGGTAATCAACGCATCTGCAAATCCCTCTGCGAATGGTTGGAATGCAGACCATAAATTTCCAAGAGCAGTTCCAATAGCATTCCAATCAACCTTATCAATAAAATTCTGTATTGAGGTTTTTACACGGTCAATGCTACTCCAAATCCACTCCCAGTCAACATCAATAACTCCGAAATTATCAAGTGCAAGTACGATTCCACCGATGCCAAGTGCCATTGCTGCATAAGGATGTTTTGCCAATAAAGCAAGTCCTTTTCCTAATGGGCTGTCTTTTCCGATGATTCCACCAATAAAGGTTAATCCTTTGAATCCAAGGATTGCAATGGAGATTTGTCCAAGTCCTTTTCCAATTGCCTGTGCAGTTTCCGGGCTGATATTCTTTATTGCATCGGCAATTGAGTTCAAGCCTACAGGAAGCGTTGTATTGATGAAATTTTCTCCAACATCGAGCAAATCTTTGAAGAAGTCAACAATTCCCTGTCCAACATTTTGTGCAAATGGCGCAAGTGCATCCCAGAAGTTTTTCAATGCCGAATTAAGTTCGTTCCAGTGAATGTTGTTTCCGAAATTTGTTAATGCGTCAACAAGTTCCGGGATTGCACTATTCATTGTCCATGTACCTACCGGCACTAAGAATTTCTCATAGAAATCCATGAGACCAGTCCAAACAAATTTTGTTGGCTTTTGAAGCATTGTAAAGAAACTGGAAAGCGAGCTATTCAGTTTACCCCAATTGATTTTATTCAGTAAATCATTCGTAATATTAAAGAACCGTGGAAGCCCGGAATTATCAGATAACATCCATAATCCAATTGGTTTCAGATAATTATTCCACAAATCTTTCAGAGCTGTAATAGAGAAGTTTCCAAGCTTGCTAAGACCTTCACTGTACAGTTTCTTGATTGATTCTGTGGTTGGTTTAGCTGCTTTACGAATTTTCTTAAATACAGCTACAATCTGATCAGCGGTATCATTTGCCTTATTATTCATTTCTTCAAAAGCTTTATCCCATGCAGCTTGATACTCTGATAGGGCTTTATCTAATGCAGCATCCAATTCTGGAAGGTGTGTACTCCCACCGCCTCCACTTCCGGAAGAACTGGAAGAATTGCTAACTTTTGCATCATTTAATTGATTTAATTCATCAAATGAAAGCACAGAAAGACTTTTTTGTAATTTCTTCGCATTGTCATTTGTTTTGTCAAGCCCGGAAGCTGCATCTTCTGTACTATCTGCAATACTTCCCATATCAACTGCGGCACTTCCTGTTGAGGCAACATAGTCGGACATTTTGATGCCTAAAAGTCTTCCAATCCACGAAAAAGCTCTCTGAATTGCAATAACAAAGGCGTTCATATATGGAAGAATCTTTGAGATAATTGGAATGAATAATGAACCGATAGTTCTTGAAAGTGCCGAAAAATTAGATTGCAGTAATCTTAATTGGTTTGCCGGCTGATTTATCGTATTAGCCAGGTCACCCCATGCATACTTTGAACTATTCAAGATTGTTATAGTTCTCAGAATAGCCTTGTCCGATTGACTTAAACTTGATACAGTAGCGTCAATTCCAAGATTATAAAGTTCCTGTTGTAAATTTGCCACACGGATATTAATGCCGTACTTGTCAAGAGCCCGGCTCATTCCGGCTATTCCGGATGCCATATCATTCCATACATTGTTGAACTCAAGGTTCTTTACAGAAGCAAGGTCTGCCCCGATTTCTGTTAAAGCTTGTGAAACCTTAGTTGATGCATCTGCTGTTGCCCCCATAGATGATGCCATCTGAGCATAGGTGGCTTGATAATTCATCGTTTGGTTCGGATCAAGTCCGAGGCTCGTGCCTTTTGTTCTAGTCAGATCACCTGCATCTGATACTTCAAATCCAGTCATTTTTTTTGTCAGTTCTTTTGCACGTTTTTCAAAAGAACCCACATATTCCTCTGCGGATTTTACTCCTGCATTCTGCCACTTGCTCACGTCCAATCCGTCTGTAACTTGTTCGAACGCAGAATTGAAATAGTTCAATGTTTCAACATAATCAGATGCAGACTTTACAGAATTCCAAAGTGCTTTAATTCCTCTTGTCACAGTAAAAAATTTTGCATATAAACTAGCAAGCTGTGAAGTTAATGAGCCAGTCTTTCTTGTGGTTACAGTTGCGGTATTTCCAAAATTAGCTAGTGCAGAGCTTGCAGAGCCAATCATGGAAGCTAATTTTCTTCCTGCATTTCCAAGTCCATTTGCGGCATTTGATAATCTCGAAAATGAATTCGTAAGAGAATTTGTGGCTTTATTTATTTTCCCACTTGCAGTAGCTAACTGTGCCAAAGCTTCTGTCATTCTTACTGTGTTTTCGTTGATTTTTGGTGCGGTTTTCATTACATTGAAGAATGACAATACTTCATTTGCTAGTGTTCCAAGTTGTCCAGAAGATTGAGAAATTTTACCGCCAGCACTTGCCAATTGTGCAATTGACTGAACAAACCTATTTACGGAATCTGAAATTCCATCAACACCAATAAAGCTTTCTGTGATAAATTTCAAGCTACTTCCCAATGCAGGTAATTCAGTCGATACATTTGCAATATATTCGCCGGAATTGGCTAGTCTAGCCATTGAATTAACAAAACGATTAACACTTGCAGATACATCCGGTATTGCCGATAATCCAGATAACTGAGTGATTATCTCGCCAAGTTTCATAGAATTAAAATTACTAATATCTACCTGGCTAAATCTGCTAATGGAATTAATGATTGCGTTCAAACCGGAAGCTTTATAATTAACATTTCCCATGGCTCTTAAAGAATCTGAAAACTGTTTCATTCCATCGGCAATGCTTGTCATCTGTCCTGCATCAATTTCTTTAAGTTTTCCGGTAACTGCATCTTTAATTCCTGTAGTATCTACATCCAGAGTGACTTTTACAGCGTTATATTTCAGTTCAGCAACTTTATTGATTGCCTTCTGAATATCCATTGTTATCTTATCCGTATTGATTTTTACATCAATAGGGAGCTGACCGTCCGTACCTTTTAATGCGTCATTAAGTCTTGTTTTTACCTGTTCAGCGAGCTGCTGAGTGGAATCGACAGCCATTCCCCACACTTTGTCCGATGCTTTTGAAGCGTTTTCTCCATAAAGCGATTCTATTGATACTGGCTTTATTGATTCTCTAACTTTTTTGATATTTTCAAGTATGGTAATCAGCTGATCTGCTGCATTTATAGTATCTCTTGGTACAAGAGTTGGGAATCTATCTGCTAATTCTTGCCAGGATTTGTCAAGTGTAATGCCTTTGGTTGCATCTGTAACAACCTTATTCAGATTGTTTTTCAGAATCTCAGAAAATTCGCCTTTACCAAGGTCGGCTTTTAGCATATCGGAAACATAGATTTTCTTGTTTTTGAAGTAATTATTGAAATCAATCCATTCTTGTTCTGCTCCATCTAAGTAGCTTCCAAGATTAGCTTTTACTACACTTCCGCTTTTGAGAATCGTATTTCCAATTTCTTCAACAATGCTTCCAACATTTCCAGAGATTTCTTTTCCGTCAAAAGACTGTGCCATTTCCTTTGCAAGTTCGTTCATTTGAGAACGAACTTTTGAAGCAGCACCGCCTTTTAAGTTAAATGCTTCAATTAATTGCTTTGAAATGGAAGAGGTATCAATTTTAATATCACGTACTGTTTTATCAATGGCGTATTGCAGTTTTTGTGTTTGATCTCCACCCTTGATATCCAAATCAATACTAATCTTTTGATTCTGAAGATTGCTAAGGTTGATTTTACTAAGTGTGTTTAATTTTGAAATAGCACTATCAAGCCCAGAAGTACGGACATTTCCTAGAGAATTAAAGGCAGACGTAACCCTTCCAAGTTCCCTTGCATAACTACGTAATCCATTTGTATTAACTCCGCTTAATGCGGAATTAACTTTTGTGAGTTTATTTGAAAGATTAGTCAGCGCACGTACTGCTTTTTCTGTACTACTGCTAATTTGTATATCAAGGGTATCAATGGTATTGTCAGCCATTCTATTTATCCCTCCTTTTTTTTACAAAAAAATAAAGGGCAGACAAGACTTATTCATCCTGCCTGCCCTTTTCATGGTTAAGCTCAAAGTTCGCCTGCATGAGTTGCAAGCTTGCCAAAAGTGCGTTTCTCTGTTTTTTCTTTTCTTCTTCGGAAAGTATGCCTTCCTGTTTACGCTTTTCTTCCTCTGCTGATTCCAGTAAAGGTTTTTTCAGATACTCTGCTTTGGATTTTTTCCCCATTAAAGCATTTGCAACACCTGTGAATGTGGCTGATGTTTCATAAATTCCCGCTTGCCAAAGTTCAGCGTCTCTTCTCTTTTGCCGTATCTTTTCAGCTTCTAGATAAGGTTTTAATTCAGCTGGCGTAGAATCCATAAATTCTTCTTTAGATACACCAATAGAGAGGTATAAAGGAAGAATCTCTTGGTAAACAACTTCTCGAAAAGTTAATTTTTCTTTTTGTGATCCTGTGGAATCTTCGTTGCATTTTTCTCCAATGCCTGTGCTTTTGCTACTGCATTCAGAAGACCGGATAAAAAACCATTTTTCTCCAATTCTTTGTCGAGAAGTTTGTATAAATCAAATCCGCTTTTCGGATTTTCCTCAGTTCCTTCATCTTCGTAATCATCCAAAAGGTCACAGACTTTATTAAGAACAGCTTCTTTTTCAGAATCACTTTCATACCCAAACTCTTCCTTGTGCTTCTTTTGAAGTCCAGCAAGAAGCAGTTCCGGGAGAAGAGAAATCATCTTCTGAAGGCTTCTCTCTTTTCCATCTGTAATCCCCTGCACCTTGTCCAGCACATCTGTTTTTGTAAGAAGTCCGTATCCAAATACAACCTTATATTCTTTTCCATGTACATTAAAAGTTACCATTTTATAATCCTCCCATTAAAAACATCATTCTGATTTTGTAAGAGCAACCTTTGTTTCAAGTCCCTTGTAATCTGTGATAATAAGGGAAATGGACATTGTTGCAGCTTCATTCTGTCCAACTTCTGGAAGTGGAATCTCACGTCCGCACTCAGCTGTAACAAAGAATGCATCTGTCATATCCGGGAAAACAACCTCAAACCATGTTGCAAGTCCAGTTTCTTTTGCTGTCTTAGATGCACTATAAAGTTCCTTAATCTGCTTAACAGATTTATCTGGATCCATGATAAATTCGATTTCCCATGTACCGCCAGTATCCTGTCTACCAGCTGCATATTTTGTGATATAATCTTCCAATGCTGATACGTCAATCTGCTCTGTATCAAGTGAAATTCCACCAATAGAGCTTGCAAGCTCAAGTTGCTTAAAAGTTGTAGGCTTTACGCCTTTTTCGGTTTCAACTCCATAACCAAAAGTCACGCCTAATGTTGTTAAACGGCTCATTATTTCTCCTTTCTACCTTTAACTCTTTAAGGTCAGCAATTTTTTTCAAACAAAAAATCGGTAATATGCACGTAACCCTGTGCCGGGAGATAGCGGATCACCGCCTTTCTACTCTTCTTTTCCAGACTGCTTAATAAGCTGATTTACATAAGTGCTTAATCCGGCAACGATAACACCTTGTGTAATTGCGGTAAACAGTGCCATTGCAGCTTCCTGTGAACCGGAAACTGTAGATGTTGCAAAAACATAAAGACCGCAAATTAATACACCAAGGATTCCTAAAATCATTGGAATAAATTTGTCAGAAATATTTTCTGATTTTTTAATCATTACCCCGATAAAATAAAGAACTACAACGACAATAAGTAATTCTGGCTTTACATAACTTAAAATCTGATCCATAATCTCACCTCGCTTTCGTTTTAAGCATAAAAAAAGAACGTCTATGCGTTCATTGGTTTCAAAGTAATTTTCCTGTATATATCCGGCTGTATCGGCTTATAAGCTTTTTGATTCCACTGTCGCCAAAAAACATAGGCTCCGGTCCGTATGTGCGACGAAATCCCATGCTCACCATAGCTTTGTGACTTATCTTGTCCAATTCATACAATCTGGTTAATGCTTTACTCCCAGATGTGAAGCAATTTACTTGAAATGATGGCATTGTTGCGCATTCATCCCCTTCAAGGTCACCTCTCGTAATTGGATTTCCGAGCATATAAAGCTGTGCATATGCTTTTTTGCCAGAAGCATTTGTCTCGCTCCCATCCATGGAATAATTGTCTGCGCCAGTAATCTTAGAAACAGCCGCTCCCCACCTTGAAAAAACTTCCAATACAGGGGATTCTATTGTGTCCGGCATATCTGTCACCTCACAATAAAAAATGCGCCCACCTTTATGGTGAACGCATTGCATGTTATGCTACAATTTAACACTGTAATCATAACATAATTGGTTAGTATCATTCAGTATATTATGGTATCTTCTTTAAGAAGAGAATACCTCTTTGGCAATTTTGCGAACAGCAATAATAACGGCTTGTTCTGCGTGATACATAGGCATGTACGCTCTATTTCCATATGAATGGCGTGTTTCTCCACTTCTTTCGTCCGTATACCACCATCCATAAGGTGAAAACGCATGGGTTTGTCCGGGGTATGTACCTACTCCGTATTCAGAACCAGATGGCAGAGGGTAATTGTTTGAACCATATGTGATACCAGCTGAAAATTCAATGAATAACACTTTATCACCAGACAGCCTAACAGATGCACCTGTAATGTCACCGTTCTTATTATAGATTATCTCGGTGTAGTATGAACCTTTCTCTTCGTCCGGGATGGATTCCATTGTGGTCTGAATTACTTGTAATCCCTCTTCGCACAATCTCTTAACAAAAAGCTCGTTCTTTCTTTGTAAATCTTTCTGGTATGCCTTTAATTCATTAATTGCATTACGAATTGATTTCTGCGATAAGGTACACTTTATCGTCTTACCCATCTTCATTCCCTCTCTTGGAAATTCCGTATCTAGCAATATTGCCTTTTTGTGTGTCTAAAATCTTCTTTAGCGTGTAATCTGGCAATACTGTAAGTTCTCCATTTTCATTCAAAATAAGGCTTCCGTCCTCGCTTATTTGTGGGATTCTGTCTATCCAAAATATGTCCGCTTCCTGTGGATGAAAATTTCGATTAAAGCTTGTAATATACCTGTCATAATCCGGCACTATTCCGGCTGCGATTTCTTCCGGCGTTCCGGCTGTGGATGATACGGAAAAAGAGTATAAAATTGGTTTCTCATAAACTTTAATGCGGTCTAATCCTTTTGTTTTTTCAGTAATTCGTGACCAATATACTTTTTGCTTTTGACGGACTAATCCTCTCATGCAATCATCCTTTCCGCTCCAACAGGAGCTACATATGTAAATTTGTTTCCCAAAATATCTCTGGCCGTGCCAATCACGAAATGGCTGTAGTCTGCCAGAATATTGCATACAAATTCCTCTGCATCCACCCAATATCGTTTCTTAACCATACGGTGAAGCTCTGGCAGTAAACCATAGCTGAACATTACACAGTGCCCTAATTCATGAATAAATACACGGTTCAAAAGTTCTCCATGTAGGTTGTTCGCAATCGAAATAATATGGGTGGAATAATCCGATACTCCAAGTGTTCTGTTTCCTGTGCGGTCAATTAAAACATCATCTTGTGATGGAACAAACTGCACTCTCCATATATCTCCATTCATGTAGAATTGTCGTAGCATGGTTTATCACCATCCTTTCTACGAAAAAGCCCCTGCCGCATTATTTTGCGACAAGGACTTAATTCATTTATTGCTCTAGTTCATCTGCTGTACAAGTCTGGTCAAGTCAGTTTTCATTGACTGTCTGAGCGTTGCATCTGCATCAGACCACATCTCAGTAAGATTACGGATAATGTCAGATGTGTACTCCTTCATGGAATCATCCATTTTTCTTTTGGATTCCGTGTCTTTGGAATCGTGATAGTGCCTACGGTTCTCATCGTATCTATCATAGGACTCGCCATATCTGGATTTCTTCCGATTTATGTCACCCATTTCCATATCACTACGGTCTGGATGATATCCCATGCGGTACATGTTGCGCTCAAATTCTGGATTGTTTAAATACTCGTCCATCCAGTCATCGTCTTCCATGTACAGATATGGTCTATAACCTTTTCTAGTTCCCCTACCTTTTGGAGCGAAACGCCCATTTGAATAGCGGTAACGGTCATATCCCATGCGTCCAAGATACTTTTCTTCCTGTTCGCATTCATCCATAGCTTCTACGATTCTGTAATCTTTATCTGCACAAATCGCGCACTTTACGGATTCCATGCAGTCTTTCAGATCGTCCCAGTCTTGAGCACTGAGATTATCAAAGCCATGTGTTTTGGCTTTTTCCATAGCCCATTTTCCCATTTCCATTGCAACTTTATGCATTACAGTGCCCCCTTTCTAACAGCCTGCGTAACAGGTGCTTCTGTCGTTGGGGCTGTACCATTAATTGCTTTCAAATTGTTGCTCGGACTACAAGCCGGATTTCCTAACATCTTGAATACTCCACCAGTTGCACTTGTGGCTACTCTGGTTGCGTATTTTGTTCTTGTTCTGACACCACATGCTGTTACCTGTGCGCAGCAACGATTCTCTAGTGGATACAATGTTGTTCCTGTTCCTATCTGAATCATCACTGGGGCAGTAATTGTGGTTGCATTTGGAATAGACTGTGCTAAAACAATGCAGTATTTTTCTCCATTATTGTAGCTTCCTTCTGGAATAGTAACCACAAGATTTCCACCTGTGAATGCAACTGCAGTAGACAGCACAAGGTGATTACAGAGTTTACAAACATTTTTACAACTCATATTTCTACCTCTCAATCAAAATAAGAGGTGAGCCGCAACCCACCTCTTAGAATTTAGTCAACCTCTAAGGGTG
>OLRW01000104.1_pt1 | contig 78575 bp, 17 predicted proteins | sample 1672701 | NCBI WGS metagenome assembly OLRW01 (sample SAMEA3136715, study PRJEB25190) | human gut metagenome | biome: human gut; feature: human-associated habitat; material: faeces | place: Austria | collected 2013
CCCGACCCCTATCACCTCTATCACGGCAACGACCCCCTAGCATACAACCCCTAGCGCTCTTGAAAACGCACGCCTGACGTGCGGTTTCTTAAGTCAAGACTTGTTTGTAAACGCATAAACAGCTATACTATAAATGCGTTTAGGAGTGTGATCCAAATGGCAACGAAAACATTCTCAAGCAGGGCAGACGCAGAGAAACTTGCGTATGCGGATGCGCTTGCAAAAAAGGAATATGGCATGTCGTTCGGCCAGTATTGCGGCACGGTGTTGCTCAATGGTATCGAGCAAACCGGCGAATTGCCTCGTTATAAAAATGAAGACGAGTTCGAACGGAAAAAACGAGCAATAGAATTCATGAAGAATTTCTCTTCCTATCCGCACGATGAACGTATCGGCAGAATGACAGACGAAGAGCTTAAAGATCTTATAGCGAGTCGATATGAATAGAAAACTACTGGTAGATACTAATATCTTTTTGGATGTTGCGATCGATGCGCGCGAAGAGCATGTTCCAGGAGTCCTTCTTTGGGACGAATTTCTCTATGGTGAAATAGAGGGATATGTAGCAGCAACATCGCTCAAAGATGTTTATTACATTCTCAGCAAATATGAAGGCGAGTCTCGTTCGCGTGGTTTTATCGAGGCTATACTAAAAATCTTTCAGGTGGTACCTGTTGATGCTCTTATTTGCAATACTGCGATCAGATCCAACGAGCCAGATTTTGAAGACGGTATCGTGCGTGAATGCGCGGAGAGCATTCCGGTAGACTTTATCATTTCTCGAGATAAAAATGCTTTTGGACGCTCGTATATCAAAAGCCTTACAGCTCAAGAATATCTCGATTTCTTTTGCGACATCGAAGAGACTGAACTCCCAAAATAGAAGACGAACCACCCGGTCGTCCGTCACTTTTGAGAACTAAAACGCACGTCTGACGTGCGTTTTCTTATGTCAAGACTCAATCATTTCAGATTTATAGCTTTGTTGCTAATGAGAGCGCAACTACGTGCGGCATGGCAGTGGTGTCAAAGATTTTGAGCTGGTAGGTTGTTTCTAAATTAAGCTAAAACAGAATTCAACCCCTATTAAAGTGTGGTGAGCGCTTCGAGGGGCTGGACAGCCTCGATCTCGGCACGATGAAGTTCTAAAGAATTCCAAATATCTACTTTAGCCTGCATATTCATCCAGAATTGTGGGGTAGTGCCAAACAAGCGACCAAGCTTCAGACACATTTCTGGGCTAAGGTTTCTGCGCTCGCGCACGATATCGTTCACTGTCTGTCGAGTAACGCCAAGCTTTTCGGCAAGTTTTGCCACGCTCAGATCGAGCTCAGGCATATAGTCTTCGCGCAAAAATTCCCCAGGATGAATAGGCTTCCGGGAAACAACGATCATATCTTTGCTCATAAAAGGCTCCTTTAGCTAAGACGACGAATTATCAGGTAGATTGTCGTCTTTAGTTCGATCTGGTTTTCGCTTGAAATAATCGATTGCGCAAGTGTCTAGATTGGGGTGCAGTAGCTTTTCGATATAAGGATTGGATTTGGCATCCGTGAAATCATATTCAGCTTTCATGATGAACCTCCAATGACAAACTACCCGGTAGGCCGTCATTTAATGGTAGTCGCAAATTTCGACATCGTAGACACCTTCTGTCTCAAAGCGAAAACAGATGCACCATTGGTCATTAATAGATATGGCGAACTGCCCTTTCCTGTCGCCCTTTAAGGCATGCAGTCTGTTTCCAGGAGGCAGCCTTAAATCAAGTATGTCTTCAGCGTTATCAATATATTCAAGTTTTCGAAGAGCCCTTCTGATCAGATTTGCAGGCAGCTTTTTGCTTTCCCCATCTTCAAATAAGAGGCGAGTGTCGCTATCTGCAAACGTTTTGATCATAAGAACCTTTCGACCTATGAATTGTAATATGTAGCGTGACACGTTACAAGAACGTCACATGAATGTGAACAGAACACCATTTTTATATTTTCCGGGATTAGATGAAAAACTACTAAGCACATCGTTGTCTTCTGCTGGTGGTTTTTGTTCTCTCCAGGCGCTCATTATGACGCTTGATGCGATCGTTACTCGATCCGGCAATCACACTTGAGACGTGTTGTCTCTTTAAAACTGGATGCGATCTAGTTTTAAACACTCGATTCTCAAGACTCAAGCAAATTCAAATTTTCTGATTTTGATCTCAGCTAGATTTCTACGCTTTGGTCAAAACTTCTCTTTTTCTTAAATAATCGGAAGTAATTTATATAAACAATCAAAAAATTGTAATTAAACGGTTGCAAAATAAAAAAATTCTCTATAATAAAAAAAGTTCAGAAATAAAGCTTGTATAATTTCTGAACATGCTATAATAACGGAAGAGAAAACAGCGGTTAGTGCATGAACAAAGATTCGCAACATAAATCGACTGAGGCTCAGCAGTGGCCACCGATTTCTTTCGAGAAACACGTGTGGCAGCAAGACGGCAACCAAGATGCGACCGAGCGTATCGAGGAAGACGTTGTGAAGGGTGAGAGCAAAGGCCCCTTCGCTAAGGCTGTTGAAGGTTCTGGAGATAGTGGATCAAGTTCACTCGGCTTGAATCGCAGCACTGAAATGGAATACCAGGCTGCACTTCCGCTGTTGATCGCCGAGCGAAGCGTGGCGGTTCCGGACGATCTGTCAGCTCGCATCAGCGCACTGCTCGTAGAGATGGCGCGCTTCGATGTGGAGTTGGGGCAGCGTGCGGATAACGTACCGACCATGCTCTTGCGGAGTGAAAGCTCAGCAAGCTCTCAGATCGATCGACTCACTTCGACCGCTCAGAGCGTTGCGCTTGCAGAGCTTTATCCCAAGGCATCCAGCGATGCGCGCCTGGTTGTGGCAAACATGATCGCTACTCAAAGAGCGCTCGAATTGCCAGCCGGGTTATCGCTCGAGGGAATCGTGGAAATCCACGATCTGCTGCTCGACAACTCGCATCTTGAAAACCAAACCAATTCGGCATTTGAAAAGCTACGCCAGAAACCGGTCTGGCTGGGGGGCACTTCATTCACTCCTCATACCGCACTATTTGTGCCCCCTGCTTTTCAACATGTACCTGAATACATGGCGGATCTGATCGAATTCGGCACTCGATCTGATCTGAACCCAGTAGTGAAGGCAGCCATTCTTTACGCACAGTTTCAAACCGTGCATCCGTTCCTCACCGCGAATGGCCAAACCGGCAGAGCTCTGATTCATCACATCTTCAGAGCAGAAGGAGTTCTTTCTTCAACTCTGATTCCAGTCTCTGTCGGTTTCCTTCACAACATCGATTCACTTATCAATGCGTTGCAGTCTTATCGCGAAGGCGATCCGCTCGTCATTATCGAAGAGCTCGTCTCGGCACTCGAGCTTGCATTGTTCGTAAGCCGCGTTACTGAGACTTCGATCGAATCGCTTTTGGAAGATTGGGATAGCCTTGTTGGCCATCGCAAGGGATCGAAGATTCGACAGCTTCCCAAAACGTTGGTGAAACAGCCAGTGGTGAATTCCGCCTATCTTGCAGACAGTTTGGGAGTAACCCAGCGCACAGCAACCACGCTCATCCTTCGCGCTTGTGAATACGGAATGCTCCGACATATGGGTAAGCGCCAACGCGGCGACTTTTATCAGTCGGACGCCATCATCAACGTTCTCGACGAGATCAACGAAGCCAGCACATTCCGCAACATCCGAATCGCATAGGTTTCAACCTACGAAGGTTTTCCCTGAGTTACTAGTCATAAAAAATTTTTGCGGGCCTTAGAACCGCTCTCAGAGCCTCGTATTTTGAGGCGATTTTCAAAAATTGATTGATTTGCTGCCAGGGGAGCCTGAAGTCAGATGGTTAGACGAATCTCGAAGATTCCGAAGGCGATGAACTGCCCGTTCGTTCATCGCTGTAGAGAGACGAAATAAGAGACGCAAACAAAGTCCCTTTGATTTTCAAAGTTCGGCTGCTTTGTCTACAGAGAGCATCTGAGCGTTTGAGCTGAGTTTGTTTTTTGCTTCAGGTTGATTTGAGGTTTCAAGATCAGAGTCCATTTGGAGCTCATTGAACTTATTGCGAAGCTTCATTTTTGCGGGTTTGCGCACAGAGACTCGCATCAGAAGCCACCAGAGGCTTTCTAAGACAAGCCGCGAATTCTAATCAAAAAAATGGCAAAAAATGGGGTTTTCCACACAGAAAACGCCTGATAGCATGCTGTATATCATCTGTATAGCTATCTGCTAGAAAACTGCTAGAAATGGGCTTGGAAGACAGCTAAAAACGGGGAAGTCTGCTCAAATTCAGCAATAGAATTACGTCCAGTTGAAATAAGAAAAATAGCACATGCAAGATGATAAAAATGCTGCAAAAATGAGAGCGAATCGTGTGCGCACTGAATCGTATAGCTGAATGTATATCTCAAAAGGTTTGGTAAAAAAAGGTTTTCCACAAAGAAAATGCCTTCTTCGTGCGTTCAATCCGCATTCACATTTCGTTCACTTTTCAGATCGGGTCCAAACTCGGGTAAAAATCGAGAAAACGTGACCTGGGAAAACGTATGTGGAAAACATTCCCTTATTTAGCACTGATCGCAGCGTTGAAAAGGCCGCAGATTAGACTAAACCCCAGTAAAACTACAGATTACAAATCAGAATCGATCATGTGGAAAACACGGCAGAATTACAAGGAGCTTAACTGTCGCGAAAAACGCTCAAAATCCAGCCAGAAATGGACTGTGATGGCTCTCAAATTGTGTAGGAAATGTGAAGATTTGCATGACGAAAATGTGTCAAAACGGCCCAAAAATCACGTTTCAATGTCATTTTGGCAACGTGGCAGGTAGCAGTCTGTTTCTCATGGGTGTTTTGCGAGCGCTATACGGTTTGACCATATATTTTTATCGCGTAAAAATCGGATCGTGATCAAGAATCTAGCCGAATGCTATCGGTGTTCTCCACTTCACTAAAGCGCCAGTTCAGACGCATTTTTGAAATCCCCATACACGTGCGCGACCGCGACCAGGGTGCTAAAATCGGCGATGCCGGTTAGTGATGAGGAACGAAATTTAAATGCAACAACTACGCCAACACACGTTTGGTTGTGGCCACTGCGCACTCTGCGTAGCGGCTAAATCTGTTTTTGCCCTTTTTGCAGGTTTCCTCACCCTGGCGCTCACATTTGCTTCAACTTTGATCCTCTCTTCAGTACTGTTCACCTCAACCGCGTTTGCCCAGGTCAATGCAGAAAATTCAGGAAGCGCGGCATCCGCACAAACAGCCGCAACTGCGCAAAACACTTCAAACAAAACCGCAGGTCAAAGCGATTCAGCTGCAACGGCAAATGCTGGAAATACTTCCGAAAAGGCAAATGCCGCGCTTGCTACGAATTCTGCTTCTACCTCGAAAAATGCGGGAAGCGCGGCAGCTTCTGGCGCATCGAGCACGGCGCAAAATGCGGCAAACAATGGTGCGGCAAACGCTGGCCAGGAAGCAGCAAATAACAGCAATTCACAAGCAAATCCAAAGACCTTCTCTATTACGTATATAGTTGATGGCAAATCAGCTACTACTGATGGCGTTGCTGGAACCATTAAGCTCGCAACGCTTGAATCTAAGACAGTTAATGGTGTTTCCTACACCTTCTTGGGTTGGAAACTTGAAGATGGCACCTTGCTCAAGGGCGGTACGGATTTCGAAATGACGAAGGATGTAACGCTCACAGCTGAATGGAAGGTTGAGTCTGCAAATGGCTCTACCTCGATCGACACGATAACCGATCAGGATCCTTCCAATAGTGCAGTAAATGGTGAAAAGCCTGGTCAGGATGATCTTCCTCAGGCGGATGACAACAACGAGGACCCCAACACTCCTGGTTATGTTGTCCTTCCGAACGAGAACGAATCGAATAATCAGGCCAATAATGGCAATTCATCTACGAACAACCAGGTTTCGAACACCACTCCGCCTCCAAACCAGGGCGGAAATGCTGTTTCACCTGGTAATTCAGGGACAACTCTGCCCAATTCCTCGGGTAGCAGTGTGTCTTCTTCCAATAATTCGAATTCTTCAAGCGCTAAAGATTTGACTGCAAGCCCCAACGCTCCTCCAGTCAACGCCCCAAAGAATTCCTCAATCTCCGCTGCCTCGGAGTCAAACAAGGCAAACCTTGCCGCTCAGGCAACTCCAACGGAGAATCCCTTCTCTGCGACCCTGAAAAATGTCTTTTGGTCATGGGATCCCGTCTCAGGTACCTTAACCATCGGTAATATAGGTACGAACACCGCCACAATTAATATTGGCGCATTCACCGCATCAACGCTGCCCTGGCTTACCGCCGCAGATGGCGCAGCACCCCAGGCCATCAAGCATATTGTTACGAAACAGAACGCTTATGGCGGCGGAATCACCTGCGATTCCTTCGAAAGCTGGTTCGAAAATTACACCGCGCTCGTCTCTTTTAATGGTATGGGTCTCGTGGTTACGAACTCCACCTCCTTCGCACGTATGTTCAAAGGCTGCGTAAGCCTTACTTCTATTACGGGAATCAGCGGTTGGCATGCTGAACAAGCTACTGACTATTCAGAAATGTTCGCTGGCTGCTCTTCTCTCGAGTCGATTGACCTGTCGGTCTTCGTTACCGCTGACAAGCCTGCTTCAGGCTCAGGCACGGTAACCCGTAATCGCACTAACATGCTCGCCGGAATGACCTCTCTGAAGCAGATCCGTTTGGGCACCATGACCTCTCTGGTCGACACCGGATTGGATGCTATCAGCAGCCGTACCGACAAGCTTGGTGTTTGGGATGCAGAAGACAAAGTGGCTGATGAGGACGCTAGATGGTCGGGTACTAGCAGTCAGCTTATCGCGCGCTATCCTGTCACGGGTGGCGTCTCGATCAACAACGCGCTCATCACCGACATCATCGATTACATCTTCCATCCCAAGGGAACCTTCGACAGCAACAACAAAGTCAATTGGGACTTCAACACCACCACTTCTACGCTGACCATCTTCGCCAGCGACAGCGCGCTTCCTAACGAAACGCTCGTCACTGAAGCGGTCATGCCATGGCTCGATGCCATCGACAAGAACTCCGTCAAATATGTGAGCTTCCTGACGCAGAACACGGGCGGTCAGAATCTGAGCAAGGTGCTCTTCTCGACGCTCGCGGGCGTATTCGAAGGCTATGTGAACCTGATCACGTTCGATGGTTCTGGTCTGAACACCACACGCGTCAACGATTTCTCGAATCTCTTCAAGGGAGACACCGCTCTTACCACCATCAGCCTGAGTGGCTGGTCAATGCGCGATCAGCGTGATGCTGGCAATCTGCAGATCAGTGGCATGTTCGAAGGCTGCAACGCTCTGAGCACGCTTACCCTTGGAAAAGATGTCGTTCTCTTTGTGAGCGCCACCAACCATGCAGGCGTCGATGGTCTCTATGGCCGTGGCGACAACGATGGCGTGTGGGAGCGCACCGACTCGAAGACGAACGACCCATGGTTCGGCACCTCTGCCAACCTCGAGAAGCGCTACAGCTCCGGTACACCCTACGTTGATCGCGGCGATGCGGTCTATACCTTCACCACTGCTTATCGTGGTGGTCGCTTCGAAAACGATAACACCTGGTGGAAGTACACCGTGGGCGCTAACCAGAAGACGCTAACCATCGGTGCCGACCTTCTTGAGCCCGGTGAAACGGGCGACTATCGCATCGCACGCATCGAACGTGATGACCTGCCTTGGCTCAAGCTGGTGAACGGTCAACCGATCGTCGACATCACGCAAATCACTTATATCACCACGGTTGGTTCTACGGTTGGCAACATGGTCGGCCAGGCAGCACCTGAATTCATGGCACACTGGTTCGAAGGTTTCACGTCGCTGATCAACTTCAACGGCTCGAATCTCAACACCCAGTACTGCACCGATTTCACCGACCTGTTCAAGGGCGACACGAAGCTCATCTCCATCAACCTTGCTGGTTGGGACACGAGCGCAAGCTCGATCGCTACCCGCGCTGGCATGTTCGATGGCTGCGACGCACTGCTCACGCTCACGGTTGGCCCGAAGGTCGAACTCACGGGTACGGGTCTTGAAGCGCTCGCCAACCACACCACCGACGATGGTACTTGGGTCCGCCAGGACAGCACCACCGACTCCTGGATGGGTTCGAGCGAAAACCTCGTGAATCGTTACAACGGCCCCACCTCTGAAGGTGCCGGTCTTCCTGACGAACCTGCCATCTACTACTTCGACGACAGCATTCTGCGTAACGTCTTCCAGAGCAACGCCAACGTATGGTGGCAGTTCGATAAGGACGAGAAGACGCTCACCATTGGTGTCAACATGGCAGGCGGCAACATCGCCGTCGACGAAACGTACGACCTCGTGCCTTGGCTCGCGGTTCTGGGTAAAGGCACGGCCGACCCCGCCGCAACCGCACGTGCGATGATCGAGCACATCGACTTCAAGCAGCTCGTTCAGGTTCTGAATCCTGCGATGTGGTTCAAGGATTATGTCAACCTCGCAGACGCATACGTTGCGAACCTGGGCATCTCGCAAGCAACCTCCATTGCCTCGATCTTCCAAGGCTGCGGCAAGCTCAAGATCCTGAACGGTCTCGGTAGCTGGGATCCCAGCAACGTAACCAACATGTCGCACGCGTTCGACGGTGCGAACTTCACCGATCCGGGCGCGCTCGAAAACTGGAATGATAAGGTTGGCAAAGTTACCGACCTCTCCTATATCTTTGCGAACAATGGCAACGTCACCACGCTCGAGTGCATCAAAGACTGGATCCTTTCGAGCGCTACGAACTTTGCCTATGCTTTCGCGAACTGCTCTCGTCTGGTTTCGCTCGACATTTCGGGTTGGGACATGGGCAAGGCAACCACTGCGGCAAGCCGTGAGAACATGCTCTATGGTCTCGACCGCTTGAACACGCTGGTTCTCTCCAACACTTCGAATCTTAACAACACAGGCCTAGGCCTTACCGATGGCACCGTAACACGCGGTGATACGAACGGTACCTGGGAAGCTAACCGCGTTACTAACACGCTGGTTGGCACCGCAGAGAACGCATGGTTCGGTACCTCCGAAGATCTCATGCGTCGCTACGATCCCACCCGTTATCCCATGGGCTTCAACCTGGGCGACGACATCATCTACACTTGGAAGCCAGGCGTCTACGGCGGCCGCATGCCGGATGCAGAGCCAGGCAACCCCTACGAGGATCTCTGGTGGAAGTTCGTCAAGGGCACCGACGATGCAACGGGCCGCAACACGGGTACGCTCACCATCGGCACCGATGCTGCGGGTGGCACGAACCTCACCCTTACGCCCGATACCGCTCCGTGGGTCGATCTGATCTGGAAGATCTTCGGCGATGCGGACGCGAAAGCAGGCCTTTCGCATGTAACACACTTTGTAGCACAGGCAGGCAAAGCCCTTACAGCTAACCTGCTCCTCTCCGCAGATAGCCTCACGGGTCTTTTCGCAGCGAACCTGGGTTACACCGGACTCACTCGCTTCACGGGCACGGGCTTCGATGTTTCTAACGTCACCAGCCTTGCGCATCTCTTCGATGGCACCTCGACTCTCGTCCAGGTGCTCGGCATCGATGGCTGGGAGACGGGCAACGTCACCGACCTGTCCTACATGTTCGCGGGCAACAGCAAGCTCACCACCATCACCTCCCTTGCTCCCGATGGCACCAAGGGAACGTGGGACGTGCACAATGTGCGTAACTTCAGCCACATGTTCGAAGGCTGCTCTGCTCTCACTGAGCTCACCGCATTCAACAACTGGGCGGTAAGCGCAGGCAGCAACTTCGCCTACATGTTCAGTGGCTGCACCAACCTCACTACGCTCGACATCTGGGCGTGGGATATGTCGAACGCAACCTCGCTCGACCACATGCTGGCCGACCTTGAGTCCATCACCACCCTGGGCGTTGGCTCCAAGACCGCGCTCACAGGCGCAGCTTTCGAAGACATCGCTACTCGTCAGAAGAAGAATGGCTCGTGGGATCGTCAGGGCAGCACCTGGTTTGGCAACACGCAGAACATCGTTCTGCTCTACCCGGCCAACGTTTCTGGTCTGGGCAACGCGCTCGGCGACAAGATCTACTACACTTGGGCCGAAGGCATCCTGCGCGGCCGCTTCGAATCTAACGACAATGCTTACTGGTCGGTTACCTGGAACGGCACCCCTTGGACCGCAACGGGCATCCTGACCATCGGCATTGACAACCCAGCTGGCAACCGTGTGGTTACCGAAACCTGGGAACAGACTCCTTGGACTGAAGCGCTCTCCACTGAAGGCACACGCGATGGCAACAACCTGATCACCTTCATCACCATGGAGCGCGGTATCACGCCGACCAACTTCGCGTTCTGGTTCGCTAACTACGCGAACCTCACCGACTTCAATGGTCGCGCCGACAACGACGAACTCGGCCTCGACGTCTCGCAAACCACGAGTCTCGAAGGTCTCTTCCAGAACGATCGCAAGCTCTCCATCGTGGGTAACATCTACGACTGGGATGTCGATCAGGTCACGAACTTCGACTCGCTGTTCGAGAACTGCTCATCCCTCTACACGATCGATATCCATAAGTGGATCATGGGCCCCAACGCAACCACGTCTCACGTGAATATGCTCAAGGGTCTCACCTCGCTGCGCACGCTCATTCTGAATGGCAACATCTCCTTGAAGGACAGCGGCTTGGACGACGCAACGAGCGATCCGACCCACGCAGAAACTCAGGGCAGCTGGCTGCGTATCAAAGACGGCACGGCTTCCCCCTATAACACCGACCCCTGGTTCGGTTCTTCCGCAAGCCTGATCGGTCGTTACTACGAGAATACCAATATCCATGGCAGCGGCGACGGCGAAGGTGCCATCTACACCTGGACCGATCAGCTCCGTGGTCGTTTCGATGACAATGACAACACCTGGTGGTCATGGGATGCTAACCGCAAGATCCTCACCATGGGTGTCGATGCAGCAGAGCTCAACGAAACCATCGACCCCGCTACGGGCTATCGTGTGACCGCAACTGCGGGCGCACTGCCATGGGAGCGCGCGATCCCCACCATCAAGAAGGCGGCGCTCGAGATCTATGCAGTCCTGAATGGCACGCTCAAGATCTGCCCCACCAGCATGGAAGGCTGGTTCCAGGGCTACACGGCACTCACGTCATTCGATGGTACTAACTTCGATACGTCGCTGCTCACCAGCAACACCGCTTCGCTCGACAACCTCTTCAACGGTTGCACTGCGCTGCGCACCCTGAACCTGACCAACTGGAACTGGCAGGCAACGGGCGTGAGCCACGTCGACATGTTCAAGGATCTGAACTCCATCACCAAGATCACTCTCGAAACGGGCGCTGCGCTTGATGGCACCGGTTTCGATACCATTAGCACACGTCAGAACACGCAAGGCCGCTGGGTCATGGAGACCGAGCTCACGGGCGCGGGTGCCGCAGACATTCCGTGGTTCGATTCTTCCCAGAAGCTCGTCTATCGTTATCCGGGCTACTCGGCCGGTGCAGTCGTCGCCAAAGTGAACGGCGTCTGGACCGTGCTCAACCTGCTCGCTGGCACGCACACCTACACCTGGAACACCCCGATTCTGGGCGGTCGTTTCGAAGACAATCCGAACGCCTGGTGGATGTTCTACAAGGAAACCGTGAACGATATCGTTGCGGGCACGCTGGTCATCGGTACCGACGATAAAGACCCCAACAGCACCTACGGCATCGAAGTGTCGGTTCGTGGCACCGCTACGGGCAATGTTTACGATTCTTCGAACATGCCGTGGTACAGCGCACTGGGTGGCAATGCTGCTGGCCTCAACCGTGTTCTCTATGTGCTCACCAAGCAGGAGAACACCATCCGTCCTAACAGCATGCTCGGCTGGTTCGCCGGTATGGGCGAGCTGCTCACCTTCGATGGTCGCGGCATCGATATGTCGCGCATCGAGAACGCCGACGACGTTTTCCAGGGCATCTTCGCTGAAGACCGCAAGCTTCACACGGTTGACATCCGTAACTGGGATATGGGCTCACACGCTCATACCACTAACGCAGTGGCCAACATGTTCCTGAACAACGCGGCGCTGAAGTACCTGATCGTCAATAAGGCTGCGGTCCTCTACGGATCGGGCATCAACTCCAACATGCTCAACCACACCCAGAAGCTCGGCTCCTGGATCCATGAATCATGGTTCGGTTCAGGCGACGAATTCGCAGGCCTCTTCCTGCCGGGTACCCCGGGTGGCGCAACCGCTGAGGGTCTCAAGGAATTCCCGACCGGTGTTGACTACATCACCTTCATTTGGGACGAAGGCAACCTCTGCGGTCGTTTCGAATCCAACAACAACGTCTGGTGGCGCTACACCGGTGTTGCTCAAGCAGGCGATCCGTATCTGCACGTTGGCCTGTTGCGCATCGGTTCCGACTCCGACGACATCGCGCAATCTATCGTCACCGAATTCGGCGACGATCTGCCGTGGCGCAAGCTGCTCGACAGCATTAAGGTCATCACTGAGGTCATCACGGGCGCAGACTACAGCGGCAAGGTTGCCGTAACGTCGCTCGAAGGCTGGTTCGGTCGCAACACGCTCGATGCCGATGCTGGCACCTTCGAATACCACACGGGCCTCACCACCTTCGATGGTTCGGGCCTCGTACTCTATGACGATGCGCTCACCCCGCTGGGCATGAACTGCCAGTCGGTGAAGGGTCTCTTCGAGAACGCTACGGCGCTTCGTTCGCTGAAGGGCGTCAATGCTTGGGATACGCGCGGCGTCCAGGACTTCTCCTATGCGTTCTACAACACCCCGCGTTTGGTGAACCTCGACATTCGTAGCTGGATGATGCATCACGTCGCCGACAGCTCCAAGTTCGAGAATATGTTCAAGGGCATGGGCACCTCGGGCATGCAGTCCATTACGCTTGGCCCCTACGCGGTCCTCGAGAATACAGGCTTCGGCTTCCGTGACACCGATACTGAGCAGAACGTCCCCTTCCTGCCAGAGACCGATGGTCGCTGGGTTATGGGCGATCCGCTGAACCTCGATCCTACCGTCGCTAACACCGACGTTGCTTGGTTCGACAACACCGACGGCCTCGTCGAGCGCTATCGCGTTGGCGAAGGCTCTCGTCAGCAGGACAAGACGCAGCTGCGCTACATCCACACCTACACGTGGGACACGGCTAATCGCGGCGGTCACTTCGATTCCAACCGTAATGTTTGGTGGCTCTTGAACAAGGATTCCAAGGTACTCACCATCGGCGTGTTCGACAAGAACGCAACGGTTGAATACATGGACAACTGGACCACAGAAGTCTATCGCAAGGACGTTACTGGTTGGGCACATCGTGTTACTGAAAAGAACGAATTCGTACCGTGGCACCAGCTCGACCTTTCCTTCACGGCGTTCCGCACCGATGGCACGCAGGGCAAGGTCGCACCGGAATCCTTGGAAGGCTGGTTCCTCGCGCCTACAACGGTCGAGCTCCTCACCTTCGAAGGTGGCAACATCGATACTACGCACGTCACCAGCATGAAGAATCTCTTCAAGGGCGAGAACAAGCTCACCAACGTTTCGGGCATCAACTCTTGGATCACCACGAACGTTACCGATATGTCGCACGCATTCGAGAACTGCTCGGCTCTTACCACGCTCACCTCGCTCTCCAACTGGAACGTGGAAAAGGTCGTCGACTTCTCCTACATGTTCTACAACGTGCGCGGCCTCGACATGACCAACGGTCTCGCTTGGAAGATCTCCAGCGCAGAGAACCTTTCCTACATGTTCGCAGGCTGCACGCGCATCGTGAATACTAACTACCTGGCACGCTGGGATGTGGCTAAGGTCACCAACTTCTCCTACATGTTCTACAACTGCACCGGCCTTACTACGGCTGATGCACTGGGACTCTGGATGGTGGCACAGAACGCTACGCCCGATGCTAAGGTCGATCTTACGGGCATGTTCCGCAACGCAACGCGCTTGAACTTCGTCGACTTCACCAATTGGAAGATGTACGATCGCGCAAGCGGTGAGGTCTATGTCATCACCACCAACATGCTCGCAAACGATGGCGCACTCAACCAGATCGTCATGGGCTTGCACGGCTTGCTCGAAGGCACGGCACTCGGCTACACCGAAGTAGGCGGCACTGCGCTTCCTTCCCTGCGCGCGATCAACGGTGGTTGGACCCGCCATGGCAGCAACGTTGCTTGGTTCGGTCCTACCGACTCGCTCGTTTCGGTCTACACCCCTGGTTCGGTCTTCGAAGCACCGGAGAACCTGATCTTCACCTATGTCTGGCGCGTTGAGCAGACTGGTGGTCATATCTTCCCGTCCAACCGTTTCGCATGGTGGAAGTTCATGACCGACTCGGGCACGCTCATCATCGGTCTGAACGACAACACCAATAACGACCCCGATTACAAGACGTGGGTCACCGAGAAATGGTACGAACTGCCGTGGCTCGTTAACATCACGGGCGACAACGAGGCAACCTACACCCGCGATCAGATCAAGTACATCGAATTCGTGGGCGATCTCTACATCGTGAACCCTGAATACTGGTTCGCTGGTCTCGAGAACTTGATCAGCGCTGATCTTGCTCACATGAAGATCGAACTGGCAGGAAGCCTCGAAGGTCTCTTCGGCACGCTGCCTACCGAATTGCCTGATGGCGCTACCGAGTGGCCGGGCATCTTCGGCAAGAACGATGCCGACAAGGGCAAGGCTTGCACGAGCCTGAACTTCGTTACGGGTCTGCAGGCATGGAACAGCTCCTTCAACGTGGGCGCTAACGCAGGTACGCTCGTCTACGATCTGCCTATGGTCAACACCACCTCGCTGAAGGGTATGTTCCAGGGCGCTTCGAGCCTGAAGGATCTGGAGTACGTGGTCGGTTGGGACCTCTCCACCATCCTCGACCTCTCCTTCATGTTCGACGGCTGCTCCACGCTGAACGACGTTTCGCAGCTGGCAGGTTGGAATACCTCCGCAGTCAAGACCATGGAGGCCATGTTCCGCAACGTCTCCAGCTTGAAGCGCGTTGACGGCGTTATGACCTGGGATACCCAACAGTGCATCAACTTCCGTGATATGTTCAACGGCTGCACCAGCGTGCTCGACCTCGACTTCTCGAGCGACAACTGGCGCCTCGATGCGGCGCTGAACGCACCGGGTGGGGTCGATAACCTTACCAACATGCTTGCGAACCTCGATTCGCTGCGCACCATCTCGCTCAAGCAGCACTTCGTGCTCGAAGGTACGGGCCTCGACAACTGCAAGACCCACAAGAGCACCGATGGCACCTGGGAGCAGGAAGCCTTCAAGAACAACTATGTGGCATGGTGGGGCAACGCTGGTCAGCTCTGCAGCCGCTACCCGAATGGCAACAAGCCATGGCTCTGGCCGGCATACCAGAATGTGTGGGATGTGGCAGAGGTTCTTACCTATACCTGGAAGACCCACTACCTGGGCGGCCGTTTCGAATCGAACGAATTCGCTTGGTGGAAGTACGACAAGAATGGCAACTTGGTCATCAGCGTCGATACCGATATCACCAATGGCGTAACGAATAATACTGAAACGCGTGTCTGGGAAGACACGAAGGCAGACGACGATGCACTTGGCTACATCGATTGGCGCGAAGTCGTGCTCGGCAACGCTCCTGTTCCCACGGGCATCTACAATGCTCCCGATATTCCCTGGCTGAAGGTCATCAATGCTTCGGTCATCAAGAAGGTATTCCTGCAGAACAACATCGCGCTCGTTAACCCCGCTGGTTGGTTCGCAACCGTTAGCGGCCAGAACTACGGCAACCTGGTCGAGTTCGACGGTGCTCGCGCTGATATGCAGTACGCAGTCTCCTTCGATTCTATGTTCGAGAATTCCGCGAAGCTCACCCGTGTTTCTTCAGGTGTGAACGGCTGGAACAACATGGCCGCCTGCACCAGCATGAAGAAGATGTTCAAGGGCTGCCTCGCTCTGAACGAGATCCTGGGCATCGACAAGTGGGATGTCACCCACGTCAAGGACTTCACCGAGATGTTCTGCATGACCACCGCCAATGGTGCAGCAGGCGTGCTCGGCGATAGCGTTCTTGCCCAGATCGGCAAGTGGACGCTCGGCACTAACCTCAATGCGGGTGAATTCATCACCATGCAGGATATGTTCAAGGACTGCCGTGGTATCACGTCGCTCAATGGTCTGGCCAACTGGGATACCAGCCGCGTTTCCAACTTCTCCGGCATGTTCTCCAGTACCCAGAACGACAAGGGCGTTACCTTCGAATACAAAGATGGCAAGCTCGTGAAGACCGCCGGTACGCTCGGCATGCTCCTCACGGACGCTACCGCAGTGAACAACTGGAACATCTCCGCTGCCACCACCATGGCACGCATGTTCGCTAACGCTATCCGCCTCGAGCGCATCAACATCTCCAGCTGGAACATGCGCGACCTCGACATCGCCAATATGTTCCTGAACAACGCAAGCATGCAAGAGATCACGCTCGGTCGTCTCTCGGTGCTCGAGAACACGGGCTTTGGCAACAACATGTACTTCTACGAGACGCATCCCACCAACGCAACGGGCTCTGCTTCGCAGCGCAACGAAGTGTTCTGGCGCGATCGTCTGCACAACAATAATCAGTCGGTCAGCTTTGGTGGCAACACCTGGCAGTTCGGCTACTGGGGTGGCGCATGGGTCGCTGAAGATGCGAACCGCCCAACCACCAACGATTACGAAGGCTTGAACCTCTGGTCGGGCACTTCCACCAATCTTGCCGATCTCTATCGCAACTCGAAGCACTATGCACCAGCAGCCATCACCACCTATCGTTGGGGCGATAGCTTCTATGGCGGTGTCTTCGACAGCTCCATCGTCTATGACAATGTGAACGACATCTACCATTACTATTCTTGGTGGCGCTACTACACTTCAGGCGATCTGAATCGTACGCTCATCATGGGCACCATCGCAGGCGCAGGCAACGATACCACTACCGGCGTGGTCACCGAGGCGAACACCTCGCACCGCACGGGCGGCGTGAACGATCTGCCATGGGCGAACTACGAAGGCGCCAACATCGTAAGCAATGTGCAGCACATCAAGACGGGTGCGGTCATCCACCAAGATGGCTCCATCACCTACGATAGCCTGATGGGCAAGATCACCCCCACCAAGCCAGAAGGCTGGTTCCATAACCACTCAAGCCTGATCTCCTTCGATGGTCGTGGTCTGAACACCACGCTGGCTACTTCGCTCGCCTACTTCCTGTCCTCTAACACGCGCCTCACCACCATCAGTGGCATGGGCGATTGGGACGTCGATCAGGTGACCGACTTCTCCTATATGTTCAATGGCGACAGCGCGCTCAAGGATATCTCCACGCTGCGCACCTGGGTGCTGGGCAACACGAACAGCATCAACATGGAATACATGTTCGCAGGCACGGGCGTAACCGATCTGCTCTCGATCGCCTACGATAAGACCAATAACTACTGGAACACCAGCCACGTTTCCAACATGGAAGGTATGTTCCAGGCAAGCAAGCTGGTCAACCAAGAGGGCATCAAGGATTGGGACGTTTCGCGCGTTGAGAACATGCGTCACATGTTCCGCAATGCTGTAGCGCTCACCACGGTGAACCTCTCTCGTTGGGCGATGCGCACCATCGGTTCGTTCGTCCACCATACTGCCAACATCAATGTCGATGACATGTTCTTGGGCTGCAAAGCACTCGGTCAGATGACCTTGGGCGAAGCATCCATCCTGCAAGGCACGGCATTCAATAACAGCTTGGCCAATCATGGCCCAACAGACAACGACACCGGTGGTATGTGGGAACTCGTGCAGATCTACAATCCTGCAACGGATAGCAACGACAATCTGCCGCGTACGTCTCACGGTACCGCTCAGTGGTTCGGCTCAACGGGTAGCCTGGCTGAGCGCTATAAGAGCACCGGTCCCGCTTATGCTGCAGCGCTCGTCTACGTATGGCGCAGCGACATGATCGGCGAACGCTTCGAATCCAACCCGTTTGCTTGGTGGACCTACGACAAGAACGGCAACCTGGTTCTTGGCGTGGACAAGGGCGCAGAGGCGAGCATCTATGCTCCTAAGCCGGGCGACACGAAGACCGCAGCACAGTATGCCGATACGGTCACTGAAACACAGCGTGTTACCACCACCACGAAGAATGCCGACGGCACGATCTCGATCGATACTCCTTCCGCAGATGATCTGCCGTGGCTCTACAGCCATTTCAACGAATCCAACAGCGTTAAAGAGGCTTGGGGCACGTACAACCCCACCACACGCGATTCTATTCTCACCGTTACCACCAAGGGCGGCATCCTCCTGCGCTTCCCGCAGAACTGGTTCATGAACTACCTGAACCTCACCACCTTCGATGGTTCTGGCATGGACGTTCCGCAAGCAACCTCGCTGCAGAACTTCTTCCGCAACGATGCGAAGCTGACCACATTCACCACGTCGGCAAATCGTTGGAACACTTCTAACATCACCAATATCTCTTACTTCATGTATGGCACGGGCATCGTGAGCCTGGACGGTCTGCAGACCGCAGGCGCAAACGGCTGGGATGTGTCCCACGTGACCGATATGTCGTTCGCGTTCGCCAACATGACCAAGCTCACCGACATCTCGGGTCTGGCAAACTGGAAGACCACTTCTTCTGCAGCAAGCCCGCTCAACATGACCGACATGATGTCGGGTTGCACCGCACTGGTCGACGCAAGTCCGTTGAAGGACTGGAACGTGACCGGCGCGAACCTCACCAACCTCTTCTATAACAACACCGCCCTCACCACGGTTGACATTCATCTGTGGGACATGCGTGATGCAACGGTCACCAACATGTTCTACAACAACCGCAAGCTGGGCGATAAGGCCACCAATGGCTATATCCGCTTGGGCGCGAAGAACAAGCTCACCGATACGGCCATCAACTCCATCGCCACCCGCACCGCGAAGCTCGGTAGCTGGGTGCGTACGCTCGATATTCCGGTGGCATGGTTCGGCACGGGCAATTCGCTCATCCGCCTCTACAAGGATGGCATTACCGGCTTGGCGAACACCTACCTCACGCCTAACTACATCGACTACTTCTGGGATTCGACCTTCATCTCGGGTCGTTTCGAGTCCAACGAGAACGCATGGTGGATCTACTTCCTGGTCGACACCAACTATAAGGGTGAAGAGATGAAGGCAGGCACGCTGCTTCTGGGTGCTGATGAAACGGCTGCGAATCGCGTCGTGACCGAAGAGGCAGATGAACTGCCTTGGCTCGACGATCCTTCCACCACCGCAAAGGACGAACTGGTTGGCAAGACGCAAGTCAAGTATGTGAAGACCAAGTTCGACATCACGCCTACCACTCCGAAGGAATGGTTCAACGATTACACGAGCATCATCACCTTCGACGGCTCGGGCATGAAGATCACCAACAGCGTTACCTCGTTCGAGAACTTCCTCGGCCGCAGCGACGATAACACCACCGCTTCCCAGCTCACCACTGTTTCGGGTGTTGATAAGTGGGATGTAACAGGCGTTACCTCCCTCAAGGGCATGTTCCGCAATGCTAACGCCCTCACCAAGCTGGAAGGCTTTGCTGCTTGGGCGAACAAGCTCACCTCCCTCACGGATATGTCCTACATGTTCTACAAGAACACATCGCTCACCAACAGCAGCCTCGCAGAGCTGGCTACTTGGAACGTGGGTAACGTTCGCGACATGAGCTATCTCTTCGCCGGCTCAACCGCTATGGAATCGCTCGACAATCTCGCAGCATGGCGCCCCGCTAAGCTGCAGACCCTCGCCTATGCGTTCCAGGGTATGACCAAGCTCGCCAACATCGAAGGTCTGCGCAACTGGAACCCTGGTAGCGACGCTTCGGTCACTGCCGTTTCTATGGAAGGCGCCTTCAGCGATTGTGTCGCACTCACGAGCATCGAACCTATCACGGGCTCCAGCACGAACACGAGTGCAGCTCACTGGGATGTGCGCAAGGTGAACAACTTCTCGAAGATGTTCTACAACTTGGGTACAGGCAATACCTTGAAGATCACCACTATCGATCTATCGCAGTGGAACATGCGTGCACACAGCACCATCACGCTCAATGATATGCTGGCCATTTCCAAGGGTGGCACGGGCAAGACCAATTTTGTTTCCTACATCTTTGGCCCCAACAACCGCCTGTGGATCTCCGATACCAACAATGCAGGCATCAACAATGCAACGCTCATGAGCGCTTCCGATGGCGTATGGATCAAGAACACCGACACGGTTGGCCTCTCTACCACCATCGGTAACTCCATCGATCTGATGAAGCGCTATGCCACCACGTCGCCTTCGCTCGTTACCACCTACACCTGGGATCCGACCCACCGTGGTGGCACGTTCGAAGACAACCCGAACATCTGGTGGACCTATGCGAAGGAAGATACCACCTCCGTGGCCGATCCTAACCTCGCCGAGAAGACTGGCATGATCCGCGTCGGTCTGGTGAGCAATGCAGCATCGCATACCACTAACGTTACGGCGAACGTGCCGTGGAAGGTCGAGCCGAACAACATTTGGAGCTCGGCTAAGTTCTTCGAGGCTGATGCCACCAACGGCACGGTCGCCCCGAACACCATGGCACAGTGGTTCCAGAGCCCCTCCAAGAACTTCGTAAGCTTCGACGGCACCAACTTGAACACCAGCAACGTGGCAAGCTTCTACCGTACGTTCTACAATGCAACGGGCCTCAAAGAAGTGAAGGGTGTTGCCAACTGGGATGTTACGCACGTGACCACGTTCCAGTCCATGTTCGAAGGCTGCTCCGTTCTTGAAGAGCTCGACCTTACCGCTTGGAACATGCGCGCGGGCAACCCCACGCTTACCGGCATGTTCGCTGGCTGCCTGAGCCTGATGACCCTCACCTTGAACCCCAACGTGGTTCTGGAGGGCACGGGCCTTACCGAGGTTACTACTCTGAATGGCGAGAAGATCGGTTTCTGGTACATCGACGAATACGCCCGCCAGAACCGCTACGGCACCACGCAAACGTTCGCGAACACCCACTTCGGCAAGAACACGCACGACGCTACGGGCGTTCATACCTACTACTGGTACTACGGTGCTGAATTCGAGAACCCGAACGCTTGGTGGAAGTACGATCGCAACAACCACACGCTTTCCATGGGTCTCTACGACTATTCCGCTTCGGCAGACCATCTGGTTACCGAATACGGTGCGAAGCTGCCCTGGTTCACGGCAACCGGTGCGCTTTCAGTGCCCATCATCGAGGTCCAGCACATCGAGACCAACTTCGGTAAAGCTGGCGAAGATGGTGGCGTATGCGATGGCACCAATGGCATCCAGGTTCGCGACTTCAGCAACTGGTTCGCTGGCTTCACCGGCCTGCTCGATTTTGATGGTCGTGGCTTGGATGTGTCGAACACTTACTTCTTCAACGAAGCTTTTAAGGGCGATTCGCGCCTCCAGAAGATCAACATCTCCACCTGGAATATGGTCTACAACACTCGCTTCAACCAGAAGGACAGCAGCGGATACCGCAGCACGTGGCCTGTGGTTACCAGCATGCTGGAAGGCTGCTCAGCGCTCTCGCACATCATTGCGGGCAATCAGATCTATCTGGTTGGCTCGGGTCTGGTCCGCGATGGCGGCATGTGGGCAGCGGGCGAATTCACACACGATAACGAATACACCGATGTCGATACGCTCTGGTTCGATACCACTGACCACCTGTTCACTTCTTCCGGTGGTCGCTACATGGCAAACGTGGGCGTTACGCAGGCAACGGGCCGTGCACTGGGCGAGATCGAGTACATCTTCGTACCGAGCGCTCACTGCGGCGTGTTCCCGAGCAATGCGGAAGCAACCTGGATCATCATCGACAAGGATTTCAAACTCACCGACACCACCACCCTGCAGGCAAGCACCCTCTACATTGGTTGCCGTCCTTCTGCAGCGAACAAGAGCGTGAGCAGCTTCAACAATTCGAATATCGTTCCATGGCTTGATCTTTCCTTCAAGCACGTGCGTACCTTTGGTGGCATGAAGCCCAGCGAAATTGCTGCATGGTTCGCCAAGGGTGATGGAGAGATCCTGACCTATTGGAATAAAGACTTTACGCATTGGCAGAAGAATTATGGTAACAGCAACTCTTATACGGGAAGCTCGTATATCAGTTTGATCGCTGGCAAGGTTTGGCACAGTGGCCATTATTCTGGCGGCACCTGGTATGAGGGTTACTACAGCTACCCAGACTCCTATGTTTCTTCGGCACCGTTCGTTTTGCGTGCGGGTTATTACTACACGTTTACCATCACGTATCGTTCAGGCGATACCTATCTTGATTCCTATCGTAGCTTCGGAATCGGTACGTCGCGTATTACCTCGAGCGTGAACATTGCTTATTTCAACCTTTATCACAAGAACACAGACTGGACTACGGAAACGGTCACCTTCCGCTGCTCTGATACGGGTAACTATTACCTCAACCTGTATGAATGGAACTATAATCACCGTTCGCTTTGGTACTTCAGCAATATCTCCATTCGCGAGCTAGGTGCTGGCAATATCGAGACCTTCGATGGTACGGGTTGGGATGTGAGCAGCACGACCAACTATAGGCATGCTTTCCGCAAAGCCAACAAGCTCAAGGCGGTTGATATCCACAATTGGACCATGAGCACCAACGGGTACTATTACGAGAATATGCTCGATGGCACTACCGCACTCACACGTCTCGACCTTGGTCCGAAGACCTACCTCCCTGGCGGTACGAGCTCAACCTCTTGGTACATTACGTCCGATAACTGGGATTATTACAACAACGGTAATCAATATGGCTTGTATACCTCTGGCACGGTTCAGTCTTGGACCATTCGTCGCACGGGCACCAATGCGATCCAGCTCTGGTTCGACTACAGCTCGGGTATCGATAGCCGCAGCTGGTATCTGCACTATGGATCCTATATCCGTATTCGCTATGGCAAAGATCCCAATAACTGCGATCGCGATCCGCTCATCCTTGAATGGCGTGATATGGCGGGCAAGACCTACTACTTCGACACTCCGTTCATCATCATCGAATTCTATGCACGTGATGGATCGGGCGCTGAGAGCTTGTCGGGCTACAGCGGATCTTACCGTGGCTTCAAGGTTTCGGTTTCCTATGGCGATCTCTGGTCTGCCTCTGGTACACGCGCGATCGAAAATGTGATGTACAACTACAACCCCTATACGGTGGGTTGGATCGGCCCGGTCGACAACAATGCTATCTGGGGATGCGGCACCTGGGTCGAGCATAATCGCGATGGCGCTTATGATGAGCTCACGCGCAAAGAAGCGCCGTGGTTCGGTACCTCGCCGAACTTGGTGGCACACCATGCCGCAGCAGCTAATAAGGGCAAATATACTTACATTTGGATGCCAGATTGGTGCGGTGACCGCATCAATGGCGACGATCACCTGTGGTGGTACTACCGTCCCGATGGTCACACCCGCGAAGATGGCTATGTCGTTCGCGATAATTCGCTCGTTATCGGTGCGGATCCGGGTTATGCTGGCAAGAGCATCAATATCGATCGCGATACGCGTGTTACCCCGTGGGAAATGGCTGTTTCCGCGGGCAAGATCCACCATGTGGCCACCATCGGTCGCTGGAAAGCATCTACGCTGCGTCATTGGTTCAGCTCTGGTTGCTTCAGCAATCTTGAATCCTTCGACGGCTCAGGTATCGATGTTTCATCTACCTCCACCATCTATGAGATCTTCACGAATCGCACGAAGCTCAAGGAACTGAACCTGCGCGGTTGGTCCATCAAGCCTAGTGTCGATGTTACCAACGCGTTCAGCTCGCTCTATGCACTCGAGCGCCTGATCATGGACAACCACACTTCGCTCACGACCAATCCGACCCTCATCGGTCAGATCCCTGGTCATGTTAACGGCGTGTGGGTTGCCACGAACGTTACCGAAGACGATGCGAACCCCAAGCTCGACTCGGGCGCGAACTACGTTTACGAAGGCCTCTATGCACGTAACACATCGCCTTCTACCTCCACCGATCGTAGTCTCGAAGTGCTCTATGGTTATACCAACGCAGGTAACGACCACGGCATCGTCACATGGGATTGGCGCTTCGGCACCATCGTGAATTTCCGTCCGAACCATTCTTCAGCTACGGGCAACATTCCCGATATCTTCCTGAATGGTGGCGAGACCATCAACTTCTACAAGGGTAGCGACGGCAAGTTCTACGTTGAATTCCCGAACGGCACTATCTATGAGGCGTATGTCCGCGATGGCTACATTCTCGACCTGTGGAACACCGAACAGAATCTGCGCACCGATAAGCACGGCAAGCCTGTTGGTGGCACCCAGATCTATTGGGGCGGCAGCTACACGGCACCGAACACTGGCGACTCTAGCGCTGTTTCGGTCACCTTCTGGGCTCAGTGGATCAAGGATGCCAATATCACCATCAAGTTCGTGGTCGATACCACGGGCTCCACTTCGGCAAGCACCTCCGAAAGCACGATCGGTTCCGACCGCGCTCAGGGCTACCTTGAGATCACGGGCCTGAAGGTGGGCGACACCATCCAGCTCTTCAACGGCACGCAAGCAGGTCTTTCGATCTATGATGCGCTCACCAATGCGATCCTGAACATGACCACCTTCGTCGAGTTCTCGCGTCCTGGCTACGATCTGATCGGTTGGACCTACTACATGCGCCACATCTCTTCGGGCGGCGATACGGTCACGCGTGCTTATCAGATCTACTTCAACCGCGAAAACAACGAGATTCGTCTTTTCTGGCCGCCGAATGCAACGGAAGCCGATACGGTTGCTATCGATACCTTCTACGCCCTCTGGGCTCCGAAGACCGGCTACACCATCGAATACATGGCGCCTGAATCCGCCTACAAGCCCAATAACCGCACTGGTCTCTCTTATGTAGAGGTTAACCTCCTGCCCTCCGATGCAGGCAAGGTGAAGCGCCCTGGCTACAAGCTGGCAGGGTGGTATGTGCTCGATGCTGCTGGCAATCGTATGACGCTCCCTGATGGCTCGACCCTCATCACGAGCAAGAATCAGGCTGGTATCCGCTTCCGCGATATCGCACTTTCCGCAGACGTAGCAGATATCCTCTACCTCTATGCTGAATGGGAAGAGGACAACATTCCGCTCACGTTCCAGTCCAACACTAAGGAAAACATCGTTAACCCGACCTCACAGGCACCGCTGCTTTCCAATGGTAACGGCGTGCGCAACGTCGGCGTGATCGTGGCAAAGGGCTACCACTTCGTCAGCTGGACGAACAACCGCACGGGCGATGTGTTCACCAACGCGGTGCTCACGGCAGACCAGATCCGCTCCGTTGCCTTCATCAATGGCAACTGGAACCCGACGGTCTTCACGGCGAACTTCGCTCCGAACGAATACACCATCGTCTTCAAGCCAGGTACCGCAGCTGGTCCTGCAGGCACCCCCGATAAGGTGGCTAATGGCGCAGGCAACATCGCCGACATGGAAGCAACCTATGGTATTGCTTTCCGAGCTCCGGCTGCAGGCGACACTTCCACCTTCTGGCTGGATGGCTATGTCTTTGACGGTTGGATGACCGACGAGCCTTATAACGAATCGAATCCTTCCACGCCGCGCAAGATCTATGCAGGCCAGACGGTCTACGATCTGCTCGCAGCGCATGGTGGCACCATCACCTTCACGGCAACGTGGCGTCCGCAGACCATCAAGGTCACCTGGATCGCTGGCACGGGCGGCAAGGTATGCGTCAATGGCGATGAAGCGCATCAGGCCACTACGCTCACTAAGAGCTACACCACCATTTCACCTTCTATTGACATCGTGCGTCCCGTGGCAGACGAAGGCTATCGTTTTGTGGAATGGCGCATTACCGACACGGGCGAGACGCTCACCACCGAAGCACTGCTGAAGTTGGTCAAGGATGGCGAATTCTGGCCGTTGTCTCAGTCCTTCACGGCCATCTTCAGGCCTATCACCTATACCATCGCCTTCGACTATGCTCGTGGCGACGATCACACGCAGCTTGCAACCGGTACGCTGCCCGGTCCGATCTCCAAGACCTTCGGCGTCGAAGTTCGTCTGCCGAACATCCTCGACATGGATGGCGAGATCATGCTCAAGCGTGATGGCTATGTCTTCGCGGGTTGGAACACCAAGGCTGACGGCACAGGCAAGCGCTACAGCATCAACCAGCTGCTCAACGAAGACTTCACCTTCACCGAGGGTGACACCATCTATCTCTACGATATGTGGACGCCTTCCAAGTACACCGTTGAATTCTTCCACGGCGCAACGGGCGTTACCGGCAAGATGGACAAGCAGACGCTCACCTACGATGTCACGTCGTTCCTGAACGCCAATGAATTCATCCGCAACGGTTATCGCTTCATCGGTTGGTCCACGTCCTACTTCGATCCTCCCATCTACACCGATGGCCAGGCTGTGAAGAACCTGGGCAAAGATGGCGACAACATCATGCTCTTCGCTCATTGGGAAGCGATCGGCGAATACAACGTGTTCTTCGAGATGGATAAGGGTTCCACCGATAAGGCAACCATGCACCTGCCAGCATCCTACGATCCGTACAAGGGCGTTCAGGTCAAGCAGGGTGGCTTCGTTGCGGTCGATCAGGCACCAACCTTCAGCCAGAACGACATTCAGCAGGCAGCAGGTTACTTCCTGTCCTACTGGTCATACATCATCGAGCACGAAGATGGCAGCACCGAAACGGGCGTTACCACCGACGTGAAGAAGATCGCCATCACCGGCAAGACCACCTTCTCGGCTCACTTCGCACCTGATCATGTCTTCGTGGTCATCTACGAACCGGGCACGCATGGCACGTTCCCCTCCACGCAGGATAAGACCTTCTTCGTGAACCTCGATCCTCACTCCACCCGTCCGACCTTCGGTGGTCAGGCAGCGGGCACGCAGCTCGATCCCGATTACTTTGATACGGCAACGTCCAACCCGAAGAACATCGATAACCCCAAGGGCATCCCGGGTTATGAATTCATCGGTTGGCACTGGACCACTACCGACGAGAACAACGTTGTTACACACCACTTCTCCTTCAACACGGAGTACGAAGGCGTAACCTACACCGCAGAAGCACTGCCCAGCGAAGTCGATCGCAACTATGTCTTCGAGGCATGGTGGCAGCCTTCCGAGGTTACCGTTTACCTGAGCCCCAACGGCGGCGAATGGATCCTCGATTCCAACGGCCAGCTGGTGAACCCTGATGCTGCGGGCGATTTCGTGCTCGAGCGCGGTCAGTCCTTCGCAATGCTCACGCAGTACTGCGGCCAGATCGTCGAACTGCCTTCTGCCGATAAGATCATGCAGCGTGTTGGCTGGCGCTTTGTCGGTTGGACCGACAGCGCTTGGGAAGCGGTGAAATGGCAGCCCGGCGAAACGCTGCTGGCTTACTATGGTCTGCGCATCTATGCTGTATGGCAGCGCCTTACCTACAATGTTTCCTTCAACTCCAATGGCGGCACGCCTGTTTCCGACAAGAAGGGCATCGGCTGGTCCGATCGTAACGTGCTCCAAGGTGTCGATACGCCTACCAAGGTCGGTTATGAATTCGACGGTTGGTATATCGTGAACCCCTACAGCGATCGCTTCGACGACAGCATCGATAAGGTTTCCAACAACACCACCTACGCCGACCTGGCACGCTACAACGGTCTCACCGACGAAACCGCACTCGCTAACGGCATCATCCTCTATGCGAAGTGGCTCGAGAAGCAGGCGACCATCTACTATCGTCCGGTCGTCATGGACGCTCAGGGCAGGTTCGTGAAGACCACGGGTGGCTCGCTCACGGTAAGCTCCGAAAACATCTATGCAATTTCGACGCTCACGGCGCCGCGCGGTTCCCAGGCATCGAGCAACACCGGCTATCACTTCCTCGGTTGGTACGATGCTCAGGGCAACCTGCTCTCCCGTAGCGAGAAGTACATTCCTACCAAGAGCGAATACAACCTCACCGGTCAGTACTGGGGCGACGCGAACCACAGCGTATACTATGCGCTCTTCGAGCCGAACTCCTACACCATCGAGTTCATCAACAACGGTGGTATCGGTCGTATCGAGGCCATTACGGTCAAGTACGACGAATACCGCAACCTCCCCGTGAACGATGGCCAGATGGCACGCGTGGGTTATGGCTTCGCTGGTTGGTCGACCGCAGCCGATGGCTCGGGCATGCACTATGGCGATGGCGCTCAGGTTCATAACCTCTCCAGCATCAATGGTGCGGTCATCTCGCTCTATGCGGTATGGCAAGGCAACGTCTTCACCCTTACGCTCGACCCGAACGGTGGTAGCCCGAACTCATGGGATAACGTGGCTAAGCCGCCCGTGACCTACAGCGGTTCGCAGGTTATCTACCACATGGTGGCAGGCTCTTCGATCCATCTGCCCGATACCTTCACCTTCGTACGCACTGGCTACACCATGGATGGCTGGGTGGATAAGCCCAATGGCGATAAGGTCATTGCTCCAGGCTCTCGTTACTGGATGCCTGGCGGTTCTGTGGTCCTGTATGCTCACTGGGTACCCAATAGCTACATCATCCGCTTCCAGCCAGGTGCTGTTGATGTTCTGGGCTACGAAGACATGGTCGACGTCCGTGTCAACTACGACACCCACGCATACCTGCCTTCTAACACCATGACGCGCGAAGGCTATCGCTTCGTGGGTTGGACTTCGGACTATGGTTCGTTCTCCAACTGCGGCGAAGTTTACAACCTCACCACGGTGAACGATAAGGTCATCACGCTCACGGCAGTATGGCAGGCGCTTCCGCATACCGTTACGTTCAACGGTGGAGAAGGCGGCACCCTTTCAGGTGTTGCGAACCCGCAGACGGTCAACCATGGCGGCCATGCCACTACGCCAAACGCATATCGCCAAGGCTACGTGTTGATCGGCTGGAGCTACTCCATGGAGATCAACGGCGGCCAGACCCTCACCGGCATGACTGATGATCCCAGCTCTATCGAGATCTTGGGCGATACCACCTTCACCGCATATTGGGGCGGTCCGAGCGCTGTCGTTTACCTGCCGGGCAACCACGGCTCCTTCGCTTCCCACAGCAAGGATCCGGGCTCCCAGACGCTCTACACCGATCTTCCGTTCGGCGCCATGGGCGATCAGTACGCTTACCGTGGTCCTACGGGCACCACGGGCCTGCCGCTGGGCCAGGAAGGCTGGACCTTCACTGGTTGGGTGCGCACCGCCTACGATAACGATGGTCACAAGATCGGCGAGAGCTACTTCATCTCTGCTGAGACCTGGGTGCGCGACAAGACGGGCAGCCTCGGTTTCATCGATGAAGGCGAATACACCATCTACTTCACCGCTCAGTGGTATAAGCCCTTCAAGCTCACCTACGATCTGAATGGTGGCGGCGAATGGGTCAAGGATTACGACTTCGGTTACACCACTGATGGTGTGAGCGACCCTGTTTCCATGATGGTCGGCGCTGGCGAGACCGTGCACATTCCTACCAAGGATGCGCTTATTCGTCCGGGCTACATCTTCAATGGCTGGGCAACCTCGGAATACAACGCAGCTCACGGTTGGGTTACCTATCCGACCTACGATGAAGACGGCAATGTGGTGAACCTCTACACCATGCCTGAACACGACGTGACCTTCTATGCCGTATGGACCATCCGTACCTATAACGTTCACTATGCAACCGGCACGGGCACCTACATCGGCGTTCAGAAGTTCACCTACAACGACACCGGCCTCCTGCCGAGCCCGAACCCGGTATGGCCTGGTTATACCTTCAACAACTGGTACACCGAAGACAACTCCAACCAGTCTTACGGCGACGTGCCTCATGGTGATCGTGTCTACAACTCCACGCATCTCTATGAGATCCTGCCGAACGAAGAGGTTACCGATATCATCATCTATGCTTGGTTCGTTCCGGGTTATGCGAACATCTACTACTTCGTCGATCAGCAGTTCCAGGGCGGCACGCTCACCAACATGCGCGACTCTGGCATCTCCGCATTCGACGGTGTACCTACCGGATCCACGGCAGTGCCCGATGCAGGCTATGAATTCATCGGTTGGTACGATGCGAAGGGTCGCCTGGTAGGCACCGAAGCGAAGTTCGTTCCCACCAAGAGCCCCGACACCGCATGGCTCGATGGTACGGTCTACTATGCACGCTTCCAGTACAAGCAGTACTCCATCATCTTCAACAACAACAACGGCCAAGGCAGCTTGCCCACCCAGCGCGTTGCCTACGATGAATACGTCACGCTCACCCCGAACGCCAACCGCATTACGCGTCCTGGCTTCGAGTTCCTGGGTTGGGCTACCGGCCAGATCGATCCGCTCATGAATCGCGAAGATCTGCAGCAAGCGCTTGCCGACCGCGGTCTTTCCTTCTTGGCAGACCAGGCACGTGTGGTGAACCTCGCTGGCCAAGACAGCAGCCAGGTTACGCTCTGGGCTGTCTGGCTGAATGTTGGTTGGAAGGTCCACTACGATCTGGATGGCCAGAACGACTACTACTGGAACACCAACAAGGATGGCCGCTTCCTGGGCTGGATCGCTCCTGAAGACAACGATCGCATCCACCAGGTGGGCGTTAAGGTGAATGCACTCACCTACGAAGACACTCATGGCGCACACCGCAATGGCTATAAGTTCATCGGTTGGCAGTACCTCACCGAGGCAGGCACCTGGCAAACAGTCAACTTCGGCGCAGAATTCACCATGCCGAACCACGACGTTACCTTCAAGCCGATCTGGGAGGCCATCAAGTACACGGTCATCTTCGATCCGGGTCTGCCGGAAGGCTACGACATCTCGGGTGCGTATGCGTCTGACTCGAACCTCAACTTCACTAACGATGGCAAGCCATACTTCCAGCTCGAGGTCTCCTTCGACGAGCTCTTTGATGCAGGCGAGCGCTACTATCGCAGTGGCTTCGACTTCCTGAAGTGGATCGTTACGGGCTCCAGCAGCTGGGGAACGTCCTTCTCCGTGCTCGATGGCGAATATGACGCTGGTTGGTACAAGAACTTCTGCAACGTTGAAGGCGGCATCGTCACCTTCACGGCGAAGTGGTCGGGCAAGAAGGTCACTGCGATCTTCGAATCCTCCGATCCTACGCAGGGCACTGTTACGGGCGATATCCGTCAGCAGCTCTACGCAGGCGATAACGTTCGTACGGGCACGGTCTACACCACGCCGGGCTACAAGAAGGCACTGTCCTACTGGAAAGCGCGTGTTACGCTGTTCCACGAAGACGGTACGTCCTACTACGAGTATCACGACATCAAGCCTTCTGACCTGAAGGACTATGTCCTGCAGGGCGACACCACCTTCACTGCTTACTGGACCGATGCGTTCGACGTGTGGTTCTTCGAAGGTGAATACGGCGACTTCTACAGCAACGGCGGCCACGATGCAGGTCACACTGGTGGCGAGGAAGGCGCAACGCGCTTCACTCACGCCGTGGGCACCGAGGGCATCCCCACCTACGCAGGTATGTGGAACGGTCTGCCGCGCTCGACCACCTATATCGACGCGAACCGTCGCATCACCTATGCATTCAAGGGCTGGGCACTTGCAGCGATCGGCCCCGATGGCCTGCCGCTCATGGAGGATGGCCATGCGGTCTATCGCACCATGGAAGATGGTAAGACGCCAATGTATCTCTATGGCCCCGATGGCCTGCCGGTCACCGCTGCTGATCTTTCGAGCCTCATCCTCATCGACAAGCTCAAGGAGTACGGTCTTGAGGGCACGGGCAACCTCTACCTGGTCGCAACCTGGGAAGAGGCAGACTACACCATCTACTTCGAATCGCAGTTCCCGCCGCAACCGAGCCTGCCTTCTGGCTTCGGTAACATCGACCTGAATTCAGGCACGATGCCTATCCAGCAGATGGCCTACGAGACTGAGGTCGCTCTGGCACCGAACCAGTATGCAGCGGTCGGCTATGAATTCATCGGTTGGTCCACTAAGGCGCTTTCCGAGATATACGACGGGAAGACGTACTTCGACTATAACGTGACCCTTGACATGATCAAGGAGCAGATCAACTCTGCTAATGCTCGTTTCTATGCGAACATGGCGCTCTTTGGTCCGAAGACCGCTGCCGACTTCGAGGTCGAACCTGGCAGCATCACCCTCTACGCAATCTGGCGCATCCAGCGCTATGAGGTAACCTTCCTTACCTCCGGCGACAACGTTGGCGGCATCATCCTCGACAATGATGGCAATGTGCTGCAGGACGGCCACGAGAAGCTCACTCAGTGGGTCGTTTACAATACTCATCCGCGCTCCGAGAAGATTCCTCATCCGAGCCAACCTGGTCAAACCTACGACCTCATCCTTCACGAAAACCCCGGTTATGCCTTTGCTGGTTGGGACTACGAAGTAACCCTGCCGAACGGTCAGAAGTTCACTGGCTTCTTCGAGAGCCCCGACGGCATTCCTGGCATCACCGTTTATGGCCGCACCATCGTTCGTGCGGTATGGGAGAAGCTCCACACCATCACTTATAACCCTGGCGATCACGGCGCTTGGGCAGAGAACACCATCGTTTCTGGTGGTCTGCGCGCCGATAAGGATTACCTGATCGACTACGTCACCCTGGGTGGCAAGACCGATCCTAACTTCACCACCCCGCTCGACTACGGCGATGGCAAGGGCGCGCTCGTCCGCACCATGCCAGTATCCAACAGCGATGAGTGGATGTTCGACGGTTGGGTGTCCAACGACGGTCGCTTCTTCCAGACGGTCGAAGACGTGCTCAAGGCACTCATGGGCCGCGAAGACATCATCCTCACCGCAAACTGGCTCCGTAAGCCGGTCACGGTTCACTTCGACCCGAACGGTGGCACTCCGGTTGCTGGCTCCACTGCACTGAACGATCGTACCGACCTCATCCCTTACCAGCAGATCGTTCTTCCGTTCGTGGGCACCGTTACCAAGGCAGGCTACGAACTCTATGGCTGGTCTTACGACGGCAAGATCTATCGCACCTACGAGGAAAGCTCCGATGTGTTCATCGTTCCACGCTTCGGTGCAACGCTCACGGCAGTATGGCAAGAGATCACGGTGTTCATCACCTTCAAGTCCGAAGGCACCAACACTACCGGCGCTGGCTACATCGTGTCCGATCAGGGCACCCCGATGTGCACCTACAACCGTTGGGGTCAGATCACGGGTTATTACTACGGCATCAATGGCGTGCCGGTCGTGAAGCGCGAAGGTGCGCACACCGGTTATGTCTACAACCCGGCAGTCAACGGCGGCGCAGCTATGTATCCGCAAACGTTCGACACGCTGCGTATGCGCCTTTCCTCCATCACGGGTGAGACGCGCGGTTATCTCTACGACTATCGCTACAACACCTATTTCGATACCCCGATTTCCATCACGGCTATCGCTCGTCAGGGTTATCACTTCCTGCACTGGGTCGATTCGCACGGCGTTATCGTCTGCGAAGACGCTACCTTCGTAGCACCTGCTGGTTCTTCTGGTGTGTGGGCAGAGACCACCTACTACGCCATCTTCACCGAAGACCAAGACGTTATGATCAAGTATCAGGTTTCCGATCCTGATCATGCATGGCTCTCGCGCGACAAGGAATCGGTTGCACCTTCCACGGGTCGCGCTTTGGGCACCGAAGTGCATCTGCTTCCGGGCTACCGCGTTGTCGGTTGGGCGGTCGACTGGGATGGTGGCGATCTGCCTTCCATCGACGAGCTCATCGAGCTGGGCAAGATCATCTTCAACCCGCCGCGTTATGGTGAAGGCCTTGCAGGTGCTCAGATCTTCTACGATCCGGCAGATCCACTGAAGGGTGGTCACACCTACACCGCCATCATCGAGCCGGCTGAGGATGTTGAGTTCACCGTGAACCATCACTTCCAGTCCAGCAACGGTGTGACCTTCGAACTGAAGAAGACCGACGAATACAAGGGTCCGCAGGACGCACGCGTCGACGTTCGCTATGAAGATGTTATGCAGCCCGATGGCTCCACGCTGCGCAAGTATCACCTCTACCTCATCGACGATAACGGCACCGCAACGGGCATTCTCATCGACGAGATCCTTCTCGGCCCCGATTACACGAGCGCAAATGGCCTCACGTGGCTCTATGCTCCCGATATCTCGGCGCAGACCGCTCATGGCACCATCAGCCTGGGCCGCAAGCTGGTTCTGGATCTCTACTACCTCATCGATCCGCGCAACGTGGCAACCATCGGCTACCAGGTGATCAACCTTCCGAGCGGTACCAATAACCAGTACGGCAATGGCGACTACGGCGCCACCGAGCCCACCTTCGAACTGATCGCAGGCGGCACGCACAATGTTCCGAATGGCTCTACCGCACAAACGCCTCCGGGCTATGTGTTCCTGGGCTGGTATGCACACCTCTCCGATATCGCCGGTGGGGTAGCGCCACTCTCGACCGATCTCACCTTCATCCCGCCAGTGCCTGCAGCTGGCTGGGTGGTTGGCGACACCTACACCTACTATGCGATCTTCCGCGAGCTCGAAGACATCGAGATCTCCTACGACTTCACGCCTTCCAATGGCGGTAGCGTTTCGATCGATCACGATTCCTTCGCTCCGGTCACGGGCAAGCCGAAGGCAGTCTACACCACGCCGAACCCCGGCTTCCGCTTCTCGCACTGGACCAACAAAGATGGCCTCTGGATCGCTGCAGACGGCACTCCGATCGAAGGCTCCGACACCTGGACCGAGGTACCTCAGGGCGTATCGCTCATGGGCTCCACCTTCTTCCCGCAGCATGTGAACGGCAGCTACCTCATCTACAACGGCCAGACCTTCACGGCTCACTTCACCACCGACATGGTGTCCTTCACGGTCGAGCGTTATAAGGTCATCAACGGCCGCGTGGTCTACATCAACTCCGACGGCACGCTGAACTTCTCTTCGAAGGCACCGGTCGAGAAGCTCACCTTCATGGCAATGCCCGATTCTCATGTGGCAGTGCTCTATGATGCGGATAACGATCGCTACTATGTAGCGGGTGTCGATGCAACGGGTCAGAAGCTTGCCGATGCGCTCGAATACTTCTTCACCGAGTGGGCAGGCTACACGTACCTGCCGGGTTATGAACTGGCTATCGAATCTGGTGTGGTCAACGCCGATGGTACGCTTGTGTTACGCATGTACTACGCAGCTGACCCGAACACGCTCGTTACGGTCGAACGCTGGACGGTTACCATCCCGAATGCCAACGAGCCTAACAACAAGGTCACCGACCTCTACGACACCACGTACTACGGTGGCAATTACAACAACAACGGTTTCTTCACCGATACCTGGCTTACGCTTCAGGTCATGGCAAACGCAGGCCAGACCATTCCTGAAGGCTACCTGGGCGTGCTCGCACCACTGGGTTATCACTACATCGATCATCCGAACGAGATCCTCTCCGGCATCGTTCTGGGCGATGGCTCGCTGCTGCTGCGTATCTACTTCGAGGCAACTGAAGGTGCTACGTCCTACACCGTCGAACACTACATCATCGACGGCAAGAAGAACGTCACCCTCCTGAACTCCGAAGTGATCGACGGCGTTACCGCGGGCCAGGTCGTTATGACCGATCCTTCGCTCTTCGATCCGGGTGCACATGGTCATCCGGGCTACTCCTACGTAGACAGCGCTGAAGGTCTTGTCGGCGGCGTTCTCATGACGCTCTACTCCAAGACCACCGAGCTCTACGTGGCAGGCGACGGCACTACCAAGCTCATCGTCTACTACCTGGCAGACACCCGTTACCTCCAGTTCGATCTGGGCGTTGAGGGCAAGTGGGCCGAAGACTTCCGTGACGAAAAGGTTCGCCCGATGAAGGCTGGCAACGAGACCATCCTGCCGGGTGCCGATTGCGCAGTCCGTGAAGGCTACGAGTTGGTCGGCTGGTACATCACCGACCGTGGCACCAATACGCGTGGCACCAATTCTGTTCAGGTAGCAAACGATATCCTGGCGAATGCTAAGACTGGCCTCTATGCTCTGGGTGGTCTGTTCGTGATGCCAGAGCTCGCTAACGATTCTGAACTCCTCACGCAGATCGGCGACAACTACTTCTACACGCTGCATGCGATCTGGCGCGCAACGGATGCAACCTACTCCGTTGAGGTGTGGGTCCAGAACGCTGATGGTACGCTGCAGCGCGTCGAAGTGAAGCTGCCGGGCGCAGATGCTAATGGCGTTCTGAAGTCCACCTTCGGTGACACCATCGACTTCAACGATCCTACTGATCCGTATCGCATCTGGGGCGCTAACCCTGAAGATCGCGCTTCTCTGGGCGAGGGCTTCGGCATCACCGATCCGGCAGGCTATACCTTCGTGGCTAACTTCAGCTGCGATCCTTCAACGCCGATCAGCCCGAACAGCTTCGACAAGACGCTCAACGTGTTCAACTCTGTGAACTCCATCGTGCTCGATGCGAACGGCAAGACCATCTACCTGTTCTACCGCTACATCGAGAACGGCGTGCACTTCACGGTCAACCGCTACATGGTTCTCTCCGATAACACGCGCGTTGAAGTGGACAAGAACGGCAACCGCCTCCATCGCAATGCTAAGGGCCAGATCCTCGACGCTTCCGGCAATGTTGTGGCAGAAGAGAATTACGGCGACTACCTCATCTACGTGGAAGCATCGGCAGGTCAGCTGGCACACGCTGTGCTCCAGCAGTTCCTCATCGACAACGGCATCACTTACCTGCCAGATGCTAACCACGTAGTGAACCCCGCCGATCTGGTGAACTACTACATCATCACGAACAACATCCCGGGCTTCAGCTATTCCCAGCTGCTCTCCGAGCTCACCTGCAAGGCATACGTTGCAGGTGATAACTCCACGGTGCTCGAGCTCTTCTTCGCAGCCGATCCTCAAGCGATCGACTACCAGCTGGGTGCAGGCCAGTGGGCAATGGCTAACCTCAACCGCGACGACGGCCTGTTCGGCGGCACGCTCACGCACGTTTATCCTTACGACACCATCACGCTTCCGGTGGCTTCCAATGTGGAGCGCAACGGCTACGATCTCGTCGGCTGGGCAACCTCCGAAGACATCGCGAAGGCCATGACCGATGCGATCCTGGCCGACCCGAGCATCGACCTTAACACGCTCTTCGGTGACACCTTCTTCGCTGCAGGCGCACGTTGGGAAGTTCCGGGTTCCACGCTCATCATCGACGGTTACGGCGTTACTCGCCTCTATGCGGTCTACAGGGCAGCGAACGTTAACTACAACGTGTATGTCTACCGCGTCGAAGCGGGCCAGATCATCCGTGATAAGGCCTTCGAGCGCTCCGAGTACACCTGGACAGCTAAGGACAGCAACGGTAACGACGTTACCTATAAGAAGTACGCCTATGTCGACCTCGACGGCAATTCGCTGCTCACCGCTCCTACCGACAGCATGGTAGGCTTCGTTGATGACGACGTTTTAAGCGGCTTCTTCATGAAGATCCCGTATCGTGCAGGCTATCGCCTCATCACCGATCCGAACTACACCACAGCATTCGGTCAGATGAAGCTCACCGGCACGGTTACGGCAGACGGTCGTCTTACCCTCATCCTCTACTACGAGGCTATCCCGAACGGTTCTGAATATCAGGTTGAATACTGGTACTGGGATCCTGCCACCAACAAGCCCGTCAAGTTCGACGAGCGTGTTCCGGGCACTACGCCTACTGGTCCTACCGCATCTACGGTCACCATTAAGGGCACCGCAGGCTACACCGCTAACGTGAACACCGCAGGCGCAACCAACGCACCGGGCATCTTCGACACCAAGTTCGATGCCGTTACCAACGACACCAACTTCACCTCGCTTGGTTGGCTGTGGAAGGATATCGAAGGCTTCGTTGCTGCACCGTCCGGTTCCTGGACCTGCGTGACCAACGGCACCATCACCTACATCTATGGCTACAAGACCGACGCAGATGGCACCTATGTGCTCGACGCAGATGGCAACCCCATCCCGCTGTATCGTACGCTCACGCTCCAGCAGGGCATGCTGTTCTCCTCATCCTATTCCGGCACTATCGTAGGAGATCCGAACAACATGCTCGTGCTCAGGTTGTTCTACACTCCTGCTCCGCGTAACGTTACCTTCGTTCCGGAGCAGGGCGTGTGGGTCAGCGGCACCGATACGTTCAGCTCGTCTTCGTCGAACACCTACACCACGGGTCAGACCATCAACGTCCCGCAGAACACGCACCTCACGCGTCCGGGCTACGAGCTGATCGGCTGGACCACCAACCACGATCTGGTCGACACCACCATCACCGATGCGTGGATCAACGATCCGAACCGTTCGCTCGAATCGCTGAAGACACTCCTGGGCGATTCGTTCGCAAGCGTGTTCTTCGATCTGAACTACACGGTCACCGCAGATTCCGACCAGTTCCTCTATGCGATGTGGGCACCGGCTGAGACCACCTTCCTGGTCGAGCACTATCGTGTGGTTGCAGAGGTCGATCAAGACGGCAACATCGTGAAGATCCACAAGATCGAGGATGCACCGGCGGTCACCACTACGCAGCAGGGCAAGTCGGAAAGCGCTATCACGGCCGATATGATCAACAAGATCACGGCAGCGCTCTACAACCTCTACCCGAACATGAAGGGCTATTCGTACTACGAAGGCTTCAGCCAGCTGTGGAACGGTGTCCAGTACGACGAGATCTCCTCCATTGCTTCGCTGGCTCCGAATGGCACCACGCTCTTCAAGCTGTATTACGTTTCTGAATACGTTCCTTACACCGTTGAATTCTGGAAGGTTTCCGGTGAAGGTGTGGCATCGCGTGTTACCGATACGAACGGCAATGCTGTGAGCATCCAGCACGAAGGTCTTGCTGGCGCCTACGCCAAGGCCGACGCCGAGAAGGAAGCCGATGGCATCACTTGGAAGGGTTACACCTTCGTCGATGCCGATGGCAACACCATCATCCCGGCCTTCCTCACCGACGATGCTTACACGAGCCTTCTCATCCCGAATGGCTATGTCTACACGCCGGGCACGTTCACCATCAACGACTTCTCTTACACGTCCGACCCGTACAAGCTCATCAATGGCGATGGCTCCACCATCATCCGTCTGTACTTCGCGCCCGACACGCACAAGCTCTCGCTCATCCTGAACGGCACCGCAACGGATGCTTCCTGGGTGAAGAGCTACGCTGGTGCGGGCAATGCGTTCGTCCAGACCGGATCGATCAACGTGGTCACGGGCAGCGTGGTCTACCTGCCAGGTGCTGCTGCAGCAACGCGTCCGGGCTATCAGCTGGTGGGCTGGTACGAGACCAATGACTATATCGACTATGTGGGCAACGACTCCATCACGCTCTACAACAACGTGCTCAAGACCGATCCGAAGTTCCACGCAGTAGGCTCGCTCTTCACGGTTCCGGCTCCGACCGACCCGAACAACCCCGAAACGTTCCTCTACGCTGTTTGGGTGGCTCAGGAGTCCAACTTCCAGATCGAGTACTACAAGGTAGTGGGCGGCCGTCAGACGCTGGCATACACCAGCCGCCTGAACAGCCTGCGCTATGCAACGGGCGACACCGTCGACCTGCGTACGGCTGATAAGTCTGACCTGCAGGCCATCTACAAGCTCATCACCAACAGCACCTTCAGCGATGGTGGTCGTGAATACGACTTCCGTGGCTACCACTTCAGCATGGATTCGGCTCTGGGCTACGATCAGTTCCTGCGTCTCGTAATCAAGGGCGATCCTACCGATCCGACCATCTTCAAGGTCTACTATGTGGCAGACCTCACCACCGAATACAAGGTGCATCACTGGTTCGTCGATGGCGACGGCAACGCTTATGAAGCGCTCGTCGAAGTTCGCCAGGGCGAGACCGACACCGAGATTCAGCCTTCCGACATCGGTCTGAAGTATCAGAACAACCCCGATGTGGCTATCCGCGGTACGGTGAAGAATGGTGAGATCTACTGGCTCTACGATGGTCAGCCCGAGAATCTGCACTACAGCTTCAACGGCTTCATCTTCTTCCCGAACTCCGACGGTACTGTTCCGGGCACGAGCTACCAGACCTCGCTCGCACAGCACATCAAGGGTGCACCGCTGGGCGCTGGCGGCACGGAATTCTTCCTCTACTATCTGGCAGACGAGCTGCCGCTGAAGTTCCTGCTGGGCGTTGAAGGTACGAGCGACTACGATAAGCGTGCGTGGACCTCCGGCGCAGCAGACATCTCGGGCAACTATCGCGTTGGCAAGACCATCCGTACCCCGAACTCCTCCTCGGCTATCCGCCCGGGTTATGAGCTGATGGGTTGGTACTGCGGTCCTAACGACACCGTCTTCACCAACATGGTGGGCTACAACTCCCACACGTGGGCACAGTGGCTCGCTGCTAATGGCACCACGGCCGATGGCTCTGGCCTCTACATCCCGGCAGGCGCAAGCTTCAAGATGCCTCAGCGCGGCATGACCTTCTACGCGATCTGGCGTGCGAAGGACGTTGTCTTCACCGTCGATCGTTGGCAGATCGAAGGCGGCACCACCGCAACCAAGTACGACACCATCCGTCTGCACGGCTATGCGGGCGACACGGTCTCCTTCGTCGATCCTACCAACCCCACGGCCACCACGCCGATCTACGTGATCCAAGGCGATGGCACGCTGGCGATCGACCACAACGAGACCCGCGCTATGAACACCTGGTCCATCCCGGGCATCACCGGCTACCACCTCTTCGGCTCTGAAGCAGACGACGATCCGGCAGATGCTACGGTAGGTGGCGTGAACTACGCAGACCTCGTGGTCACCGAGGGCGTGGTCGCAGAGATCACCGGCCAGGCAACGGGCGAACCCAAGATCGTCCTGGTCTACGTGCCGAACAAGAATACGGAATACAAGGTCTATCACCACCTGGTGAAGGGCGATGGCGCAACCATCTCCGATGTGGTGGACGAGAACGGCAACCCCTATGTGGTCACCTATACCGGTAAGACCGGCGCCTTCATCGATGAAACGACCGGCCGCAGCTATGCGCTCGTCTACGACCCGAACAACCCGGTTGCTCCTGGTCTCTACATCAAGGGCTATGTCTTTGGCGACTTCGCTGGTCAGAAGCTCTCCGGCACCATCCTGGCCGATGGCACCATGCGCCTGGATCTCTACTACCTGGCAGAGCGTCAGCAGCTCAACTTCGAGCTGGGCTCCAAGGCAGCAGACAACAGCTACAACAATGGTGCATGGTGGCGTGGCGCTAACCCCTCGACCAACATCTACAAGACTGGCGAGCTCGTTACCCTGCCGAACTCCATGACCGGCATCCGCCCGGGTTACACGCTCTATGGCTGGTATGTCCTGCCGAATGGCGCGAACATCAGCGATGCGCTCTACAATGGTTACGACCTGAGCGGTAATGCAGCAAGCCAGTGGATCGCTGCTAACGCAGCCCGCATCTTCCTGGCAGGTTCGAACAACTTCGAGATGCCCAACGAAGAGACCACGCTCTACGCTATCTGGATGCCGGCTCAGTCCGAATACAAGGTCGTCGTAAACGTGCTCCAGGGCAACGGCGTTACCGAGAAGCTGGCGGAATACACCCGCACGGGCACCACGGGCAACTACCTGAACTACGTGAACCCGCTCGCTCCTTACGAGGCTAACCCCGATAACCACGCATCCATCGTTCAGTGGCTGCAGGCTATCGCAATCGCAGCTGGCTACGAGATCGACCTCAACCCGGCTAACCCGCTCGGTCCGGCTGATGGCATCCTGAACGCCTTCGGCCCCGACGCAACGGCAGCAGGCATCGATCAGACCATCCTCTACATCTACCTGAAGGCGATCCCGAACGGCACCACCTTCTACGTAGAGCGCTACACCGTCGATGTGAACAACGCAGGCCTCTATCAGCAGCCTAAGCTCTATGACACGCATGAGTACACCGGTACCGCTGGTTCGTATGTCCGTGTCGATGCAGCGCTCGATACCAACGGTGTCGACATCCTGAACGCTGTGCTCGATGCGTATAACAACTGGATCGCAACTGCAGCAGCAGGCGCAGAAGAAGGCTGGCAGTACCTCCACGCTAACGGCAGCATCTTCGGCTTCACCTACGATGCGAACTTCTCCAAGTACCTCGCAGAGGGCGACCCGGCAGCGCTGCTCTACGCAACGCTTTCCAACGGCCGCATCGTGGGACACTTCGGCGATGCTACCTCGCATCCCGATGCACTGGTCCTGAAGCTCTTCTACGTGGTCGATCAGTACACCATCACCTATAAGAGCCTGGGTGGCCAGATCACCGATGGCGCTACCACGGCAGAGAACGTTGATCGCACGGCGTATTACAACCACACCTTCACGCCGCTGCCGGCAAGCCAGGTTAAGAAGACCGGCTACGAGCTGGTTGGCTGGCTCAACACCACAACGGGCGACACCTACAACATCAAGGCAGATGGTACGTTCGACGCTATCACCTATACCTGGAACCAGAACATCACGCTCGAGGCGATTTGGAAGGCGCTCCCTGCTAAGGTAACCGTGGTCCATGTGAAGCTCGACCATGAAGGCAACTACGTGGACAAGAAGGAAGACACCTTCATGAAGGACTCCGGCCTTACCTTCACCGTGGCAGAGCGCGATAACACCACCGCACACGACGCTGAGACCTACGTAGACCGCTATGGCCGTCTGAACCCCAACCTGAACGCAGATCCGCTCTTCTGGCGCGGCTACACGCATCTGAAGACCGGTCCGTTCCTCCTGAATCGTGTGCTGCCGGGTGGCCTTACGGTCAATAGCTCCATCGACGCGGCGGGCTATGAGCGCGCTGTGGTTCTGGCCGATGGCTCTACCGTCATCTACGTGTTCTACTATGCAGGCTTCGTTCCCGAGGATCCGACCGATCCGAACAAGCCCGATCCCACCGATCCGCACGATCCCTACGATCCGAACAACCCCGATCCCGATCCGTTCGATCCAGACGATCCTAACCCGGTGAACCCGCCGAAGCCCGGCCCGGTCGATCCTGACGACCCGGATACTCCAACGCCTACTCCAGACCCGGATGAGCCCGATCCTAACGATCCGTACTATCCGGATCCGAACCCCACTCCGAACCCGGATCCTACCGAGCCCGAGATCGATTACTCGGTCAAGGTCAACTATGTGGTCAACCGTTATGTGGTTACCGGCGACGGCAAGCGCGTGCTCGTAAGCTCTCACTACTACAAGAGCTATGTGGGCAACACCATCTACGCAGACGCGCTCTATTCTGGTCAGACCCCGGGCACCACCGGCACCACCGAATGGCATGCATTCGACAAGGCCATCGTGGGCTACACCTACCGCGATAGCCTGCTGGGTCCGGCAGCTTACTGGGCAACGGCTCACCCCGATTGGGTAACCAACGATTCCGGCGTTATCGCAAGTGTGGCAGGCAACGGTTATGGCCTGGTGCTGAACCTCTACTACGAGGCGAACACCTACCGCCTGACCCTGAACCTCGATCCTGATACTGCCAAGGGCAGCTTCACGGTTCCTGCTGGCTGGACCCTCTCGGCAGACGGTCGCAGCATCTATCGCGATTACCTCACCGGCCAGACGGTCGATCCGCTGCCTTCCGACCTCATGGGCACCAACAACCAGCACAATAACACCGCGGCGAACCCCTATCGCCAGGGTTACGAGCTGGTCGGCTGGTCCACCCAGAACACCGGCGCTCTCTACGGCGCAGGCCATGTGGGACAGCAGGCACACGAAATCGCTCAGAAGTACTTCGACGATGCAGCGCTCGCTACCCCAGCATGGCTGGTGGCTAACGGCACGGCAGGCTACGATGTGCTCACCGCGGCACTCGCAGCAGACGGCATCTACTCCACCATCCTCTGGAGCGCTGACGGTGCAACGTTCATCATGCCGGGCACCAACCTGCAGCTGTGGGCCATCTGGAACCCCGACAACAACACTGAATACACCGTGAACCGCTACAAGATCGACGGCCAGGGCAACAAGGTGCTTGTTTCCACGCAGAAGTTCACGGGCTACACCGATCAGCTCATCACGGCCGACCGCAACTACTATGAGAAGCGTTTGGGCAACACCGTCGATGACACTGATGCATCGCACACCTATCGTTACCACGATACGGCGATGAATGGTTACACCTACGAGCGCATCATCACGCAGACCATCACGGTTACGCTCGCCGATGGCTCTACCCGCACCTTCACGGTTCCGGGTATCCCGGCTGCTGGCCTGGCTTCCATCTACGAACTGCGCCTGGCATCCGATGGCTCCACCGTGTTCGATCTGTACTACGCACCGTATATGCTGGATGAGCATGGCAACCCTGTTCTGAACAAGCTCACCTACGCCACTGAGCTTCCGGCAGGCACCACGCCTACCACGGGCTACGGCGCTTGGACGGGTAACCCCAATGCGGGCACCTACACCAACCGCGTGGAATACTTCTTCACCGAGCAGAACACCGGCAAGCTCTTCGATGACATCGCTCGTGCGGGCTACGACTTCCTCGGTTGGTCCACCGACGACGATGCAGCCTTCTCGAAGGGCTCCTACAACCGCCGCACGGCAACCCTCATCGCTGCGCTGAACGGCTGGGGCACTACTGAAGATGCGTATGTGAACGCATGGCTCGCTGGCACTGACCTCACCGATGCTCGTGCACGTCTGTTCACCAAGATCGATGCGAACGGCTATGGCTTCATCATGCCAGGCACCGACGTGGTCATCTACGCGGTCTGGTTCGCACGCGACGATACCGAATACACCGTGAACCACTACCGTGTGGATGGTAACGGCAACGTGAAGGACGTTATCACCGAGACCATCAAGGGCATCACCGATGAGCCGGTAACCGCGATCGATCGCATTGGCGACCAGGACATCAAGGATGCTTACGATGCAGCATCCAAGGCATATAACTGGGATGATGAATTCAAGGGCTACGAGATCGTGCTCGATGGCACCACCATCACCTTCAAGGATGCAACGGGCGCTACGGTAACCAAGATGAACATCCGCACTGGCAGCATCTTCGGTGATGGTAGCCTCGTGCTCGAGCTGTACTACAAGGCACTGCCGTTCACGCTCACCTTCGACGGTGGCAAGGATAAGGGCGCTTGGAACGTTATCGATTCCTCCATCGATCCGAACGATCACTCCAAGAAGTACGTGACCCCGGTCTATGCAGAGCAGTCCTTCGACATCGGCGCGAACTACTCTGGCGCACACATCACGCGTCCGGGCTACACGCTCATCGGTTGGACCACGAAGAAGGAATGGACGCTCACGGCTGCCGATGGCTCTACGCGCACCCTTGAAGTGGCAACCGCTATGGGTCTCGATTCCCGCGCGATCATGCAGGCGATCATGCTGGCTAACGCAGGCTATGCTCCTAACGATCCGAACCGCATCTTCTACCAGGTGGGCGATACCTTCGTTATGGGCAACGGCGACACCACGCTCTATGCGGTCTGGTCGGCACGTACCTACGACCTCTATCTGAACCCTGGTACCACCACCAGCATCGATAACAACGTATGGCAGAACCACGTTTCGCTGGTCACCGACGAAGAGTACAAGCTCCCTGGCTCGAGCGTTCTGAAGCGCGATGGCTACGAACTGGTCGGTTGGTACTACAAGCAGAGCGTTACCGTTTCTGGTCAGGCTAACCCCGTCTACGTAGGCACTTCCGAAGGCCGCCTGTCTCAGCTGGCTGCAGCAGTGGCACAGCTCGACACCGGCTGGAGCTACACGGAAGGCGCTCACTTCACCCTGAACGACCCGAACACGATGTATTCCATGCCTGCTCCTGAGCCCATGGGCTTCCTGTGGCTCTACGCAGTGTGGCGCGCATCTTCGGATACCGAATTCACGCTGCACTATTACAAGGTCGACGGCAATGGTAACCTGCAGATCTGGCAGGAACTGAAGGGCAAGGGCATCGCTGGCGAATCCTATAAGATCGCTAACCCCTACGATGCTACCGAGGTGGCAAACGCTCAGTACTACAAGATGGATGGCTCTGCATTCAGCTTCTCCAGCGTTGATTGGCGCGGCTACAAGTACATGGGTCTGGCAGATGGTTTCACGCTCTTCAATGGCAACCAGAACGGCTACAATTCCGACAGCACCCTTACCTGGAACGGCATCACTACCTTCTCCATCTACGGTCTTCAGGCAATGGCAAACTGGACCGCAGGCGTTAAGGGCAACATCATCGCTACGGTTGCAGGCGATGGCTCCACGGTAATCTCCGTGGTCATGGACACGCTGCCGTTGAACCTCATCCTCGATCCGGGCATCTACGGCGAGTGGCAGCCTAATGGCACCATTCCCAGCCCGTATGACAGCTATGCAGACGCAGCGAACGGCAACGGCGTACGTGCCGACCAGAACCTGCCGCTGCCGGATGGCACCGAGGTCAAGCGCCCTGGTTACACCCTGGTTGGCTGGTACTACTACGACACTGCCGTTAACCTGAAGGGTAACGCCTCTATCGCGGCTGCTAATGCCGCTGAAGCCGATGGCAGCAAGGTGGACGGCCTCTGGGTCTTCACCGCCGTGGGTGACCTGTTCACCATGCCGAACCACGATGTAACGCTCTATGCAGTGTGGCGTGCAAACGAAGACACCGAATACGAAGTTATCATCTACAAGATCGATGGCGATGGTAACCGTGTGGTACACAACACCATCACGCATAAGGGTGTTACCGACGAAGAGGCATGGGCAGATTCTACGGATACCCCGAAGGTAAGCTATCGTAACGACGATCGTCCGCATCAGCACCCGATCGACAAGCGTCGCCCCTACATTCTGGGTTATGAATACGTTGAGCCGGGCACCACGGTCTCTTATACCGATGGTTCTGGCAATATCGTGAACGTAACCACCAAGGCGCGCGATTACATCATGGGCCACCTCGATGATGGCACGCACCTGGTCCTGGAGCTCTACTTCAGCGCAGAGGAATGGGATCTTACCATCGACCTGGGCGATCCTAACGAAACTGGTGCTGGTCACTGGACCAACGATGCAGTTGAGACGCGCCCCGATGCGTTCCCAGCAGCTCCTGGTCAGCACAGCCACACCCATAAATATAAGACCGATCAGACCATCATCCTTCCGATCGACGTACGCTATGGCGGTGTGGTTACCGCAGGTCCCGACGCACAGGGTCGTCCGTACTCGCTCATCGGCTATGCGTTCGACGACGGTGGCACGGTCAACGTTCTGCTGCCGGGTGACACCACCCCCACCACCATGAACACGATCGACGCCATCATGATGGCTCGTAGCCTGAATGGCCTTCTGAACTTCGCTTATCGCGATGCGCTCATGGCTTCTATCAATCCAGCTACGGGTCAGGGCATCTTCATCAAGGCAGACGACACTGGATCCCTCTGGAAGATGGGCTACGAGAACATGACGCTCTATGCGATCTGGGGTCTTTCGGTTCAATCGCTCACGTTCGATCCGAATGGTTATGCCGATGTGAACGATCCTACCGTTACCGACTCGAAGCACCATGTGCACGTGAAGCCCGACGGCACGATCGACGAGACCACCACCACCGCAACCCCAGGTGGTAAGTGGAATCCTGGTCCGAACCCGCCGGCTGGCTTCGAAGATGGCACCATGCATAACATTTCTGAGGTAGTGCCGCTGCCCGACTTCGACTCCGTGAAGCGCCCCGGCTATACCTTCCTGGGCTGGTCAACCAAGCTGGGTGCAACGGCTCCCGATGCAGACTTGACCTACGTTGATGTTGATGGCGATGGTATCCCCGATGCTCCTACCAACTGGGTTATGCCGGCAGATCCGACCATTCTCTATGCGGTATGGCAGGCAAATGATATCGAGCTGGTATACGATGCGAACTATCCGGGCATCACGCCTCCCGATCCAACGCTGGGTAAGATCGGTTGTGTAGTGAAGGTGACCTTGCAAGAGCCTAAGCGTGACGGTTATCGCCTGAAGGGCTGGGCAGTTAAGGCTAACGCGACCGTGATTGACTACAAGCCAGGCGACGACTATGAGATGCTTGACCTGATCATTGACCCGATTACGGGCGATATCATCAACCCGAATGTTCTCTATGCGGTCTGGGAGCTTGAAGGTATCGAGATTCAGTACTGGGGTTTGACTGATGCATCTCCTACCAAAGAAGTTTTGCTAAAGACGGTTTATCTGCAGCGTAACGATCTCTTCGACTGGAGATACGATCAGAACAAAGACACCGATACAACGAACGACTATCTGCCGTACAGGTCTCAGGGCTGGTATGACGATTGGTTTAACATGTACAACCAGGATTGGGTTGATATGATGGGCCATGAGCCTACTGTTCAGGATCTTATTGATGGCATCATGTGGCAAGAGGGCGATGGAGCGATCAAGGTTTACGCTGACTTGCTGTTGCGCGAAATCACTGTTACGTATGAGATGATGGGTTATGAATACGAATACGCGTTCGATACGGTTGTTGTCTACACTTGGTATGATTTGCCAATCAATGATACTCTTATTTGGCAGGGTCACGCATTGAACTTCTATTATGATGATAACTTTGATATGCTCGACGCGACTCTGACCTGTGGAGATATTCTTTGTAACCTTTTGTTCGATCCTACAGCCGATGAATTCACAGTATATGCTGACTGGATTTTCTATGAGTATACTGTAACCTTCATTTTCCCCAATGGTGTGCAAGATACGATTACATTGTCTTATGCAGATGGTATTACCCTTTTGATGTCTGGCGCTGGCTTTGAATATCCTGGGTTTGACTTTGTTGGCTGGTTTACTCAGCCTGATGGTCAAGGAGAACAGATTTTCGATGGCAGAGTGTATGGCGATATTACGCGCGACGATACCATCACCAATCTTGATTTGTATGCCTACTTCGTACCGAGCGGCACAGTAGTAACGGCGGAGGCAACGCAGAATAGTCCAGTAGAGATTGCGCATGAAGCAGCTCAGGCAGTTGTTTCTGCGACTGCTGATGCGGTTGAACCAGACACCACCATGAAGCCTGCAAAGGCTGTTCAGGCAAGCACTCCGGTTGCTCCAGCAGCCAAGGCTGCTTCCGCTGCAACTGCAACTCAGAGCATAGGCATTGCTTCTTCTGCAGACCAGGCACCGCTTTTTGGTGCTGGTGTTGGCATGAATCTGGATTCTGTTGAGGCTGCTGAATATGCTTACACCGTGAATTACTACAAGAACGCAGTGGATGCAGCGAACCTGCTCGGCGAAGCAGTGTTCGGTAAAGCGCTGTTGGGTACGGAGATTCCCTACGAGTTGGGTAAGTTCCTGCCGGTTGGTTACACCACAGAAGATGCGCTTATCGAAGGAGCGTTGACGGTAGGGGAGAACGAAGAAGAGAATGTGCTCAACGTTATCTATACTCCTGAACTCTTCTCCTTCTTCGTGAACTTCTATAAAGACTGCATGGCAAAAGAAAACCTGGTTACGTCGGTTGAATACGAAGCACAGCCCTTTGGCAGCGTGGTGGACCTGCTGGCGGAGGATATGAACAAGTACTGCCCGAAAGGCTACACAGCACTTACCGAAGACACCTCGTTCACGGTGGGGGCAACTCCAGCAGAAAACGTACTTAACCTGGTGTTCAAGCCGCTTTCCAGCGTGCTGCCAAGCGATCCTACAGAGCCAGTAACGCCTGTAGAGCCGAACACTCCTGTTCAGCCGAGTATCCCTTCAACTTCTGTTCAGAAGCCCGTTCAGCCGAGCTCTCCTGCTCCAAGCGCTGCACTGAAGACCGCTCCTGCTGCACCGCGTGCGTGGGTGAATCCGGTTATTGCAGTACCAGAGCCCTCTTATAGCGCAGAACCTGAACAAGTTACAAACAGCGAGATCATCCCCGAAGATTCTCGCCCGCTCGCGGCTAATCCATTCGCTAAACGCGCTCAAAGCTCTTCTACGGGGGTAATAGGAGGCTTGTTCCTGCTTCTGGCTGCAGCAGCCACGGCAGCAACGTTGGCGCTCATGCGCATGCGCAAGCAGAGTATCCAGACAGCACAAGGTCTCAAGGGCTCTGCTTTAACGCTCGAACAGGCACGAACACAGCGTCTCACGCGCTATGCCATCCTTACGGCAGCTCCCGCACTCGTCTTCTACACCCTTTGGGTTCTCTTCCTCATCTAACCCCTCAAATCCAAAATTTTGGGCCCTTTTCTCAAAAACGGCTTGCCGTAATCCTGTCTCTCGCTCGATATTGATTACGCATGAGTAAATACTCACCCTAATACAAACCATAGTCTTAGAATCGCTCTCAACGCTTGAAATCGCAAAAAGGCGCCATTATTTATCTTTTGCCACAGATGTCGCACTAAATGAGCTCTTCTTCGCCTTAATGTGTTCATGTTCATTAAGGCGAAGAAGTACAACCGCAATGAACTGAGTAATCAGGTCGCTATAGCCTACAGCCGCAGATAAAGATCAGCGGAGAGGGTTGGGCATCATAAGCTAATAAAGTGCGCTAGAGCAAGCAGCTGAGCCCATGGGGTACTTAAATTACTCTGAGTCCGCAAACTTAATCAGTATTAGGCTGTTCGAAGGAGCGAAGCGCATGAGCTTGCCGGTTTACACGGCAAGCGAACAGCGAGAGCGTGTAATTACAAGTGCCCCTTGGGCGTGCTGCTTGCGTGTAGTGGCGGGGGAGCTTCGTGTCGCGCGCTCGGCGCTGATCTGTACGGCATCAAAAGCACTTTATAAAGACAATAAAATAATTTTAGACTCATTTCTTGCGCTCCACCACGTATTATGGTAGTAACACAGATGAATTTATTAGCCAGAAACCCTAAAGAGCGATCCGTAAGGGCGGGAGAGTGTCAACGATATAGCAGCAAAATATACAGCTAGCAGCTGCTATAACCCCAGGTCAGCAGAAATCGAATGACCCCAATTTTGCCCCTATTTCGGATCGGTTTTAAGGGGTAAAAAGAGGGTCAAAACGCCCCTCAAACCCATGGGCTAGAGCCCCCAAACTACCCGTGGTTTGCTGTCATCAACCCGTAATATATGCCGCCAAAACGGTGCTTAATTGTGGAGGAATTGTGAAGAAATGGGGTATTTTGCCCTTATATTCGACATTGCATCGTCACTTTTCTGCTCCAGCTTGCCCCAGAACGCGGCTCTCGGGCGCAGAGGGAGCGATGCGGAAGGAGGGTGCGCAAAATGCCGCGCTTTCATTTCTCCTGTTCGGTAGAGGAAATTGAAGGAATGCATCCAAAACGAACCCAAAAAGCCGCGCTGCAAAAAAGCGAGGTCGCAGAGTACCGCGCTTGGGGCGCGGCAAAGCGCGGCATTGGGCAAAATCGACAAGATCGAGAATTTGCGACCTGGGGAAACGCAGCGAAAAATCGCTCGAAAAATGCCGCGTTTATTCACGCCGAACTGGACAAGCGCGGCATTTCGGCATAGACTGTCAAGCACTTCGCTTAAGGGGTGGGCTGTCTACGCCCTAAGCGAAAGTCCATAAGGGCGCCTCAAGTTCGAGGGAAGGATCTCGAACCGGGGCCACGTGTTAGAAACAGGAAGACGATGCAAGACTGCATGAACAGAGAACAGATGGAGCTGGCTAGCGCTAGCACCTCTGCTGCTGTGCCCGCAGCTACGCGGCGTGGTCCTGTTGCAGCTCTTATAGCCGCTGTTATCGTAGCGGCAGCGTTATTGTTCGCAATGCCTTCTCTTGCGTACGCTTCGAATGAAGCTTCAGGTGGCTCGCAAGGCACCGAATCGCAAGAAATCCTGCTATCAAGGTCTGATAGCAGCACGTCGGTGAACAAAACGCCGGACGAACCCAAAGCGCCTCCAGCGTATACAGCACAAGATGCGTATAAATCGACCCCGCAGTCTACAGGCTCCGGGGTCGACGTCGTTAATGGGGCGGGTGATAGCAGCGATAAGAGCTATACACCGGGTGACGATAAGTCCTCTATAAACGATAAAGACAGCGATTCCGACTCCGATAATGCTAGCAACTCTGGCACGAACGGAACTGAAGATACGGATGATAGCACCTCGAACGAGGGGCAAGACCCATCCGACCCTAAAGACAATGATGATAGCACCGACAAGGATGACGGTGCTATTTCTGATTCCACCGACGAGATAGCTACTGGTAATGACCAGAGTGCCCATCCAACTGGTGATGATAGCAAGGCTGACGACGTGATTGCTACCCCTGGTGATAAGGGGAGTGCAGATCAGAATGCCGGCGCCACCTCGGTAAAAACCGAGGAGGTGAAGCAGCAGACGAATAGCATTACGCCGCAAGCAACTGGTGATACAGTTACAATCCATTTTAATTCTTCATTTACAAATAATGCGACTCATGTTCTAGGGCCTTCATTTAGTCCTGATGGCACTGTAGGCAATGCAGATGATCCTATTTTTAATTCTTCAAACAATTGGCTTACTTTTGCTGGCGACACGATGACAACAACCGATGTAACAGCGGATTCGAGCAAATTTGCTTCAATCAAGCGAATCGGTTTTGGATTTTCAAAGTGGGTTCTAACATTTAAAAAAGCGGATGGTAATTACCAATTGCAATCTGGTGGTACGACAATCTCTACACTAGCTAGCACGATAAGGAATGCTAATTTCTCCGATTTTCACCTTTGGGCAATTTGGACGAATTCTGCTGCTATCACGGTAACTTATAAGGATACATCGACGATTGCTTATCCTGCTCCTTACACAAGCGGTAAAAACTATATGACTGAATTGAGCATCCCGCCGCGAAGAGATGCATCGAAGAATACGCAGTTCTTTGCTTATATCAACGATAGTCAAAGGTCTTATACTCCACTTGTTGAGGGGCAAACCGTGTCGGATCTTCTTGACCAGCTTTATCATTATCGCAACAATAAGAGCTTTACGTACAAGAATATCTGGGGAGCATACGATATCATTGAAGAGGAAGTTTCCGATCCGAATGCAATCACGGTTACCTATGATGGCAACAAGCCTGCTGCTGCAACCGGAACGGTTTCTGGTGTACCTGCAAATGGCAGCGGCTCAAAAGATGGAAATACACCTTTCACAGTTAGCTCTGATGTCCCCACTTTGGCGGGTTATAAATTCAATGGTTGGAACACTCAAGCTAATGGTGGTGGCACCTCATATGCTGCAGGGGCAACGATCCCTGGTGCCTCGATCACGGGCGACTTTACGCTGTATGCGCAATGGATCCAACAACTTTCAATTACGTTTGATGCAAACGGCACGGGTGTTACCGGGTTGCCTTCAACCATCACGGTTGATTACAACGCGGCAACAGCTATTCCTTCTTCTGCTCCTACCAGGACTAACTTCACCTTTAAGGGATGGAATACCGCAGCCAATGGCTCGGGTACTTCCTACACTGCTGGTCAGAGCATTGCTCACTTAACAACGAATTTGCCTCTCTACGCTCAGTGGGAGGCTTATCCGGTGGTCACCTATAACGCAAACGGCGGTACGGGTGCACCTTCAGCCGATACGGTTGCGCCGGGTGTTTACAACATCAAGACGGGTACTCCAACGCGCACGGGTTATGTGTTTGGCGGTTGGACCCCCACCCAGAACAGCACCGCAAACGGCCTTTACTCTTACAATGCAACCATTTCAGGATCGCAGCGCAGCATGAACGTAACCTCCAATGTTACGCTCTGGGCTCTGTGGAATCCTGTTGTTACCTATTCTGCTGGCACTGCTCCAGCTGGTGCGAAGGACACCATTACCAATATGCCTTCCACCACCACCTACACGGTTGATTACAACGGTACTCACACCGTCCTTACAACACCGATTCCTACCGTTACGGGTTACACCTTCGGTGGCTGGGCGAAGAGCACTGCAGCTACTACTAAGGTTACTTCGCTTACTAATGTAACGGCACCGGTTACGCTCATTCCGATCTGGACGGAGAAGAGCGGGTATACCGTTCAGTTCTTCGATCAGGCAACGGCTACGACCGATGGCGCCGCTTACAATACGCAGAACAACCTCAAGTGGACGGGCGCAGTCACTGTTCCGACAGCCCCCACCAAGGTTGGTTATACTTTCGGCGGTTGGTATCTGCAGAAGGATAACCAGGGCAGCGGAACCGGTACGGTCTTCGCCAGTGCTGCGGGTGTCATTGCAACAGGCATGGGCACCTTCAACGGCATTTGGGCTGCTGAAGCTGCTGGAAACCGCGCAGACACCTTGAAGATCTACGCTAAGTGGACCGAAAAGACCAAGGTCTCTGTTACTTTGAACCCGAACGGTGGTTCCTATGGTACCGCTGGCACGGGCGTTACCACGATCGGGAACATTCTGAATGGTGCAACCTACACCATTCCTACTAATGTTGATAATCCAACCCGCCCGGGTTATAACTTCAAAGAGTGGAACACCAATTCTTCCGGTACGGGCACTGCATACCATGCAGGCAATACCACTCCTGCTCTTACTTCGAACTTAGTACTCTACGCCATTTGGACGGGCGCACCGGTTACCTTCACGTTCGAGCCGGGTGCAACCACGGGCATTACCTACAAGAAGGGCAGTGCTTCTAATCCTTATACGGCAACTGCCAACTATGGCGCAAAGCTCACCGCCGATGCAGGCGATACGGTTTACACGCGCACCGGTTACACCTTCAAGAACTGGTCTTACACCAATGCAACGGGTGGAACGGGCACGGTTTCTACCGCTACCGCTTCGGCCCAGGTTAATGTATCTGACTTCACCATCTCTTGGTCGGGCAATTCGTTCGACGGAACCCTGAAGGGCACCGCAACTCTCACGGCAATGTGGGATCCCTTCACCTTCAAGATTCAGTGGAATGCCGATGGCGGTACGCCTACTACCACCACTTCTGGTCATAAGTCTACCGATCAGGTAAGCATTCCTACGGCAACCTCTGCCATCCCCACGCGTCCGGGTTACACCTTCCAGGGCTGGAGGACCGGTCAGAATGGTGCTGGTGTAGAGGTCAACAACTCCAAGACCATCGAGAACACTTGGACCCTTGCTGGTCTTGCCAATAATGCAACGCTTACCGCATATGCTCAGTGGAAAGAGAACATCGTTGAGCTGACCTTTGTTGGTCACAAAGATAAGAACAACGCCATTACGGCGAATGTGGCATATAACGACAACAATGGTGCCGTTCCTACTACCATCTATGTGGGTGCAGCAACGGGCGCCATTTATTCCAGCAGCACGGCAACCACTCCTACGGCATTCAACATTTCCCGTAAGGTTAAGCCGAGCATTGTTAACACGAACTTTGATTTCTTGAAGTGGCAGAAGAACGGCACCGATCTTGCTGCTGCGAACTATACCTCTGCAGGCGTTCTTACCGTTCCTACCAATGCACAGGGCCTCTATGAAACGGCAACCTACAACCTGATCATGGGTCCGAAGCAGTATGGTTACACGGTTGAGTACTACCTGCAGGATGTAACCGGTTCTGGTTACACCAAGGATGCAACCCTTACGGTTACCAGCGGTACGGCTCCGTTCGGTTACCGCGTTGAATCGGGTACCTCTGCCAGCGTGAACGATACTTCTTCGCTGGTTACCTTCGTGCGCAAGACCTTAACGGGCTTCACGTACAATGCAGGCGTAACGGGCACCAATGGCTTCATCGTAAGCATTGGTTCCAATCCGAGCGCAAATCTTATTAAGTTGTATTATTCGCGTAATTCTGCAAACCTGAACATCTCGTATGCAGGTGCGGTTCCTCCAGGAGTAACCTACACGCCTGCAACGCAGAGCGTTCGTTACGACACGCAAGTTACGCTTACTACCCCCACTGCACCTACTGGTTATAAGTTCACCGGTTGGACCGTTACTTCGGGTTCGCTGCAGTCGGGCGAGAACCTGAACATCCCCACGGGCGGCAACGCATCGTTCCATATGCCGGATAATGCGCTTACCATTCGTGGTAATTGGGAAAAAGAACGCTACACCGCCGTGTTCAAGCTCTCCAATGCTGCAGATGGCAGTGTGGTGGGCAACATGTCGGGCACCAGCACCTTTACGGTAAGCTATGGCGATACCATCGCCACGGCTCCTACCGCAGCTCCTAACGATTCGAAGAAGTATTACTTCATCGGTTGGAACGTGTACACGGGCTGCACGGGCAGCAACGAGAATACGGGTACGCTGGTTGGCACGAAGCAGAATTCTGAGATCAACGGCACCTTCCCGATCAACTCCAACACGGTATTCGTGGGTCGCTTCGGCGAACTGATCGCTGTTTCCTACCTGCCAGGCGCTAATGGTGCCTTCACCGAGGTCAATGGCAACATGGCGGGCGGCACCGTTACCAACGCAGGTACCGTGTATGAAAACCTGCAGCAGACTTGGAACTTGCCAGGCTTTGCTCATGGTAATGGTTACACCAATACCTCTTCGTTCGAGAATCCCAACACGGGACGCAACACGGGCAACCCTGCTGCGAATCCTGGTTGGAAGTTCGTCGGCTGGAGCTGGGTCGATGGTGCTGGCGTTGCGCGCCAGAACACCGGCCACTATGTGAATTATGTATTCGTAAAGGATTCCGGCAACGATATGCCGACCCTCTGCGACACCTCGTATAAGTTCACCGCACTGTGGGAGAAGACTTGGCAACAGGTTCACTTCAGCGATCAGTGCGCCAACATCGCGGGCGTAACGGGCACTGGTGCGACCGATCTGAAGCAGCAGATTGGCGATCGTGTGACCCTGCCGATGACCTACCACGATGTCGACAACAAGGGTGCCTATACCTTCTTGGGTTGGACCACGGTTGCCACGGGGTATGTTTCTGGCACGAGCCCGCTCTACACCAATGCAGCAGGCCGTGCGTTCACCATGACGGCAGGCACGCAAAATGATGCGATCTACAAAGACTTTGCCGAGGTTATTGCTGATGGCCACTATGGCGTAACGCTCTACCCGGTCTTCCAAGAGAACAAGGCAACCATCAATTACACCTTCGCCACGGGCTGCGGCTCCATGGGCACGGTTACCCCGGGCTCCGAGAGCATTAACATGGCATCGGGCACCGCAGCAGGTGCAACGGCAACGGCAGCAACTGGCCATGTGTTCCGTGGTTGGTTCAAGGACGCCGCTGGTACTCAGGCTGTTGATTCTTCGTGGCTTTCGGGCGCCAACAGCAATGTGATCAAGCCGCTCAAGGTCAATGGCGTCTATGCTGCTGGTCCTGTTACCTACTACGCACTCTTCGAGGTTGAGGAGTACACGGTTCAGTTCAACATCGGCGACACCACCATGGGTGGTTGGGCTGATGGTTCCTCGAACGTGACCAAGCAGACCGCGAACCCGATTCCTTACAACACCGCACTTGGCGCTGCCAATGTTCCGGCTGTTAAGGGCAAGACGGGCTATGGCTTCGTTGCTTGGAACACCAAGGCCGATGGCACGGGTACTTCTTACACCGATCTTTCTACCTATAAGGTTATGGGTCCCGATGTGATCTTCTATGCACAGTGGGAGCCGCGCGATGGTTACACCATCCACTACAACCCCAATGGCGGCAACCTTACCACGGTCACCCAGACCACGGTTTCTGGCGGCGCAAAGCTGAAGTGGACCGACGTGGTTAACAACGTCATGCTCTCCGATGCGAAGAACATGAAGAAGCTGGGTTACACCTTTGCTGGTTGGTTCACCGCAGCAGACTTCTCGGGTACGCGCATCGATGTGGCTGGTTCCACCACCACCTTCGGTCAGGCCGTTATGGCTCAGCAGCCCGGCATCACCGAAGACGATGTCCCGACGCTCGAGCTCTATGCGAAATGGGTCGAAAAAGACTACACCGTTACTTACAACGCACAGCTTCCTACGGGCAGCATCACCATTGGCAACAAGACCCCGGTTCACTGGGATTCCACGAACCTGCGTCCTGCTGGCAACGAAACGCTCAGCGCCGACGGTTATGACTTCCTCGGTTGGAACACCAAGGCAAATGGTTCTGGCATGACCATTACCGATGCCACGGTATTCAGTGCTGCATATCAGAATGTGAACGGCACCACGGCCGACACGGTTACAACGCTCACGCTCTATGGCATTTGGAAAGAGAAGACCTTCACCGTGGTCTTCCGCGATGGTGCCAACGAGCTCTCTAAGCGCGAGAATCTGAAATGGGCAGATACCATTGCTTACTATAATCCGGTAACCCCGAATGGTCCGAAGCGCCTGGTTGGCTGGGATTACACCCCGCAGGGCGGCACCAAGACCACCTGGACGGGTGCTCCGAATCCGATCGCTCTGGCAACCATCGCTGGTAATGCAACGGTGGCAGCAGGCTCTACCTTCTACCTGGATGCAGTGTATGAGGACAATGCGACCTGGACCATCAATTACAACAAAGTGAATGTTGATGCTGCTGGCAACCCGATCTCCACTTCCGTGACCAAGGTTGGCACCGAAGATGGTTACATCGAGCCGGGCAACGCCATCGACATCCATAGCTTCAATGGCAAGAACTACATCAAGACCTTCAATGATGCGAACGCAGCGACCACTCTGAAGGGTTATGCGCTCGGCGATGAGTCTGTGCTCGATGCGAAGTTCACCGCAACGGTTGTTGAGGTTGCTTCGGGTGCGAACATCGTATTCAACGTCTACTGGGTCGAGAAGATCTTCAACTTCGAATATGATCTGGGCGTTGATGGCCAGGGCAACCCTGCTCCGAGCAGCCTTACCCCGCCGGCTCCTCGCCAGGCAGGCTGGACCAATGCGGTTCCGCAGCCGACTTGGCCGGGCGAGATCCCAACCTGGGATGGTCACAAGAATCCGAAGTGGCAGTACAAGAACGGCTCTAGCTGGGTCGATGTTCCTGCTGGCGCAACGGTTTCTTCTATCGCAGCAACTGATGACAACACGAACCCCATCGTTCTGCGTCTTCTGTGGGCAACTGATACGGCACGCATCACCTATGCTGCTCAGGAAGGTGGTTCTGCAGCGGGCGGTGCTCTGACCGTTCCTGCGAAGGGCTCTGCCTCTGAAGACATCAATGCAGTTTCGGGTACCCCGACTGCCATGACCGCAACTGCAGCTTCTGGCTACAAGTTCGACGGTTGGTACAACGGCGGTACGCTCATTACTAATAATGCAACCCTCACGGTTACCAAGAACCCGACCAGTGGTCTGTTCGAGACGGCAACCTACACTGCTCACTTCTCGAAGTTGGGCGACATCGCCTATACCATCGAGCATTACTTCGAGCAGGCTGATGGCTCCTATGTCATCAACAATGGTCTGACCGGTTCTGGCTCTGGTCAGGAAGGTTCACGTGTCGACAAGACCTCCGCAATGGAGCAGGACGTGAAGGGTTATTCCTACAAGGCAGGCATCACGGGCGAGAAGCTGTTCATCGCTTCGCTCCAGCCCGGTAGTGCTGATAACGTACTCCGCCTCTACTACACGCTCAACGAGAATGCTGTTGACGTTGCAGGTACGGCACCAGGTGCAGACGCTCCGGCTACTGTTCCGGTTCCCACCTATCCTTCAACGGGCATCACGGGCGCACACACGAATCATAAGTACGGCACCACGCTGGTTCTTCCCGATATGCCGAATGTAAGCGGTTGGGACTTCAGCTGGACCATTACCTCTACTGATCCTGATTTCGTCACCCGTACGGGTGTTGCAAATGGCGCAACCTTCACCATGCCTGATGGTGCTGTGAGCATCACCGGCGTATGGAAGCGCGCACTGCACGAAGTTCAGTTCGTGGCTGGTGCCGATCCGCACGGTACGGTTTCTGTCAAGGCTCCTGCAACGCTTCCGTTCTATGTTGAGCACGGCAAGAAGATGACCGAGCCGGGCAGCACGGGTCACTATGGCTTGATCGAATTCACCGAGGATACCGGTTGGGCACTCGCTGGCTGGCGTTACCTCGATCCGACCGATGGCCAGACCAAGGACACCACCGATCCGAACAATGTTGTTATCAATGCGAACACCGTATTCACCGCGATCTGGGCTCAGACCTTCTATGTGGCCTACGATCCGGGTTCGGGTCCGAATAACCATGGCGGTACCGGCTTCACCACGCTTCAGCGCGGTGGCACCGACATCGGCCTGGGCGTTAACGTGAGCACGCTTCCGCTGATCATTGGCGGCGCTGATCGCACGCAGAACGCACCTGCTGCTGATGGTTACAAGTTCATTGGTTGGACCTGGAAGAATGGTGGCGATTTCTACTGGATCACCGCTGATGCAACGGCGGCTGGTTATGACACCACGGGCCTGGGCACTGCAGCTCAGATGAACTTCACGGTGGAGCGCAACATCACCTTCACCGCCATCTGGGAGGCTATTGAGCAGACCCTTACCTACAAGATCGATGGCGACAATTCGCCTGCATCCAACTGGACCAACATGGGCAAACCGGGTCAAGCTGGTCTGACCACCGAAGATTATGTGGTTAACCCCAAGCCGCACACCGACGAGGTTGTGACCTTGCTCACCGGTGGCGATGTCGAGCGCACGGGTTACACGCTGGCTGGTTGGAAGTACACCGATAAGGATGGCATCACGCACACTATTAATGGTTCGTTCATGATGCCGGCTTATGCGGTTACCCTCACTCCGGTTTGGGATTTCGCAGGCCTCAAGATCTACTTCGATTATGCAAATGGTTGCGATAACACCTACGGCGGCTTGGATAAGTTCTCCGTGAACATCGATGCAGGCAATGCATCTGCAATGCATATCGATGGCGCTACCGCATCCGCCTACACTGGTTATAAGTTCATGGGTTGGTACGAAGACGCCGACCATACGATCAAGGTTGATGGTTATGCAGTGGATGGTAATCACTTCATCGGTGATGGCACCAACGGCTGGACTCCTAAGACCTACTACGCATGGTTCGATGTGTCCGAGACCACCTATGTGATCGAGTTCAACCTGCAGACCACGACCGGCTTCAACACCTTTGAGCGCACCTTCACGGGTGTGACCACGGGCAGCACCGTCGATGTTGAGGCTGCGGGCAACAAGGCTTATACCGATCGCCTCTCTGTTGAAGCGGAAAGCGCGCTCGCAAACTATGTATTCGATCCGACTCATGCGAATTCGGAACTGGTCAAGGTCGTTATGGCTGATGGCACCACGAAGCTTATCCTCTTCTACAATATGCTTCCGTTCGACATCACCTACGACAAGGATCTTCCGGATGCAGCGTACACCTGGGATTGGGTGAGCGAGGCTGGTCCTAATAAGGGCACTGCTGAGAAGACCATCACCATCCCGAGCGCAAAGCGCGACGGTTATCAGTTCAATGGCTGGACCATCACCTACGTTGATCCTGTTTCGGGCGACACGGTGACCACCGACCTGGCTGGCAATACCTTCATCATGCCGATGGCTCCTGTTACGGTCATTGCTAAGTGGGCACAGTTCATGGACGTTGTGATCGAATACTACAAGCGCGGCGATGTTGACCCGCTGGGTACTGAGACCGATCGCGCTATTGAGGGCACCACCTATACCGTGTCTCTCGACCAGATCGCAGCCTTCAAGGCAGCTCATATGAGCGATCTGAATGGTTATCGTTACATCGATGATGGCAAGCGCAGTGTCGTGATCACCTCTGATTCGCGTCACAACGTGATCCAGATCTTCTTCGACCTGATCAACGACTTCGGTGTTCAGTTCGATAAGAACTACGGCGACAACCGCATCATCGGTAAGGTCGAGGGTATGAGCCTGGCTGACATGCCGTATGGTTCTCGCCCGTCGGATCCGAAGCGCGCTGGTTGGGTGCTCGATGCCGATAAGACTTGGAACACCAAGGCCGATGGCACGGGTCTTCAGCTGAAGCTCACCACCACGCTCGACGAGCTGTTGAAGGCAGTTTATGGCGATGATTACAACGCAGATGATTTCCTGAAAGCGGGCGGCATCCTTACGCTCTACGCGATCTGGAACCAGAACGATCAGTTCGAGGTCATCTACGACATGAACAATATGAAAGAGAAGAATCCGAACATCCTGAACGACATGCCTGAATGGCGTGAGGATATGGCGGCTGAAGACAAGAAGGGTGCTCTGTGGGATCAGGCAGGCTTCAACTTCAAGCCGATCGACAAGGAACTCTCTGCACCTCATGGTTATGAGTTCGTGGGTTGGAACACCAAGGCCGATGGCACTGGTCACACCATCACCGACGCGACCAAGTACTTTGAGATGTCCAACTGGATCAATCCAGATGTTGAGCAGATGAGCATCACACTCTATGCGATGTGGAAAGAGATCGAGCTCGATATCGAATACCTCCACACTGTTGGCGGTACGGTTGACCGCGTACTCGACCGCATCAGCGCAGTAACTGGTCAGCATGTTCAGACTGGTTCTTCGCCGATCAACCCGACCGAGCGTTTGCACTCCGTTGCAACCGCAGAGGCTGGTTACCACTTCGTACGTTGGGAACTCTACGATGAGAACAAGCACGCGGGTCTGCTCCGTGCGATGGCCGATGGCGACAGCATGACCAACATCCTGCGCTTCCTGCGCAACGATGATGAAGAGATCGTTGTCGATCCGAACGAAGGCCGTTACTACGGTGCACGTTACATCGCGATCTTCGAGAAGAACGCAGATGCGACCCTCGTTTACGACATCAACGGCGGCACGCTGGGCGAGATCGACTCTGTTACCATCTCGCACGGCCTGACCACCAAGCTCCACAACGGTGTGTATGTGGCAAGCACTGGTAAGGGTTACAAGCGCCCCTACTACACGCTGGTTGGTTGGAGCACTAAGCCTGGCGAGGACAACCAAGTCGAGTACAGGCTCGGTCAAGACTACGTAATGCCTGAAGGCGGCCTCACGCTCTACGCAGTGTGGCAGATCAACTCCTTCCCGGTTGACGTTGATCATCGTGATGACGATCTGGGCAAGGTAGACGGCGGTCATGCTGATGTGGTTTACGGCGAGAAGCTGAGCCCTGAGTTCATCCAGAGCATCTCTCAGCAGCCGAAGAACAACAGCACCTTCAAGGGTTGGCATGTGACCATGACCGACTCCGAGACGGGCGAGATCGTCTTCGACGAGTGGGTCACCGATCTGAGCACTTTGCCCGACCTGCTTGGTCCGGTTGTTGGTCCGGTCTCCATCGCGGCTGACTACGAGGCAGTGCCGGTTGAAGATCTGGTTACGGAAGGCACCACGCTTCCTAAGACTAGTGACAACAGCGTACTCGGCTTGATCATCGCTCTGGTTGCTGGTTTCGCTCTGGCACTGATCGTGCTCTTCGCACGCCGCCGCCAGGATGACGACGACGATGACGACGAGCTGCGTGCACGCCGCGCTTCTGCTCCGGCTTATGCAGAGACCATCGCTTGCGCTGCAGCTGCTCTTCGTGAGAACCCGGCTCGCATCGTGCGCGATGCACAGAGCGCAGCCCCAACAATGTTTACTCTTCGTAAGAGGAACGGTCGTACCCGCAATACCACCCATGCCGACGGTATTGCGGGTACCGCAATTTCTCCTGCGACTTCTTTCGCGGATTCCTCTTTGGATTCCCGCAATTCTTCCTTTTACTGTGTTTATTCGGACACGGCACTGGCAGATGTGCGCCCCGTTGCCTTCGTGCGCGGGGCGGCACTGTCCCTCCTGGCGGTAGTGCTGGGATGCGTAGTAGTGTTTGCTCCGGGTTTAGCGCTTGCCACAACAGGGGATCCTGGAACAGGATCCACCTCAACCGCAAGCTCCCATATCCAAACGAACCACTCAAACACAGCCCCCGCCACATCACAGACGGGGTCTTTTCAATCGAAGAGCGCTAAAGCCGCTTCTGCGAGCGCTTCGAGCGCAAAATCGAGCACGAACTCGGCTTCCGCGCCGTCTCCCAGCGCGAGCGCGGGATGCCGCGCTTCCAAAAACACAAGCGCGGCCCCCTCAAAAGCGGCTGTTTCGGGCTCTGGCAGCACGCTAGCAGCCTCCAGCGCATCTTCTGCGGGCGGATCGAGCGCCACGGCGGCCTCGAATGGAGCAGCTTCCGAGAGCTACTCTACGCGCATCGCGACCTCCGATAACATCAAGCGCCTGGCGTATCTTAATGCGCTCGCCAACAGGACGAGCACCTACCGCGCGAGCGCGACCACCGCAACTGCTTCAAGCGCGAGCGCCAGCACGGGCGCTGTTACGCGTACCGTAGGTGTTTCAGGCGTTACCAGCCCTTCAGCGACCGGCTCAGCTGCTGCAGCGAGCGTCGAAAGTGCTGGTATTGAGGGCGCTGGCGCATCTAGTGCGGTTCCTGGCGGCCTTCCTGCGGCTTCAGACGATACTCTTGCCGCTCTGGGCAGCGTGCTGTCCTTGAAATCCTCTTCTGACGACTCTTTCGCACATACTGCTGCGATGTTTGCACTCCGTTCGACCGATCAAGCGCAAAACGATCCGAATCCAAATGACGGTTCAGGTTCAGGTGCGGCAACGGGGGATGTCTTTGACGTTCCGCGTTCTCGTGCTTCGGCCACCGATTCGGATGATGCCGTGATCAACGACCCGGGAGAACCCCCAGGTAAAACGGATGATAGCACCATAATCTATCCCGATGATCCCGATCCACAGCCGGGAGATGAGCCTGGAGGCAGTTCCGCCGATCCAGGTACAGATCCTGTTGTGCCCGATGAGGGGGATGGAGTCGTGGACGATCCTACGGATGATCCCGCAGGTGAGAGGCCAGATGACCCCTCCGATGCGAACGATCCGGCCGATGAACCTGCAGATGATCCTACGGACAACCCTGCGGATGATGCCACAGATGCGCCAGTGAAGATCGTTTATAAGGCAGGCGAGGGCGGCACGGTCTCCTATTCTTCCGATAAGATCTGCTCCTCAACTGGCACGAAGCTTGATGAGAACGGCAAACCTACCGATAAAGAGCTCGTAGGCCCTGTGGCTGCTCCTAAAGTGGGTTACCACTTCGTTGGCTGGGCGATCGACGATCCAAACGTCGATTCTGTCGATGATCTGGTCATGGTCACGAGCGATGCAGCGCTTGATGCAAAGACGGTGAAAGGTTGCGCGTTCTCCGACAAGGCGAACTGTTATAAGGCAGCCAGCTTCATCGCGCTCTTCAAGTGCAACGATTACGTGTTCAACTACGATGCGAATGGCGGTCAGCTGAACACCGCTGGTGTGCAGATCGAGCCCACGCAGGCCACGTTCGGCTCCAATGCGCTGTTCTCAACGGCTGCTTCGCCTGCGCGCGATGGATACAAGTTCCTTTGCTGGAATACCGCTGCGTCTGGTTTGGGTGCCGCCATTAGAGAGGGCGATGCGCTCAGCGCAGAGAAGATGCGCGGTATGGTGATCGAAGCTCCCGTTGAGGATGAGAACGGGGCAGCCATCCAGCTCTATGCGCAGTGGACCCCTATTCCAGCTGATCCGACTCCTATCGATCCAAGTGAACTTGAGCGGCCAACGCAACCAGTAAAGCCCGTAGTGCCCACAACACCGGTTTCACCAGGCACCAACAGCAATACGAGCGCTGGTTCGAATGCGGATACTAATGCGAATGCAGGTGTGAGTGCTGGCGTGACCCAGCCAAACCGCCTGGTAAATACTGCAACGGCAGACGAGAACGCTTCCGAAGAGACTCTTACTGAAGCGCCTCTGCTGATGGAAGACGATGCGCTCGCAGCGCTCTTCGCGGGCATCGGGGCAATAGGCGATGCGGTGGTCGTGCCACCAGCGCTCGAGGTATTGCCCGCTGCCACAGAAGAGTTCGTTACGAGAAGCGCTGAGGCCATCTCAGGCGTGCCTGGGACCGGTAATGGACAAGATGCCTCAGTGGGTGCTGTGCAGGCGGTAGGAGTCGCCACAGCGGCTGCTGGCGCGATTGCGATCGTGCTGGGTGTGGCGAGTGCAGTGTCTTCAACGGTTGCGCGTCGTCGTGTGGTGCGCGCGTTGGGCGCTGATGCTGCTGGTGGGTCGGGCGTTGAACCGAGCGAACCTGCAGGAAAAGCCGATTAACGAGACCCTGTGATCGCATCGTCCGTAGCGACGGCGCGCTCACGGGGTCGTTGTGATTATAGGGCCTCATGGTCAGTTACGTGCTCTTCACGCTCTATGAGGGTGATCGCATGAATGGAACACGTTTGTAATACGTCTGTTCGCTGCACTCTGGTAGAGAGGTAGGCAAACGGATGGATAGCGATAGGCAAAGGTAGGATGGGGCTGCAAACTCCGCAACATACGCATGCGCAGACGTTCTTGCAAGGTCTGCTGAAAGGACGAAAGTATCACGCCGCGCGCTTGGTGCTTTTCGTGCTGGCATGCCTGCTCATCTCTGTTGCCATCTTCATGCTCTCATTCTCGAATCCCCAGGCCAGCCGCACGCAACAGCTTGCAGCAAACATGATTCAGACAGAAGCGCGCGCAGAAGTGCTGTTGATCGCCTCCTACGACGATGCCGATAGTGCTACACAGATGCAACGCGATGCGCTGATCGATTTGCTCAATCGCAGTTCGGTAGGGGTCGATGTTGAATATCTCGATGTGAATGCTGGTTCTACCAGCAGAAATGTAAGCAATGCCTCTACCTATGGCGCTTCGCTGGCAACCAGTAGTTGGGGGCAGGCTCTTGCCAAGAAGATGCAAGATCACGGTCGTTATTCTGCGGTTGTCTGCATCGATGATGAAGCTCTCTACTATGTTGAGGCTGTTCACGAGCTACTTTTCGCCCAGACGCCCGTTGTGTTCGTTGGAGTGAGCGACGCTTCGCATGCGCAGCGTGCGTTCGAGTTGGGCTATGCCACCGGAGTGATGGAAGCTTGCGATGCGGCGGGGGGGGTTAAGGCTGCCAAGCAGATGCAACCCGATGCAAAGCATCTTGTCGTGCTTACCGATAACACAGCCACAGGCCTGGGCGATCGCACGCAGTTCGAAAAGGCCGCGAGCACTTCTGGTACCGATTCTTCCAATAACAAGGCGGTGTCCATCTCGACATCAGATGGTAGTGGCACTGCGCTCTCGTTCGGTAATTTGACTGTTGATTATCTGAATGCCTCCACCATGACACGAGCCGAACTAGGGAAACAGCTCTCATCTGCCAGCAGCGAGGACATCATCATCTATTTAGATGCAAACACTGATGCTGCAGGCAATGCCTATAATGCCAGCCAAACGGCCTATTTCGTATCTGCGGCTGCTACTCAGCCAGTATATGCGGTCGGCTTCGGTGGAGTGGGTGAGGGCTTCATCGCGTCTACGGTTGTTGATTATGAGAAGGCTGGCGAGCGGGCTGGCGAAATCGTTGTCATGATCTTGAATGGCACACGCCCTGCCGATATCCCTGTCGAGACTTTCACGAGTGAAGGCATGGTCTTCGATGAGCAAGCGCTTTCGAATGCGGGTATTTTGACCTCTGTCCTTCCCTCAGGCGCTACGCTCATCAATCAGGCAGGTCAAGCGAGCACCAACAAGATGAGCGTGCTTGATTCTCTGCGCTCGATATTCCTGCCCATTTCACTGCTCGTTTTGGGCATTGCGTGCATCGCAGCTTTCGTTTTCTTAGGATATCGACGAACTGCCAATGAAGTGGCAGAAGTTGTTGCACAGCGTAACACGCTCGAGAGACGATTCTACACCGATAGTCTTACCGATATGCCGAACATGCAGTGGCTCACTGCCTATGCTGCAAGCGATGCCTCTAAGCGTGTGCGTTCGGTCCTTGAGGTGGCGCTGCTCGATCTGGGCGATCTCGATAAGCTGCATGGTGTTGATACTGCCGATGTGGTCGTGAAGACCCTGGCCAAGCGCCTCAATGGCATCGATAGCATTTTCCTGGTGCGCCCGAACCGGAGCGATTTCTTGCTTGGGTTCGATGTCGATCTGCAACGCGGCTCTGCGCCACTTGATGAAGTGGAACGCGTGCTGCGTGCGCCTGTTAAGGTAGGGGAGAGTGCGATTGCGGTGAGCCCTTGTATCGGTGTGCTTAATCGTGAACGTGGTATGTCTATCGAGGAGATGGTGGCTGGTGTCGATCTGGCGATCCGCCAGGCTGAGCCCACCGGCGCGGGTGGTGAAGTGGTCTTCTATGAAAATGACATGCGCGTAGCTGAGGAGCACAAGTACGATATTTCCTCGCTGCTGAAAAAAGCGATTGCAAACGACGATCTGAGCGTGCTCTATCAGCCGCAGATCGAGCTTGCTACCAATGAAGTAGTGGGTTACGAGGCGCTGGTGCGTTTGCGCGGCGACAAATATCCGCCTGAGCAGTTCATTCCCATTGCAGAGGCGAACGGCCAGATCGTTGAGCTCGATCGTATGGTCGCACGCAAAGTGGTGCAACAGCTTGCAACTTGGAAGAAGCGCAAGCAGCGTATTCGCCCGGTTTCGATCAACTTCTCCTATGGGCAGCTATGCGATGAAGGCTTCGTGTCTTACCTCACAACGCTGCTTGAGGAATATGGTGTAGCACGCAAGTTGCTCCGCGTTGATATAAAGGAAAGTCTTTTCGTGAACGATATGGCAAAAGCCAGGAGTTTCGTTGATGAGCTCTATAAGGCGGGCTTTGGCATTGCGATCGATGGGTTCGGCGCAGGCTACACGTCAGTTCCCCGGGTGATGCATATTCCGGTGGATGCCGTAAAGCTCGATCGTTCGCTTACTGAAGGGCTGTTAGCGCACGCATCTGATGACGCTGCCACGCCAGCTAGTGCTGAATCAGCAGCCGATGCGGCCGCTGTAGCTTCCTCGGATTCTTCTGCAAGCGATGCCGCTTCAGCCTCCAATACTGACTCTGCGGCGGCTGCTAACGCTGCAGACGAGGCGATCACCAGTCTGATCGATCTGGTGCACGAGGCTGGCAAGATCGTAGTGGTCGAAGGCGTCGAAACACTGCAGCAGCTGGAGGTATGTCGCAACAAGGGCTGCGATGTGGTACAAGGCTTCTTCTTCTCCGAGCCGCTCTTACCCGAGAGCGTGCTACGGTATAAACCGCAAAAGATTTCACTCTAGCTGGTATTTCTTCTCCCTGCGTTTCTTGCGAGGGCAAGAAGAGATTTTATATAATTAAAGGGTTCGAAATAGCTCGAGAATAACCCGCAAGTATTGGGATACGAAGGAGCGGAACGATGCAAGCTCAGATCCAACAAGGTAACAAGATTCCATCCACAAGAAGCACCTCGATTGGTAAGCGAGTCGCCAGCGCATTCTTTGCGGTGCTGTTGGCGTTCTTCCTCGTTCCGACACCCGCGTTCCAGATTGCTCCAGCCTATGCCGATGAACTAGGCGAAGCGGTGAGTGCTGGACTCATGGAAAGCGCGCAACCTGCTGATAGTCCAGCAACTTCGAAAGAGGACACGTCAACTGAGACTGTCACACAAGATAAGGCGGATCCCGCTCCCGATACGAAGGATACCGACAAGGGCGATGCCCTCATGGGCCTCGATCCGCAAACTCCAGCAGCTCCAGCAGCTCCCGAACCGAGCACTTCCGATAAGGCATCCGAAGTGGCTCCTGAAACCGATGCTGCAAGTACTCCTGATGTGGATGCCAGCGTTCAGGATGATGCTGCCGACGTGGCCACTGAAGACGAGACCGAAACTCCTGCAGGTACCGAAATTAGCGCTCAAGACGACATAGGCGTGGGAATCAACGTTCAAGGAACCATCAGGTTCTTTGGTACGACAGGTCCGGACCCCAATGATCCTAGCTATAACAAATATGATAATACGTTCGATTGTCGTAGCACGAACAAGGTGTGCATCGATCGCAGTGCGTTCAACGGTTATTCGTATGCTTCTTTGCAGGTTGAGCCGAGGTGGGGTGCAGGCCAGGAAGCCGCGCGCGAGGCTTGGGAGAAGATTCCCGCGAGTGAAAAGTACACGCCTGAGCATCTGCACATCGGTTTCGAGGGCGAAAATAGCATTGTAAGAGTTGTAAACGGGAGCTTCACCTACGAGGATGATCTAGCTAACCCATACGCTAATCGCGTGAACCTGGTGTTCGATGCTACGAATGGCGTAGGCCAAGGTGTAGCTACCATGTATGTGGATTATCATTTCACGGATGAGGCAACGTCGGCAACCTATGAGGCTCACATGAGCATGCCGGTGTATGTACAAGACTCGCCGAACACGGTGACGGGGATCACAGTGCCTTCGAGTAAGGTTACTACCTGGATCGATGATACGTTTTCCAGCGAAACGGAAAAATATGGCTACTATTATCAATACGACGGCGGCAATTCCTCTCATAAGAGCCAAGAGTTCACGGTAAGCGTTACAACCGATAACGGCAATCCTGCTGGATATTGTTTCAGTGATCTGTTCGAAATTTCCATTGAAGATGAAAGTGTCATAACAATGGTGTCTGACACGATGTGGGACGATCAAGACCAGGGTTATACGAACGGCCCCGATGCGCTTACCTACGGCTTACAATTCCGTGCAGCTAAGGCAGGCACGACCAATGTCACGATTAAAGCCAGAACAGCAGACCCTGTGGTAAGTACCACGTTCGCGGTAGAGGTGCGCACCGATCGCCCTGAAGCGAATGTGCCCGCTTCTTTCGACATGACCATGGATGAGCCGCAGCGAATCTATGTGGAAGATGAAGCCTCAGGGAGTAATGCTTCACCTATCACAGTGTCCGTGCGCGGCGAAGAGCTCGGCTGGCATTATTCCTCCGCCAAGCCTTTCATAACCAGCATCACTTCTTCGGATGAAAACGTGCTCTCGGTTCAGCGCATCACAAGCCCTTCCTATTGGGTTTCGTTTGCCCCATTCGAGCTTGTTCCCGTTTCGGTAGGAACGACAACGCTCACGGTCGCGGATTGCTACGGCAAGACCTACACCTCAACGGTCACCGTGAATCCCAGCAGCAGTGTAGACCCTGGGGTAACGGTGAACTCGGTCGGGCTCGTACGTTATGAGGATTGGGAAAGCGTGTCTAAGGGCACGGTCACGATGAACATCGGCGACCCGGATGGCGTGAAGCTCGCAGCTGATATCAGCGCGAATGGTGCTGTGAATACCAACTGGACTTCCTCGAACCCCGAGATCGCCGAAGTAGTTGTCACGCAAGATGCGAATGGCGATGAGATTTGCCAGGTGAAGCCTGTACGTGCTTCTTACGACGAGCAAAACAAGACCACCGCCGACTGTCGCATTACTGTTACCGTGAATGGCTCGGTATCGGATTACTGCAACATCAAGGTTGAGCCCGTTGAGGACTTGTGCGGTGCCGATCCTTCTTCACCGCTTGGTGCGGCTACGGTCTCTGTCTCGAAGGCGATGCCTGCCAATGTGCTACAAGAGCTGCGAAGTGTATCACTAGCGATCTCGTCTATTCCGACGGGCAACCAACCGGGGGTCGATAGCGCTACCTCTGCGTTTGAGAAGGACGGTGCGAAGCTCGCTGGTGTCTTCGATATCCATTTCATAAACAAGACTGATGGCACTGAACATGCCTGGAATCAGCCGTCGTATCCCATTACGGTGAAGGTTCCCATGACCGACAGCATGAAAGAGCTGCACAAGTTCGGTACGCTTTCGTTCTATCACGTTGATCCGGTAACGGGCGATCGCACGAAGATGCCCACGTGGGTCGATGCCAACGAAGAGTTCGTTTGTTTCGAGACCACGCACTTCAGCTCGTTCATACTGGTTGCCGAGCCTGCGGCGCAAGACGATGATCCAAGTGATGATCCGAGTGATGATCCGAACAATAATAACGGTGGAAGCACCAACCCTGGCGATGAGACCGGTAAGGGCGACTCTGGTAATACCGATAAGGACAATTCAGACAAGACTGATTCCGATAAGGCCGATAACACCGATAAGCCGAGCGATAAGGGCTCAAAGGATGAAAAGACCACAAGCGATGAAGATGGTTCTGGCACCACGCTTCCTAAGACAGGCGATGAAGACAACGCGCTGCTCGTTATAGCGCTCGTGGCTGCAGCTGCTTCTCTGGTGTTCTTTGTTCTCTCTCGTCCTCGCAAGGCTTATTGCGATGCTGAGCTTGAGCAAGATGGTGCCTTCGCTCGTCCGCAGCAAGGCTTTTTGCCTTGCCAGGAGCAGCGCACCTCTCGTACGCGTGCATCAAAACCTCCCTTACGGAGTTTTCATCCACGCGCTTAGAGGCTCTCAGAGGCTCAAGCAGAGGTAATCAACTAGGTTGTTGATGTACTAGTAAGGTTTTCGGCGTGCTGAGAGGCTCTCAGAGGCTTCGAAAACAATAGGGATGTGGTTACACTCGCTGCCGCAAGGCTTTCTGTTGCGCAATGAAGCGTTCAAATGAGGGCTTGAGAGTCCGCGGCCAGATGTTTCATGGGCGTTTGTATCTCGGAAGCTCTTCTGAGGCCTGAGAAACGCTCTCCTTAAGGGATTCAGAACCTGAATATCGATTCGTTGTGTTTAAGCAAGGCTCACTTCACTGTTTGAAGTGAGCCTTGCTGTATCGAGCGATGACCCATCCTGCCTTTCTTGGTTTACTCGGCATCCATGAGTGTTGCTCTTTCTTTCTGGGCGGAGAATGAATCGATCATGCAGCGCCAAAAACGAGGACGAATAAGGGGGTGCTAGCACCTTGAAACAGAGGTGCTAGCATCTTTTTCCACAAGATCCGCGAGGGACTCTCTTCGTCTGAATACACGATCGCCGCAAAGCATAGTTTTCCACATTTTTGAGAGGCAAAAGATCGCGAATGATCGTCTTGGATGCGCGCCTGTTTCCAATCTGGGGCAGAGGAGTCCATGATCGCGCATTTGCTGAGAAAATAATTGCCGTTCCAGCGAATGTGGAAAACCTAAATTCTTCATTGCAAATGAACCTTTCTGAGGCGTCTCATTTGTCGCCAAAAAACCTTCTCGTAGATCCTTAGTTTTAGGAGGATTTGCATGCTCTGCTCCGGCTCTTTATGCGCAGCTGTTTTGCTGGCTTGCTGGGGTTTCATTCTTTACGGTGTCTATGCTCGTTTTGGACAAGAAAAGAGCCGGTCGCGCAGTCCTGAAAAGTTTATGCAAGTGTCTATGACGCAATCTCATTTTTTCGTGTCTCAACTCCCACAATGCGATTTCATCTTCATAACGCTATGACATCGCTATGGGCAAATCGCGAAAAAGATGGTAGAATAAGGCGCTTGCATTTTGCGCGCGCTCAAACGCTCCTGTACAAAAGAGGCGGCAAGACGTAAAAAGTGCAGTTGATAATGGTGATTTTCGTGTGAAGAAAGGAGAGAGCCATGAAAAAATTTGCAAGGCGAAAAACAGCTTCGTCGCCCATGCAATTGTTGTGGCTGTTTCTTTATTCTTAGTTGCCTTCTCGCTCAGCGCTCCAGGCGTTGCGTTCGCAGAAGATATTAAGGCTCAATCGAGCGAGCCTACTCAAACCCTTATCGACCAACCCGCTGTGGTGGCAGAAGCTACTCCTGCGGTTGAAGCTGTTTCTGTTCCGAGCGATTCCGCTCAAGTTCCGGGTGTTGAAGCTGTCCCTGGAAATTCTAGTGCTCAAAAATCTGAAGGCGCATCTCCCGCGCTCGATACTAATAAAAATACGAATGTGGAAAACTCTACCAGCAATCCTGCGGCATCGAGCGATTCTAATGCAACCGAGTTTTCCACAACGCAGGTAGAAGAGAAAGCTACGATCAAGCCCGCGGCCGATTCTCCCCATCGCGTTAATCTCACTTTCAAGATTCTCTATCAAGGACAAGAATTTGAGGTCGACCATAGTGATTCTGTATCTTTCGTTTGCACGATGGGCGATTCGCATGCTAGCACCGCTGCTAGCCATATGATCAGTATGGGCGATGTACTGATTGAGCGAGATGCTTTGGCGAAGTTCCTGAGAGAAGGTTACGAGATTCGCGGCTGGACCAAGAGTCTGCTTGCTGGTGCGGAGGTATACGGCTTCGACCGTGATGGCATAGAGTGCATGGATGGTGAAACCATCTATATTGTGGCAACGTACGGTCCGGCGGCAAACCAATTCACCGTTAATTTCGATGCAATGGGCGGTTCGAACGCACCTGAGTCCCTCACTGAGGTCAGCACGGAAAACGAATATACGTTTACTATCTCTGATGCGGTGCCTACGCGTGAGGGTTATAACTTTGTAGGCTGGAGCACGAATTCAAGCTTGTTGCCCCCTTATCTCAAGGCAGGCGATACGGTCACCGTCTCTGAAAGCGATTCCTATGCGATCACGCTCTACGCGGTTTGGGAGATCGCAAATAAAGTCGAGCTCGTTTACGCGGTCGACTACGTTCAGTTCGGCGATGCTGAAACCTACGCACAAGGATCCAGTGCAGTCGTGAAAGGCTGCGATTACGTCAAGGAAGGCTACAAATTCATCGGGTGGAGCCTCGACCCTATGAGCGATCATGCTTCTTATAAAGAAGGCGACTCCATCATTATGGATAGCACCAGTGGCAGCATATGGCTCTACGCGGTTTGGGTAAGAACCTACACGGTCACCTATACCGATGGTCAGGGTGGAACGGTCTTTGAGAACCAGGTCATCTCTGGTATAGAAAGTGGCACGAGCACCCCAACGTTCCCTGTTTCGAGGCCCTCCAGCATCGTGATCGATGGCAATACGTACGTCTTCAGCGGTTGGGATAACAACGCCGAGGTCGTGCTCGGGGATATGATCATCAACGCCATTTGGAAGTTGGATTCGAACGGCAATGGTGTAGCCGACGAAGATGAAGCCAAATTCAGCGTTACCTATACCGATGGTGTTGGTGGCACGGCGTTCGGCGATCATATCATCTCGAACCTTCTCGTAAACACCGCCACGCCGCTCTATAGAGCACCAGAGCGCGCGGGCTATATCTTCCAAGGCTGGTCTCCTGCGGTAGCCGATATTATCACCGGCAACGCGATCTACACCGCAATCTGGGCTGAGGACAAGAACAATAACAACATTCCCGATAGTGAAGAAGAAACCTACACCATCATCTTTATTAATGATGTAACAGGCGCAACGCTTCAAACCACTCCAGGTGTTCTGGGTGGGCTTGATACGCCTCAGTTCGCAGGTCCCGCTCCGACCATGACGGGTTATGTTTTTGTTGGTTGGTCGCCAGCGCTTGCGCAGACGGTCGACCCGGCTGCTGCAGATGAGTTCGGTAACATCTACTACATAGCTCGTTGGGAAGTCGATGCGAACAACAATGGCATCGCGGATGTCGATGAGGCTCGATACTCTGTTATCTATTCCGATGGAGCGAATGGTTCGGTCTTTGCTGACCAGATTACTACGGGGCTGCTGAGTGGTCTTGCTACGCCGCAGTTCACGGGCGAAACACCAGTTCGTTCAGGTTATATTTTCGCAGGTTGGTCATCCAGCCCTGCTGGAACGGTCGATCCAACTGCTGCCGATAGTCTCGGACGCATCATCTACACCGCGCTTTGGGCGGCAGATGTGAACGGCAATGGCGTTGCCGATAGCGAAGAGCCAACCTACACCATCACCTATACCGATGGTGTGAATGGCGCAGCTTTTGCCGATCAAGTTACCTCGGGCTTGCTGGGTGGTGTTGCTACACCGCAGTTCTCAGGCACGCCTACTCGTACCGGCTATAAGTTCGTTGGTTGGTCCACCGAGCCCGCTTCTACGGTTTCGGGCGATGTTGTTTACACAGCGCTGTGGGAAGCAGTAGAGCCCGACCCAACGCCGGGCACCGATGACCCAACGCCAACCCCTGGTCCCGACGATCCCGCTCCGACTCCGGGCGACGACGATGACAACACGGGCGGCAATGGTTCAGCCACCACGCCAGGCACTAACGAGCCCGGCAACGTTACGCCTAATCCTGGTCCTGCAAACAGCACCACCACTCCTGGTGAAACCACCATTGCCGATGATGAGACTCCTCTCGCAGGCGGCGCAGGTGAGACTGAAGATGACCCCGCAGAGGGCGATGTGGCAGACGATGCAGCGGTAGCTGATGAAGCCGCTGGTGCGATCGACGAAGCTGTAGACACCGAGATTCTCGATGATGAGAACCCGCTGGCAGCAGCTGATCATTCCAGCTCTTGGCTCAGCTGGCTGCTCACCGTTGGCCTGCTGCTCGTGGTTTGCTTCGGGATCTTCTTCCTCATTCGTCGCAGGAAGAATACGCGTGAGCAAAATCAATAATCGCTCATAGAGCGCACGAGCGCTAAATCGCATACGAACAAGATAAAGGGCACCACGTGGTGCCCTTTCTCATACCCCATTCATTCGTGATGATAGTTTGGAGGTTTTACGTTGCGGCTCACGTGTTTGCTGTGCACCTGATAGGCTTGCCCTATGACTAAAACGCAAAACTCACTCTTAAACACACCACTGCGTTCGCCGGTCACCTTCCTCGGGGCACCTAGAAACCCAGTACCCGAGCAGGAGATCCCGCCTCTGCCGACACCACGCGTTTCCCTGGCGTCTCAGCGCCTTGGGATGAAAACGACCCCTCTCGGGCGTTCTCCGCTGCTTGCGCTGCCGGCGCAGCCGCGCGAGAAACAACCACTTCAACGCGTAGATCTGCAAAAGCAATCGGTTGGTTTGCAAACGCTTTCTCTAGCCCCGATGGAGCTTTCTGCCACACCCATGCCTACGCAGAAATTGAAACCCATGAAGCCTTCTTCACCTCGTGTTTCGCGTGAAACAACAGCTAAGTCGAAGCAAAGCATCAACGATCGTACGCAAGCACCGGCTGCTCAAGGGATGTCTGTTGCATACCTGGAATATCATTCTCGGACAATAGGCAAAACACAGTCGCAGTCAGTTGTTCAGGATGCACCTATTGCACATCTGCAGCCTTCAGGTTCTTCTATGCCGCTCGTTTCCGAGCGTCGCCTTTCGCTTTTGGGACAACGCGTCGAACTTCATCCGATCGCGGCTGTGCAGCATCCTGTTGCGCGCCGCAAATCGCGTCTGAAGCGCAAATAGACCACCTATACAGGACCGCCGCCAATACAGGCGGCGGAACTGATAGGCAACCGCATCCAAAATAAATGCGGCGTTAGCTAGGTGGCACCCTAGCTTGAAACCTCAAGACGCATCCTACCTCCATTTTAGATAGAAGTCAAAACAAAGAGATGCCACTTATATCGCTCTAAATTTAGTGTTCATCTGCATATTTCAAATTTCTGTAAGCTCACGTACGAAATAACGCGAGCTCTTCTTCAACTTTTCATAAGGTCTTTCTGAAATCATCGACTCAAAGATGTTTTAGAAGGAGCGATTATATGTGCGCAATGCCTTTGTTGACGCGTGAATCTACCCATGAGATAATCGCACTACATCGTAGTGCGATTGAAAACTCGAATGAGGTGGGCATCATGGCTATGGTTTCAACAGCGATCCGTTTTTCCCCCGAAGAACGCGATTGGATACAGGCGTATGCCGACTTTATGGGGAAGAGCTTTTCGGAGGTTGTACGCGAGGCAGCTTTAGAGTACGTCGAGGATGCTGCAGATCTGCTTGCGTTTCAAGAGGCTATAGCAGAAGACGACGGTACATGGTACACAACAGAAGAGGTCAAGCGTATGGCCATGATGGCTGAATGAGCTGGCGTGTACGTTGGACCAAGCCAGCTCAAAAGGGTCTGCGCAATATTCCGCAGAAACAGCGTGCAATGCTCTTGTCTTGGGTGGAGAAGAACCTGGATGATTGCATCGATCCTCGCGCAATACAAGGAGGAAAGCCGATTCAAGGATCGGATAACGGATGGCGTTGGCGAGTTGGCTCGTATAGAATCCTTGGACAGATTCTTGATGACGAAATCGTGATCAATATCGTACGAGTTGGCCATCGGCAAGGGGTATATGGCAACTTACCCAAATTATAAGCATGTGATTTTGCAAAACTAAAGCCACGGCGCTGATCCTTCAGTACCGTGGCTTTCAAATATGTGCACCATTGTATTGCTCGAACTATGCGGTTGCCTGCATCAGGGCAACAAAACGCAGGGGAGCATTGCCTTCGTTCGCGATCCCGTGAGTCTCTCCATCGTTGCAAAACAGGACATCACCTGCTTGAACAGGATAAGTTTCATCGCCATCGGTGTAGGTGCCAGTGCCTTCGTAGATGTAGTACATTTCATTGTCGCCTGAGTGCGTGTGCACGCCGATCGAGCAGCCTGGTTCAAGCGTGATGCTCGATACATAGGTAAGTTCGCCGTGGATCTGATCTTCAGTCAAGAGCAGATCGCGATACATGTGACCTTCGCCGTTTTGCACGTGTTCTGCGCGTGCTACATCTCGATTCCTTGATAGCGACATAGTGATCCCCTTCCGCATATGGTGACAAACGACTGGGTAGTTTGTCACCTTTTTTCTTGTGCTCTTTAGTGTACGCGTCTTGTTCATATATCTGCTCGAGAACTTGGCTCCGTGTTGGGTGTTGGGGGTCGGGTAATTTGACACATCTTAG